>N._stephensi_709_foregut__coassemble_928_pt1 | contig 9518 bp, 9 predicted proteins | sample N__stephensi_709_foregut__metabat2_low_PE_005 | metagenome-assembled genome bin N | reverse complement strand
TGCTTTATTTTGGATTACATCTTTGTTCTTGCCAAGAGAGCATGTCCCGATGTCTGACAAGCTGAGACTGTTCGGGGCCGGTATGCTTGGCGTTTTTTTCAACCAGGGTTGCTTCATCGTAGGAGTAAGTCTGACGACACCCGGCGAGGCAAGTCTGATTACCACTACAATGCCTCTGTGGGTGATGTTTCTTGCCTGGTTGATTCTGCGCGAGCCTATAAGCAGTAGGAAAATAGGAGGTATACTGCTCGGTGCTTCGGGTGCTGTAATTCTGCTCTACGGTAATACCAATCTTAGCGATGTAGCCAGGAATGCACCTCTCGGCGATTTTATTGTCCTTCTGGCGCAATTGAGTTACGCTCTTTATCTGACATTCTACCGCAATTTCATCCGTAAGTATTCTCTTGTTACGCTTATGAAATGGATGTTCCTTTCAGCCTCAATGGTGTCTTTGCCATTGATATCTCCGGTGATTTTATCGACGGACTGGACTGAAATCAATACCGGCGAATGGCTTGGTATAGCGGCTGTTGTGGTTGGCGCTACATATCTTGCATACATCTGCATCATGATTGGGCAGAAGAATCTCCGTCCTACCATTGTTGGTATGTACAACTATATCCAGCCCATAATAGCTACCATCGCTGGAGTATGGCTTGGCCTTGACCATTTTACTGTTGTAAAGGCTATTGCTGTTGTGTTTATCTTCTGCGGTGTATGGCTTGTGACCACCAGTCGAAGTCTTAGCGACAAATCGGACATGAAGTGATTATGAACAAGCTCTTAATTGTCACTAAGTTTTGGACATGTCTAAAATAGTTTTGTTCAAATGGGCTTTTATTTTTAATTTTGCATTTAGAAAAGAAAAATATGTAACTATATATGAATAAAGTCATCCTTACAGGCGACCGTCCCACAGGACGTCTTCATTTGGGACACTTCGTCGGGTCGCTCAAACGACGTGTAGAGCTGCAGAACTCCGGAGAATTCGACAAGATTTTCATAATGATAGCCGATGCTCAGGCTCTTACCGACAATGCCGACAACCCCGACAAGGTGCGAGAGAATATCATAGAAGTAGCGCTTGACTATCTTTCGGTAGGTCTCGACCCTACAAAATCGACAATTTTCATACAATCGCAGGTATCCGAGCTATGTGAGCTGGCTTTCTACTACATGAACCTCGTGACAGTGTCTCGACTTCAGCGCAACCCGACGGTCAAAACCGAAATCAAGATGCGCAACTTCGAAGCCAATATTCCGGTAGGATTCTTCACCTACCCCATAAGTCAAGCCAGCGACATCACAGCATTCAACGCTACTACAGTGCCTGTAGGCGAAGACCAGGAACCTATGATAGAGCAGACTCGCGAGATTGTGCGCCGCTTCAACAACATCTACGGCAACACACTAACCGAACCGGAAATTCTGCTGCCATCTAACGCCGCATGCCTGCGTCTACCCGGTACCGATGGCAAGGCGAAGATGAGCAAATCGTTAGGTAACTGCATTTATCTTTCCGACACACCTAAAGAAGTGAAGAAAAAGGTTAACAGTATGTACACCGACCCACTTCATCTCAACATAGAGGATCCGGGACATCTCGAAGGGAACTGTCCTTTTATCTATCTCGATGCCTTTGCCTCTGATGAACAAGTAAATAAATACTTGCCTGACTATAGCAGCCTCCAGGATCTGAAGAATCACTACACACGCGGTGGTGTAGGCGATGGCACTGTCAAGAAGTTGCTTCTAAATATACTCGAGGAACTCCTCACTCCTATACGCGAACGCCGTCGCCAATTTGAGCAGGATATACCGGCAGTGTACGAAATGCTTCGCCAAGGAAGTGATAAAGCTCGCGATGTAGCCGCCGACACTCTCAACCGAGTGCGTCATGCCATGCGTATCGACTACTTTAACGATGCAGAACTAATCAACCGGAAGTACGAGCCCCGACACTGACACAATAGATTGGCTGTTTCCGCGTTAATAACGTATGAACGGCTTTATTATGAATCTTCGTCTAACGATATACCTGCTGCTTGCATCCTGTGTCGGCTTCGTTACTATGGCTCAGGATGGAAGTACTGCATACAACTTCCTCAACGTCACATCGTCGGCAAAGATATATGGGCTTGGAGGCTTCAATATCAGCCTTGTCGACGATGATGTCTCTACCATAGAGCAGAACCCTGCTCTGCTCGGACCGGAGATGAGCGGAATGTTGGGAATGAACTATATGCATTATATCGGAGGCTCTAACTTCGCAGGGATACGCTATGCCCATAACGCCGGTGAACGCGCCGGTTGGTCCGCCGCTATACAGTATTTCGGCTACGGTTCGATGAAGGAAGCTACCGAGGACGGCACCATCATAGGGTCGTTCTCTCCCAAAGATGTGGCTTTCAGCGGAATGTACGCTCACGACATCACCGATATGCTACGTGGAGGTATCGCGTTGAAGGCGCTATACAGTTCGTATGCCGACTACTCTGCTTTCGCATTGGCTACTGATTTGGGAATCAACTACTACGATTCTGACCGTGATTTGTCGCTCTCGCTTGTGATAGCCAATCTTGGTGGGCAGGTGAAACGCTTCAACGAATCGTATGACAGACTTCCATTCGATGTCCGTTTGGGTTGGTCGCAGTCTTTCGGTACATTTCCATTACGCTTCTCCGTCACAGCATGGAATCTTACCAAATGGCATCTACCCTATCAGGACAATGGCGATGGATCGGCCGGGTCTTCGCCCGAAGTCAAGGATAAATTCATGTCGAACTTGTTCAGACACCTTGTGTTTGGTGTAGACTTAATTTCAAGCCCAAACTATTACATCTCTTTAGGCTACAATTATAAGACTCGCACAGACATGAGTACATACAATCGTAGTTTCGTATCGGGTTTTTCTCTTGGTGGCGGTATAAAGGTCAAAAGTTTCGGAGTGTCGCTTGCTTTGTCGCAGCCTCATACCGGCGCTACAACATTCATGTTCAATCTGTCGTATAATTTCAGCGACTTAATCCTATGAATAACAAAAAAATCATTATAGCCATCGATGGCTTTTCTTCGTCAGGCAAAAGCACCATGGCCCGCCGTTTGGCCTCAGCTATAGGCTACCGTTATATCGATTCGGGAGCAATGTATCGCGCCGTAACGCTTTTCGCACTCGAGGCCGGAATGATAGCCTCGGATTGTACTCCCGACGCAGAAGCTCTCGAGGCCGCGTTGCCAAACATCAAAATAGACTTTGAACCTCAACCCGACGGCAGTCAGCACACGATACTGAACGGGGTCGATGTAGAGAACGAGATACGTCGCCTTCGAGTGTCGAACGCCGTCTCTCCTGTCGCCGCACTTCCGGCTGTGCGACATGCGTTGGTGGCAATGCAGAAAGAAATGGGTAAACGCCGCGGCATTGTCATGGATGGACGCGACATAGGCACTGTTGTTTTTCCCGATGCCGAATTGAAAATCTATGTCGATGCATCAGCCGAGACACGTGCCATGCGCAGATTCAAAGAAATGGTGGAAAAAGGAGCAGCGGTGTCATATGAAGATGTTCTCGCCAACGTAGTGCATCGCGACCATATCGACACCACACGCGCCGAGAGTCCGCTTCGTCGTGCCGACGATGCCATAGCACTTGACAATTCCGATATGACCATTGATGAACAGGATCAATGGCTTCTTGACCAATTCAATCGAGTTTCCGGCAGATGAGTGTACCTCAGATCGAGATCGACAGCGAATCGGGCTTCTGCTTCGGCGTGGTGACAGCAATACGCAAAGCCGAGGAGGAACTCGCAAAAGGCATACCGCTATATTGTCTTGGTGATATAGTACACAATTCGGCAGAAGTAGAACGCCTGCGCGATAAAGGACTCGCAACAATCGACCACAGTCAGCTAAATGAACTAAACGGAAAGAAAGTACTCCTGCGAGCCCACGGTGAACCTCCCTCCACATATAGAACCGCTCACGAGCGCGGCATCGAAATCATCGACGCTACCTGCCCTGTGGTACTCAAACTTCAACAACGGATAAAGGCAAAGTACGACACCGACGGAGCCGATACACAGATTGTAATATACGGCAAGACCGGACATGCAGAAGTGAACGGCCTTGTCGGACAGACCGAAGGACATGCCATAGTGGTAGAAGATATTGCCGACCTCGAAAAACTTGACTACGAACGCGATATTGCCCTCTACTCCCAAACTACAAAATCGCTTGAGGGATTCCGCGATATCATAACGGAGATAGAACAACGAATCAAGCCCGGTGTACAGTTCGAGTCGTACGACACCATATGCCGACAGGTGGCCAACAGAGTCGGACATTTGATGGACTTCGCCAACCGTAAGGATGTCATACTGTTTGTTGCAGGAGCCAAGAGCAGCAACGGCAAAATACTTTACCAACATTGCCGGCATGTCAACCCCCGCACCTATCTTGTTGGTGACCCTGCCGACATCCGCCCCGAATGGATAGAAGGGGCAGAATCGATAGGCATATGCGGAGCCACATCTACTCCTCGATGGCTTATGGAAAATGTCGCTGAAAAAGTGTCGGAATGGATAATTTCGTAGCCATAGACGTAGAAACAGCCAATCGTGAGCCATCGAGCATATGCTCCATAGGCGCGGTGAAAGTGGTGGATGGTGTGATAGTCGATCGCCGCTATTCTTTGGTATGTCCTGAGCCCGAATGGTACTCGCGCTACAACACCGCCGTGCATGGGCTCACAGAGGAAGATACATGGGATGCACCTAATTTCTCACAGGTTTGGACCGATTGGACTGACTGGATAGGCGACATGCCATTAGTTGCTCACAACGCTCGTTTCGACAACTCTTGCATCAATGCAGCGTGCGGTATCTACGGTCTTGAAAGTCCCCAAGATTTCCTTTGCACACTTAAAGCTGCCCGTAAATCGATACCTCGCGGCATGTGTCCATCGAAATCGCTCGGCGCACTGTGCGAATTTTTCGGTATCCCTCTCGACAATCACCACAATGCACTCGCCGATGCCGAGGCTTGTGCCAAACTCGCCATCATTTTGTTATGAGAAAGATTATCGTATTATTCATGCTCGCCGCCATGACCGGATGCAAAGATGTCACACCTGATGCCAACGATGCCGAATTAGAGGCTGCTGCCGAAGCCGGACGCCAAATGGGGACAGAGGCAGCCTCGCTCCCTGATGGTACGATGGACAAACAGAGAGCTATCCTTGAAATTCGAGCCAAGGAGACAGCCATCCGCGATGCCGGATATCCATCTTGTGCCGATACTTTTGCCATAGAGGCTGCCAAAAAATTAGGTTATTACTAATTCCCCAAACACTTAGTGAGTTAAATGAGGGTTTGGAAAAAGTGAAGATTCATAAATAACATAGAATAGTTTACCAAGTTATTTTTTATCGGCACTACATTTGAATGAGTTTTGGGTGTTAAGTTTTTTTAACTTGTGTTGAGCCTTGTTGACAGACGTTGGTTGATGGAAAATTATTAACTTTGTGTAATATATTTCTCTATAAGATGAAACAAGTGACTTATGAAGGCTTGACATTCGAGCCTTATATCTCAAAAGAAAAAATACAGGCCCGCGTCGAAGCGTTGGGCAAGGAAATAACGCGCGATTGCGCCGGGAAAATGCCTCTGTTTGTGTGTGTACTCAACGGGGCATTTCCTTTTGCAAGCGATCTGTTCCGTGCTGTCGAGGATGCCGACGCCGAGATAACTTTTATCCGTCTGAAAAGCTATGAGGGTACGTCGACTTCCGGCAAAGTGAAGGAGTTGGTAGGGTTGCACGAGAACATAGAAGGACGCACGGTGATAGTGGTAGAGGATATCGTGGATACTGGCAATACCATCCATCGCCTGGTACAGGATTTAAAAGCCAAGAACCCGGCAGATGTGAAGATTGCTACTCTGCTATTTAAACCCGATGCCTTGGTGTGTGATGTCAAACCTGACTATGTGGGCTTCAATATACCCACCAAATTTATCATCGGCTACGGTTTGGATATCAATGAAAAGGCAAGAAATCTCTCTGATATATACATATTGAAAGAAAACTAACAAAAACTAACACTCATGAACATCGTAATCTTCGGAGCTCCGGGAAGTGGTAAAGGCACACAGAGCGAGCGTCTGATTGACCGTTACGGTCTGCACCACATCTCTACAGGCGAGCTTCTGCGCGACCATATAGCCCGTGGTACCGAGCTTGGCAAAATTGCCGATAGTTATATCTCCAAAGGACAGCTTATCCCCGACGATCTTATGGTTGAAGTTCTTGCTCAAATCTTTAAGGAGCATCCCGAACAAGCCGCCAAAGGCGTGATATTCGACGGTTTCCCCCGTACTATTGCCCAGGCTGAGGCGCTATCGAAGATGCTCGCCCAGTACGGTACAGAAGTTCATGCGGTGGTAGGTCTTGAAGTGGATGAGGACGAACTTATACGCCGCATGCTCGAGCGCGGCAAAGCAAGCGGTCGTAGCGACGACAATATCGACACAATACGCAAACGACTCGAAGTGTATCACAACCAGACTGCCCCTCTGCGCGATTACTATGTGAAACAAGGCCGCTATCATGCCATCGACGGCAATGGCGACCTCGACAGAATCTCGGGTGATATCGCATCACGTCTCGACCCTCACAAAGATAGTCACTAAGTGAGTCTCTTACATCAAATATTGACCAAGCTCTAAAACGAGAATTGGCACATGGCACCTATACGGCGGGCACTACGGTGTTCGCCGTTGAAATTATTCCGTCGGCCAAAGTCGAACTCCGCACCCACCTGCATGCGAGGAGTCATGTTCCAAAACAAGTTTACCGCTCCGAACAAGCCATACTTGTACTCCTCCGGGTCGATAGCTCCATCGGGAAGATACCTCGACTGGCTTGCCGTTAGGCACATGAAAAGATTTTGCTTGAAGTTGTACTGAACGGCTGCACACCATCCGAACGACCGTGGGGCATACATCGTCCCCGGCATCCCCGGCTTACCGATAAGGTCGTAGTTACCTATCAACAGGTCGCCTCCGAGTCCTGCATAGCCTTTACCATAGTTGGCACTCAGATACAGAGTCAGAGGTGTTGCCGGATGCGACACGCTACTTATCTGCAGCCCCCACCCGGCGATATTGTGGTTTTTGGCCGCAGGAATATTGCGGTACGACAATGTGCGCACTATACCGGCTATACGTATATGCTCACTCGATGTCCATTGATATTGGACAAAAGCAGCCCAGTCGGGCATCCAGTTCTTTACAGAAACCGTGTTCTGATTGTCTACATCTAATGCCGACGAAGGCGTCTCAGCCGAAACAGCGAAAACCCACCGATTCTTCACCACCGGCATATATCGCACAAGTACAGATGTTGGCGAAATCTTATTGTTGGGGCCTTGGGCGTCCACTGTCGGAGGTATGGCCGCCGGGTCGGAGAATGTAGAGTTGGCATAGCCCACAGTGAAATCATTTATAATGGCATATGCTTTCTTTAGATGCAGGTCGCGGGCTTGGTAGCCGTTGAAGTTAGCCTCTATATACAACTGATAGTTTCCGAGCAATTTGTTCCGTCCCAATACCCGGAAGTAAAGACAAGTCCCGGCGGGAGTGGTATCGAACTGACGGCTACGGGTAGGGTCGGGAGTTATGGGTATGAGATAAGGGGCAAAACCTGAAGCCGGTATCGCTCCTCCCCAATCGTAATATCCACGCATCCTTACAGCTCCTCCTATACCCATGGCAAGTCCGGCGTCCTTGCTCATGAATAGAAAATATGGAGCTGCCGGGTCGGAGAAATGGCGGAATTGGTCGTAATAGAATGTGGATATAACCTGCCGAATCGAATCTACATAGCTCTGAGTTGCTGCATCGGACGGCTTGCCGTCGATATACACTACCTTATGGCTGGCAATAAGCGAATCTGTCTGACAATCGACCAGGCTCTTGCTGCGAGCCATCACCGGCAAAGACACAAGTACAAGCAATAATGTGAAGAATAATTTGTGCATAACTTTAGATATGATGAATTTATAGGTCTCGCACAAATACTTTATGTGAGACCTTTAACACATAACACAAATGTCGGCTCTTAAGTTCATCTTTAAATAACTTTAACATGGCGGAATTTTCGCATTTTACATATTTTTGTTAATTTTGACGCAAAATGTTAAAACAAAAGGCGGATTTTTTCTTTGCCGGATAAACATTAACGAGTTTTAATTGTTAACATAACATAGGTTAAAAATAATATTCTAATCCCTTGCGGATAAATCAATAATGAAGAAACAGACCATCTGGATACTCGCCATAGTCATGGCAATAGCGTTCATCGGACTATTGTTCGTGCAGATATTCTATATGCGGAATATCGTGCAGATACGCTATGAGCAGTTCGCTCAGGGCGTGCGTCAGAGCCTTGTGGCTGTGTCGCAGCATCTTGAGCAGGATGAGGCTCGCCATTATCTTGAAGATGATGTGAGACAGGTGGAGATGTCGGCTATGATGAGTCAGTTCATTGGTGACAACACAAATCGCCTCGGCGGCATCAAGTATTCTTTTACCACACGCACCGGACTCGAAGCCGACCTTACCATAAAAGGCGACATCAGCGAAATCAACAATCTCCAGACCGGCGGTGGTATGGGCGCACACTACCGCAGCATGCAGGATGCATACCGCAACAGATATCTTTACCAGCGCGATATGCTCGACGATGTGATTCTCAACATCATATCCAAGTCGTCGAATCGGCCTATCACCGACCGGGCCGACTCGTCGCGTGTGCGCATGTATCTGCGTCAGGAACTCGATACTCTCGGACTGAAAGTCCCCTTTGAGTTCGCCGTCGCCAATCATGCAGGTACAATAATGTACAAGTCCCCCAATTACCAGGCAAATACTGCTGATCACGACAACATGTTTATCCAGGCTCTTTTCCCTAACGACGGAGCTCCGAACAACTACCTCAAGGTATATTTTCCCACCAAAAACGATTATATCTTCTCATCCATATCGTTCATGGTGCCCGCTTTCGCTTTCACATTGATACTTCTTATAGTATTCATTTACACTATTGTGGTGGCGTTCAGACAGAAAAAACTTACCGAGATGAAGAACGACTTCATCAACAACATGACCCATGAATTCAAGACTCCGATATCATCCATATCGCTTGCGGCACAGATGCTCAACGACCAAAGCGTGCGTAAATCGCCCACCATGCTTCAGCAGATATCCACTGTGATTACCGATGAGACCAAACGTCTCAGATTCCAGGTTGAGAAAGTGCTGCAGATGTCGATGTTCGAACGTCAGAAAGCAACACTGAGGCTCGAGGATGTAGATGCCAATGCCGCAATATTCAATATCGTGAATACATTCAAGCTCAAGGTAGAACGGTATGGAGGCACTATCACCGCCAATCTCGACGCAATGGATGCCATTGTTACAGTCGACGAGATGCACTTTACAAACGTGATATTCAACCTG
>N._stephensi_709_foregut__coassemble_902_pt1 | contig 9698 bp, 6 predicted proteins | sample N__stephensi_709_foregut__metabat2_low_PE_005 | metagenome-assembled genome bin N | reverse complement strand
CGCCTCCAAGCGCCAGGGTGCATGGATGAGCGAGTTCAAGGGCTCATGGGAAAAGGAGGACGGCACATCGAGCCGCCCCGTCATCTATAATGTGGGCAACTTCTCGCGTCCAAGCGGCGATACTCCCGCCTTGCTTACCATCGATGAGGTAGAGACAATGTTCCATGAGTTTGGCCACGGCCTCCACGGCATGCTCAGCAAGGCTCGTCTCAAGAGCCAGGCCGGTACAAATGTCGACCGCGACTTTGTAGAGCTTCCATCTCAGATCCATGAGCACTGGGCATTCGAGCCCGAGATGCTCCGCATCTATGCCCACCACTGGCAGACCGGCGACACTATCCCCGACGAACTTATCGCCAAAATAGAAGCCGCCGCCACACATAATCAAGGCTTCACTACCGCCGAGCTTGTGGGCGCCGCCTTGCTCGACCTCCAGTACGGCAAGCTCAACACTACCGAGGACATCGACATCGCAGCCTTCGAGAAGCAGGTGAGCGAGGCTCTCGGCATGCCCGCACAACTCACCTACCGCTACCGCTCACCCTACTTCAAGCACATCTTCGGCAGCGACGGTTACGCTTCGGGCTACTACACCTACCTTTGGGCCGAAGTACTCGACACCGATGGCTTCGAGCTCTTCAAGGAGAAAGGCATCTTCGACCCAGAGACAGCAAAGAAATTTAAAGAGAACGTGCTCGAAAAAGGCGGATCTGCCGACCCCATGGAGCTTTATGTCAACTTCCGCGGTCATGAGCCGTCGGTCGATGCTCTCCTGCGCAACCGCGGTCTCGCACCCAAGACCAAGGTAAACCTCAACAACAAGTCCGGAAAATAATCAACGACATCAAACATATACCAATGTATAGAACCAACACATGCGGCGAGTTGCGCCTCAGCGACCAGGGCAAGGAAGTTACCCTGGCCGGATGGGTACAGCGAGCCCGCAAAATGGGAGGTATGACCTTTGTCGACCTCCGCGACCGTTACGGCATAACACAGATTGTATTCGAGACCGAGGACAACGCCGGGCTGACAGAAGCCGCCAACCATCTCGGCCGTGAGTTCGTCGTTCAGGTCAAAGGTACAGTGGCCGAACGTACATCCAAGAATCCCCAGCTGCCTACAGGCGACATCGAGATTATCGCCAAGGAGATGAATATACTCAATCCCAGCGAAGTACCACCCTTTACAATCGAGGACGAGAGCAATGGCGGCGACGACCTGCGCATGCGCTACCGCTATCTCGACATACGTCGCACACCCGTACGCCGCAACCTTGAGCTACGTCACAAGATGACTATGGAAGTACGCCGCTACCTCGACAGCAAAGGATTCCTCGAAATCGAGACACCCATGCTTGTAGGCTCCACCCCCGAAGGAGCACGCGACTTTGTAGTGCCTTCGCGCATGAATCCCGGTCAGTTCTACGCCCTGCCCCAGTCGCCGCAGACACTCAAGCAACTGCTTATGGTCAGTGGTATCGACCGTTACTTCCAGATTGTGAAGTGCTTCCGCGACGAAGACCTCCGCGCCGACCGCCAGCCTGAGTTCACACAGATCGACTGCGAGATGAGTTTCGTGGAACAGAACGATATCATAGAGCTCTTCGAGGGCATGGCCAAACACCTCTTCAAGGTTATCCGCGGGGTGGAACTCACCGAGCCCTTCCAGCGCATGCCATGGGCCGACGCCATGAAATATTATGGCAGCGACAAGCCCGACCTGCGTTTCGGCATGAAGTTTGTAGAACTGATGGACATACTCAAAGGGCACGGGTTCAGTGTATTCGACAATGCCGCTTACATAGGCGGCATATGCGCTACCGGCGCAGCCCACTACACACGCAAGCAGCTCGACGCCCTTACCGACTACGTAAAACGTCCACAGATTGGCGCTAAAGGAATGGTATATGCCCGTGTCGAAGAAAATGGCAATGTAAAATCGAGCGTCGACAAATTCTACTCTCAGGAAACACTTCAGGAAATGGCCAAAGCCATGGATGCCAAACCCGGCGACCTCATCCTTATCCTTAGCGGCGACGACGTGATGAAAACACGCAAGCAGCTCTGCGAACTGCGTCTCGAGATGGGACGGCAACTCGGTCTGCGCGACAAGGACAAGTTTGCCTGCTTGTGGGTGGTCGACTTCCCGATGTTCGAGTGGAGCGAAGAAGAGCAGCGGCTTATGGCCATGCATCATCCCTTCACACACCCTAAAGACGAGGATATACCCATGCTCGACACCGACCCCGCCAGCGTGCGTGCCGATGCCTACGACATGGTTATCAATGGCGTAGAAGTAGGCGGTGGCTCTATCCGTATCCACGACAGCGAGCTGCAGGCCAAGATGTTTGAGATTCTCGGTTTCACTCCCGAAAAAGCACAAGAGCAGTTTGGCTTCCTGATGAACGCCTTCAAATACGGTGCTCCTCCTCATGGCGGTCTCGCCTACGGTCTCGACCGCTGGGTGAGCCTCTTCGCCGGTCTCGACAGCATTCGCGACTGCATTGCTTTCCCCAAGAACACTTCGGGTCGCGATGTAATGCTCGACGCTCCTGCCCGCCTTGACCAAAAGCAGCTCGACGAACTCAACCTCGCCCTGGTCGAACCTAAGAAAAAATAATGAAACTCAGCGCAATACTCAATGTGCTCGACAGCTTTGCCCCACTCTCCATACAGGAGAAGTGGGACAATAGCGGGCTGCAGATAGGACTTCCCGACGGCAATGGCGAGGTGAACGGAGTGATGATTTGCCTCGATGTCACCAAAGCTATCGTCGACGAAGCAGTAGAGCGTGGCTGCAATCTCATCGTGAGCCATCATCCATTGATTTTCAAGGGATTCAAACATATCACCGACTCTACACCACAGGAGAGTGCGGCAGCGGCGGCGATACGTGCCGGAGTGGCCGTGTACTCGTCGCACACGAGCCTCGATTCCACTGTAGGTGGTATATCATATGCCATGGCTCAACGACTTGGCGCCGAAGTGAAGGGCGTGATATCACCTTCGGATGTGGAGTTCTTCAATATCCGTGTCACCTGTCCTCGCCGACTTTCGGCTGATGTGCGGCTTGTACTCCTCGGCCACGAACCTGGCTGTACCTACACCGATATCGAGGGCGAAAGCATGGCCGCAGGAGGAGAATTCGACCCCGCACGAGGTTTCGACATACACCACGAGCCTCTGACAGCCGTAGATGTAGAAGTAGACAGTCTTCACCTAAATGCCGTGCTGCAATCGCTCTCAGGCATGCCCGACTACAGCCGCATGACAGTCAACGTCGCGCCGCTCACCCGTCGCAACAGCGAGTATGGCCTCGGAGTATACGCCACACTCCCCGACGGAGGTATGACAGGCAAAGACTTCGTCGAAGCCCTGCACTCCATCTTCGGCACACCCGTCATAAAGGCATCGGCAGCTTACCGACCTGACATGAAGATAAAGCGCATAGCCCTCTGCGGAGGCTCTGCCGCCGAATTCATCACCAAAGCCTCTGCCGCCGGAGCCGATGCATACGTAACCGGCGACACCCGCTACCACGACCTCGCAGACGCTACCGATATGGATATGGCCGTGTTCGACATAGGACACTTCGAGAGCGAAAATTGCGCAAAAGACATTTTTTATCACCTTATTACAAAAAATTTCGCTAACTTTGCAGTCTACAAATCGGAAAAAGAGACAAATCCGGTAAAGTACATTTAAAAAGAGTTCGCGATATAAAAAATATACGTTATCACCCCATGGCAACAGAAAAGAAAGCCGAAGCACCGCGCCCGGTAGAAGAGCGCCTCAAGACCCTTTTCGAACTCCAGACTATCCTGACCGAAATCGACCGCATACGCAACGTGCGCGGCGAGCTTCCCAAGGAAGTACAGGATCTCGAGAACACTATCACAGGCCTCCACTCCCGCATCAAACGTTTTGAGGACGAGATAGAGGACCTCAAAGCCAAGCGTGTAGCCGAGCTCAACAAGATAGAGAACAAAAAGCTCCTCATCGACCGCTACCGCACCCAACTCGACAACGTGCGCAACAACCACGAGTTCGACAACCTTACCAAAGAAATCGAATATGAGACACTCGAGATTGAGCTCGGCGAAAAAACCGTAGGCGAGATTGAGCGCTCTATCGACAACCGCAACGCCGACATCGACAACACCACCCGTCAAATCGAGGACCAAAACCACATACTCGAGGAGAAAAAAGCAGACCTCGACAACATCGTCAGCGAGACCCGCTCCGAAGAAGAGGCACTCATAGCTCGCGCCAAGAGCCTCGAACCCATCGTAGACGAGCGTACACTCACAGCCTTCAAACGCATCCGTAAGAACGCCCGCAATGGCTTGGGAATCGTCGTGGTGGACCGCAACGCATGCGGAGGATGTTTCAACCGCATTCCACCCCAAAAGCAAATCGACATCCGCACACACAAAAAAGTGATAGTGTGTGAGTACTGTGGTCGCATCATGATTGACCCTGAACTCGCAGCCGATGCCAAAGCCCTTCTTCCCAAAGACTGACCAGCCTCTGAAAAATTCCAAAGGGACGGTTCCGCACGAAGCCGTCCCTTTGCAATATAATTGAAGATGCATTCTACCGGTTATGTACAGTCTTACCGAAGATTATTGAGGATGTAGTGCATGACAATACCGGGCTCGCCCTTAAAAACACTGTATATTCTGAGCTTACGCAACAACACGCCAATCTGCTCAAAAGTCTGTACCTTCTTGCATTTGCCACTTACGACGGATTTCAAAACCGTATTTGTACATGACCCCCGATACTCTTATATCACTCAATAATTTTGCCGACATCACGGGAGTGTCGCGAGCTACCGTAGACAAATGGATAGGCAACGGCCGATGCCGTACCTACTCCCGCGAAAACGGCAAAATTGTACTTCGTGCATCCGATCTCATCTCATTCCCGGAAATATACAAAATGCTCAATTCGGCTTGGGACAAAGAACTCGACACAAAGCCGAAACATGAGTTTACATCAATCGAATTGTTTGCCGGCGGTGGCGGCTTGGCTTTGGGTATGCACAAGGCCGGATTCCGACATCTTTTGCTCAATGAATTCGACAAAGACGCATGCACGACCCTTAAGGCAAATATGCCTCAATGGAATGTTATCCATGGCGATATACACAATTTAGACTTTACGTCTTACCTTGGCAAAGTAGACTTCTTTTCCGGAGGTTTTCCATGCCAGGCTTTCTCTTATGCAGGTAAGAGACTGGGCTTTGAAGAGACAAGAGGCACACTGTTTTTTGAACTCGCCAGGGCTGTGAAAGAAGTACAGCCCAAAATTTTCATGGCAGAAAATGTCAAAGGACTTCTTGAACACGACAATGGCCGCACCTTACAAACAATCAAAAATGTAGTGGAGGAACTCGGATATACTCTCTTAGAGCCTAAAGTACTCAGAGCCGTGCTTTACAATGTACCACAGAAGCGAGAACGCCTCATACTGATAGCCATACGCAACGATTTGGCTCATTTAGCTGAATTCCACTGGCCATCGGTCTGCGGGGAACTCAGGACATTGCGCGATGCCTTTCACGCCGGGACATTGTATGACACCGATGTTCCCGAAAGCGAAGGACAGAAGTATCCGAAATCGAAAGAGGATGTCATGAGACTGATTCCCGAAGGCGGCGACTGGCGCAGTTTGCCACAGGAAGTTGCAAAAGCCTATATGAAAGGGAGCTATAATCTCGGAGGTGGAAAAACAGGCATGGCTCGTCGGCTGTCAATGGATGAAGCAAGTCTTACACTTACGTGTGCACCTGCACAAAAACAGACCGAGAGGTGTCATCCCACAGAAACAAGGCCATTGACTGTCAGGGAATACGCCCGCATCCAGACATTTCCCGACAGTTGGGATTTCCATGGCTCTCTGTCAGCTAAATACAAGCAGATAGGCAATGCAGTACAGGTCAATCTTGCCTGGGCTATCGGCAGAGCCATCGTACGACTGCTAAATGACATCTATGATGCCAGACCCGACATCTTCCTAAGTGACGATAAAAAAAAGACTCTCGACATGAATATTCCCGTCAACAGATTGCATGGCCTATTTGGGGGAATGGTGTGCGAGGATGCTGAGGAGTATAAGAGCTCTAAATAACGCCTGAGTGTTTTCCATTAGAGATATAATACTGCACAAGGGCTGAAAATAATTTGGTGTATGTGTCGGCCTTTTTCAGCAAAAATCATTAACTTTGCACTTTCAAAAGATTAACATCACATACACGATGAACATATCATATAAATGGCTTAAAGATTATGTCGATTTCGACCTAACGCCCGAGGCGTTGGGAGATTTATTGACATCCATAGGCCTTGAGACCGGCACGATTGAGAAAGTAGAGACTATCCGTGGCGGCCTTGCCGGCATAGTCGTGGGCAAGGTGCTCACCTGCATTCCCCATCCCGACAGCGACCACCTGCACATCACCACCGTCGACCTCGACGGCAAGGGCACGCCTACCCAGATAGTGTGCGGTGCTCCTAATGTCGATGCCGGGCAGACCGTGGTAGTGGCTACCGTAGGTACCACCCTCTACGCCCCCGACGGCAGCGAATTCAAAATCAAGAAATCGAAAATCCGCGGTGTCGAGTCGTTCGGCATGATATGTGCCGAGGACGAGATAGGCATCGGCACCTCGCACGACGGCATCATCGTACTCCCCGAAGCGGCCTCAGATATGGTTGGCCGGCCGGCTTCGGAATACTACAATATAGAGGACAACTATGTACTTGAAGTCGACCTCACTCCCAACCGCATCGATGCCGCCAGCCACTACGGAGTGGCACGCGACATCGCCGCTGCCCTCACAGGCCGAAATATCGCCACAACAAAAGCCAAACTTCCCGAAGCTCCGGCAATCGATGTCGCCGACAGAGAGGGGGGTGTGACAGTGTCGGTAGAGGACAGCGCCGGTGTGACGCGCTACTGCGGCGTCACTATCGAGGGCATCACCATTGCCCCCAGCCCGGCATGGCTCGCCGACAGGCTTAAGGTTATAGGGCTGCATCCCATCAACAATGTGGTGGATATCACCAACTATGTACTTCACGCCATCGGCCAGCCCCTCCACGCTTTCGATGCCGACAAATTGGCCGGCAACAAGATAGTGGTACGCCGTGCGCAACAAGGCAGCAAGTTCACTACCCTCGATGGAGTAGAACGCACCCTCGACGCAGCCGACCTTATGATATGCGACGCCGAGGAACCCAAAACCATGGCCGGAGTGTTCGGAGGCCTCGACGCCGGTGTCACCGACGCAACCACACGTGTATTCCTCGAGAGCGCATGTTTCAATGCTACAAGTGTACGCCGCACCGCACGCCGCCACGGCATCTCCACCGACTCATCGTTCCGCTTCGAACGTGGTGTCGACCCCAACGGATGCGACTTCGCCATGCGCTATGCCGCCGCACTCATATGCGACCTCGCCGGAGGCAAGGCCGTAGGTCCTATTACCGACTGGTATCCCACGCCTGTGGCTCCCTATAAGGTGATAATGCAATACAGCGACTTCGGGCGTCTCATCGGTACCGACTTCCGTCACGACACCATCGACACCATCCTCGACGCGCTCGAGATAGAGCACAAGGGCGATGGCGAGAACATGGTGCTCGGTGTACCCACCTACCGTGTAGACGTACGCCGCCCGTGCGACGTGATAGAGGATTTTCTGCGCATATACGGCTACAACAAAATACCTATGGACGAGCGTCTGCACGCCAGTCTCTCGTACAAGACAACTGTCGACGCCGCAGACGATCTGCGACGCACAATAAGCGACATGCTAAGCGGTGCCGGATGGAGCGAGATACTCAACAATTCGCTCACTGCCGAGAGCTACTACGCCGAGCCTGCCGAGCCGGGATGCCAAACAGCCGTACGACTGCTCAACCCGCTGAGCAACGACCTGAGCCTGATGCGTCAGACATTGCTCTACGGCGGTCTTGAAACCATAGCTCACAACACCAACCGCCGCAATGCCGACCTGGCGCTCTACGAATTCGGCAACGTATACTTCCTCAACCCCGACAAGACACCTACCAAAGAGTCGCCCCTCGCCCCCTACACAGAGAAGAGCCGCATGGCACTATGGCTTGCCGGCAACTTCCGCGGCGGCAACTGGCTGGTGAAAAACGAAGAGGCTACATTCTACCACCTTCGCGCAGCCGTCGACGCCATACTCGTACGCTGCGGCATCGATAAAGCAGTGGCCACAGTGGCCGAATGTGCCGAAAACTCCATCTTCAGCCAGGCACTGACCTTCGCCACCGTCAACGACAAGCATCTTGGCAAAGCCGGTGTAGTGGCACCGGAACCGCTGAAACGCACCGACTGCAAAGGACCGGTATATTATGCCGAACTCGATTGGGAAGCCATCGCAGCCATCGCAGCCTCGCGTAACGCCCTCTACACACCCCTGCCCAAGACACAGCCGGTAGTACGCGACCTGTCGCTACTGCTCGACAAAGCCATCACTATGGCACAGGTAGAGGAGGTAGTACGCGATGCCGACAAACGCATCCTGCGCTCTGTAGAGCTATTCGACGTATACGAAGGCGACAAACTGCCACAGGGCAAGAAGTCGTATGCCATCACCATAACCCTGCAGGACAACGAAAAGACGCTCCAGGACAAATATATTGAGCGTGTGATGAGTAAAATTATCAGCGACCTCACCCACAAACTCGGCGCCGAACTCCGATAATAAGTCACTTAGAGTAAAAACAAACAAAAAATAACACACTCTCATGGGAAGAGCATTTGAATACCGCAAAGCAAGAAAGCTCAAACGCTGGGGTAATATGTCGCGTACATTCACCCGCATAGGAAAGGAAATCACCATCGCCGCCAAAGCCGGCGGTCCCGACCCCGACACCAATCCCCGCCTGCGAGCACTCATGCAGAACGCCAAAGCCGCCAACATGCCCAAGGACACCGTTGAGCGTGCCATCAAAAAAGCCACCGACAAAGATGCCGGCGACTACAAAGAAATAACCTACGAAGGATACGGCCCCTACGGTATCGCTATCTTCGTCGAAGCTGCCACCGACAACAACACCCGCACTGTAGCCAACGTCCGTTCCTACTTCAACAAGCACGGCGGCAACCTCGGCACACAGGGCTCGCTCACGTTCCTCTTCGACCACAAGTGTACCTTCAAAATCAAACCTGTCGACGGTGTGAGCCTCGACGACCTCGAGCTTGAGCTCATCGACTACGGTGTAGACGAACTCGGCCACGACGAGGACGAGGACGGCAACGAGCAGATTGTACTCTACGGTGCCTTCGAAGAATACTCCAACATACAGAAACACCTCGAAGAGAACGGCTACGAGATTATCTCGTCGGAATTTGTCCGTATCCCCAACGATCTCAAGGAAGTGACTCCCGAACAGCGCGAGGGTATCAACAAGCTCCTGGAGAAGCTCGAGGACGACGAAGATGTGCAGAATGTGTTCCACAACATGCGCGAGGACGACGAAGAAGAATAATTTCACGGCAGCATAGCAAATTTTATCATCATTGTATGTGATAAAATTTGCACATTAAAAAAAAACTGCTTAACTTTGCAGCGCTTTAGCCCTCCAAGGGTTGGGCACAAGGATAGTCTTATGGTGTAATGGTAGCACTACAGTTTTTGGTACTGTCTGTCTAGGT
>N._stephensi_709_foregut__coassemble_888_pt1 | contig 9824 bp, 7 predicted proteins | sample N__stephensi_709_foregut__metabat2_low_PE_005 | metagenome-assembled genome bin N | reverse complement strand
CCTGCATACGAGGCGAGAGAGCGGTAGCAATGGCGTCGGCTATTTCGCGTGTGCTGTCACCGCAGTGTATTACCGACGGGCCCGAAGGCCGTCCATGCTGGCGTATGCCTATGTTTACAGTAGGAATACCGACCGACGGTACCTCCACAATACCGCTGGAGGAGTTGCCAATAACTACGGAGGCATACCTCAGAAGGCTCAGATAACGTACAGCGCCCAACGATGGTATCAGCACAGCCCTATCGGCGTGCCGCTCGGCATATTCGAGCAGCATATTGTAGATACAGTCGCCGCCGACATCGTTGTTGGGTGCCGTAATCACCAACCGCAGATTAGGGAACATGTCGAGAGCTACTAACAAGGCTGCCATTCGCTGTCCGGGAGGCACACTGTCGTTGGTAGCAGGATGATACGTGACCACCGCCAATGGACCGACCGAGAAATCGAAGTCTATGCTGTCGCTCAGTTCTGCCAAAGTCATGATACGGGAATTCATGGCATTCCACACACCTATGGCACCGGTATCAAATACAGTCGAAGGTTCCTCTCCCAATTGAACGACACGCCGGCGATGGTCGGCTGTAGTGGTGAGATGCAGCCGCGAGAGCTTGGTTATGGCATGGCGGAACGAATCGTCGGCAGCTCCCGTTGTCACCTCTCCACCGGCGATATGGATTACAGGCAGTTGCATCACGGCTGCAGCGGAAGCAACGGCCAACATCTCGTAGCGGTCACCCAAAAGTAGCACTGCATCGGGAGTAAGGGAAGCGAAAGCATCGGCCATACCAGACATTGTGGCAGCCATCACCCCGGCTCGCGAAGCACCGCTGTCGCCTTCGACCTGTACAGGCACACGACAAGCTATATCGAATCCATCCGACTCGATTTCGCGCCATGTATCGCCATATTTGCCAATCAGATGCATATTGGTGGCCACAATGTCGATGTGTACCCTCCCCCTGTCGGCCAACAGACGGCACAAAGGCGAGAGCAAACCCCAATCGGCACGTGTACTGCTTACCACACAAAGCCGTTTTTTCTGTCTTTCGTCCATATCGGATGCAAAAATAACAAATTGCCGCCAATAGGACAAAAAAAACTGTCATATACCCGTGCCTATTGCTTGTATGGAGTAATTTGCGTATCTTTGCAGTCGCAAAAAAGAAGATAATGAAGATACTGGTAACAGGAAGCGACGGTCAGCTCGGGCGTGAGTTGCGTCGCGAGCTGGAAGTCCGCGCCCCGGGAATCACAATCTACACCGACAGGCAGAGCCTCGACATCACCGATGCGCAGGCGGTGGAGGACTTCATGCGTCGCGGCGATTTTACCCATGTGGTAAACTGTGCGGCATATACGGCTGTAGACCGCGCCGAAGAAGAGAAAAAGGAATGTATGGCAGTCAACGCTGAAGGAGTATCGAACTTAGCCCGTCACGCCGACCCTACAAGCTACAAGATTATGCATATATCCACCGACTATGTCTTCGACGGGCACACATGGCATCCCTACAGCGAGGCCGATAAACCCAATCCACTGTCGGTATACGGCGTGGCGAAACGGCGTGGCGAGACAGCACTGATAGGGCTTGCACCGGAGAGCATGATAATAAGGACAGGCTGGCTACACTCGCCCCATGGCCACAATTTCGTAAAGACCATACTCAACCTCGGGCGTAAGGGTACACACCTGCGTGTAGTAGCCGACCAAATAGGTACACCGACCTATGCCTCCGACCTCGCCAAAGCCATCGCAGACATACTTCTTTCGGGACATTGGACACCCGGTATATTCCACTACTCCAACGAAGGCGTGGCTTCATGGTACGATGTAGCCGTAGCGGCTCTTGAATATGCCGGCATGCCGGATCGTGCGGCTGCGGTCGAACCTATACCTTCGTCAGACTATCTCCAGGCAGCCGAACGCCCGCACTACGCTGTACTCGACAAATCGAAGATAAAAGCCACCTTCGGCCTCAACATCCCCCACTGGCAATCCTCGCTCCGAAAATGCATCGATAGAGTATTGAACCGTTCCACCCAAGCTACAAACCACCCATGTCAACCATAAAAGAAGAGATAGACCGCAGACGTACATTCGCCATCATATCACACCCCGACGCAGGCAAGACCACCCTGACAGAGAAGCTGCTGCTTTTCGGCGGCGCCATACACATAGCCGGAGCCGTAAAAAGCAACAAAATCAAGAAGACAGCCACCAGCGACTGGATGGAGATAGAGAAACAGCGCGGCATCTCTGTGGCTACATCGGTGATGGGTTTCAACTACGGCGATTACAAAATCAACATCCTCGACACACCCGGACACCAGGACTTCGCCGAGGACACATACCGTACTCTGACAGCTGTCGACAGTGTGATAATCGTGGTCGATGTAGCCAAAGGTGTAGAGGCGCAGACACGCAAGCTGATGGAAGTATGCCGCATGCGCAACACCCCGGTGATAATATTCGTCAACAAACTCGACCGTGAGGGTCGCGACCCCTTTGAAATCCTCGACGAACTCGAGAGCGAGCTCCACATAGCAGTACGCCCTCTTTCGTGGCCTATCGGTATAGGAGCAAAATTCAAGGGAGTATACAATATCTACGAACACGCCATCGACCTCTTCACCCCCGACAAGCAGAAAGCCACCGAGCGCGTAGAAATAGATGCTGTCGACGACCCACGCATCGACGCCGCCGTAGGAGAAGCTGATGCCCGACAGCTACGCGACGACCTCGAGCTCATCGAGGGCGTATATCCCGAATTCGACCCGGAGAAATACTTAGCAGGCAAGCTCGCCCCGGTGTTCTTCGGCTCAGCGTTAAATACATTCGGTGTCAAGGAGCTTCTCGATTGTTTTGTCAAGATTGCCCCCTCTCCCCGTCCTATCGAGGCTATAGAACGTACCGTACGCCCCGAAGAAGAGCAATTCAGCGGTTTCGTGTTCAAAATACACGCCAATATGGATCCCAACCACCGCAGCTGTATAGCCTTTGTCAAAGTATGCTCGGGACGATTCGAGCGCAACGCTCCCTACCGGCATATACGTTCCGGCAAGACTCTACGCTTCGCTTCGCCTACAGCATTCATGGCTCAGAAAAAGAGCATAGTCGACGAAGCTTATCCGGGCGATATAGTAGGCATACCTGACACAGGGAACTTCAAAATCGGCGACACCCTAACCGAAGGCGAAGAGATACACTACAAAGGACTTCCGAGTTTCTCTCCAGAGATGTTCATGTACATCGAAAACGCCGACCCCATGAAAGCCAAGCAACTCGACAAGGGCATACAACAGCTGATGGACGAGGGTGTAGCCCAGCTGTTCGTACATCAGTTCAACGGGCGCAAAATCATCGGCACAGTCGGACAACTGCAATTCGAGGTGATACAGTACCGCCTCCTACATGAATACGGAGCCCAATGCCGATGGGAACCTATGTCGATGTACAAGGCCTGCTGGATAGAGAGCGACGACGAATCAGCCCTTGAAGCGTTCAAGAAACGCAAACATCAGTTCATGGCGCTCGACCGCGAGGGACGCGACGTATTCCTGGCAGACTCGCAGTTCGTACTCACTATGGCGCAGAACGACTTTCCAAAAATCCGCTTCCACTTCACAAGCGAGTTCTAAGAGCTTGTTTAAATGAGTTCAACAAGAAATTTATCGCAAAGATACACCGCCGAGAATTTAACATTTCTTTTTAAACAAGCTCTAAGTGACGATAAACTGTCAATCAGCCGGATATCCCAATGTCATGGCTACCTGGAAATGGTAGCTTTCGGGTAGTGCTGTCATGAGGCCGAATGTCTTGAAGTCGAACATGATTCGTTCGACCACATTGATACCCTCCGAAGCACAGTAAAGGTAGATATTCTCTGCCACCGCTCCGGCATCGAGAGCCGCCATACGCGACTCATGACCGGCAAGAATAGCGTCGGCATCGGGGTCGCCGGTACGGAAAGCCGAATAGTCAGCGTAGATGAGTAAATTGAGCGGAGCTGTGGCCACAAACTCCTGTTGGCCGGCAAGTCCCCGGAAATCACCGGAAAGAAGTTCTGTCAAGCTATCAGTCTCGGGATGATAATAATATATACCTGTACGTGTCACGGCATAGATACGCAGTGCATATATGCCCATTGCGGCAGGTGCTGTACGTTTGCCGTCGTCACGGTTGATGCCGTAGGCCGACCAAAGTGCCTGAGCGAGATGACGCCTGTCGAGATCCCTGTCGGAGAATTCGCGTGAAGTATGTCTGCGCTGGAGTGCATCGAGAAATGAACCCGGAGCTGCTTTGCTGCGCCGGTTGCCAAGTGTGATGGATGTAGCGGGTATTGCCATAATTAATTTTGAATTTGGGTTATGATAATGTGTAAGAGTTACTTATCTGGAAAATATTGTTCATTCAGACGTTGAAATGCAGGCGTCTCCTTGTACTCTCCAAGCCATGTGTTGAGCGAATCGAGCAGTAGCGAATCGCCGGGGGCGACAGCCCAGCATTGGAACTGGCTCAATGATATAGGAGTAGAAATGTCAAGAGCCGGATAGTCAGCGGCTATCTTAGCGGCCACGGCATCGTTGACGACCGCACGCGGAATCTCACCCATGGCTGTCATTATGGCAAGATGCTCGGCAGAATAGCCCGGTTTTGAAGCGATATATACACTGTCGCCCAACTCGCGTGTCATGTTTGCGAGACGTGTCCCCACCGGCGAGCCTTCCACCACCCATACGGTGTCGCCCATCAGTTCCTCCTGCGAACCGATATAAGCAGGGTTGAGCGAGTCGGCACGCTGTACCAGAACCTGCCGGTCGATATACACAGCATCGGTGAGAGGGAAATATTCCTTGAGAGCATTCGTCGAGGGCATAGAGGCTACCATCATATCGTAATCGCCGTCGTACAGACCTCGGAAAGCGGTCTTAAGGTCGCTTACAGGATAAAACTTCACAGCCACACCATGCTTCTCGGCCATACCTCTTAGCAGCTCGTAATCGAAACCCGAAGCAGTATCGTTGTGGAGTGTATAGGTAAGAGGCGACATCTCGATGGCCACAGCCAAAGTATCGCCCGACGGACGGACAAAGTCGTTGGAAAGTGTGGAATCAGACTGCCCACAGCGCCGACAAAGACCGAGTCCGGCAAGCACGAGGATTATCAATGTGATTATTATGGGCAGACGCCCCTTGTATTTGTTTTGAGTCATAGTTCGAATTCATTACTATCCGGTCGCCGTCGTGCGACAACCTTGAATCTACAAAATCTATAACTCTAACAAACACCGATGCCGCAAGGTTCAAATCATTGGGAGATTCGTTTGATAAGGTTATATGCCGGTATTACGCCAAGTTCACCGGCCTTACTCAAGTCTGATATACCAGATGTTCTGTGTCCGTTGCGAAGTTCTATATAGCCTCTATTATAATAAGCCTCGCCAAAATCAGGTTTAAGAGAGATAGCCCTGCTGTATGCGTCGGACGCCTTGTCATATTCTTCCATCTCGAAATAGATATTGCCAAGATTGAAGTACGCTATCGGTGTTCTTGGCGACAGGTCTATAAATTTGAGATAATCCTGTGCGATGTCGTCGAGTTCTTTTCTGAGCAACGCTATCCGTGTCGGGCCTTCGCCTCTTTCTTCTCCGATAAGATAGTGTCCATAACGCGCCTGCGCCCGTACAAAATATGCCAAGGGTAAATCAGGAGCAAGCTCTATGGCTCTGTCGGCATCCTTGAGCGCATTGCCATAATCCCTGACAGTGATAAAGTCGAGCGCACGCCCTATATAATCTATCGGTCGGGGGGTATGGGTAGCAAGATAGGAATTATAATATTCGATGGACTGGAAGTGCCTCGAGGCTGTTGATTCATCGATAGATGGAACAGAATTAGTCACCATTAGAACGAATCTGAGCGCACGTGTGGCATTGAGGTCATCGACTTCACGGATATAATATGTATTTCGACGCAGCTCAGTAGGTGAGCTATAGAACGACAACTGCATGGCAGGTTCAATCTCTATGTTAAGATTGCGATCCTGCACACGCCCGCGAATGGCGCTGTTGTTATATTCCTCGCGCAAATCCGCGTTATCGTCTACAGTCACAAGCGAAGCGAAGCGTCGGCGTGTCATTTCATCACTCATCCCTTCCGCTCCGTTATTACTACCATCTTGCTGTTGTTTTTCATTCTTCCCCTCCTCGGCTAATTGTTGCTCTGCGGTGGGGAGAGCTTTGGCAAGTTTCTGCGCATGCTTATAGTCGGCCTCGGCTCTATTGAGTTGTCCAAGTTGCTTGTAGAGGTTGGCTCGCATGAAATATGTACTTGGCAGATCGGGGAATGCATCAGCAACCCTTGTTATGTCCTCAATTGCAGCTTTTGTATTTCCTTTGTTGGCATGAATTACAGCACGATTGTAGAGGGCACGCATGTCATCAGGGTCGAGTTCGAGCACCCGATTGAAATCGTCGAGGGCAAGGTCATTGGCATTCACCTCCATAAGCAACAGTCCTCGGTTGAAGAGTGCTGCCATGTTGTAAGGCTCAAGAGTGAGGGCGTAGTCGTAATCTGCCATAGCATCTTTATAGCGGTCGGTGCGGTAGAGCAAATATGCACGATTAATGTAAAGTCCTGCCGCACGCGGTTGCAGACGTATCGCGTGGTCAATGTCGGCCAATGCTTTTTCGTAGTCTCCGTCGGAATTAATGGCAATATCGGCACGCATTATATATCCGTTGAGCGCATTTTTATTTATATTCAGAGCCTTATCTATATCTTCGAGCGCTTTGACAGTGTCCGACAAGGCTAGATAGGTGCGGGCACGTCCGAGATAAGCATTTTCATACCCCGGATAATATTGCAGCACCTCATCAAATGTACTGAGAGCTTCGTTGTACTCTTCGAGGTCGTTCAAGGCAAGCGCCTTGTTGAAAAGCAGTTGTCGGTTGCGCGGTAAAAGCTTAAGAGCCTCGGAGTAGTCATCGATTGCCATCCGGTGTCTTCCGGTATTCTGCCGGGCCACGCCTCTTACTTCCCATGCGTCGGTAAGAAAAGGGTTCAATTCTATCGCTTTGGACGCATCCTGCTCTGCTCCCCGGTAGTCTTCGAGATTGAGTTTAGCTATAGCCCGCAGGAAATAAGGCTGGGCGAGATATGGTTTTGCCTGTATCGCTTGGTTGAAATACTGTATCGACAGCATGTAATCCTCGAAGTATAAGGCATTCTGCCCTATACGGAGGACTTGGTCGGTGTTAATCTGTGCGAAACCTGATATACAACACAAAACGGCGACCAGGCTCAATATATATCTTGACAATTTCATTGGCATTTATGTAAACAGATGCCGAACTGCCAAAGCCATATCTCGGAAGAACAGCACTGTAGGGGTGAGAAGAGGGATAAAACGGGTGGACTTAGTAGGTGCGAACACTCTCAGCTTACCCGGGTGGCATTTGATTTCGATTATCGGGGGCATCTCTACAGCATCGCCATCGATATGAGCCGCACCGGAATCAGAACGGCGTATAATGGCACTTTTTGTCCTTACTATATCGACAAGTGCATTCTTTCCGATGAAACCTGTGAGCATGTCTACGCCTACAAAAGCTTGGGTAATAATATTGCCGGTGTGTACGATAGTGATGTCGAGTTCTCCATCAGTCACCGATGCTTCCGGTGCAACAAAAGCGTTGTTGCCATATTGCGACGCATTACATGCCACCACAAGGAAAGCGCGTTCGGTTATCACCTGCCCATTGGCCTCGATTATGTATTCGTCGGGCGAGAAATTGATGTATTCATTAATAGTATTTTTGAGATACATCAGTATTCCGCGCCTCTTCTGCCGTGCGCAACGTTCGCTCACGGCAGCATCGAAACCTACGCCAAACGTACAGAAGAATGGTTTGTCGTTAGCCGTACCGTAGTCTGCTGAAATAATTTTACTTTTTGCCAGCACACGAATGGAACTCGCCACATCGACAGGGATGCCGAGATGACGAGCCAATCCATTGCCGGAACCTGTAGGAATGATGGCTAAGGCTGTCTGAGTACCTACAATACCGGAAGCGACTTCGTTGACAGTACCGTCGCCACCTACAGCAATCACAACATCAAACCCCTCGGATGCCGCTTGTGCGGCTATCTCCCGGGCATGACCGGGATAGCGTGTCGGCTTCACTTGATAGTCGACATCCATGCGGTCGAGCCGGCGGCAGATATCCGGTACAATCCGGTGCTTCGATACGGTGCCCGAAGCAGGATTCACAATCATCACGCAACGTCCGACAGGATTCATATCATTCCTGTTCTTTTTCAGAGAACTCCATCAAATATGCTTTGATGAAATCATCAATATCGCCATCCATAACCCCATTTACATCTGAGGTCTGATAATTGGTGCGGTGATCTTTTACACGACGGTCGTCGAAGACATAGCTTCTGATCTGACTGCCCCACTCTATCTTTTTCTTTCCGGCTTCTACCTTAGCTTGCTCTGCCATACGGTGCTCAAGCTCCTTGGCATAAAGTATCGAACGCAGTTGTCGAAGAGCGTTTTCCTTATTCTTAGGTTGGTCGCGGGTCTCTGTGTTCTCTATCAGTATCTCCTCTTTTTCACCGGTATAAGGATCGGTAAATTGATAGCGTAGACGGACACCCGACTCAACTTTATTTACATTCTGGCCGCCTGCGCCACCCGAACGGAAGGTGTCCCATGACAAGAGAGCCGGCTCTACCTTGATTTCAATAGTATCGTCGACAAGTGGGGTGACAAAAACCGACGCGAACGAAGTCATGCGTTTGCCCTGTGCATTGTATGGCGATACCCTTACTAAACGGTGTACACCATTCTCGCTCTTTAGGAATCCATAGGCAAAGTCGCCCTCAATGTTCAATGTACATGATTTGATACCGGCCTCATCGCCTTCAAGCAGGTTGGCGATAGACAATTTATAACCATGAGCCTCAGCCCATCGCATATACATACGCATGAGCATGGAAGCCCAATCCTGACTTTCTGTACCTCCCGCACCGGAATTAATTTTCAGCACGGCACTCATAATATCACCTTCGCCACGTAACATATTGCGCAACTCAAGCTCTTCGAGAAGTTTGAAGGCATGAGAATAGGCGGCATCGACCTCTTCTTCTGTCACAAGCTCTTCTTTGAAGAAATCCAGAGAGAGTTTCACCTCATCTACAGCACCTTCGAGCTCAGAATAGTCGGCAATCCACTTCTGAAGGTCCTTTATCTTCTTCATCTGCTTCTGAGCGGCCTCAGCATTCTCCCAAAAGCCATCGGCCATGGTGCGGAGCTGCTCCTCTTCTACGGCTATTTTCTTTCCGTCGATGTCAAAGATACCTCCTCAGCGCAAGCATACGCTCAAAAGTCTCTTTTAATTGTTCCTGTGTAATCATTTTATATACAGCACTTAAGAAAAAGCCGCCAAAAAGCGGGGAATAACCTGATTTTTAGCGGACTGAAATTAGAGCGACAGACGGGACTCGAACCCGCGACCCTCGGCTTGGGAAGCCAATGCTCTACCAACTGAGCCACTGTCGCGTTTGTTTACTTTGCAAAATTAGTAAATCTTTCGCATACGGCAAATTTATACTACTTTTTTTATCATTTTTTACATTTTTGACGAAAGTAATTGACAAAATAATGAAAAGAAGATTCCACCATTCGTCCGATGAACAGTGAAAAAAATTTTTTGCGTTAAAGTTGGGTTGAGTGTATCAAGTTTCTGTCCGTCAGGCCAGTGTTTTGCCGCCGACTTCCTTCACACCCAATGTCGCCATTGGCAGCTTGTCTTTGGC
>N._stephensi_709_foregut__coassemble_843_pt1 | contig 10179 bp, 4 predicted proteins | sample N__stephensi_709_foregut__metabat2_low_PE_005 | metagenome-assembled genome bin N | reverse complement strand
CGAGTTCTACCGGGCGTTTTTTCACATGTTCGTGTACAGCAGTCTCTTTCTTCTTATCGTCGGATGAGAAAAGTACGTCGTTGCGAGAGCCGGCGCGGTAAACCGTACAACCTTTGCAACCTACTTTCCATGCATGACGGTAAAGTTTGTCTACAGCTTCTACCGTTATGTCTTTTGGCAGGTTGATGGTTACAGATATGGAATGATCTACCCATTTTTGAATCTTCCCCTGCATATTCACTTTCTCGAGCCAATCTATCTCGTTGGCTGTAGCTCCAGAATAGGGCGATTGAGCGACAAGCCTATCGAGTTCCTCCTGTGTATATTTTTGGTCGGAAGGTATACCCGAAAGCTTCATCCACTCAAGGAATTTGGGATGATATACGATATATTCTTCGAAAGCATCGCCATTGTCATCGACAAAGTCGACATGTACCGACACATCGTTTGCGTTTATCTTACGCCTGCGGGTATATACCGGCATGAACACCGGTTCTATGCCACTCGATGTCTGTGTCATAAGACTTGTGGTACCGGTGGGTGCGAGGGTGAGGCATGCGATGTTGCGACGCCCATATTTCTTCATCCTTTCGTATAATTCAGGGTCAGCCTCGGCTATGCGTCTGATAAACGGATTGGCAGCCTCGCGTTCTGCATCGAAAATCTCGAAAGCCCCTCTTGTTGCAGCCATTTCGACCGATTCTGTATAGGCAGCCAAGGCCACAGCCTTATGTACCGACACCGAGAATTCGGTGGCTTCAGGTGTGCCGTAGCGCAGACCCATAGCCGCTATCATATCGCCTTCGGCAGTAGTACCGAGACCTGTACGCCGCCCACGCAATGTTTTTTCCTTTATTTTGAGCCAAAGATTACGCTCCGGCGCCTTTACTTCCTCGGTCTCGGGGTCACTCTCCACCTTTTCCAATATCATGTCGATTTTCTCCATCTCAAGGTCGATGATATCATCCATTATCCTCTGAGCCTTGCGGACGATGGTGTTGAGTTTATCGAAGTCGAATGACGCTTCAGACGTAAATGGTTTATCGACAAAAGAGTAAAGGTTAATGGCCAACAGACGGCAAGAATCGTACGGACACAAAGGTATTTCGCCGCACGGATTGGTCGATATAGTCTCGAACCCGAGGTCGGCATAGCAGTCGGGTACGGACTCTCGGCGTATGGTATCCCAAAAGAGAACACCCGGTTCTGCCGACTTCCATGCATTGAATACTATCTTCTGCCATAAAGCCCCGGCATCGATATCTTTGGATACCAATGGATTGTCTGAGTCTACAGGATATTGCTGCGTGTATGGCACACCTTTGTCGACTGCATTCATAAATTCATCATCGATGCGTACCGATACATTCGCTCCCGTGATTTTACCCGGAGTCAGTTTTGCATCTATAAAGCCTTCAGCATCAGGATGTTTGATAGATACAGTGAGCATCAGTGCTCCGCGACGTCCGTCTTGCGCCACTTCCCTGGTTGAGTTGGAATAGCGTTCCATAAAGGGAACAAGCCCGGTAGATGTAAGTGCTGAATTTTTGACAGCCATCCCTTTAGGTCGCAGATGACTAAGGTCGTGCCCTACTCCACCTCGCCGCTTCATGAGTTGTACCTGCTCTTGATCGATGCGCATTATACCACCGTAACTGTCGGGTTTACCGTCGATACCCACTACAAAACAGTTCGATAGTGAGCCAACCTGCATGTTGTTGCCGATACCGGCCATAGGGCTTCCTTGGGGTACAACATAGCGGAAGTGTCGCAGTAGTTCAAATATCTCCGGCTCTTCCATCCCGTCGGGATACTTGGCCTCTATCCTTGCCAGCTCCGTGGCAAGTCTATGATGCATATGGTCGGGGGTAAGCTCATAGATGTTGCCATCGGAATCCTTGAGTGCATATTTGCTCACCCACACCTGGGCGGCCAGTGCATCACCGCCGAAATATTCGAGTGACGCCTGGTAAGCCTGGTCGTAGGTATATATAGTTCGCTGTTCCATGATTCAGGACTTGCGTTTTTTTGTACGTAATTTCTGTGCTATCCATTTGCGGGCATTGACAAAGGCATCGAGCCAGATGGTTACCTCGTCGCTACGACGTTCGGCGGGATAGGTAGGACATTGCCATGGGAAGATGGCGCGTTCGAGGTGCGGCATCATAGCCAAATGACGACCGTCTGCGCTGCACAATGCTGCTACAGCACCTTCACTGCCGTTAGGATTGCCAGGATAACTGTCGTAGGCGTAGCGTGCCGCCACCTTGATTCCGGCCTCCGACGGGCTGAGATTGAAGTGGAAGCGTCCTTCGCCATGCGCTACCCAAATACCGGAGCAGAGATGAGCCAGGCTGCCGAACATCACACTATTACCGCCCTCTACCTTCATACCAAGGAATATAGATTCGAATTTGCCGGAGATGTTATGTTTCATCTCCACAGCCGGACGACCATCCTCTGTTGTAGCGGCTCCGAGCAGGTTGAGTTCTATCATAAGCTGGCAGCCGTTGCATACACCGAGACTCAGGGTATCCGGACGTGCATAGAATCTTCGCAGGGTCTCCGCAGCCTGTTCATTCCACTTGAAGCCGGCTGCCCATCCTTTGGCTGAACCGAGTACATCGCTATTGGAGAAACCGCCGCAGAATACTATCATGTTGATATCGTCGAGAGTCTCACGGCCACAGGCAAGGTCTGTCATATGTACATCGCGAACATCGAAGCCTGCGATGAACAATGAGTAAGCCATCTCTCTGTCACCGTTGACACCTTTCTCGCGGATGATGGCAGCCTTGATACCCGATGACGAACGGCGGCGTACCACAAGATTACGACTTTCGAGACTGCCGTCGAAATTAGGACGCAGACGGTAAGGCACGGGCTGAATACCGAGATTATTGCGGCGCTCGGCGGCACAGGCCGGATTGGTCTGTAGAGTGTCGAGAAGATAGGAAGGCTCGAACCATACCCTGCGCATCGCAGGTATCGACACCATGTGTACTGTCGTACCATGGCTTATTGTCAGCACTTTCTCATTTCTGCGTGATGGTGATGCTATGGGGAAGTAATCCACGCCGGCATTGTCGAGGATTGTCTCCACAGCGGTGCGGTTGCGGTCGGTAACCTGGATGACGATGGCAGGATTCTCTGCAAAGAGAATCTTCACCAAATCTTCCTCTCCATACATCTTGAAACCTTCAGTGAAGAAATTGAGACCTCCATGTGTATTGGCAAAACACATTTCGAGAAGTGTCGTAATCAGACCGCCGGCACTCACATCATGCTGTGCGGCGACAAGTTCCGAACGTACAAGCCGCTGCACTGCCTCGAACGCATTAGCAAAATATTCTGCTGATTTCACGTCGGCGACTTCGCCACCCGCTACACCTTGGGTCTGAGCGAGCGCTGTACCGCCCAAAGCCAAAGGCATACCGCTGAAATTGATATAGTAAAGTGTCGATTGTATGGTTGGAGTGATAGTCACCGGCACATGGTTGCGGATATCCTGCACCTCACCGGATGCCGAAATAATCACCGTACCGGGAGCCTTGACGCTCGTACCGTCGCTGTACTTCTGTGTCATCGACAGACTGTCTTTACCGGTGGGTATGTTTATTCCGAGTTCACAGACGAAGTCGCTGCAAGCTTCTACCGCACGATAGAGCGCAGCATCCTCACCCTTGTTCTTGCATGGCCACATCCAATTGGCGCTCAAAGATACTGCCGAAAGGCCTTTGTATAGACATGCACCGGCGATATTTGTGAGAGATTCGGCTACAGCCATGCGTGATGCGGCCTCCGGATTGCTCAATGCTATAGCGGGAGCATGACCTATGGATGTAGCTATGCCTCGGCGTCCCTGATAGTCAAGTGCCACGATGCCACAGTCGTTGAGCGGGAGCTGGAGAGGGCCATCGCATTGCTGACGAGCGATCCTGCCGGTGACAGATCGATCCACTTTGTTGGTGAGCCAATCCTTGCAGGCAACGGATTCGAGCGAAAGCACACTTTTTATATATTCGTCGAGTCGTGTCACATCATACTGTCCGGCAGCAAAGTCGACGGTTACATTGGTGTCGTGCATCACAGTCTTTGGGGGATTGCCAAGCATGTCGGCAACAGCGAGGTCTATGGCAGCCTTCTGTTCTTTACGACCAAATGTAAGCCTATGGTCGTCGGTAGTCTCGCCTACGATATAGAGCGGAGCTCGCTCTCGCTGTGCTATGCGCTCTACCAGAGGGATATCCTCGGGATTGATAACAAAGCCCATGCGTTCCTGGCTCTCATTGCCTATAATCTCGCGATCCGATAATGTCGGGTCTCCAACGGGTAGAGCGTTAATGTCGATGCAACCGCCGGTGCTCTCTATAAGCTCGCTCAAGGCGTTGAGATGACCACCTGCACCATGATCGTGAATGGATACAATAGGATTGAATGCACTCTCGGCCAACGCGCGTATCAGATTTGCGACACGCTTCTGCATCTCAGGATTGGCTCGCTGTACGGCATTGAGCTCTATAGCTCCGGCATAGCGACCGGTATCGACCGACGACACCGCACCACCACCCATGCCGATACGATAATTGTCGCCGCCGGCAAGGGCTACCGACTGTCCCGGTTCAGGATTACCTTTTATAGCATGATCGGCATTTGCATAGCCGACACCGCCGGCAAGCATTATCACTTTGTCATATCCCCACACCTTATCATCTTCCTTATGCTCGAAAGTAAACACAGAGCCGCAGATGAGTGGCTGTCCGAATTTGTTGCCGAAGTCGGAGGCGCCGTTGGAAGCCTTTATGAGGATTTCTGCCGGGTTATGGTAGAGCCATTTGCGCTCGGGGACTTTCGACGACCAGGTCTTGGCAAATTCATTGGCAAGGCGAGGATAAGATGTCATGTATACAGCCGTACCGGCTAAGGGAAGACTCGCACGTCCACCGCCAAGTCGGTCGCGTATCTCGCCGCCACTGCCGGTAGCTGCGCCATTGAAAGGCTCTACTGTCGTAGGGAAATTATGCGTCTCTGCCTTGAGCGACAGCACCGTGCTGATTTTCCGCAATGTGAATTCAGAAGGTGCATCAGCGTCCTTGGGCGCGAACTGTACGATGTCGGGACCGGCAACGAATGCTACATTATCCTTATATGCCGATACCAAACGGCCTGGATTTGTCTTGCTGGTCTTTTTGATGAGATTGAACAACGAACTCGGTTTTTCCTCGCCATCAATAATGAACGTACCACCGAATATCTTGTGACGGCAATGCTCGGAGTTCACCTGAGAGAAGCCGAATACTTCGCTATCAGTGAGTTTGCGTCCGAGCCGTTTGGACAGGTCGCGCAGATATTGTTCTTCCTCATTGCTCAGTGCAAGGCCCTCGCGTTGGTTGTATTCTGTTATATCGTCGATTTCCTCGGCAGGAGCCGCTGTTGCGTCCGATAGGAACACATCCGCTCCGGGATTGACATATACTGCCTGTAGCATCGGGTCGTAGTCCGGTTCCGAATCGGTCGTGTGATGCAACTCCTCTATACGGAGAATGCCGTCGAGACCCATATTCTGTGTTATCTCTACGGCATTCGTACTCCAAGGAGTTATCATTTCTTTACGTGGCCCGATGAATGTGCCTGTCAAAGCATCGGTATCCATGACTTCGGCTCCACCGAAAAGCCAGGATAAGCGTTCATTTTCTGATGAGGTTAAGCAGTGGTCGGCATCAACGGCGTATGCAACCGTATCGCCAAGGACAAAGAATGTTACCATCTAATTATTGTAAATTTTGCGCAAATTTACGAATTATTTCACATTTGGGCAAATCAATCTTTATCTATATGACATCGCTGCTTAGAGCTTGTTTAAAAATACAAGCTATTAATTTGATTCATTCGATTTGCGGCTCATCTGTTTGGCGATGTTTCGCAAGGCATCATGTAGCCTCCATAACCTGCGCCTTGATAATCTTGCGTATCGTCCGCCATTTGGGGAAGATTGCCCACGGTCGCACCGAATGTGCTCCGGTAGCTATTAGGGTAATGGCGATGATAGCTGCAATGAGTAACCATCCGTAAATTTCTTTCATCGACACCACAAGCGCCTGTTGTTGTACCATACCTATAATTTGAGCGGCAGGTATAGAGTGGTCGGTAAACGCCGACCCTATCAGCGATACATTCTTAACCATCACATGGTTGAGTAGTTCTCCTACCACGGCAGGACCGAAAGCTGCACCCATCACCGCTCCTGTAAAGCCATTAACTGTCAGAGCCTGAGGAAAAACGAAAAAGTGAAGGCCACTCTGCACGATGGAAGTAAGGAATACTATCGATATGATTACAGACGCTATACCTCTTATAAATAGAGGTACGAAGAGCATCTCCTTTTCCACACCATAGTCGATACTGAAATAGAACCATCCCAGATAGATTGCTGCAAGAACAAATGCTATGAGGGTCATGGTGCGGTATCGCCAGCGGTGCAATGCGAAGGTAAAATAGGTAAAACCGCAACCTACGACGATGCCGGCGAAGACATACCAGTTGAGGTCTATCAGATTGGTCTCATCAAAACCGAGGATAGCTGCTGCATAGCTGTGCTCGAACACATGCTCGGTGGCCATGAGTGTGAAGAATACAAGATAGACCATGGTGGCACGGATGACATTACGGTTGGTGAGAGCTTGAATAGTGATGTATGGATGGTGCAGGAACGTTGCCCTCCAAAGATTGATAGCCAAACATGCCAATCCAAGATATGTCGCCCAACATATTTCAGTAGCTTCCCACCAATCGAAGTAGTTGCCATATACGAACACAAATGTGAAGCAAAGCATAAAAACGCTCCACAGCATCGATCCAAGCCAATCAATACCTAAAAGAGGTATCTGCATAGGGCCTTTCACAGGTCTTACAAGTATAATCACAAGCACCATCATCAGAGCTAACAGTGCTGTCATGATATAGTGCATATATTCCCATTGCGAAAAGAATGCCGTGTAGATCGTGGCAATACCGCTCAGTTGTATCACGCCGTCGACGATGATGTAGACATAGCAGAAGAAGATGGACATGTCGCGTACAGGAGTAATCCACAGTTGTATGGTGGAATTACAGGCAAAAGTAGCCCACATTCTGAACCATCCGGCAAAGAAACAGGTAGCCACAAGCACGGCCACATTGGTCGTAATCGAACATATATAGTTGGCAACGATAAGTACTATACAGCAAGCCAGCAGTGATATACGATTGGAAAAACGGAATTTGAGTCTGAACATCACGCAGAAGTTGATTGACATACCTATCAGCGAGGCATAACCTGCCATAAGCACATCCTCCTGCATCAGCGCAGTCGACCCTACCATATCGGTGACGGCAGCAAGGTAGACCCCTCCGGAGAACTGTACGATAAGGACAAAGAAAATGAATATCCAGGGTTTGAGACGCCTGGGCACAAAATTGGGCACATCAGGGATGTCGAAAGGCCCCTGTGGAGCATGCCAATCTGCCATATCAGTACTTCACCTTACATTCAACATTCATGCCTGCACGCAGCAAAGCTATATCGTCTGCGCTATTGTCGTCGGTAAAGTCGACACGCACAGGTATACGCTGACGTACCTTGACAAAGTTACCTGCGGAATTATCCTGTGGCAGCACGGACAGTTCAGCTCCGGTAGCGGTGGACAGCGATGTGACTGTACCGCGATATATCTTTCCGGGAATGGCGTCGACTACCACCTCTACCTCGCAGCCGGGGGCTATGTGGTGGAGCTGTGTCTCCTTGTAGTTCGCGGTCACCCATACCTCGCCGCTATCAACAATATCGAGCAGAGTCTGTCCCGGCTGCACAAGTTGCCCTACCTGTATCTCCTTGCGCGAGGCGAAACCATCGCAGGGTGCTGTGATGACAGTATACGACAAATTGAGCTGTGCGGTCTCGAGCAGTGCCTTGGCAAGGTCTACGCCGGCATTGGTCTGGTCGATGCGCTGACGTGTCTCCGAAACCACGGTCGAACTTGCCGAGCGCTGGCGCACAAGCATATCGTAGCGGGCACGGCGGGCATCGTAGTCGGTCTTGGCCCGGTCGTACTCCTGCTTTGTGACGGCATTTTTCTCAAGAAGACGTGTATAGCGTTCAAGGTCAACAGCGGCATTGTCCATAAGCACCTTTGCCTCCTCTACAGAAGCATCACTGACAGCAGCGTTGGCATAGGCCACATTCACCTGACGGTCGGCTACGGTACGCCCTGCAATAGCATTCTGATAGTCGGCGTTAGCGCGGGCTACCTGAAGACGCATATCGGCATCGTCGATTATGACGAGGGTGTCGCCGGCTTTGACTTCTTCGAACTCCTTAAAACGGATTTCCTTGATATAGCCCTGCACACGACTGATTACGGGTACTATCTGACGCTGGACACGTGCGTTGTCGGTAAATTCGACATTGCCGAGGTGTACAAACTTCGACGACACCCATATGGCAGCAGCTACTACTACTGCGGCGGTGACAATATAGGATATTATTTTTTTCGAGCGGTGGTTCATATCTTTCCTGAGATAAATAGCAGTTTGTAATAATAGTAGATTATATTTATGCGAGCGTTGACGAGTTGCTGCTCGGCTTCGAGACGCGAGTTGGCGGCATCGAGCATATCTGTTATAAGAGCCATCTCGGCACCGAAACGTGTAGCGACAGTGTTATAGTTGCGCTCAGCCAGTTCTACACTTTTCTGCTGTGTCTTGAGTTCTTCGTACGATTCGAGATAGCGTATATGGTCGGCGCGTACACCCATGTCCACGTTCTGTTTCACAGCTTCGAGCTCGTCGCGTGCCACAACTGTAGCCGCTTGACTACGGGCTATGCTCTTGTTGCTCTTGAACAAAGATGAAAGGTTGTATGATATACCCACTCCTACATACCAGTAGCTTAGATTGCGATTGATTGGAGGCACTTCTACGAGTATAGGGCCGTCAAAGTTCCAACCTGCCTGCAGACCTATATTGGGTAGCCGTTCGGCTTTGGCGAGTGACTCTGCTTTTGAGCTGATGGCCACATTAGAGCGAGCCATACTTATGGCAGGAGAATTTTCCAAAGCATCGCTCTGCCACTGCTTCAAGCTCGTCGAAGGTAAAGCGCGGGCAAGTATAGTAGTGTCGGGCTCGACAACAGTACCTTCAGGCAGGCCTGCAATTGTCACAAGGTTATTGTTGAGTATTTCGAGTGTGTTGTCAATCTTTATAAGCTGCAGTTCGAGATTCGATACCAATAGTTCGTAACGTGTGATATCGTTGAGCAACACAGTACCCTGTTCATGACGTGCCTTCATTTCGTCCAAGACTTGTCGAGCCCGTGAAATATTACCTTCTACGACAGACCTAAGGTTGGTATATTTGTATATGTCGAGATAGAAGCCGGTCAAATCGAACCGTATGTTGTCGCGCTGCATGTCTGTGGCCAAGCGCGTGGCTGTGAGTTTAAGTTCGGCAAAGTCGATACCGGCACTTATGGCACCGCCGGTGTATACCGGTTGGCTGACACCTATGGAGAATGTATTGCCAAAATGAGGTATGGGCGCTTTTTGATAATCGGAGAAGTTGCGTTTTGTGGTGAAGCCGTCGCCTATATAGCTGAGCGAGAGCGATGCGTTGATGTCGGGAAGTCTCTTAGCGCGAGCCTCGCGTATCTCCTGCCGGGCTTCTTCTGTAGCCGAGAACGACGGGCGCAATTGGGCACTGTTACTCTCGGCAATATCGAAAAGCCGCTCAAGTGTCACAACCTCGCGATTGGCGTCGGCAGCACACACCTCTCCGCTCAGCAGGGTAGCAAGCAGCAACCCCACGAGCATTCGTGGTTTAATCATAATGTGGTTGGGAATATGGAAAATGAAAATCTGGTTATACAGTCACTGGACAGACATACAATCACTGTGTGCTCTTCCAACTTTCCTTAAAGGAACAATTCTGTACTTTTGCTTTCGATAATACGATATTCATCAGTAAAACCATTCTTTATGAACGGCGCTGCAAAGTTACAAAATTTTTAGTATATTTGCACAAAAAATTAACCTTAAGTCATACCATAAGTAATGCTTCGTCATCTCATAGCTGCTGTAATAATCTTATTATCCGTCATTCCGGGGCTTGCCTCCATCTCGTTCTTTCCACCCGGCTCAGTACGTC
>N._stephensi_709_foregut__coassemble_831_pt1 | contig 10268 bp, 9 predicted proteins | sample N__stephensi_709_foregut__metabat2_low_PE_005 | metagenome-assembled genome bin N | reverse complement strand
CAACAGTTGACATTGCAGCAACGACTCAACCCGCAGAATGTGGCTTTGGGGCGTGTGCTCGGCATGTCAGTACCCGAATTTGAGGATGAGGTGCGGAGAGAGCTCGACGACAATCCGGCTCTTGAGGCTGTGGAGCCCGACAGCGACTCCCGCGACGGATTCACCGAAAGCGCCGAGCAGCTGCAGCTCGCCGACTACGCCGATGCCGACGATGCTCCGGCTTACCTGAGCAACCATAGCTCCGACGACCGGCATGTAGAGGTGGCAAGCTACACCGCCGACGAGGACGAGAGCATGCTCGAGACCTTGATGCGACACCTTGCCGCAGAGTACGACCTCGATGCCGACGATATGCGTATCGCCGCACACATCATCGGCAACTTCGATGACAACGGTTACCTTACCCGCCCCTTGCGCGACATTGCCGACGATATAGCCATAGCCGAAGGCGTATATGTCGACGATGCCGACGTGCGTCGGGTCTTCGATGTAATACGCACCCTCGATCCCGCCGGTATAGGCGCTGTAGACCTGCGCGACTGCCTTTTGCTTCAGCTCAACCGTATGCCCCAGACCGTAGAGTCGCTCACGGCACGCGAGATAGTGTCGCACCACTTCGATCTTTTCTCCAAACGACATTTCGACCGGCTCCAGGCACAGCTCGACATACCACGCGAGGCTATGGCTGATGCAATAGCCATAATACAGAGCCTCAATCCCAAACCGGCCTCTTCGCTCGAAAATGCAGGTACACTCGACCGCGTACAGCATGTGACACCCGATTTCATCCTCGACTACGACGAGAGTACCGACACATTCACCATAAGCCTGCAGGGCAATATACCGGAGCTGGCCATCGAATCCTCATTCCGTATCGACGCCCCATCTTCCGACGCTACTCCCCGGCAAAAGCAGGCATTCGCCTTTATCCGCGACAAGCGCAACGCCGCAGCCTCGTTCATCAAACTCGTAGAGATGCGTGCCCGCACACTCATGGATATCGCCAAGGCCATAGTCAAAATACAGCATGATTTCTTCGTCAGTGGCGACACTTCCGACATTAAGCCCATGGTGCTCCGCGATGTAGCCGCGCTCACCGGCCTTGACCTCTCAGTGATTTCCCGCGCCACATCAGGCAAATACATACTCACACCACACGGCATATATCCGTTCAAGCTGCTTTTCAACGAACGGCCCGATGCCGACAACGACGTATCGTCACACCGTATACTCAAAGTCTTAGGCGATATCATTGCATCGGAGGACAAACATTCACCGCTGTCCGACCAAGCTCTCACCGAAGCTTTGGCTGCACAAGGCTACGACATCGCCCGACGTACAGTGGCTAAGTACCGCGAGCGCATAGGCTACCCTGTGGCTCGGCTCAGAAAAGAACTTTAGCTTGTCGAAGCACGTTAATTTACTATGAACGAATCTACAGCAAACAGCCGCATCGCGGCCACCGCACATATAATAAGCGATATATTCAGTCCGCTGATGATACCCACCTATACCACGGCAATCGTACTGTGGTATACCATACTTCGATTTCTCCCCATCGGCATCAAACTCTGGGCTCTCGCCGGCACTCTTTTCATCACTGCCATAGTACCGGCGCTGGTGATTTTCATCCTTCTGCGCATGGGTAAGGTATCAGACATGAGTATCAGCAACAAAAGTCAGCGCACACTACCCTACTGCGCTTCCATAGCATGCTACATCGGCGCCGGCTGCTTCATGAGTTCCATGCAGGCGCCATCATGGCTGGTGGCTTTCTTCTACGGAGCAGCCATAGTATCGTTACTTTCGCTGGTGATAACACACTGGTGGAAGATTAGCGCACATACCGGAGGCGTAGGCGGCATGGCAGCAGCTTGCTATTGGCTTGCGCTGCACAACCTCCTGGCCTGGCCTTTGCTTTGGATATCACTGAGTTTCGCCATCGTGGGAGCTGTCGCATGGGCTCGGATCTACCTGAGTCATCACACTCCTCTACAGGTCTTAGCCGGAGCCTCAATGGCTTTCATAGTCGAATTCATAACCTTGTCAATATTATAACACCCCAAAACATATGAACTGCAGAGTCAGTATAATAATGGGCAGCACATCCGACCTGCCCGTACTTCGCAAAGCCGCCGATTTCCTCGAGCAGATGGAAGTACCCTTCGAATTGAGGGCATTGAGTGCCCACCGTACTCCCGAGGCCGTAGAAAGGTTCGCCCACGAAGCACAAAGCCGTGGAATAGAAGTAATCATCGCGGCAGCAGGCATGGCGGCAGCACTTCCCGGCGTTATCGCGGCTTCGACTCCGCTGCCCGTCATAGGTGTTCCGGTAGCATCGACACTCGACGGCATCGACGCCCTCTATTCGATAGTACAGATGCCGCCCGCGATACCGGTTGCGACGGTAGGCATCAATGGCGCTCTCAACGCAGCTGTGCTCGCTGTACGGATAATGGCTCTCACCGACAATGCCCTCGCTGTGAGATACGACAGATACCGTGAATCTCTATCAGCCAAGATAGAGAAAGCCGATGCGGAACTCGCCGCCATCAAGGATTATAAATTCAAGACAAACTGAAATGCCGCAGCGTCCCTACCGCCGCCCGACTGTGCAGGTTCAAGTCGGATCGATCGTCATCGGCTCTGAAGTCCCCGTCGTACCTCAGTCCATGACCACTACACAGACACTCGATACCGAAGCTTCGGTAAGTCAGATTATGGATCTTGCCAAGGCAGGAGCCATGATGGTACGGCTCACCGCACAAAGCATACCGCATGCCGCCAATCTTGCTAATATAAAGTCGGAAGTGTTGGCCAAAGGTTGCGACATCCCTTTGGTAGCTGACATACATTTTGTTCCGGCTGTAGCGATAGAGGCGGCCAAACATGTCGACAAAGTACGTATCAACCCGGGCAATTTCTACGACCCCGGACGTACATTCCGTAAAATGGAATTCACAGACACGGAATATGCCGCTGAGATCGAACGTCTGAGCGCGAAATTTTCTGAGTTCCTCGACCTATGCAAGACTCACAATACAGCTGTACGTATAGGCGTGAACCACGGCTCGCTGTCCGATCGCATCATGAGCCGTTTCGGCGACGGGGCGGAGGGCATGGTAGAGTCGGCGCTCGAATTCCTAAGGGTATGCAAGACTAAGGATTTCAACAACGTGGTGGTATCGATCAAGGCCAGCGACGTAGCTCTGATGACCGACACCGTACGCCTGCTGGTAGAACGTATGGATGCCGAGAATCTGCGCTACCCGCTCCATCTTGGTGTCACCGAAGCCGGCAACGCTATGGAAGGACGTGTCAAATCGGCCGCCGGCATAGGCTCACTGCTCCTCGACGGCATAGGCGACACCATACGTGTATCGCTGAGTGAGAATCCATGTAACGAAATACCTGTCGCCGAACTTATAGCTGCCTACTGTGAGGACAATGGCACTTATCTCTACAAAGAAGGGCTACAAAACCGCGGGCGCACGCTAGGACGCCGCAAATCCGACCCAACGCCCTATGGTATAGGCGGCAACAATCCTACAGCCATTATAGGCGATACACTCACCGAGGCCAACAGCGACGGCGTAGAGATACTCAAAGTTAGCGATACGCTCAAGATTGCTCCTGTACGCCAATATTTCGCCCGGCACAAGGATTCTGCAAAGCCTGTCGCTATCCTTTTAGAATACAACGGTATTAGATCCAAAGAAGTCCTCGCCACGATAGCTGCCGTCGACCTCGGCAGCATCCTGCTCGGTGGCTACCGCGATGCAATAGGCATAAAATCCGATTTGCTCACCACCGACGAGGCCGTAGCTTTGTGCCGTACCATCATACAGGCATGCGGACTTGCCCGCTATAAAGCCGATATTGTGGCATGCCCCGGATGTGGCCGTACACTATATAATCTTGAAGAGGTGCTCGACACTATCAAACCTCGTTTCGGACATCTTAGCCACCTGAAAATTGCAGTAATGGGGTGTATTGTCAACGGGCCCGGTGAGATGGCAGGTGCCGACTATGGATATGTAGGAGGTGCTAAGGGGATGGTCAACCTTTACAGAGGTATCGAATGTGTGCGACGCAACATCCCTCAAGATCAGGCACCGGACGTACTGGAGGAACTGATACGCAGCGACGGCAACTGGATTGACGCATGAAACTCGACGAACCGCAACTGATTACCCTGCCAAATGGTCTGAGACTGGTGTACATACACTGCACCGGAGCAGCTTCAGGCATCTTCGGTATTACCGTAGGTACCGGAAGCGCCAACGAGCAGTCCGGACAATTCGGACTGGCACACTTAGTGGAGCACACCATATTCAAAGGCACTCTCCGCCGCCGTCCTTGGCATATAATAAACCGCATGGAAGCTGTTGGCGGCGAACTCAATGCGTTCACCACCAAGGAAGAGACCACGGTATATACCATCTTTCCGCGAGGAAACGCCAACCGTGCGATAGAACTTATCGCCGATCTGGCCATCAACTCACAGTTCCCGGCAAAAGAACTCGACAAAGAGAGAGAAGTCGTAATCGACGAAATCAACTCATACCGCGATATGCCCTCGGAGGCTATATTCGACGATTTCGAAGATCTTGTATATACAGGCACTCCTTTAGGACACAACATATTGGGTTCTACCGACTCTGTCCTCCGACTCGGGAGCGAAGACTGCCGCCGATTTCTGCAGAAGTACTACACCGCACGTAACTCAGTACTGTTCTACTCCGGTCCACAGTCGCTGGAGCGCACTGCGACCATGGCCGCTAAGCATTTCGAAGGCCTGCCTGCAGGAGATGTGGATAGCACTCCACTGTCTTCACATTTCAAAACAGCCAATAACGAACTCCCCATCGAAGGGCTACACCAGTCCCATACGGTGCTGGGCATAGAGGTCGACAATATATTCGGGCTGGGTCGATATGCCGACGGTCTCTTCAGCAATCTCATCGGTGGCCCGGGTATGAATTCCCTGCTGAACATCGAACTCCGTGAACGACGCGGACTTGTCTACACTGTCGAATCGTCCATAACACGCTTCACGACCACAGGTCTGCTCACAGTATATTTCGGCTGCGACCCCGACGACACCCGGCGCTGTCTCGACCTATGCCGCTCCACTGCGCTACGACTTGCCGAGACACCATCCGCACAGCTCGAACAACTTCTTACCAAGGCCAAACGACAGTGGCTCGGTCAACTTGCCATTGGGTCGGAAAACCGGGAGAACCGCATCATGGGCGCAGCAAGAGCCGTCCTCTTCACCGGACAGACAGTGCCCGACAATATAAGTATCGAACGCATCAAGGCCGTGGACGCACAGCAGATTAAAGATCGGGCATTACGCCTCACCTCACCGGCAACACTTACCTATCATCCAATATTATGAAGAAACTACTGTATATCTTTCTTTGTGCCGGGCTAATAAGCCTCGCCACTGCATGCAGCGACAGCAATCGCTCCCGGCTCGCCGTGACCGCCGACCAAATCAACCGGGAGCTGCCCATGGACCTGGGCAACGGTGTCGGACTCGACAGTGTCACTTACGACAACGGCGACAACACCATATGCTTCCACTACTCTATCAGCGAGGAGACACAGACAATCAACAACCTGCGCGGCGCTCACGACGCACAGCGACGCTTCCTCCGCAGCTACCTCTCAGGACAAGAAGGCAATGAATTCGCTAAAATGGTGGTTGATGCCGATGCCAACATCACACTCGAATACACCGGACGTGTCAGCGGCGACAAGGTAAGCCTCACTTTCTTCAACAACGAAATCAAAGAAATCGTCGAAAACCAAAAGGAAGAGGCCGACGAGCGCACACAGTTAGCCAACCTCATAGCCATAAGCAACGACCAGTGCCCGATACAGATCGATGGCGACGACCTCGTGATGACCGGTGTGGCTCTCGGCGACACCAGCCTCAATTTCTGCTATTCGTTCAATCCCGATGTCTACGACTTCGCTTCTATCGACATAGAGGAATTCAAAGATGCAATGTGGGAGGGACTGAAAGAAGAATTGACAGCTCCCGGCAATGCACTGCAACTCAGCCTGATGAAAAAAAACAATGTCGGTGTCGAATACTTCTTCTATGCCTACGGCGCCGAGCCTGTCACTTTCTCATTCGCCTCAACTGAAATACAAAAATTATGATAGACGAGATTCTACGCCATAACCGCGAGTTTGTCAACTCCCGTGCTTACGAACGCTACACCACATCGAAATATCCCGACAAACGCATTGCCATAGTCACATGCATGGACACACGCCTTGTCGAGCTCCTACCCGCAGCCCTGGGCATACGCAACGGCGATGTAAAGATGATAAAGAACGCCGGAGGCACCATCACAAATCCATTCGACTCCACAATGCGCTCGATACTCGTGGCTGTATACGAACTCGGCGTCAACGAAGTGATGATTATCGGCCATACAGGTTGCGGAGTACAAGGAATGGACTCCCGCGAGATGCTGCACCTCATGCGCGAACGAGGTATCGACGACGAACACATCTCGCTCATGCGCCACTGCGGCATAGACCTCGACAGCTGGCTTCATGGATTCGACGACACTCCGGCTGCAATCCGCGAGACTGTAGACCTTGTGCGAAACCACCCTTTGATACCTCACGACATCAGAGTCGCAGGATATATCATGGACTCTACCACCGGAGAATTGACAAGTCTTAATTTTTTCGACAAGTAGTGGATATATTCCAAAAATTTCACTAACTTTGGACGCACAAACAACCAAAAGCGACTAACAAACTAAAAACACCATAAAAACCATGGAACTCAGAGAAAAAATCAACAGCACTTTCGAAAACCGTTTCGGAGGCAAAGGTACACTTTACGCATCGGCCGGACGTATCAACCTCATCGGTGAGCACACCGACTACAACGGAGGCTTCGTATTCCCCGGTGCCATCGACAAAGTAATCATGGCCGAAATCCGCCCCAACGATACAGACAAAGTACGTGTATACTCTATCGACATCGATGACTACGCCGAATTCGGTCTCAACGAGGCCGATGCACCTCAGCAGTCGTGGGCACGCTACATCTTCGGCGTATGCCGCGAAATCATTAAGCGCGGTGGTAGAGTAGAAGGTTTCGACGCAGTATTCGCCGGCAATGTCCCCCTCGGCGCCGGTCTGAGCTCCTCGGCCGCACTCGAATCATGTTTCGCTTTCGCTATCAACGACCTCTACAACGGCAACTCTATCGATAAGTTTGAGCTCGCACGTATCGGACAGTCCACAGAGCACAACTACTGCGGCGTCAACTGCGGCATCATGGACCAGTTCGCCAGCGTATTCGGCAAGAAAGGCCACCTGATGCGTCTCGACTGCCGCTCGATGGAGTTCGAATACTTCCCCTTCAAAGCCGACGACTACACCCTCGTTCTCGTCGACTCTGTAGTAAAGCACGAACTTGCCGACTCCCCCTATAACAAACGCCGCGCATCCTGCGAGCGTGTAGCCAAACGTCTCGGTATCGAAACCCTCCGCGACGCCGACATGGCTATGCTCGACGCCGTAAAGAGCGACATAACCGCCGAGGATTATTTCCGCGCCAAATTCGTCATCGAAGAGAAAGACCGTGTGCTCGAAGTATGCGACGCCCTCGTACGCAACGATTTCGACACTGTAGGCCGCTGCATGTACGAGACTCACCATGGCCTGTCGAAAGACTATGAAGTGTCATGCGAGGAACTCGACTTCCTCAACGACATCGCTAAGGAATGTGGAGTGACAGGCTCGCGAATCATGGGTGGCGGTTTCGGCGGTTGTACAATCAACCTGGTAAAGAACGACCTCCTGGACAGCTTCATCGACAAGGCCAAAACCCTCTTCAACGAGAAGTACGGCCACGAACCCAAAATCTACGAAGTTATCATCAGCGACGGAGCTCGCAAGATAGAAGACTAAAATAGAAAGAAAACATCGGGGGGAAGGACGGTAATTCCGCTTTCCCCTCTATGCTTTCCGCCCTCAACATATCAAAATATACAGAATGAGCAACAAAAAAGACACAGTACTCGTCTCGGGCGGTGCCGGGTATATCGGAACCCACACCACCGTGGCTCTCGTCGAGGCCGGTTACGACGTGGTCATAATTGACAACTTCTCCAACTCCGAGCCCTCGGCAGTGGAAGGTGTAGAGAAAATACTTGGACGCAAGGTTACATTCGAGGAATGCAACACTTGCGACATCGACGCTCTACGTGGCGTATTCGAACGTCACCAATTCAGCACCGTCATACATTTCGCCGCCTACAAAGCTGTAGGCGAATCGATGGCTGAGCCTCTCAAATATTATCAGAACAACCTGGTGTCGTACATGAACATCCTCCAGCTGATGAAGGAGTTCGGACGGCCCAATATCCTGTTCTCCTCCTCTGCCACTGTCTATGGCGACGCCGAGGTGCTCCCCGTCACCGAACAGACACCCCGCCAGCCCGCAACATCGCCTTACGGCAACACCAAGCAGATAGCCGAAGACATACTTCGCGACTGTTGCGCCGCCTATGAGGGCATGTACGGCATCGCACTGCGCTATTTCAACCCCATCGGGGCACATCCGTCGGCTCTCATCGGAGAGTTGCCGCGCGGAGTACCCAACAACCTGCTTCCATTCATCACACAGACTGCTGCCGGTTTGCGTGAATGTCTGTCGGTCTTCGGCAACGACTACGACACCCCCGACGGAACATGCCTGCGCGACTACATCGACGTTGTCGACCTGGCCAAAGCACATGTTGCCGCTGTAGACCGTATGACCGAAGGCCATATGGAGACAAAATACGAGATATTCAACATCGGCACAGGCCGTCCGGTATCTGTACTTGAACTGCTCACACGATTCGAGAAAGCCAACAATCTCAAACTGCCCTACAAGATTGTAGGACGTCGCCCCGGCGATGTACCCGCAGTATGGGCCGATACAACCCTGGCCAACAAAGTACTCGGATGGAAAGCCGAACGCGACCTCGACGACACCCTCCGTGCTGCATGGGCTTGGGAAAAACATCTACGCAATATCGAGTGACCATCATGAAACCTGTCGAAATACAATACATCGAAAGCGACAAGGGCAAGATTGCCATTGTCACACTCACCAATGATAAGGGTGCGAAAGTGGTGCTCAGCGCACTCGGTGCCGGTATAACGGAAGTATGGGTACCCGACAAAGACGGACAACTGGCCGATGTAGCCCTCGGTTACGCCAATCCCCTCGACTACTTCGCCGACGGTCCTTGCGCAGGTAAAGTGCCCGGACGCTATGCCAACCGTATCGCCAAAGGCCATTTCACCCTCGACGGTGTCGAGTACACCCTCCCCATCAACAATGGTCCCAACAGCCTGCACGGTGGTCCGGAAGGCTTCCAAAACCAGGTATGGACTCTGACTGAGCATAACGACTACTCTGTATCGTTCCGCTACATCTCGGTCGATGGGGAAATGGGCTATCCCGGCACTCTTACAGCCACCGCAACTTACGAATGGTCTGAAAACTGCGAGTTGCGTCTGACCCTCGAAGCCACTACCGACAAAGCCACAATTGTCAACCTCACCAACCACGCCTACTTCAACCTGTCGGGACACAATTCCGGCAGCGTACTCGACCACATACTGCAACTCAAAGCCTCCAAGTACCTTCCTACCGACTCTACGCTCATACCCGAAGGTGTGGCTGTAGATGTAGCCGGCACTCCGATGGACTTCACTCAGCCCAAGGCTCTCGGTCGCGACATAAAGTTGCCTTTCCCGGCTCTTGAATACGGTAAAGGCTACGACAACTGCTGGGTCATCGACGAATACACCCCGGGCAGCAAGCAAATTGTAGCCGTACTCTCCGACCCCGTATCAGGACGCACACTCGAAGTGAGCACCGATATGCCCGGTGTACAGGTCTACACAGGTTGCTGGCTCGCCGGTAGCCCGCTGAACAAAGCCGGACGTAGCTACGACGACTACGACGGCGTGGCTATCGAATGTCAGAACTTCCCCGACGCTCCCAATGTAGAGGCCTTCCCTTCAGCGGTGCTCCGTCCAGGCGAGAAATACAAACGTCATATCAACTTTCAGTTTAAGAGCTCCAAATAAAATAATGAAACCCACCTTATTTATCCTCGCAGCCGGAATGGGCAGCCGCTACGGCGGTCTCAAGCAGCTCGACGGCCTTGGTCCCGACGGCGAGACTATCATGGACTACTCAGTATTCGACGCCCTTCGCGCCGGAT
>N._stephensi_709_foregut__coassemble_820_pt1 | contig 10371 bp, 10 predicted proteins | sample N__stephensi_709_foregut__metabat2_low_PE_005 | metagenome-assembled genome bin N | reverse complement strand
CAAGGGACTTCAGGAGCCTCAGCTCGATATACCGGTATCGCTCGCAGGCAACACGTGTGACAGTACTACTTTGGCCGATATGAAATGGTGGTCGTTCTATACCGACAGTACCATGGTGAGCCTTATAAGTGAGGCTCTCGACAATAACCGCGACTTCCTTGCTTCTGCCGCCAAGGTAGAGCAGATGCGTGAGTTGTATGGCGTGGAAAAACTGAACTATGCACCTACGTTAAGTGGTCTGATTCTTGCCGACCGCGAGACCAATGATTACCGAGGTGAAGCACATATTACCGATCCCGAGTACGACCTTAAGGCAACATTGAGCTGGGAAGTAGACCTATGGGGCGGATTGCGATGGTCGCGAAACCGAAGCAAGGCTCAATATCAAACTTCGGTAGAAGAACGTAGAGCGATGCAGATAACATTGATAGCAGAGATGGCTGGAGCTTATGTGAAGCTTTTAGCCTTGGATAATGAACTCGCTATCGTCCGCAGGACACTCTATACACGTGAAGAGAATCTTAAAAAGGCCAAACTGCGCTTCGAAGGTGGTCTCACGCCCGAGACCGTATACCAGCAGGCTCAAGTAGAATATGCTTCTGCTGCGGCTCTTGTGCCGGGTCTTGAACGACAGATTGAAGTGCAAAAAAATGCCATATCTCTTCTTCTCGGACGCTTCCCGGGACAAGAGATATCACGCGGGCAACTGTCGCTTGAAGAACCCATACGGCAGGAGTTTCCTCACGGCTTGCCGTCGTCGTTGCTCCGGCGTCGCCCCGACCTGAGAGCTGCAGAATCGGCTCTCAAGTCGGCGATGGCCAATGTCGGGGTAACATATGCCGACCGCTTTCCACGTCTGAAAATAGGATTGACAGGAGGCCTTGAAAATAATGAATTATCCGGTTTTTTCAAATCACCTTTCACATATGTGTTGGGACAAGTGACCGGTACTATACTCGATTTCGGCAGAAATAAGCGCAAATACAAGGCCTCAATTGCAGCTTACGAGCAAAGCAGGCTGACATATGAACAGAAAGTACTGAAAGCCTTTGAAGAGGTCGATAATGCCACCGTGACTTTCCGACTTATTAAACAGACAACAGAACGGCGCAGGGAACTGCTCGATGCTTCGGGTAAATATGCACAGTTGGCGTATATGCAGTACAGTATGGGCGTGATAAATTATATTGATGTGCTCGACGCTCAGCGCAGGTATCTCGAGGCTCAGATTGGCCTTAACAATGCCGTCCGCGACGAATATCTTGCCCTCATCAATCTCTATAAGGTCCTCGGAGGTGGCTGGTAAGCGACTTTAGTGACGATTAGATTTGGATTTTTTTGGGGCATGATATACTCATGCGGGTTTAAACGTTTCGAAACTGCCGTCGGTATACAGAACTATTATTGAAGATATTTTCTTCGAGTCATCGGTCTCGATATCGAGGGGTAAGGTAGGGGAGTCGGTCTTCTTTTGTGGTTTGGGGCCGATTTGTCGTACCTGTTCATGCTGGTTATCAATTGTAAACAAATTGGGAATCTCAGGCTCTTGGATAGGTGTATATGGCTTACTATCACTATATTCTGTCTCTTCTGTCAGTTGATTTTGGTCGTTTTGAGGCTCTGAGAATTCAATATTTGAATCTTTCAGCATATCTCCTTGGCCAAATAGAAGCCACAAGATGTTTAGATTTGGGAAAGCCTCGTTGAGTTTCGACAATATCTGATTATTTACCGATTTATTTCTACCATGTAACATTTGGGAAAGACTCGGCCTTGGTATATCGGCTTTATCTGCAAATTGAGAACTGCTAAGTCCGGTAAAGTTCATAAATTGGATAAATCGCTCGATAACCGGGCTTTTTTCTTGGCTTTCCATCTGTTTATAAATTTAAATTCGGTTTGCAAATGTAAAAATTATTTTTGTAAACAGCAAATTTATTTTCTAAGATTTTAATTTAGATTCGTAAATTATTGGTTGGTATTTGTAAATTTACAATATAAAACCCACAATCTTTCCGCCAAGTTCGTTCTATAATTGTCTTTGCAACACCTTTAGCTATACTTTAAGATCGTGGTGTTGTAAATGCTCTTTACAGAGTGTTAGCAATGTCAATCTATATATAGTTTAATCAAGAAGTATTCGTTGTATATTTTTAAAGTATTACTTTATTAAATACGCCTAATATACTGGGTATTAAAAAGGAGTAGGATGTGTTAATTATTATAAAGCACTATTTGTGGTATTGAGTTTGGAATTTTAAACAGTCGCATCGGAGATTGTATGCATGTTTGTGTATGTGAACCTTGTTCTCTAATGGTAAATTATCTATTGTCAAATGCAAATTAAGTGTTGTGAAATCAATTTACATTTTTATTAATTCAATAGCGATTTGCAATTGTTGTGTGCAAATTATTAATGTGCAATTGTAAATAGTGCAAAATTTCAAAATACGACATTCCTAAATCCACTCAGAATTTAAATTTTGCAATCATTCTGTCGAGGAATTTAAATTATAACATTCTTAAACGTTCAAAAGTTTGGTAATATAATGGAGAGTCAGCATTTTAACACATATTTAAGCTAAAGTTTAACAAAGTAAAAACAGAGAAAGCCTCTTTTTTTGTTACTCAAGATACTCATCCTATACTCATCCGAAAAAAATTATTATAAAATTTTCGTCCAGGATTTGCTTAATACGGTTTTTTGTTATTATCTTTGCCTAACCTAATTTAATCAATATACAGAAAGACACACAATCTTAAACTAACACGCTTATGGATATAAACAGTATCATGGCCGGGCTTGAAGCCAAACATCCCGGTGAAAAAGAATACTTGCAAGCTGTACGCGAAGTTTTGATGTCGGTACAGGACATCTATAACCAGCATCCCGAGTTCGAGCGCAATAAAATCATAGAGCGCATGGTCGAGCCCGACCGTATAGTCACTTTCCGTGTAACCTGGATAGACGACAAAGGCGAGGTGCAGAACAATATCGGCTATCGTGTACAATTCAACAACGCCATTGGTCCGTACAAAGGCGGCATACGTTTCCATGCTTCAGTCAACCTCTCAATCTTAAAATTCCTTGGTTTCGAGCAGACATTCAAGAATGCTCTCACCACACTGCCGATGGGCGGAGCCAAGGGCGGTTCCGATTTCTCGCCCCGAGGAAAGAGCGATCGCGAAATCATGCGTTTCTGCCAGGCCTTCATGCTCGGTCTGTGGAAGAATCTCGGTCCTGATCGCGATGTACCCGCAGGCGATATCGGTGTAGGTGGTCGAGAGGTAGGTTATATGTATGGCATGTACAAGCGTCTTGTCAACCAGCACGACGGTACTTTTACCGGCAAGGCACTCGAATTCGGTGGTAGTCGCATACGTCCCGAAGCTACCGGATTTGGCGCTCTCTACTTTGTGCAGAATATGCTCAAGCAGCGCAACGACACAATAGCAGGCAAGACAGTGGCTATCTCCGGATTCGGCAATGTGGCATGGGGTGCTGCTCTCAAGGCTACTGAACTTGGTGCAAAGGTTGTCACAATCTCAGGTCCTGACGGTTATGTATATGATCCCGCCGGTCTCGACTCGGAAAAGATAGATTATATGCTCGAACTTCGTGCATCGGGCAACGACGTTGTAGCTCCTTATGCCGAGAAATTCCCCGGCACTACTTTCTACGCCGGCCGCAAGCCTTGGGAACAAAAAGTGGATATCGCCTTACCATGCGCTACCCAAAACGAGCTCAACGGCGACGATGCCAAGGCTCTTATCGCCAACGGAGTCGACATGGTGGCCGAAGTGTCCAATATGGGTTGTACACCAGAGGCTATCGATGCATTCATCGAATCTCGTACCGTCTACGCTCCCGGCAAAGCAGTCAATGCCGGTGGTGTGGCTACATCCGGCCTCGAGATGAGCCAAAATGCTATGCACCTGCAGTGGTCGGCCGAAGAAGTGGATGAGAAGCTCCATACTATCATGACAGATATCCATGAGCAGTGTCTGCGTTATGGTGTCGAACCCGACGGCTACATCAACTACATGAAGGGCGCCAATATCGCCGGATTCATGAAGGTAGCCAATGCCATGATGGGACTCGGCGTTTGCTGATATTGACTCATTTCCGAAGCCGGATTCCGGCTTCGGAATATTGAACTATGTTAGAATTTATAAAGCATCTTTCGTCTTCCAATTCAGTCACTTAACAGACTAAACTCCTTTATTTCAAGATGAAACCTGCCTCATGATTTTCGACAGAGAATTCACATTTATTTTTAAACAAGCTCTAAAAATAACCTGTTAAAGTATGAATGTAGATTTTATCACGGCGATAAAATTGTTTTTTGCCAACTATGTCAATTTCAGAGGGCGTTCGACTCGAGCTGAATATTGGTTTTCGATGTTGTTTACATTCGTAGTATCGCTTGCTCTGTCCGTTTTAGGACTACCGATACTGTCGAATATATTCGCTTTGGCTATATTCCTCCCATCATTGGCTATCACTTTCCGTCGTTTCCACGACACAGGTAAAAGTGGATGGTGGGCATTCGGGTTATGGCTTGCGACCGTCATTTGTGTATTTATCAGCTGCGCTCCGCTTATTCCCACTGTACTGAAATATGCCAACGACCCCGAAAGTTTAGGCTCGGCTATTGTACCGCTGTTTTCAGAACACATTGGCACTTTCATCACCTGTAATATTCTCGCATTCGCCATAGGCATTTGGCAGATTGTCATATTGGCAACACCGAGTGGTCCGGATAATAAATATGGCCCGAACCCTTACGGAGAGATAGACGAATGAAAACATCTAATGTCATATGGGCGATGCTTGTCGGCATCGCCCTTTGTTCTTGTAATAACCGTACGGAGAACTCTGATTATGGAGATTTCGACACCCGGGACACGCTCACTCATCATGCCCGCTTCCTTACCATAGTGGATTGCGGTGGTGGACTTACCCGCGTTGATATCGCCGACCCCTGGAACAGTGGAGGCTTGTTGGCACAATACGCGCTTGTGGACAAAGATTCCATGCTGCCTGATAATCTATCGCCCGACCTGACTGTCGTGCGAACCCCTGTAGAACGGATGGCTGTGTTCTCTTCAGTACACACCAAGGCTCTCGAGGAGTTGGGAGGGTTGGATGCAGTGGCAGCCGTAGCCGACCGCCAATATTTCGCCTCGGATGACACTATAACGTATATGCTCGCCGATGGACGAATCGCCGACCTCGGACAATCAAATTCGCCGTCGGTAGAACTTCTCGCGGCAAATAAGATAGAGGTCGTACTAAGATCACCAATGCAGGGTATTTCGCAAGCCAAATACCCTGCAGGCACGATAGCTGTCGAATGCGCCGACTATATGGAGACAAGCCCTATCGGACGTGCCGAGTGGATACTGCTGTTAGGAGAGCTGACAGGGCGGAGAAGTGAGGCCATAGCCCTGCTCGACAGTGTGATTGACAACTATGCCTCGCTTGTTTTCGAAGTTTCCAAAGCTACCTCGCCGCGTCCTAAGATTCTTGCCGACACCGAATATTCTGGTACATGGTATGTGGCACAGGGCGACAGTTACATGGCGCGGCTCTACCATGATGCCGGAGGCGATTGGCCTTGGGCCGACAGTTCGGGATCCGGATCTCTGTCGCTGTCGCTTGAAGATGTGGCTACCAAAGCCATGGATGCAGATATATGGCTTATTCGTTCCTACGGATATGAAACGACTCCGGAGACTCTCAAGGCGATGAATCCCCGTTATTCGTCGTTCAAACCTCTTATCAGCGGTAAAATATACAGTTGCAATACTGCTGAGCGCAATATTTTCAACGATGCCGCTTTCCATCCCGACAAAGTATTGGCCGAATATATCGCCATTTTTCATCCCGATGTCATGCAAGACTATAACCTGCAATATTTTATAAGGACAAAATGAACCGGGCGACAACATATGCAACAGTACTCACGCTGATATCCTTTTTTCTTCTCCTTTGGGGACTGACATTGGGAAGTGCAGATATTCCCATATCTGAGATAGCCTCTGTCATCGGCGGAAAAGGAAGCCCGACAGCACAGTTTATTGTGTTAGAGACAAGATTGCCGGCTTTATTGACCGCTATGCTTGCGGGAGCTTCATTGTCCGTGTCCGGTTTGCTGATGCAGACATGTTTCGCCAATCCTCTTGCCGGCCCATCAATAATGGGCATATCGTCAGGCTCAAGTCTGGGAGTGGCACTTGTGATGATGCTCGGAGCATCATATGTGGGGTTATGGGGAAACATCGCTATCGTGACAGGAGCTTTCGCCGGTGCAATGGTGGTGTTGGTTATTTTACTATTATTCTCATCTATAGTCAAGTCTTCAGAAGTCCTTCTGATTTTAGGCATATTGATTGGTTACCTTACTTCATCGGCAATCTCTCTTCTCAATTATTTCGCGCCGGAGAAAGCCGTCCACAATTTCGTAATATGGGGAATGGGAAACTTCAGCAGTGTTCACCTTTCGATTTTGCCATGGTTCGCGGCGCTAAGTGTCATACTTATGGGATTGGCAATGCTATATATCCGCAGCTTGAATGTGCTGCTATTCGGGATGGAATACGCACGTAGCGCAGGTATACGCCCGGGGCGTGTCCGTAACGGCCTTATGACAATCTCTGGAGCTCTCACTGCCGTCGTCACTGCATGGTGTGGCCCTATTGGATTTTTAGGACTCGTCATTCCCCACATCGCCAGGATGCTGCTGTCGACATCCAACCATAGGGTCGTCCTCCCTATCACCATTCTCACCGGCGCTGCAACAGGGATTCTCTGTCAAGTAATATCGGTTCTGCCTTCTTGCCGGATACCCGGATCCATACCTATCAATGCAATCACCCCGATTATCGGTGTACCGGTCATTATATATGTCATGCTCAACCGCAGGCGACTATTGTATTTCAATTGATTTTATATGGCAATACTTGAGTGTATAAATCTGACAGTCGGCTATAACGACCGTACAGTATTGTCCGACATCAGTTTCAAGCTTGAGCCCGGAAAACTTGCAGTGCTGATTGGCGCCAACGGCAGTGGTAAATCTACTCTTATGCGTACGTTGGCGGGATTGAAGGGATGTCTGAATGGCAATGTCGAAATTGGAGGCGAAGACATTTCCCGGCTGAGCGAACGTAATCTTTCGCGGCTACGTGCCATGGTGAACACAGCACGTAACGGAGGCGGAGCTCTGACTGTTTCGGAAGCTGTAGGGGTAGGACGGAATTTGTCATTGTCACTTTTCGGAGGTATGTCCGGCGACGACTTAGCCGCCGTTGCAGATGCCATGGAGGCTGTTGGCATATCTATGTTCGCCAATCGCTATCTTGCCACCCTCAGCGACGGCGAGAGGCAGAAAGTTATGATAGCACGGGCATTAGCTCAGAATACACCTCTCATATTTCTTGATGAACCTACAGCATTTCTCGACGTAGCCTCGCGTATCGATACGATAAAGTTGCTCAGGAATCTTAGCCGTAAAGGACGTACAATATTGATGTCGACGCATGATATCGCACCGGCGATGGCCATGGCCGACTTTGTAATAGCCGTCGTAAAGGATGAACAAAAGGTTTATGCCGATGATAAAGAAAGAATTATCGCCTCTGGAGTCCTTAATAAGGTTTTCTCCGGCAGTGGGTTGAACTTCGACAAATCAATCCTTGACTACCGTTAGACTTCCGTCGGAATTTATTTGGAAATTCCCCGACAGACATATATCCTTGCTCTGCGGCAACAAGAGATACAGTAAGAGCCGTGACGCAGACATGCTGAATATAGCTTTAGGACACATTTCGGCAGCTCTCACCCTGCTTATACGGCCTGCCATATCTATGAGTATCTCTCCATCGATGTATCGCACAACGACATCCAAATGTCCAAGATTAGACTCAGCCTTCGCTATGGCGGCATTGATATTCTCCGAAGTGTCTTCAGAAATCGGATAGTACTGTAAGGCATCGGATTGGGCAGTTTTAGAGCCAAAGACCCTGTCTGTACAGCAGAAGGCTGTCCTACATCCTGTACTACGCAAAGCTCGGGCACAGATTTGCAACACCGGTGAAAGGTCGTCGCCCCCGACTACGAATGAATTTTTGGCAACAACAGGCAGCAAGACCGAGCCGGGCCTGTTGCCTGTTGGTGAACGTCGCTCTTTAGGCCTTACCGACCCGAGACGATGTTCCTCCATTTTTTTCTCAAGATAATTATCAGCCATCAATTGTCAAGAACGCAGTGAACCTTGCCTACCGGCAACTTACCTTCAAGTCTCAACGGTATACGAGAGGTGTCAGCCGAAATCCATGCATCCAGATCATCGGATGTCTTCTCTCCATTGTCCGATGTGAATTTGAATGTTATGTGATATGCTTGTCGTTTAGTACCGTTAACATCAATATTGACCTTGCCGCTGTACACTATAGATAGCAATTCTTTGCGTTTGCCCGAGAATATATCTACAGCCTCTACATGCCCCGGATTCCATGAATCAAAGGGCAGGGTACGCATAAAGTAGAAAGAAGTGAGCATATCGAGAGCCTGGCCGTCGGACGACATTTGCCGTTTCTCATCTACCTTAAGTTCTCCTTTCTTGTAGACTTTACGCACACATTGAGCTTGAACAAGCTCGGGGTTGCTATAGTCGTAGTGTACTATGTCGTGCTTGTGTTCTGTCCCTTCGTGAGCAATTTTTTCATAGTAAAGAGGCCTGAAATCTCTGTAGGTCATATGTCCGTGGAGTGTATCCCTCACGCGGAAGACTTTGTCGGCCCAAGGTTCGGAACTTGCAGCAAGACAGGCTTTGTATTTATTATCGCCGTGTGTGAGGCTCAACACCGCCGTACCGGCTTTTTTATTGATGAGTCCCCATTTGAACATCACGCTATAGCGTAATGTCTCCGGTTCGAGTTGTTGGTGGATAAGGCCTTTGCCGCCTGCTATTGCAGCATATGCAATAGCGGCGGTATAAGTAGAGGTAAGAATGATTCTTTTTAGATTCAGCATGATGTAATATTAAAAAGGGTTAACATTCGATGGAATTCAGCATGCCAACCCTTGAAGAGAGAGTATCGACAGGCTTAAGCCACCGGAACTTTGACAACAAGTTTCAGATGAGCGCCCTCACCTATATTGGGGGTATGGGCATCCTCCGGGAAGAATATAGCCATCTGTCCGTAGCATACCGGGAACAGACATTGCGACATATCGCTGAATTTTATCACATCCTTTTCCTCATTGTACTCCCCGCGTGGGTTTTTGGCTGATTCGATAGGACTCCATCCCATGATTTCAGTCACCTCAAGAGGTATTTGAATGTCGATAAAACGTTTATGAGCCTCCATTGTAGCTTCCTCTGCCACTACATAAGTAGGTTCGATGCACTTGACAGTCATCTTTGTTCCGTCGGAGCAATCAATGCCATATATTCCTTTAACAAATTCATCGGAAAAATGTTCTTGAATCCAGTCTATTGCGGCATCAAGATAGGGTGAGATACCGTGGTAGGTACCTGCATCTTTAACAGTTGTAAGTATCATATTGCATTAATAGAGTTATAATCAGTCGGTTGTATCGTCGAATATAAGTGGAAGAGCCGCGCGTTGGGCTTGCTCTATGCGTTTGTTACGCCAACACTTGCGGCATACGGCTACATAGCGGTTGTCGCCACCAATCTCAACCTGGTCGCCCTCTACAACGATGTTGCCTTCCAAATCGATTCTGGCATTGACGATGGTCTTGTGACCGCAATTGCAGGTCGATTTAATCTCGTCAATGGTATCGGCAATCTCAAACAGACGTCGAGAGCCCTCGAAAAGATGAGTCTGGAAATCTGTGCGTAGTCCGTAGCATATCACATTGCTACCGAGGTCGTCGACAACCCTGGCCAACTGATCTACCTGAGCCTCAGTGAGAAATTGAGCCTCATCGATAAGAAACCAATCCACTATTCGCCCGTCGTTCTTATATAAGTCGCGGGCGAACCTATAGAGATTGGTATTGTGATAAATCCATTGGCAATCACGCTCGATACCGATTCTACTATGTATTACATTACGATTTTCGCGCGTATCTACTACAGGCTTCATACACATGTAGTCCATGTGCCGCTCCTCAAAATTGTATGCGGTTGTAAGCAATAGGGCAGTCTTTGCCGACCCCATTGTCCCGTAGCGAAAATATAGCTTTCCTTTGCGGTACATCAATATTCATATTGGTAAAAACTTTTACAAAGATATAAATTTATGGCTTGCTGTGCAAACTTTCCAAAAATTTAGTAATCGAACTCATTTAAACTTATTCGAATTTTAAGATTTCGAAAGATTTGAAGTCATTTT
>N._stephensi_709_foregut__coassemble_816_pt1 | contig 10395 bp, 11 predicted proteins | sample N__stephensi_709_foregut__metabat2_low_PE_005 | metagenome-assembled genome bin N | reverse complement strand
ACCTGCCTCATGATTTTCGACCGAGAATTCACATTTATTTTTAAACAAGCTCTAATTGAAACATTCATTCCAAATCGTCATATTTACAAGTTCTGATATGACAAATATTTTCGATATAAAAATATTTTTTGAAAATTTCAGACAAAAATTGTTGTTCTATTAAAAATAATGCTTAAATTTGCAGTACATACGAAAGAACAGTAAGCTAATAGCGCACAATTGGTCTACAAAGCAACTATTTTTCATGAAATCTCAACGAAAAACCATACTTCCCCTTGGCCGAAAAGAAGCGCCAAGGGGTTCTTAATAAGAATAAAAGAGTTTTCAAATAAACGCAAGAAGTAGTTAACAATTAACATTTATTACTTATTTTTTAGATAAAAAGTAACGCAAAAACGACATAAAACTTGCAATCACAAAAAAAAGTGTTTAATTTTGTAGCGCAAAATTACATTAGTCAGTATCAATATTTACTCTTCTTTCGTCGCATGAACCGTATGTACTTTGACAACCTTGACTTGAGCATACTACAAGCCTTAAGTTGCAATGCGAGGACTCCTTATCTTGAGATAGCCCGCGACAACGGAGTTTCCGGTGCCGCCGTACACCAGAGGGTACAACGTCTTATGACCAACAACGTAATCAACGGCTCTCACTGCATCATCGAGCCCACCTCTGTAGGCTTCAATGTGGTAGCTTATCTTGGCATCAACGCCCTGCCGGGTACCGATGTCGAGAAACTCACCGAAGAGCTCGGCAAGATTGAAGAAATAACACAATGCCACATAGTCTCGGGACGCTTCGACATCATAGCCAAGCTCTATGCTCGCGACAACCTACATATGCTCAACATCATCCGCGAGCGCACCAGGCATCTGCCTATAGCATCTACCGAGACTATGGTGTCGTTCCGCGAGGCTTTCGACAGGCCTATACCAATATCCAACGAATGACACGACAGCCTTCGGGCACACCCCTGGCTTACACCCGGATTTCGAACATACACAATTTGCCGTGGATTTTTTTCACGGCAAATTGTGTTTTATATCGACATTTTATGTAAATTTGCACCATAAATATACGAAACCTAAAATAATCACATAAACCATGGATATTTCACATATCGAACACATCGGCATAGCCGTACCCTCGCTTGACGAGGCAATTCCTTTCTACGAGAACATGCTTGGCTTCAAATGCTTCGCAATCGAAGAGGTAGCCGACCAAAAAGTCCGCACAGCATTCTTCAAGGTAGGTCAGACAAAGATTGAACTTCTCGAAGGCACAGCCGAAGATAGCGCAATCAGCAAATTTATCGCCGCCAACGGCGGCCGCGGAGGCATACAGCACATAGCTTTCGCTGTTGAAGACGGCGTGGCCAATGCACTCGCCGAGCTCGAAGGCAAAGGTTGCCGCCTGATCGACAAAGCACCCCGCAAAGGTGCCGAAGGCCTCAATATCGCTTTCATACACCCCAAATCGACAGTTGGCACACTCGTAGAGCTCTGCGAGGATCCCAACAAGTGATGCCATACGGCTCACTGTCAAGTTTAACAACTCATAACTTTCGCCTTCGAAAGTTGATAAAATACAACAAACAGGCTACACAACGACTGCAGGCACTGCTGACAAAGACAGTGCCGGCAGCCGTTTAGCGTTTTTTCAACACAACTATGAGCAGCCAACTCGAAAAAGTAAAAGAACTCATCGAGCTTCGCGCCGAAGCGCGTCTCGGCGGTGGTGAGAAAGCCATCGAAAAACAGCATGAACGCGGCAAATACACCGCTCGCGAACGTATCGCACAGCTCCTCGACGAAGGTTCGTTCGAGGAACTCGACATGTTCGTACGCCATCGCTGCACCAACTTCGGACAAGAAAAGAAATCGTACCTCGGCGACGGCGTAGTCACAGGCTACGGTACTATCGACGGTCGTCTGGTATACGTATTCGCACAAGATTTCACCGTATTCGGCGGCAGCCTCTCCGAGACTATGGCCCTGAAAATATGCAAAGTGATGGACATGGCCATGAAGATGGGCGCTCCCGTAATCGGCCTCAATGACTCGGGAGGTGCGCGTATCCAAGAAGGAATCAACGCCCTTGCCGGCTACGCCGAGATTTTCCAGCGCAACATCATGGCTTCCGGCGTTATACCCCAGATTTCAGCCATCCTCGGCCCATGCGCCGGCGGTGCCGTATACTCCCCCGCCCTCACCGACTTTACAATCATGGCCAAAGGCATCTCCTACATGTTCCTTACAGGCCCCAAAGTGGTGAAGACAGTAACCGGCGAAGACGTCAGCCAGGAAGACCTTGGTGGCGCCGAAGTACACTCCAAGAAGAGCGGCGTATGCCACTTTGCCGCTGAAGACGGCGAAGATGCCCTCAAAATCATCCGTAAGCTCTTCAGCTACATACCTCAGAACAACCTTGAGGAAGCACCCCTTGTAGAGTGCAACGATCCCATCGACCGCCTCGAAGACAGCCTCAACGAAATCATCCCCGACTCACCCAACAAGCCCTACGACATGTACGAGGTCATAGGCGCTATCGTAGACAACGGCGAATTCCTCGAGGTACAAGCCGACTACGCTAAGAATCTCATCGTAGGCTTCGCACGTTTCAACGGTCAGTCCGTGGGCATCGTGGCCAACCAGCCCAAATATCTCGCCGGCGTGCTCGACAGCAACGCATCGCGCAAGGGCGCACGCTTCGTCCGCTTCTGCGACGCCTTCAATATTCCTCTTGTAACTCTCGTCGACGTACCCGGATTCCTCCCCGGCACAGGACAGGAATACAATGGCGTAATCCTCCACGGTGCCAAACTGCTCTATGCCTACGGAGAAGCCACAGTGCCAAAGGTAACCGTAACACTGCGAAAGAGCTATGGCGGCAGCCATATCGTGATGAGTTGCAAGCAGCTTCGTGGCGACATGAACTACGCATGGCCTACTGCCGAAATTGCCGTTATGGGAGGCGCAGGTGCTGTTGAGGTGCTTTATGCAAAAGAAGCCAAAGCCAGCGACAACCCCGCCAAAGTACTCGCCGACCGCGAAGCCGAGTACAACAAGCTCTTCTGCAACCCCTACAATGCAGCACGCTACGGATATATCGACGATGTCATCGAGCCGCGCAACACACGCTTCCGCGTAATACGTGCTCTCCAGCAGCTCGCCACCAAAAAGGTCACAAACCCCGCCAAGAAACACGGCAACATACCTCTCTAAAACAATATGAAACGTATAATCACGACCATAAGCGTAGCCCTGCTGGCGCTCGTTGTCACCGTCGTTGCCGATGCCCAAGGCCGCAAATCCCTGCGCATCAACGAAGTGATGGTAGGCAATGAGAACAGTATCGTCGATGAATACGGCAACCGGAGCGCATGGGTCGAGCTGTTCAACTCCAACTTCTCGCCCCTCGAAATCTCCAGCGTCTACCTCACCAACGACAAGAGCAACCCGCGCAAATACCCCGTACCACTGGGCGATGTCAACACAGAGATACCATCGCGTCAGCATATATTATTCTTCGCCGACGGCGAGCCCAACAAAGGCACATTCCATACCAGTTTCACCCTCGTCCCCGGACAGGACAACTGGATAGGTATCTACGATGCCGACGGACTCACCCTTATCGATGAAGTAACAGTGCCTGCATCGGTGCTTCCCGGACAGACATGGGCTCGCAACATCGACGGCAGTGGTGAATGGACTCTCCGCACAGGCGGCGAAGACGACTACATCACTCCTTCCGGTGCAAACGTCATCAAGGACACAAACAAAAAAATCGAACTCTTCGCCGAGCAGGACGAAAACGGCTTTGCCATGACCCTGATGGCCATGGGCGTAGTGTTCAGCGCTCTCCTCATCCTGTGTCTTTCGTTCTACGCCATCGGCAAGATAGGCGCGGCAGTGTCGAAAATGAACAAGATGCGTGCCCACGGCGTCACTAAAGACGAGGCCGACGAGACCATCTCCTCCCACGACTCCGGCGAGGAGATAGCAGCTATCGCAATGGCTCTCTACCAGCACCTCAACGCACACGATACCGAGAATACAATCCTCACCATCAACAAGGTGAAACGCGCCTACTCGCCCTGGAGCTCCAAAATATACGGCCTGCGCCATGTACCCGAGCACAAGCACAACTAACCCGAGGCACCAACTCCTTTTATCACAACAAAGCAATGAAAGAATACAAATATAAAATCAACGGCAACAACTACACAGTGGCCGTCGGCGACATCGACGACAACTTCGCACAAGTCGAGGTGAATGGTGTCCCCTACAAAGTAGAGCTTGAACAAAGCAAAGTAAAACCCGTGAGCGTGAGCGCCCCCAAGGCTTCACCGGCACCCCGTACATCATCCGGCGCCAAGGTGATAGCATCCAAGCCTGCCGCCGGCGGCAAGGGCAGCGTAGTGGCACCGCTCCCGGGCGTAGTACTTTCGGTGGCCGTAAAGGTCGGCGACACTGTGAGCGCCAGCGACACTGTAGTGATGCTCGAGGCCATGAAGATGGAAAACTCCATCCGCGCCGGTCGCGATGGCCGTGTGGCTTCTGTAAACGTCAATCCCGGCGATTCTGTCCTCGAAGGGACCGTACTGATAACACTCGAATAATCCCGATAACATCACTACTATGTCTTTCGGAGATTTTCTGACATCAAATCTGGTGCAGTTCTGGGAACTCACCGGTTTTGCCAACGCCCAGTTCGGCAACTTTGTTATGCTGGCGGTGGGTCTGTTCTTCATATGGCTCGCCATCAAGCATAACTTCGAGCCGATGCTGCTCGTACCCATAGGCTTCGGCATACTTATCGGCAACATACCTTTCAACACCGAGGCCGGCCTCGAAATCGGCATCTATGAAGAAGGGTCTGTACTCAACATTCTCTACAACGGCGTCTCGGCAGGATGGTATCCACCGCTGATATTCCTTGGCATCGGAGCCATGACCGACTTCTCAGCCCTCATCGCCAATCCCAAGCTCATGCTCATCGGAGCCGCCGCACAGTTCGGCATCTTCGGTGCATACATGGTAGCCTTGGCTCTCGGCTTCGCGCCTGACCAGGCCGGCGCTATCGCCATCATCGGCGGTGCCGACGGTCCTACCGCTATCTTCCTTTCATCGAAGCTCGCCCCCAACCTGATGGGCGCCATCGCTGTATCGGCCTATTCCTACATGGCTCTCGTGCCTGTAATACAGCCACCGCTGATGCGCCTGTTCACCACCAAGAAAGAGCGTCTTATCAAGATGAAACCGGCTCGCGCCGTGTCGCAGAACGAGAAGATTATCTTCCCCATCGTAGGTATGCTCCTCACATGCTTCGTAGTACCCTCGGGCATACCTCTGCTCGGTATGTTATTCTTCGGAAACCTACTGCGTGAGTGTGGCGTAACTACACGTTTGGCCAAGACTGCATCTAACGCCCTGACCGACATCGTCACCATTCTCCTCGGCATGACAGTGGGCGCCTCCACTCAAGCTTCGCAATTCTTGACCCCGCAGACAATCTTTATCTTCCTGCTCGGCTTCATGGCTTTCGTCATCGCATCGTCGAGCGGTGTGCTCTTTGTCAAGTTGTTCAACCTGATACTGCCCAAAGACAAGAAGATCAATCCTCTTATCGGCAATGCCGGTGTATCGGCAGTACCCATGTCGGCCCGCATCTCCAACAATCTTGGCTTGGAGTACGATCCGTCGAACTACCTGCTCATGCACGCCATGGGTCCGAACGTTGCCGGTGTGATAGGCTCTGCCGTTGCTGCCGGTGTACTTCTGGGCTTCCTCGCCTGATAATCCACGATATTTGATAAAAAGCGCCGCTTCCCGGTCGGAAAGCGGCGCTTTTTATCAAATATCGTAATTACCGTTTTTTGAATGCCGGGTCACAGGTGAGCCCTACCCCGAGTTTCTTAAATATTTTGCGGTCAACCTCGCCAAGCATAACAGTAGAGTGAACCTGGCAGCCGAATAGTTTAGGCAACTGTTCGAGCGCACGCCGACAGTCGTCGACATGTGTGCTGAGTACCGAAAGAGCCACCAGTACTTCGTCGGTATGCAAGCGTTTGTTACGGCTACGCAGATATTCGACTTTGGTTTTCTGTATAGGCTCTATCATATCCTGAGGTATGAGTTTGATACTGTGGTCGATACCGGCAAGATATTTGACGGCATTGAGTATAAGGGCTGCGCTGGGACCGAGCAACTGGCTGCTCTCGGCAGTTATAATGGTGCCATCGGCGAGTTCGATAGCCGATGCGGGAACACCGGATATTTCGGCACGCTCGCGGGCTGCACCTACAGGACGTCGGAAGCTGATGTCGATTTTAGACTGTTTGAGCAGCAGCGAAATCTTGTTGACTTCAGATTCGTTTCCTTTGCCCTGGGCCATGTTGTTGAGGGCTGTGAAATAGCGGCGTATGATTTCGTCCTTCGACGCCTGACAGCAGACGGCATCGTCGTTGATGCAGAATCCTACCATGTTGACACCCATGTCGGTAGGCGATTTGTAAGGATTTTCGCCGTATATACCCTCGAAAAGGGCGTTGAGGACGGGGAATATCTCTATGTCGCGATTGTAGTTGATAGCAGTCTTGCCGTAAGCCTCAAGGTGGAAAGGATCAATCATATTGATATCGTTGAGGTCGGCAGTGGCGGCTTCGTAAGCAATATTGACCGGGTGTTTGAGCGGCAGACTCCACACGGGGAAAGTTTCGAATTTTGCATATCCGGCTTCGACACCGCGTTTGTGCTCATTATAAAGCTGGCTCAGGCATACTGCCATTTTACCACTGCCGGGCCCGGGAGCGGTAACGATAACGAGAGGTCGTGTAGTGCGGATATAGTCGTTTCGTCCGAAACCTTCGTCAGAGTCGATAAGGTCGACATTTGTCGGGTATCCTTCGATGGTATAGTGAATATAAGTGACTATACCCATACGCTCGAGTTTGCGACGGAAAGCGTCGGCACTTGTCTGACCGTTGTAGTGAGTTATCACAACAGAGCTTACCAGGAAACCACGCTCACGAAAAGCTTCACGGAGGCGAAGTACATCTTCGTCGTAAGTGATGCTCAGGTCGCTTCGCACCTTGTTGTGCTCTATATCTTTAGCGCTGATTACAATGACGATTTCGGCCTTGTCTGATAATTGTGCAAGCATTCGCAGCTTGCTGTCGGGCTGAAACCCCGGCAATACGCGGCTGGCGTGAAAATCGTCGAAAAGTTTACCTCCCAATTCGAGGTAGAGCTTATTGCCGAATTCAGCAATTCGCTCGCGAATATGCTCAGATTGTATCCTGAGATATTTTTCGTTGTCAAAACCGTATTTCATAACGGGTAACAAAATTACGAATAATATCGCAGCAGTGCAACATCGGGGCAAAAAAATTGAAACCACATCATCATATACCGATGATGTGATTCCATTCTAAATTGTTAGCGAAGAGGTTTCCACCCTTCGGAACGACCGTTCAGACCGGCGGTTATTCTGGGCGTTTTGTCTTCTTGCCGTAGCCGTAAACAGCGGCGCTGCCAAGCTGCTCTTCGATGCGGAGAAGCTGGTTGTACTTGGCCATACGGTCGGAGCGGCTTGCCGAACCGGTCTTGATCTGACCCGAGTTGGTAGCTACAGCGAGGTCGGCGATAGTAGCGTCCTCGGTTTCGCCCGAACGGTGAGAGATTACTGCGGTGTAGCCATTGCGCTGTGCGAGTTCTACGGCGCGGAGGGTCTCGGTGAGCGAACCAATCTGGTTTACCTTTACAAGGATAGAGTTGGCGCATCCTTCTTCGATGCCGCGCTCGAGGTACTTCACGTTGGTAACGAAGAGGTCATCGCCAACGAGCTGGCAACGGTCGCCGATAAGGTCGGTAAGAATCTTCCAGCCTTCCCAGTCGTCCTCGGCCATACCGTCCTCGATAGAGTCGATAGGATAGTCGGTGATGAGTTTCTCGAGATACTTGGCCTGCTCCTCACGTGTGAGTTTCTTACCGTTGGCTTCTTTGGGTTGACCGTCCTTAAGTTTGGTATAGTCGTAGATACCGTTCTGATAGAACTCGGAAGAAGCGCAGTCGAGGCCGATGGTAACATCCTTACCGGGAACATATCCGGCTTTCTCGATAGCCTTGATGATGACGTTGAGAGCATCTTCTGTGCCATCAAGAGCGGGAGCAAAACCGCCTTCGTCGCCTACTGCTGTGCTGAGACCGCGCTCGTGGAGCACTTTCTTAAGGTTGTGGAACACTTCTGTACCCATGCGTATGCCTTCGTGGAACGAGGTGGCACCGATAGGACGGATCATGAATTCCTGGAAGCAGATGGGAGCGTCGGAGTGTGCGCCGCCGTTGATGATGTTCATCATAGGCACGGGAAGCACATAGGTGTTGCATCCACCTACATATTTGTAGAGGGGCAGGTCGAGATAGTTGGCTGCAGCCTTGGCAACAGCGAGCGAAACACCGAGGATGGCGTTTGCGCCGAGATTGCTCTTGGTATCGGTACCGTCGAGGGCAAGCATTGTCTCGTCTACTGCAATCTGGTCGAGTGCGCTCATGCCTACAAGGGCTGCGGCAATAGGACCGTTAACGTTGGCAACGGCTTTCTGTACGCCTTTGCCCATGTAACGGCTCTTGTCGCCATCGCGGAGTTCGAGTGCCTCATTCTCGCCTGTGGAGGCGCCGGAGGGTACGGATGCACGGCCGAAAGCACCGCTCTCGAGCAGTACGTCTACTTCTACTGTGGGGTTGCCGCGAGAGTCAAGAACCTCACGACCAGTAATTTTTGCGATTTTCATAATCTTTAGGTTACTTAATAGCTTGAAACTATTGTGTTAAATTCTGACCGCAAATTTAATAAATTTTTCTTTAATTCATGTGGTCGGAATGTATATTTTTATATTTTTTCCTCATAAGTCGAACTCTACAACATCTTTAAATGTTAGCAAAGTATAATAAAGTCCAAGATATGAAAAAATTAATCATAGCAATCCGACAGGCCGGGGCAGACTCCTACACTGCCGGCGCACATATTTTAGCATCCATTGTGATGCTTGTGGTATTGTTCACACTACCGGCTTGTGACCACAGTGAGCTGTGGGACAGTCTGCCGGAAAAGATCACTGAATTCATCAACCAATATTTTCCCAACAGCGAACTCCAGTCGGCCGGCGAGAGCAGTGATATATATCATGTACGCATTGCAGACGGTCCGGGCATGACTTTCGACAGCGAAGGCGAATGGCTCGCTGTCGACGGCTACGGCATGCCGCTACCTCAGGTACTTCTGTTCGACCAACTTCCGCCGGCAGTCTACGACTACCTGCAGGCGAGCGAACAGCTCAACAGCGTGTTCAGCATATCTCGCGACAAGGGAAATTACACTGTCACGCTCCTCAATAACAATATATATTACGACACCGACACCGGCAAACTCTCAGGTGTGGAATAGTCATTCCAAATGGCGTAGCATAGCCTCACCGACGGTGACATTGAGGTCGTTGGGATAACGCACATCGGCGTAGACCTGGGCGAGAGTCTCCTTACCGTTTTGAGCGATGTACATGGCCGACTCGGGCAGTGATTCTTTATTATAGTAGAACTCATCGATGGCGTCGGAGGTATAATCGACAAACTTCTCGTTGTGGAGTATCGCCTCTACAGGCAGACGGTCGGAGGGTGCGGGACGCTCTCCGGCAGGATAACCCATGGCTATGCCTACCACCGGTACCACACCTTTTGGAAGTTCAAGCGCCCGACAGAAATCGTCGACATTATACATGGCTGTGCCAAGATAGCAGCAACCGATGCCTGAAAGTTCGGCCACAGTGACAATCTGTTGGGCGAAAATAGATGCATCTACAAGCGCCGACAGTCTTCCACCAAGATTCTCGAGGCCCGATACTGCCTGACGAGCATCGCACCACGCGGCGAAACGGCGTGTGTCGGCACAGACAGTAAGCAATATGTCTGCTCCGGTAGCAGCAGGCTGGTTGTAGTGCAACGCCGCAAGAGCTTTCTTGAGATCGGCGCTGTGTGTAGCCACCACGCTGTAGAGCTGCATGTTGCCCGTATTGGGGGCATGTGAGGCCAAGTCCACTATTTCACGTAGAGTTTCGTCGGTTATATGACGCGAAGCGTCGAAGGTACGAACACTCGAGCGAGTAGCGAAATATTGTTTCAAATTGTCAGTCGTTATCATTGGTAATACGTTTCAAAGTCATCACTTCCTTGCCTTTTGCATCGAGGAAGAGCACAGTATTCTCTTTCTTTCCGGCAATAGCCGACGAGGCCTGCTCGAGAGCCACTATTATACGCCGTTCCTGGTCGGACTTTGCACATTCGGTATGAGAGATACCTATATTGGAGAAGTCCACAGCATTGCTCTTGCCAGGAT
>N._stephensi_709_foregut__coassemble_796_pt1 | contig 10572 bp, 6 predicted proteins | sample N__stephensi_709_foregut__metabat2_low_PE_005 | metagenome-assembled genome bin N | reverse complement strand
ATCAGGTTGGCCGGCGAGCCATGAGCCTGGTTGCGTACCTCCACGCCACGGCTGTGAGCCCAGTCAACCCACTGCTGTGTGAAGTTTTCCAACAGCAGTTCGCCGAGAGTCTCGCGGTAGTCGGACAGCACGGCATTGTCGTCGTCGACAAGCCCCAACAGCTCGGGCAGCTTGTCCTCAAGACGGTAGCCGCGGCGGGTTGCGAATTCCCGCATAAGCGTTGGTGTCCAGTTAGCGCGGTATACCTCATAACTGTCGTTGAAGAAATTGTGCGGCCACGGAGTACCGGATGCCGAGAATGCCTTATCGAACTTATCGAGGTATTTTCTCACGGCTTCGCGGTCGAAATGGTCAATTACAAGCCCTTCGCCACCGGGCGCAGCTCTCTTCACCTGCTGAAGTGTACGGCTCTCATAGGCACGTATCACCTCGGTATTTCCGTCGGGGAGTAGTCGCTCCGAAGAAGCCACGAGCCTGGCGTGTGGTCGTTCGCGGTCGGGGATAGGCTTTACAGGCTTGGCCACCGCCGTCAATGTGTCGATGATGAAGAACACTTTACAAGCCGCCATGTCAGGAGTCACCTCCGGGCCGCCGAAAGGCCATCCGGAGCCTTGATTCATGTCGACAAGCACACCGCGGTCGGCGGCTATAGCCTCGGTGAAGCCGAGAATATCCATCCACCGTGGCGAAAGGAAATCAATCTCGCGTCTCTCGTTGCCCACCACGCCGTAGATGGGAGTTATCTCCACCGACCCTATGCCGGCATCGGCATATCGGTCGATAAGTGATTTAAGATTAAGCGAATCTACAGCCGAGCCCATCCACCACCAGCGAGTACCGGCTTTCATCTGTGGTTTAACTTCGGGCCATGCCTGTCCACATGCACCGATACCGGCAAAGACAAGGATTATCGACAGGAATATACGCCGTATCATTCAGGTAGCTCAAATTTTTTGCCGTCGGCAGTGATATTTGAAAAGTCAAAGCCCGAGGTAACGAAATCGGGCGATTTGTCAATCTTGGCAAAACCGCGGCGTGTGTCTATCTCCGCATTTCTGACCACAACATTGTCGACACGCGACATCGGCATATCGTCGCGCTCAAGCTTATTGTAGAACTGAGTCCATGCCGACACCTCTATTCCGGTCACTACATTGCCCGAGATATTCTCCACCAGCACATTGCGATATAGCTGAGGAGTGTCGGGACGCATCTTGAAAAGTACTATGTGGTGGGTATTCTTGAATTTACAGTCACGCAATATCACATTATTGCAGTCCCAGGCCTCGCTGCCGAAGGTGATACCCGAATTGGAACGCCCGAAGGTACAGTTCTCCACCAGCACACGGGCGTTGCCGCCATTGCCGGGTATGGTGTCGACATATGTGCCTTTGCCGCCCTTGAGGCATACAGCGTCGTCGTTGACATTCATATAGCATCCATTGACCAGCACATCATTGCATACATCCAGGTCGAGGGCATCGGTGCTCGGACCTTTCGGATATTTCTCTGTTTCTGCCCAAATATAGCAATTGAGATATTTGATTTTGTCGCATTTATAGAGATGATTGGTCCAAAAACCCGAATTTATGAGCTTTATATTACTCACTTCCACATCCTTACTATTACTGATATATACCAGGCGCGGGCGCAGGGCTTCGAGGTTGGTGCAATCGGGATTGACCTTGCGGCGAAGCCAGAACTCATCCCAAAATCGCCAGCCGTTGCCGTCGATTGTTCCAGGTCCGGTGATGGTGAAACCGTCGACACCGATAGCGTTGACCAGGGCTGCGAAATAGTCGATGGTCTGACCTTCGAGGCGTGTCTTGATTATCTTGTAATTGGTTATGGCATCGCTGCCTTTGAGGCGTCCACCCTCGGCGACATTGAGGTGTGTTCCGGGCTTAAAAAACAGGGAGCCACTGAGATATACGCCCTCGGGAATAGTGATGACACCGCCACCGTTTTCGGCGGCAAGGTCTATTACTTTCTGTAGGGCATCGGTCTGAATGAGGGTGGAATCGTCTTTTACCACACCGTAGTCGGTTACAATATATCGTTTTCCGAGATTGTCGGGATTGACAGGGGTTGAGTCGGCGAACCATCGGTCCACCTCAGTGCCGTCGGGCCAAAGGTCGGCAGATGAAGCAGTGAGAGCCATTATGCCGCAGGCAAGTGTCAGGTATGTTTTTTTCATGGATATTACGTGGATGAAGGGTCACAGAGTGACACCGTTTTTAAAAATTGCCAGGCCTTTCGATTCAGACAACTCGTTGCGCGTCCTTTCACCGCAAGCTACATCGAGCACCTTATCTACCAAGCGATTCAGAGCTGCGGAGGGCGTATCATCCTCTACAAGACCGCCGGCATTGAAGTCGATCCAGCCGGATTTATGGCTAAAGAGCATCGTGTTGGTTGCGATTTTCAATGTAGGCACAAAAGTGCCGAAAGGAGTGCCGCGCCCGGTGGTAAACAGCACAATCTGGCATCCCGACAGAGCAAGTGCCGATGCCGCCACCAGGTCGTTGCCGGGCGACTGTAGCAGGTTGAGTCCCTGCCTTGTTACCGGCTGGCCGTAGGATAGCACATCTACGACGGGCATAGAGCCACCTTTCTGTACACAGCCCAACGATTTTTCCTCGAGGGTTGTGATACCACCCTCCTTGTTACCCGGCGACGGATTCTCGTACACAGGCTGGCCATAGGAGCGGAAATAGGCCTTGAAATCGTTGATGAGCTTCACGGTACGGTCGAAGACGTCGCGGTCGATGGCGCGGTCCATCAACAAAGTCTCGGCGCCGAACATCTCCGGCACTTCCGTGAGGACGGTGGAGCCGCCGTTGGCGACGAGCCAGTCGGAGAACATGCCCACAAGAGGATTCGCCGTTATGCCGGACAAGCCGTCGGAGCCGCCGCATTTCAGACCGACACACAGCTTGGACAAGGGTAGCGACTCACGTCGGTCGTTTCTCATACGTTCGAGAAGCTCACCGCACATACGTACACCCTCCTCTACCTCATCGCCGACCTTCTGGGCCTCGAGGAAACGCACTCTTTCGGGGTCGAAGTCGCCCATAGCCTCTCTTAGAGCCGAAATCTGATTGTTCTCGCATCCGAGACCGAGCACCAGTACACCGCCGGCATTCGGGTGGCATGCCATGGCAGCAAGAACCGTACGGGTGTTGGCGTGGTCGGCACCAAGTTGCGAGCAACCGTAGTTATGGGTGAAAGCCCTCACATCGTCGATACCGTCGAGGGCGAATGTCTGCGCCACACGCCGCGCTATGGCATTGGCCTGACCATTGACACACCCTACTGTAGGTATAATCCACAGTTCGTTGCGTATGCCCATACGGCCATCGCGGCGCAGAAATCCGTCGACTGTAGGAGCGTCACCAGGGGAGGCCGGGGCTATATACGATGGATGGTAGGTATACTCAAGATTGTCGCCGAGCCCGGTGGCGAGGTTATGGCTGTGTACCCACTCGCCGGCCTTTATATCGGCGGTGGCGCGACCGATGGGAAAGCCGTACTTTATCACCTCGGCACCTGCCGGGATGTCGGTGAGGGCAAATTTGTGGCCGCGCATGATATCGCCGGCAAGAACGACACCACCATCAATGTCGGCTACAGTACCGGCTTTTAGTCCGTCGGACGACAATACTACGGCTACATTGTCGGCGGGATTGATGCGGATATATTCTTTCATAGACGACTATTGAATTCCTCAAGGGCTTTATTTATGCCCTTATGCCGTATGTCCGCAAGATATCCGGCGACAGTCTTGGCAAAACCGGGCACAATGGCATCGAAATCGTTGATAAAAATACCGCTGTCGCTTACTATGCCCTTGACAGTGGCCTCGAGGTCGGCATCGTTCCAATTATTGCGGATATATGCCACATGAGCCTCGTTGTCGTTGGGAGTGAAGCCCGACCCGGGGGCGTAGAGAGCCAACAGTGCCGCGAAAGTGAAGAGCTCATGTGCAGCCAATCGATTCTTCTTCTGCCAATTATCCTTGACAGTATCGAAATTTCGGGCTTCCCATTTAGAGAGCGAATTGAGGGCTATCGACTCGAGGCGATGACGGATGAAGGGGTTGTAAAAACGCTCCAATATGCCGTCGGCGAACACCTTCAGTTCGGCAGGATCGCCGTCGATTACCGGGAGCACATCGATATCGACCATCGTGTTGATAAAACGATTGATATCGCTGTTGGCGAAAGCGTCGCCTACAGTCTCGCAACCGGCGAGCAGCGACATGGCCACCATGCCGGTATGCGAGCCGTTGAGTATGCGTACCTTCTTATCTCTGAACTCTTTGATTGAAGGCATAAACAGTACGTGAAGTCCGGCCTTATCGAGAGGTAACTCGGCCTTGAGCTTGTCGACACCGTCGCCGCCTATAGCCCAAAGATGATAGAGCTCGCCTTTGACGATGGCGTTATCGTCGTAGCCGACAAGAGCCTTGGCTGCATCAATGTCGTCGGGAGTACCCGATACTATGCGGTCCACCAGGGTATCGACAAAGACATTAGCCTCGTCAATCCATTGTATGAAGTCCCTGTCGAGCCCGGCCTCTGCGGCGTGGCGCAGGACTATGTCGCGAAGGGTGCGTCCATTGTCTTCGATAAGTTCGCAAGGGATAATGAAAAGACCTTTCGACCTGTCACCGCCGAAATGCAGGTAGCGATTCCACAGCAAGTTGGTGATTTTGCCGGGGAACGATGCCGGCAGGCCGTCGGTGATGTTGTCGGGCTGATAGCGGATACCTGCCTCAGTGGTGTTGGAGACTATAAAGCGCAGTTCGGGCGACAAAATCATTTCCTTGTAAGCATCGGCATCGTCGGGAGTGAAAGCCTTTTGCACGGCTGTGACGAGGCGGCATGTCTGCTTAGGCTCGCCATCCTCCATACCTTCGAGGATGACGTTGTACATGCCGTCCTGAGCCACCAAGGTGTCTATAATACGGCTCTTACCGGCACGAGGCTTCACAATAGCGACACCTATGTCGGTGACACCGGCTTCGTTAGCCTTGTCCACAAGCCAGTCGACGAAAGCCCTGAGGAAGTTGCCCTCGCCGAACTGCAGCATGCGTACAGTGCGAGGTGTGCGGGATACAGTGCTGTTATCGAGAGGTTTCATTTCATTTTCTGATTGGCAGGTTCGATAATCTTGTACTTAGGCACGAGGAGCTTCATAACACACCATCCGGCAAGATAAGCCAGGCCGCAATAGCACAATACGATGAAATAACCGGCAGGCTTACCCTCGAAGCCGAGGAATGTCATACCTGTCTCACCGGCATAGTCGAAGAGCATGCCCGAGAGGAGGTTGACCAGGAACGACCCCAGGCCGCTGGCGAGACCTCCGATACCTACGATGGTGGCGATGGTGCTCTTGGGGAACATATCGCCCACGACGGAGTAAATGTTGGCCGACCATGACTGATGCGCCGCTCCCGCAATACCTATTATAATTACAGGCCACCAGTACGAGATTGCACCCAAGGGCTGGGCTGCGAGAGCCAGCAAGGGGAAGAGGGCGAAAATGAACATGGCACGCATACGGGCAGCATATGGATTGAGGCCGGTCTTGTCCATTATTATAGTAGGCAGCTTACCGCCGTAGATCGACAGCAGCGTGAGGGCGTAGAGAGCGACGATGAGCATCTGTGCCGTCGGCGACGACGAGGGGAGATTATATACGTCGGAGATGTAGGCCGGTGTCCAGAAGAGGAAGAACCACCACACGCCGTCGGTAAGGAATCGGCCAAAGAAGACGGCCCATGTCTGACGGTACTTGAAGCATTTGAGGAATGGAATCTCATTAGCCCTGTCGTCCTCGATCTCGGCCTTTGTCGCCGCAGATTCACCGGCAGTGGCATTGTCCTGCTCGATGTATTCGAGCTCGGCCTTGTTGACCCGCGGATTCTCTTCGGGCTTACGGTACAGCCACATCCAGAACCCCATCCATACAAAACCAAGGCCACCGATTATAAGGAAAGCCATCTCCCAGCCGTTGCCTACACCTATACTGCGGAAATATGCAGCGAGGGTGGGTATGCTCACAGGAGCAAGCAGAGCGCCTACGGTGGCGCCGGCGTTGAAGATGGAAGTAGCATAGGCGCGGTCTTTCTTGGGGAAGTATTCGGCTGTCACCTTGATGGCGGCGGGGAAGTTGCCCGACTCGCCTATGCCGAGTATCACGCGGGCTGCGAGGAAGTAGTAGACCGAGGTAATGGCTATTGTAGAAGCCACGGCGCCGGTAGCCCCGACAAGTTCGGCGGCGTCGTGCAGTCCGAGGGTATGCTCGGTGGCCCAACCGCATAAGGCATGCAGGCAAGCACCTGCCGACCATACGAAGATAGTCCACAGATAACCTTTCTTCGAGCCCATCCAGTCGATGAATCGGCCTGCGAAAAGATTGGCGACGGCATAGATGAGTGAGAAAGTGGCCGTTATGACACCATAGTCGGTATCAGACCAGTGGAATTCGGAGGCTATGAAATCCTTCCACGTAAGCGAAAGCACCTGGCGATCCATATAGTTGACCGTGGTAGCGAAGAACAGCAGGCCACATATAATCCAGCGGAACGAGGTCATTTTTTTCATGGTAAGCAGTTAAGGTCGTTAAGGTCGTTAAAATCCGAAATATTCCTTGGCATTGCCGTAGGAGATTTTGCTCACGTATTCACGCCCGATGAAGTCGATTTCGGAAGCAGGCAGGAGTCCGGACTCTATATCATTGCCTATGAGGTTGCAAAGAGTGCGTCGGAAGTACTCGTGGCGCGGATAGCTCAGGAAAGAGCGCGAGTCGGTGAGCATGCCTACAAAGCGGCTCAACAGGCCGAGGTTCGACAGCGCTGTCATCTGACGCTCCATGCCATCTTTTTGGTCGAGGAACCACCATCCCGAACCGAACTGTATCTTGCCGGCGCCGTAGCGACCATCCTGGAAATTCCCCAACATAGTGGCTACAAGCTCGTTGTCGCGCGGGTTAAGGTTATAGATAATAGTCTTTCCGAGTTTATCGGCAGAGGCGAGCCGGTCGAGAAATTTCGACATGTTTTTAGCGACGGTAAAGTCGCCGATGGAGTCGAATCCGGTATCGGGGCCGAGCTGACGCATCATGCGGGTATTATTGTTGCGAATGGCGCCGTAGTGGAATTGCTGAGTCCATCCCGAGTCATGATCCATAATGGCGAATTCTATCATCATGGCAGTCTTGAACTTTGCAATTTCCTCTGCAGTAAGCTGTTTGCCGGAGTATACTTTGTCGAAAATCGCTTCTATCTCGGCGTCGGAGTAGTCCTCGGCGTAGAATTCCTCGATGCCGTGGTCGGACAGGCGACATCCTACCGAAGCAAAGAAGTCGTGGCGCACCTTCAGCGCGGCTATGATATCGGCGAATTTCTCAATTTTCACGCCCGACACCTCTGCAAGTCGGTCGATATAAGCCTTGTATGCGGCGGAGTCCTCGACGGCCATAGCCTTGTCGGGACGCCATGTAGGGAGCATCCTCACCTTGAAACCGTCGTCGCGGGTCTTGATATGGTATTCGAGAGAGTCGACAGGATCGTCGGTGGTGCATACGGTCTCTACATTATAGTGGAGCATCAGTCCACGGGCCGACCGATCCGGATTCTGAAGCATCGCCGAGCAATGGTCGTATATATCCCTGGCCGAAGCAGGACAGAGGAGCTTATCGACACCGAAAGCCGTCTTGAGCTCGAGATGTGTCCAGTGATAGAGCGGATTACGCATGGTATACGGCACTGTCTGAGCCCATTTTTCGAATTTCTCCCAGTCGGAAGTATCGGCACCGGTAATGTATCGCTCATCGACACCATTGGTGCGCATGGCACGCCATTTGTAGTGGTCGCCCTCAAGCCATATTTTCGAAAGATTTTCGAAACGGTGGTCATTGGCTACATATTCCGGTATGAGATGGCAGTGATAGTCGATGATGGGCAAGCCCTCGGCATATTCATGATAAAGACGTTGAGCAGCAGCTGTTTGCAGCAAGAAATTCTCATCGTTGAAGGATTTCATTTCTTTGGTTTTATATGGTTCTAAACGCAAAAGTAATAAAATTTTTCTATTGAACTCATTTAAACTTATTGCGAAATGTTAATATTCCGCATATTTGAGCCCATTTCTTCACACTCACTCTTCGTGAGCGCACCTACCCATCAAAATATTATTCCTAAAAATGCACAAATACTTTGTGCGAGACCTATAAAAATGTGATTAAAAATGTCATATGATTTGCACAAAAAGAAAAAAAGCATTAATTTTGCAGTGCTGAAGCGCATTGTGGCCGATGCGACTCCGGCATCCCTTTATTTTAATACTCTCCATCACCGATGCCATAGCGCGACAGATACCGCATGGCTTTTCGTGGTGTTATTCTTTTCCCCCTATATTTCAAGTCAACATAAGGCCGGAGATGATTCCCCGGTTTCATATATCCAAATGTACAATAAAGACCAACTAACAGAAATGCCCGATGCCGAGCTCAAGGCATTGGCAGAAAATTTAGGTCTTAAGAAAATCGACCTAACAAAAAAAGAAGCTTTGGTATACAGCATACTCGACTTGCAGGCTGAGGCCGGCGCTGCCACACGCGCCGCCAAAGCAGCGGCCAAAGCCGATGCTGCCAAGACTCCCAAGAAGCGCGGACGCAAGAAAAAAGAAGATGCGACGGCTGAGAAACCTGCCGAAGAAGTACCCGCTGCAGAGACCGCTCCGGCTCAACCGGCTGTAGCCGAGGCAGCTCAAGCCGAACCGGCACCGGCACCCAAGCGTCGCGGAAGGCCAAAGAAAGTACGTCCCGAAGCCGAGCAGCCCGTAAAGCCCATAGAAAGTGCGACAGCACAGGACAAGCCCGTAGAGCAGGCTCCCGAAATCGCCGACACCCCTGCCGAACCTGTGAAAGAAGCCGATACAGCGACAGCAGAACCCTCCCGACAGACAGAGGAACAGCAGGCCGAACAGCCTCAGGCCGAAAATACCGAAAATGAGCCGCAACGCTCACGCTTTGCCCCGGGCAACAATTCGGCACTGAGCGAGTTCTTCCCCAGAAGCGAAAACCGCAAGTTCGTACCACGAGGCCAACATGATAATCAAGCTCCTCAGACCAACAACGACCAGCAGAATAACCAACAGAACAACCAACAGAACAACAAAAAGAGTAAACGCCAGCGCCAACAGGAACGATTGGAGCGTCGCCAACAGCAGCAGCAACAGCAACAGCAGCCACGCTACGATTTCGACGGTATACTCGAAGCCACAGGCGTACTCGAAATAGTACCCGAAGGATTCGGCTTCCTGCGCTCGGCCGACTTTAACTATCTGCCGTCGCCCGACGATGTATATGTAACCATGCCGCAAATCAAGGCCTTCGGCCTTCGGCAGGGCGACGTCGTAGAGGCCACCATCCGTGCGCCACGCGAGGGTGAGAAATATTTCCCGCTTACCAATGTATTGCGCGTCAATGGCCGCAGCCTCGAATTCATACGCGACCGTGTGGCCTTCGAGCATCTCACGCCTCTGTTTCCCGACGAGAAGTTCGACCTCACCTCGGGTCGGTCGTGTACCATATCGACACGTGTGGTAGATATGTTCGCCCCCATAGGCAAAGGTCAGCGCGGACTCATAGTGGCGCCACCTAAAACCGGTAAGACACTTCTTCTTAAGGATATCGCCAACGCCATAGCCGAGAATCATCCCGAAACCTACATCATGATTCTGCTCATCGACGAGCGTCCCGAGGAGGTGACCGACATGCAGCGCAGCGTCAACGCCGAAGTGATAGCATCGACCTTCGACGAGCCTGCCGACCGCCATGTCAAGATAGCAGGTATCGTACTTGAGAAAGCCAAGAGAATGGTTGAGTGCGGCCACGACGTGGTGATACTGCTCGACTCCATCACACGCCTCGCCCGTGCCTATAACACCTGCGCCCCGGCATCGGGCAAGATTCTCTCCGGCGGTGTCGATGCCAACGCCCTGCAGAAACCCAAGCGCTTCTTCGGCGCCGCCCGCAACATCGAGGGCGGAGGATCACTCACCATTATCGCCACAGCACTAACCGAGACAAGTTCGAAGATGGACGAAGTGATATTCGAGGAATTCAAAGGCACCGGCAACATGGAGCTGCAGCTCGACCGCAAGCTATCGAACAAGCGCATCTTCCCCGCCGTCGACATCACTGCGTCGAGCACACGCCGCGACGACCTGCTGCTGCCGAGCGACACCCTCAACCGTATGTGGATTCTGCGCCGATATCTGAGCGACCGCAACTCCATCGAGGCCATGGAATTCATGCGCGACCGCATGGAGCGTACTCTCGACAATGAGGAACTGCTCCGCACCATGGGCGACTGACATACCACCATATAATCTACAAGCCGGGGGTCAAGGCTCTTCTCAATGCCTTGGCCCCCGGCTTGTAGAGGATTAAGAATTCATTAAGAGTTCTAAGTGACGATTAGTGACGATTAAAAAATAACATGGTAAACTTTTCTATGTTATTTATGAATCTTCACTTTTTCCAAACCCTCATTTA
>N._stephensi_709_foregut__coassemble_792_pt1 | contig 10629 bp, 6 predicted proteins | sample N__stephensi_709_foregut__metabat2_low_PE_005 | metagenome-assembled genome bin N | reverse complement strand
AATCTGATATTCAAGGGCAAGGTGGATGAGACGGAGGTAGGACTCCTGCGTATAGGCATGCCTATGGACATCACCATCGGCGCCATGCCCGACCTCCATCCGTTAGCGACTATAGAGTACATCTCGCCCAATGGCGACGACAGCAGCGGTGCAAACACCTTCGAAATCAAGGCCGCGCTTGTACTCGACGATGCAAGCGGCCTTCGGTCGGGATACTCGGCCAACGCCAAGGTGGCGCTTGAGAGCGCTCAGGATGTGCTCACTGTACCCGAGTCGGTGGTGACTTTCGAGGGCGACAGCACTTTTGTATTCGTCATGACCGATAGTGTACCCAAGGCTATATTCGAACGCCGCGCGGTAGCGACAGGTCTGAGCGACGGCATCAACATTGAGGTGAAGGACGGTATCGACTCAACGGCCACCCTGCGTGCGGCAAAAATCAACTGACATGAAAAGGATACTGCTTATAGCCCTTGCGACATCGTCGCTCTTTGCCGGCGCCCGCACATGGACTCTCGACGAGTGCATAGCCTATGCCATCGACCACAATATCGACGTACTCAGCCGACGGGTGAGCGTAACCGAGGCCGAGCTGTCGGTCACGGAGGCTAAGGACAGGTTTCTGCCGCAAGTGTCGGCATATGGTTCGCAGAGCTTCAACTTCGGTCGCGGCCTCACAGCCGACAACACCTACGCCAACCGCAACACATCGTCGTTCGCGGCGGGAGCCAATCTAAGCTTGCCCATCTTCCAGGGTCTGCGTGCCGTGCGTCAGCTCGCCTACTCGCGCACCGCCCTGCGGGCTCAGCTCGAACAAGTGGAGGTAGCCAAGAACGATGTCGTCCTGAATGTACTGAGCCAGTATCTTCAGTCGCTCTACGCCTCTGAGATGCTTGAGGTGGCGCGTGTCAATCTTGCCCTGTCGCAAGCCGAGCTCGAGCGCCGCCAGGCTATGCTCGATGCCGGACGTCTGCCCGGACTCGATATACACGAAGCACGGGCACAGGTGGCGCAGGACGAGCTGACAGTTACCAATGCCGTCAACGACAGTATCCTGGCACGCCTCGACCTTGCCCAGCTGCTCAACCTCGACAGCGCCGACGACTTCGAAATAGCGCCTCTCGCACAGGAACCGTCGTTGCTGCCGCTGCCAGGCGATGTCTTCGCCAACGCCTTGCAGAACAACCACAGTATGCGTGCCGGGCGTCTGCAACTCGAGGCCGCCGACCGCAACGTGAGCCTCGCCAAGGCAGGCTACCTGCCAACACTGTCGTTCAGCGCCGGACTCGGCACCAACTACTACAAGACATCGGGCTACGACAACGAGGGATTCGGGGCACAGATGCGCCACAATTTCGCCAAGAGCCTCGGTTTGTCGCTGAGCATACCCATCTTCGACGCCTTCTCCACACGCAACAGTGTACGCCGCGCACAAGCTCAGCAGGAGAGCCTGCGCCTGCAGCTCGACGACTCGCGCAACAGGCTCTACAAAGCTATCGTGCAAGCTCATACACAAGCCATCGGCGCTATCAAGAAGCAGGAGTCGGCCGACATAGCCGTAGAGAGCAGCCGCGCGGCATACGAGGCTATGAGGGTGAAATACGACAATGGCCGTGCCAACGCCACAGAACTTCAGCAGGCGCAGAGCAACTATATCAACGCTGAGGCGCAGGCCGTACAGGCAAAATACGAGCGCATACTCCGCGCCCGCATCCTCGACTTCTACAACCGCACCTCTATCTGATATAATCAGCGCCATCACTCCGGGTGGAATGATGGCGCTGATTATAAGTTTTCTAAGTGACGATTATTCGCCGGGGACGATAGCATCGTTGGGGCAAACACTGGCGCATGTGCCGCAGTCGATGCAGGTATCGGGGTCGATGTGATAGATTTCGCCTTCAGAGATGGCGCCTACAGGGCACTCGGGAAGACATGTGCCGCATGCTACGCAGCTGTCAGTAATTACGTATGCCATAATTGTCAGTTTTGAGTTGGAAAATTATTCGTTGTTGTTTGTTGGTGCAAAATTAATGCTTTTTTTCATATATCCCAATCTTTGACGCCAAAAAGTTTGCACGCCCGAAGGAGGGGTCATACAGGCATAACGTCGCCGGTTGATGGTTTGTTTTCGGAAAAGGATATGCGCTGGAGGTCGCGGTCGAAGGTAGCACGGTCGATGGCGCGGCCTTTGAGACGGTTGCGGTAGGTGTAGATGGTGTTTATCGACAGGCCGAGCACCTGCGAGAGTTTGGCACTGTCGTTGATGCCCAAACGCATGAAGGCCGCTATCCGCAATTCGGGCGACATCTTGCCGCCGGGGAGCAGTGCAAGCTCGCGGTCGGGCAGGAAGAGGGCGTTGAGTTTGTCGACGAAGCCGGGGAAACTGTCGAGGAATGTCTGGTCGAACATGGCGAAGAACTTGTCGCTGAGCGACTGTACATATTCGCCCGAATGTATATCGTGATAGAGGTCCTTGGCCTGTCCGGCCTTGAGCTTGCGCAGCACATACAGGTTATACTCCTTGAGCTGCTCGTCGGAGAAGAGTGCCATCGACAGGAGGTTGGAGCATACTTTCTGCATATCGGCGAGCTCGGCACTGTGGAGGCTCTCTTCCTTGGCTGTATCGGCACTGAGCACGGTGAGTTTCGACTTGTACTTACGCAGGCGCACGTATATGGTCGTGAGGGTGGCAATGAGCAGTACTATCAGTATGGCTATCACTATCTGCTGCTTGACGGCGAGGTTGTGTATGATAGATATGTACTCCGACTGGTCGAAGTCGGAATACGGGCCCAGGCCTGTCTCGCCCTTGTGCATGGCAAGGATGATGAGACGTGTGCCAAGTTTTTCCTCGCCCTCGCGAGCAAGGGCACGGCCTGCCTCGGCAAGGACTTTGGAGCGCACCTCGCCTGTACGCAGCTGGTTCACCACCTGGCGGTAGAGATAGTTGAGATATTGCTGGCGTTGGTCGGGGCGGTCGCGATAGTACTCTACGATGTTCGACACGGCCACATCGTAGAGCAGTGGTCGCTTCTCGAGCGAGGACAGGGTCTCGCTGAAACTTGCCACGGCGAGATTGTTCTCGTCGCGCAACTTGTGGCGGTATGAGGCTATGAAGCCCGACACCGGCGAATCGGCGGGATAGTAGCCTGCAAGGGTATCGAGAGCCGTTAGAGCCTTGTTGCGGTAGTATGTCTTGAGCTTACCCTCGGGGTAGGGACGCTGTATGTTGTAGTAGAGCTCGGCGTTGTTGAGCCAATAGTGGCGCCGCATCTGAGGCGAGAGGGAGGTGGTGTCGATGCGACCGAACTCGTCGAGGGCTTCTATGGCCACGCCGCGCATAGGCATGGTGGCGAGTATGTCGAGCCTCAGCCGCATAGCCAACTCGTCATCGCCCATATCGCGTGCCTCGCGCTCGGCAAGCTGCCAGTACATCAGCGCCGAGTCGAGGCTCTGTGTAAGGTAGCGACGCCCGAGGATTTCGCCCATACGCACACGCTCCTCGCCGGGCATCATGGCCGTACGCATCGATTTCATACTATCGATGAGTGCGCTCCGGTGGCTGAGAATGTCATCGTACTTGTCTACATAGTATGCTATGCTGTCGACAAGGGCGGCATTGTCGCTTCTCAACGAGGCCGACAAGGTCGGCGCCAAAGCCGACAGGAGGATAATCAAACAGAGTCGCAACTTCATGTCTCGAATCATTTTCACCCTGCAAAGTTAGCAAAATTCCATAATATGAACAATAATCATTTATATTATCATTCTTATTGAAAAATCACCAAGACACTACTATACAGCATAGTAATCCCATGATAATATTTATATCGGGAATATATTGTTTATATTGACGCAAAAGCATGCTGCATAAGTTGTAATTTTGTAGTGAAGTTATAATGGTTAGTAAAATGAAACTATGCAATTTCTAAGGAGATTGTAAGGTTTACAGCCGGAGAGCTCCAAATCCGGTGACTAAATAAAAGGGCTTGGTCGTGAGACCCGGTCCTTTTATAATTATATGTCTCGCACAAAGTATTTGTGCGAGACATATAAGTGACGATTAGAAAAGCCCGACGCATGCGCCGGGCTTTTGCATATGAATTGAAAGGGATGTTATCAGTATATGAGCTTGAAGTCGTCGACTATCAAAGTAGAATTGGCAGCGCCTGCATAATAATCGCCAAACTGACTTGCAGCACAGGTGACTATTATATTGCTGGGAGTTACACCCTGTCGATAATATTCAATAGGAATTTCAATCTCGATAAGATCTGATCCGGGAGTGGCTTCAGCAAAGACATGCTCGCCATATGCAATTACATTAGCAGCATCTTTTTTGAAACTATAATTGGTCAAATCCTGTGTACGGACTATTACCGGCCAAGAATAGCCATTATACTCCATCTTAGAATCATCGAGTAGTGCAATGTAAATAATTCCACGGTCGGGGCCATCACTGCTTATCTCCGTGCCACTATAATAACCTATCGAATATGAGGAACCCGGGGTGTATTTGGCCCATACTTTCAAAGCCTTGGGTTCGCCTGTAAATGGTCGTCCCCAACCCAATATGCCATTAGTACCACCCTCAGTGGCGAGGAAATGACCTACAAACAGATTACCTGCGGCAATCACACCGGCCATTGATTTGGTGGTAAGTTGGGCGGCATATTGACCGCTATGAACGGGAGAAGAGGTGCTCTGTGTAAGTACACCGAGTATAATTGAGCCTAACTTGGCGCCCCAGTTACCTGAATCCCAGAACATCGACGATTCATCAGTACACAAAGTCGTCACTTTATCAATCGTACCCCAGGTTTCCATACCTGCATTGGGCAGCTGCGGGCCGTCGGCGGTGGTGAAGTTCATCACAGCGCCTTCGAACTCCACACCCGAAGCGAGCGAGCATACAGTGGCATACTCATACTCTGTGTCGGCCTCGAGACCTGAAACTACGGCTGTAAACTCTGTGTCGGGGGCTATACTGCGGCTTGCAGCCACAGCCTCGACACGCTGCCAGTCAGCAGCTCCGACGGCACGATATTTGAAGCCGGCAGTCTCTACCTCTTTGCTTGTACGGCCACGGAGAATGACGCTGTGGAGGTCGATAGTGGCCTCGTCGATCGATACAGTCATCACGGGAGCATCACTCACAATGATATTGAGAGTTGCGGTGGTCGAACGGCCTTTGGTATCGGTGGCGGTGAACATGATGGAATATTCGCCGTCCTCGAGGTTATTGAGGAATTCTTCACTGAAGATAATCTTAAGGAGCGATTCCTCGGCATCGGCACGTTGGTCTACCATCTCCACACCGGCGGCAGCTACTGCATCGCGGCCGGCCTGCGACATGGCGAGAATGTCGAAATCGTCGCCACCAAGGACCGAAATAGATTCGAATGCCTTGCTCTTGAGCACAAGGTTGGAGATACCTATTGCCGATGTCACATACACCGAATGTTCAGTGAAAGAGCCTCGTGCCGACATAAGTGTCTCGGCAAGGTCGAAGCCATGTCCTACGATGCCGGGAGCGGCAATAAGCTCTCGCTCGTCGGTGACCTTGATTTCGGTGCGGTCGACGATGATGGTGAACACCGCACCGCCTACTTCGTTGGTCACAGGGGTGTACTTCACCGTAAGGGCATATTCGGTGGCCGGAGCGGCATTCTCGATTACGCCGGTGTGGGTGAACTGACTGCCGTCGATCTGCGTACCGGTGAGTGTATAGGTGAGATTCTTGTCGGTAGAGGGCATCATAAAGTAGCCTTTACGGTCGTCGCGGCCTGTGAAAGTGAGGCTGCCACGGTCGTGGCCTACTGTCATGGTGAAGTCGGAGAGCACATCTTCGAGACCCTCGGCATAGTTGACAGAAGCGACAACGTTGGCGACGGTACATTTGATAGCCACCTCGGTATTGGCGCCTTTGGTGACATCGAACTCCTGACGGCCCTTGAACCAACGCTTGTCGAACGAGGCCGAAACCGAGTCGCCGGCCCAAGCCTCAGCCACATAATGGCCGGAGAGAAGGGCTACCTTGGCGGGTACTTCATCGGCGCCGTTGTATTGGCGCACAAGTCCTTTGGAGTTAGAAATCCATATGAGGCAATTCTCGGCAAGCTCGTCGGTGCTTGTGCGCGACACCACCTCTACATCGGTATTGATAGATGTGCTGATGGATATCGAGCCTTCGCCCTCGCTCATGAGAGCCTCCTCTTGCGAACAACCTGCCGCAAGCGCCAGCACACTAAGGCCGGCAAGACTATATAATATCTTTTTCATTGTGGCATAAATTATTCAGGTACATTGAAACGGAGTGTCATGCCGTTGACGATACCTTTCTGATCTACTACTTGAAGTTCAAAGTTGTGGTCTCCTACAAATCCGGCCAACATCGGGACGAAAGTCGTAATATCGAAACTTACTACATTCTTGCCCTTGACATCGTCGCCGGTGGGGAGGTTCAGAGCGCCCTCAATAGCCTCTTTCAAAGCGCCCGGCTCGGCAAGGTCAAATTCAGAGTCGAGTCCTATGCTCTGCAATTCTGTCTTGGTCAAGCTCTTCGATACGATATTGACTTTAAGTTTTGCAATACCGTTTTCGCTGTGTATGTCTACGACAGCTGCTCCTGAATGGGTTTTGGCGTTGTTTACACCTACAAGGTCGAGCGATGCGCTTTCAAACCAAATAACCTTATCGGGATCCTCTTCTACCGGGGGAGTGACGGGGTCGTCGGGCTCGTCGGGGTCTACGACGGGGTCTTTAGGGTCTTCCTGTCCGGGGCGTGTACCTTCGATAACCTCTTCTTCGTGGGTCACATTACCATCGATATCGGTGTCGATATAACTTGCATCGAGGCTTATGCCGCCCACTTCCACACTGCCCTGGGGCTGGTCGGGTATGGGAGCACCCTTGGCCTTGAAGATAATGTCGCGGTGCTGACCGGCCTCTATGTCGGTGAATGTGAACACCTCATATACGGTGTTGCCGCTGAGAGTGCCGTTGAATTTCACCACCATGGTGTTTGAGCCGTCGAGAGCCTCGAAGTAGCCGGCGCGTGTCTCGTCGCGGCCATATACGAGCTCGCCCTCATCGTTGGCTATCACTGTGAATGTGGCGTCATCGCCAAGGAGAGATTTGAGGTCGTCGGAAACGGTGACCGTCACCTTGACGGAGGCAAACTTACATGTAATGGCCTCTACCTGTGTTATCTGATTGGCGGTAATGGAGAAAGTGCGGCTGCCGGCGAAGTAGGGGGTTTCCCACTCAGCTTTCGCCACCTTGTGCGACTCCACCTCTACGGTATACTCACCCTGGGGCAACGCTACCACCTCGGGCATAGAGCCGTAGAACCAGGTGTTGACGGGCGAAGTCTCGCCGTCGCGGTATATACCGACGATATAGTTGGAAAGGTCGACATCGGCACGGCTGTGCTCGTTTCTGACGAGCTTCTCGGCATCGTCGTTGATGACGGAGATGGTGCTCAGGTCGAGCTCGCCATCAGTGCCAACCGACGGTGTCCAGTTGTCATCGCACGAAGTGGCAACCATCATCGCTGCCACAAAGGCTGTTGCTGTCAATATATTGGTTTTCATTTGTGTATGCTTAGTAGATTAATTCGATATCGTCGATATAAAGCTGAGAGCCCAAGTATGCTCCATCGGTTAGATTACTAAAACCGGGGCCGGAAAAATTATCGTTTGTACGTTTCACATATTCAATGTCGTTCGAAGAAGTGAACTTGACGTAGATTTTCGCAGCCTTAGGAGTACCTGGAGTATAGCTGAAGTTGACTGTCTTCTGGGTGTATTCGCCGGTTGAAGCAAGATTCATAGTTTCGCTGCCGAGAAGAGCGCCCGTCGTGTCATAGAGTTCGACAACAGCCAATCCATTGTCGGCAGAGTTTTTGGGCGAATATTTATACCAAAAAGTCAGCGATGACGGACGGCTTGCGAAACTTACACCGCAATCCAAGTCATCTGTTGTGATGGGACCGGGGCTTGTGCTATTGGTCTGATTGTCATTTTCGCCATAACCTGTCGGACGAGCTGTGCGTGTAGCTCCTAAATGCAGCAAACCTACTTCCGTATATTTACACTTACCTTTACCAAACAAGCCACTTGCAACTGCATCTGAACTTATTGCAGAATTTCCGCTACCCCAACCGACATTACAAATAAGTACTGCATTTCCTGAGTGAGAGTCGTCTGTTGGAATAGTACCTGACTTACGACAATATCCATAATCACTACCTTGGCTTGTGGTCAACGCATTATTTGTACCCCAACCTTGGAATACATAATTTTTCCAATTTTTGCCGGAACTGGCCACTGTAGCATCATCGTCAAGATTGCCATTCTCGAGCTGCAAGGCTGTCTCGGTGGTAAAGTTTATGGGGCGGCATACATCTGTGCCTATCTGTGCCTTAAGTTTATATGTAGTGCCGGCAGCGAGACCTGTAAGGTTGAAATAACCGTTTTCTTCTGTGGCGCTGTATTCTTTATAGGAATCCTCGCTTTGAGCTTTGGCAAAGAATTTCACAGCAGTGAGATCGGGTGTATTACCTTCTGTACCGGATACTGTCACATATGCGTGGGTAGCATATATATCTATATCGGTCGTAGCCACAGCAAAATTGGCGAAACCAATCGTACACTTGCTTGTCACGCCGCCGATTGATGCTGTGAGCTGGAGAGGCTCGTCGAGTTCGGGGGTGGTGATGGTGACGATGTAAGAGTTCATGGCGCGGCTTGCAGCCTGTACATCCACCACGGTGAGCTTGCGCGACATACCGCTGACAGAGTGGATATAGCTGAACTCCACATTGTTGCGGATGACGTCGGCCGAGCCGTTGAACTCGAGGCTAACGCGGAGGTTCTCGCCGGGAACGTAGCAGTCGAGCTTGTTGAGCACGATGTTGGGAGCCTCGGTGGTGATGGTGAGCGAGAGGGGGTCGCTGACGCGGTTGAGGGCGTCGGTGACGGTGACAGTGAATACAGTAAGAGGACTGTCGGGGTTGGCTGTGATGTGGGAGAGCACATCGGAGAAGTCAAGTACCGCCATCTTGTCGGGCTGCTGCCACAGGCCGAGGGCGCTGAGTCCGAGGGCTACCACATTGGCGTCGCGGTTGTTGAGGAGTTCAACATCGGCGGGCCATCCCTGAGCGATGAGCGATGCCGACTCGGTGTGGAGTGCCACGCTCTTGAGGCCGGCCATGGCGATTATGTTCATGGTAGGCTTGGCATCGGAGCCGAAACCGGCCACAATCTCGATTTGTGTCGCGGGGTCGTAGCCTACGGCATTGACGGTGGGAGCGGGAGTGGAGAGGAGCTCGTCGCTGAGGTCGATTTCCACGGTCTCGGTGGCGAGGTTCTCGTCGAATGTCACTGTCAGGGTGGCGTCGCCGGCCTCACCGCCGTTGATGTCGACGTGTACACAATAATTATAACCGGCCTGAGCTGTCACGGTGGCCACCTTGAAGTTCGCCGACTTGCCGGTGGGGGTGGTAGCTGCCACGTTGAGGGTCACATTGCCGGGAGCTACGTAGACAGGACGTGTCTCATCGGCAGCGACAGCGATAGTGTTCTTTGCGGTGACATACTCGGCGCTGTAGCCCTGCATGTAGTTGACGAAGGCTTCGGAATAGTCGATCGAGAACATAGCGTTGGCAGGGGTAGCCGTGAGAGCCACCTGCGTTGTGCGTCCGTCGGCCACGGCGATAGAGCAGCTGCCGGCGAAAGCGGGCAGTTCATAGCCTTCCTCCTCCGGGTCGCCATAGAAAGCCTCTACGGTGTACTGTCCTACGGTAAATGTCTGCTCGGCGTCGAAGTCCGACAACTTTTCCCATGTGTTTTGGTAAGAGCCGTCGCTTTTGGCGATGCGCAGGGAGAGGTCATCTTTTGAAATACTCTCGACCACGGCTCTTGAGTTCGGCGCAGCCGGCTCCGAGGTGATAGTCTCGGTGTCGATGTCGACCGTGGGCATGATGCGTCCTTCGCCGCTGCCAAAGCCTCCTGCCTCTTCCGAGCACGAGCTTGCCAAGAGCGCCGACGAAATCAAGCAAAGCCCCATAATGGCCAGTTGATGTTTCATTGGATTGGTTTATTTTAGATTATGTAAATTTATTATTATCTTGGAAAATGCAAATTTGTGGTAAAAGTACACTTTTTTTGCAAAACATGCAAAATTTTAACAATCGGGCGTGTAATTTTGGTAAAATATGCTAAAATTTGACCGATACCGGCAATCGGCACATGCTTAAAGCGCATCGGCAGCAGCGCCACATTTGCATATACGGTGGATTTTCGTTATCTTTGCGGCACTTATTTGGAATCATTATAATTAAACCAAAATAACAGCAATGAAACTCAAATCGTTACTCTTCGCCGCCGGCATCGCCCTGATGGCCGTCGCCTGTGGCAAGACCGAGAAAGCCGCCGAGGCTGAGGCACCGGCACCCATCAGCGTCGACTCCGTCATGGCCGCAGCTCCCGAGCTCCTCGGCGACACCATAGAGGTGGAAGGCCTGTGCTCACACCTGTGCAAGCACGGCGGCACAAAGGCATTCCTCGTAGGTGCCGACTCCACCACCGTACTCCGCTGCCAGGCCACCACAGCGATGGGCGG
>N._stephensi_709_foregut__coassemble_783_pt1 | contig 10689 bp, 11 predicted proteins | sample N__stephensi_709_foregut__metabat2_low_PE_005 | metagenome-assembled genome bin N | reverse complement strand
CCCTCCTCACCCTGCATCAATATTACGCCACCAACAGCCGTATCGACGCCGATGCCCTCAAGGCTCTGTCGGACAAAGCCCATTCCGACCCATTCATGACGATGCTCTACCACCGCCTCGAGATGGTGTCGTGGCTCGACAATCCCTCCCGAAATGCCGAGTTATACCACACGGTAGGCGCACCCTCAAACGAAATCGAAGGTGCTATAGCAAGTATGGTGTTGGCATACAACATGATACACCAGTCGAGCGGCGACACCGACATTGCCTCCGACATCAAGGACAAAATAAAAGAGAAACTCAAGGTCAACAACGAGACCCGACGCGGCAAGTATTATGGTTCGGAATCGAAATACCTCGAGTTCAAGACCTCCATCGTATATCTCGCCACCGCCCCCGGTGAGGAGATGCGAGAGGCTCCGGAGGAGCAACAGAAGCACATACTCAGCCGTATAGCCGGCCTGCTCAATGCCAACGGCGGACAACTATACATAGGTGTGAACAACGACGGCTTTGAGGTAGGCATGCACGACGATTTCAAATATTTCCAGCGACATGCAGCCATTGCCGGTACCCATCGTCACAAAGTAACCAATCTCGACAATATGTGCGTATTCATCGAAGATCTCGTCAACCAGGCCTTCGGTGAGCGCATAGGTCGCAAAATTGAGGTAGGTGTCGACGATGAGGCAGAGAAAGGCGTAATACGGATATCGGTTGAGCAGTCGCTCGATCCCGTGTTCTTCGATGGCAAACTCTTCGTACGCCAAAGCGGACAGTCGACACGAGAATACCACGGCGAGGCCATAGAGGAATTCAAGCATGAGCGTGAGGAACTGCGAGCCGAGCACCGCATGCGACTTGCTCAATATGAGGAAGAGAAAACCGCAGAACCACAGACACGTAATCTACCCCAGGCCCTCCCCACGGCTACCGAGGCTGCTGTAGACACTGTAAAAGAACCCACAATAGGCACATCTCACTGGCGTCCAAACCTGCTCCATGAGCATGAAACCGGATATGTGGAGCCATCGGGATACCTCTATTTCACCGGCGACAACGAGCTGCTCTACTCCCACAACGACCTGTGGCTCGATGGCGGCGACGACTGCCGTCTTGCACTCACCATACCTCTCGAGCTTGCCGACGGATACCTTGTAATGGCCTATGCCGGGGAAAAAGCCATTCGAATACCGTTGAGCGAAATATATGCCCGTGGCGAGAACAGCCCCATGAAACACTACAGCGGCGAACAGCCCATGTTCGCTGCCATCGCAGGCCGCGACGACGCCCTGCTCTGCATAGGTGCCGACAGTGTAGGCACTACCTGGCGCCGAGCCATTAAACTCTCGTCCATAGAGCAAGGACATCTCAATACAGCACCTAAGCGATTCCACGACGCACCCATCGACCACACCGTGGCCTACGACATAATAGACGCCGCCGCAGTCGACCGTTTCGCCGACTGCATGGGTGACAAAATGGGCTCAAAACGCTTCGGCTATACCATGAGGGTGCGGGAGGATGCTCCGAACCGTGATGCCATATTCAACGAGACCTTCAAAAACTGCGACCCGACTGTACAATGACACCCCTCTTCGCCATTATCACAGCCACCTATAACGCCGCCGATACCCTCGAGCGCACTCTCGAAAGTATCGACAGCCAGACATGTACAGACTTCGAGCATATAATCGTCGACGGCGCCTCCACCGACAGTACTCTCGCAATCGCCAATAACCACAAGTCGGCACGCCGGCGAGTGGTCTCAGCACCCGACCGGGGTATATACGATGCCATGAACAAGGGTATGGCACTCACTAAAGGTCGATACCTGATATTTCTCAATGCAGGCGACAAGTTCCATGCCCCCGACAGTCTTCAATGCATCGCCGACGCCATTGCCCGCAACAATATGCCCGGAATCGTATATGGTCAGACCGACATCGTCGATGCCGACGGCAATTATTTAGGTCCGAGACATCTCTCAGCCCCGGGCGAACTGACTCTCAAATCGTTTGCCGACGGCATGCTTGTGTGCCACCAGGCTTTTGTAGCGCTAAGGAAAGTGGTGGGGTTCTATAACCTTAAATATCGCTTCTCGGCCGACTATGAATGGTGTATACGATGCCTGCAACATTCACGACAAAACGTTGGACTCGGCGAAACAGTGCTCATCGACTACCTCAACGAGGGTGTCACCACACGAAACCACCGTGCCTCTCTGATGGAGCGGTTCAGAATCATGGCATATTACTATGGCTTTCTGCCCACCGTATTCCGTCATTTCCGCTTTGCCATACGGCAGTGGAGAAGAAACAAGAAAAAGACCGGATTATGATACTTTTCAACACCACATTCGCTGTCGACGCCGATAAGGCCGAGGACTTCAAGACCTTCATCATCGACACATATATACCAATGGCTGAAATGTCGGGGCTCTACGGCATACTCCTCACAGAGATGCACGGCGAAGCCGGTACCAACAGTCTCACCGGCCAGCCGGTACGCACTTTCGCCTTGCAGATGCGTGCCCCCACGCAGGATGCCATGACCGAGTTCCATGATCATGTACTGCCAAACATCTACTATGTTGTGGGTGAGTCGTGGGGTCTGGGAGTGAGTATGTTCGAGTCGCGCCTCGATGTTGTTTACGACCATAACAGGGCTCATGGATCCGAAGATTAAGACAGCCGACAGAATAATAATAGGAATCGACCCCGGAACCAACATTATGGGCTACGGCATCCTCGGTGTATATAGCCGCAAACCTTCCATGATTGCCATGGGGCTGATAGAATTGGGCAAGATAGGCGACCACTATATGCGCCTTGGTCGTATATATGAACGAGTGAGCATGCTTGTAGACCAATATTGCCCCGATGAAATGGCCATAGAGGCTCCCTTTTTCGGCAAAAACGTACAATCGATGCTGAAGTTAGGACGTGCCCAAGGTGTAGCTATGGCTGCGGCGCTGAGCCGTCAAGTGCCGATATGCGAGTATGAACCCCGAAAAATAAAGATGGCTATCACCGGTAACGGCGCGGCCTCGAAAGAGCAGGTGTGCGAGATGCTGGTACGTATACTCGGTATTCCGAGAGAGAACATACTACCCAAACTCGATGCCACCGACGCCCTTGCCGCTGCCTTGTGCCACTTCTATGAGTCGCAGAAACCCGCGGTAGCCAAGGGCGCAGGCTCATGGAAAGACTATATAGCCCGACACCCCGACAAAGTTTTATGACACTATGAATCATCCCGATATAGAGCGTATCGACGCATTGCGCGAGGAGCTCAACCGCCACAACCACAACTATTACGTACTCAACGCCCCCGAAATAAGCGACCAAGAGTTCGACATGCTCATGAAAGAACTCGAAGCCCTCGAAGCCGCCCATCCCGAACATTTCGATCCCGATTCACCCACCCGGCGAGTAGGCAGCGACATCAGTACCGGCTTCGAACAAGCCGCTCACATATATCCTATGCTCTCGCTGGCGAACACCTATTCGATAGAAGATGTCGAGGCATGGTTCGGCCGTACCGACGAGGCTCTGATGGGTCAGAAAAGCACTATCGTCGGCGAGATGAAATTCGATGGCACCGGCATATCGCTCATTTATGAGCATGGCCGTCTTGTACGGGCAGTGACACGCGGCGATGGAGAAAAAGGCGACATAGTCACCGAAAACGTACGCACCATACGTTCCATTCCCCTCAAGCTACAAGGCAGCGGATGGCCCGATTTCTTCGAGATACGCGGCGAGATTGTACTGCCATGGGCTGCATTCGAACGGCTCAACGCTGAGCGCGAATCGGCAGGTGAGCCTCTGTTCGCAAATCCGCGCAATGCTGCTGCCGGCACGCTTAAGTTGCTCAACCCCGCAGAAGTAGGACGTCGTGGCCTCGACGCATATCTTTATTATCTCCTCGGACCCGAGTTGCCGGCCGATAACCATTTCGACAACATGATGGCAGCCCGCCGGTGGGGGTTCAAGGTATCGGAAGCTATGACGAAACTAAACTCGCTCGACGAGGTAGACAGGTTCATAAATTACTGGGACAAAGCTCGGAAAGAGCTACCCGTGGCCACCGATGGCTTGGTTTTCAAGGTCAATTCACTGCGCCAGCAGCTCAATCTCGGCTTCACTGCCAAATCGCCCCGGTGGGCCGTAGCCTACAAATTCGCCGCCGAACGTGCCCTGACAAGGCTTCGCTTCGTATCCTTCGACGTAGGACGCATGGGCATAATAACACCAGTGGCCAATCTCGAGCCGGTATTGCTGTCGGGTACAGTGGTAAAGCGTGCCTCAATGCACAACGAGGACATCATGCGCAATCTCGACATACACCGGCACGACATGCTCTACGTGGAGAAAGGCGGCGAGATTATACCCAAAATCACCGGAGTAGAGCTGTCGGAACGCATACCCGGCGAGCCCCCGGTAGAGTTCGTCAGCCATTGTCCGGCATGCGGCACACAGCTTATACGCATCGAAGGAGAGGCCGCCTGGGTATGTCCCAACAAGTACGGATGCGAACCTCAGATAGTAGGACGCATCGAGCACTTTGTAGGGCGAAGGATGATGAACATCGACGGTATCGGCGAGGAGACAGCTGCCGCCCTACACCGCCACGGGCTCGTCAACAATCCCGCCGACCTCTACGACCTCAAGACCACCGACCTGCTCAAACTCGACGGCTTCGCCCAAAGGAGTGCCGAACGTGTCATCGACGGTATTGCGGCAAGCCGCGATGTGCCGTTCGAGAGAGTGGTGTTCGCCTTGTCGATACCCTATGTAGGCGAGACCACAGCCAAGAAAGTGGCACGTGCAGCAGGCGACATCGACACCCTTATGGCGATGGATGCTCCGAGACTGGCAGCGATAGAGGACGTAGGACCAAGAATCGCTGCAACAATAGAATCGTTCTTCGCCGACAGCGACAACCGGCATATGATAGAGCGTCTGCGCTCGGCAGGGGTAACTATGGCTGTGACAGCAGCTGCGACAAACGCGCAGGTCTCCGACACTCTCGCCGGTAAATCGATAGTGATAAGCGGTGTGTTCGCCAAACATTCGCGCGACGAGTACAAGGCTCTCATAGAGGCTCATGGAGGTAAGAATGTCGGGTCTATTTCAAAAAAGACCGACTTTATCCTCGCCGGAGAAAACATGGGTCCGGCCAAACTTGAGAAAGCTCAAAAACTCGGCATCCCTATTATCAATGAAGATGAATTTACTAAAATGATTGAAGACTGACGCCCATGTCTGAATATATATATGAATTGAATATCAAGGTACGCGACTATGAAGTGGACTCCGAAGGGATAGTCAACAACGCCAACTATCTACACTATCTCGAACATACACGCCATGAGTTCTGCGAGCATGCCGGTTTGAGTTTCAGGCAGATGCACGAGCAGGGCTTCGACCCGGTTGTATCAAAAATCGAGATACGCTATCTCACCCCTCTCGGCCTTGGCGACAGCATGGTGAGCAAGCTGTGGCTCTCGCGGCGCGGCCCCGTGTTCGTATTCCATCAAGATATCTTCAAACCCGACGGCAAGCCTGTCGTACGGGCCGTAGTGGAGATAGCATCGTTCGAAAACGGGCGTCTGTCGCGCGGCGAACAATTGGCACAGGCTTTCGCAAAATATCTTTAGAGTTTAGAGCCTACTTATGTTCGACGATTCTCTCGCTTACAGAATAGCCTTCGCCACCTACCGTAACATCACGGCAGGCACAGCCCGGCGTTTCTCCGACTTGGGTATAACACCCGAGGACTTCTTCAATTCCGACAGCCGCCGACTGTCGGCCATCACGGGACTGCGCGAGAATTTCTTCGACAACAAACGTCGTCGCCAGGCGCTCGACAGCGGACGATATGAGGCCGATTTTGTCAGAGACAACAATATCAAAGCGCTTTTTGCGGGAGATGACAGTTACCCCGTCCGGCTGGCAGAGTGCGACGACGCACCGGCAATGCTCTTCGTCATAGGGCGTGCTGAGCCGCGTCCGGCACATGTGGTGTCGGTGGTGGGCACACGCCACTGTACAAGCTATGGTGTCGACTTCACATCAAGGCTTGTGCAAGATCTCGCCGACACGCTCGACGAGATAGTCATAATCAGCGGTCTGGCCTACGGTATCGACATCTGCGCCCACCGTGCCGCAGTCAAAGCCGGCATACCTACAGGAGCTGTATTCGCACATGGGCTGAGTACCGTCTACCCCGCCGACCACCGCGACGAGGCAAGGAGGATAGTCAATAGCGGAGGTTTCCTGGCGACAGAATATGTGAGCAACGCCCCGATACATAAAGGTAATTTCCTTGCCCGCAATCGTATCGTGGCAGGACTGGCCGATGTGACAGTGATTGTGGAGAGCGACACCCATGGAGGAGCCATGACTACCGCTCGCATCGCCGGAGCATATAACCGCGATGTCATGGCCGTACCCGGACGCACCTGCGACCGCTACAGCCGCGGTTGCAATGCACTGCTGGCTCGGCGTGAGGCTACAATCATACGCTCTGCCGACGACCTTATCGACCTCACCGGCTGGGCTACACGTCCCAAAGCCGGCAGCCAGCAAGAACTGCCACTCATGACTCCCCAGCAGACAAAGATAATAGAATTCATAACCGACAACCCTACAGCCACCGTCAACGAGCTGTGTATCCATATCGGCCTCCCCGTACAGCACCTCAAAGCCATACTTTTCGAAATGGAAATGAGCGACATGATAGTGTCGATTCCCGGAGGTCGCTACGCGCCGGTAATTCACCCGTAAAGAGAACGAATCAGGGTAAGCCGGTGTTATACATATAACAACATAAAACATTCCACACATGCCAAACAAAATCATCCCAGAGTCAGAACTTATCATCAATCCCGACGGGACAGTATTCCATATCCATCTCCATCCCGAGCAACTCACCGACAACATTATCCTTGTAGGTGATCCGGGACGTGTCGATATGGTAGCATCATTCTTCGACACCAAGACGTTCGAGGTATCGTCGCGCGAATTCCATACTATCGGAGGTACATACAAAGGCAAGCCCATCATGTGCATAAGCCACGGTATAGGCCCCGACAACATCGACATCGTCGTCACCGAACTCGACGCCCTGGCCAATGTCGACTTCCGCACACGTGAGGTGCGCGACAATCTCCGCAGCCTCACCATGGTACGTATCGGCACTTCCGGAGCATTACAACCCGAGCTCAGTCTCGGAACCCCGGTTATAGCAGAGAAATCAATAGGATTCGACGGCGTGCTCAACTACTACGCCGGACGCAACAACGTTGCCGACCTCGACTTCGAGGAAGCTCTATGCAGCCACACCAATTGGAATCCCTTATGGGCAAAGCCCTATGTTGTGGACGCCGACAAGGACCTTGTAGAACGTATAGGAGGCGACGACATGGTACGCGGCAACACTATCTCTGCCGTCGGTTTCTATGGGCCCCAGGGGCGTGAGGTACGCCTTGCGCTGGCCAACCCCAATCTCAACCGCCTCATCGAAGAGTTCGAGTACAAAGGACGACATATAACCAACTACGAGATGGAGAGCGCACCCCTGGCCGGTCTTGGGCGGCTCATGGGACATAAGTGCATGACTGTATGCTCTATAATAGCCAACAGGTTCAACACCGAGGCCAATCCCAACTACAAATCGGGAGTGAAAGACCTCGTGGCCACCGTCCTCGATAGAATCTGAAAAGCCGCAAGCATCGACAGCCACACGGAATACTCTACAATACTACAAAATACTCACCCCCAATAAAAATTTTGCACAATCGGTTTGTTTTTTGTAATTTTGCACGAATTTAGGATAAGTGTGACCTTCGGAGTCACAAACCTGATTACTGATGCAGATGAGTAAACGCCGTGGCAAACGAATATCGACCTTAGGTGCGAGGCTTACCTCGATGGTAAGCGTCGCACTTGTGCTCATTCTGCTCGGTCTTGCAGCATTGGCAGGAATAGCAGGCACAAGACTCCAAAATGAGGTGAAGCGCAACATCGGGTTCGTCGTGGTGATGGAAAAAGATTGTCCGCAGGAGAATATCAACGCAATGAAAACCTGCCTGCTCTCGCACCGCGGGGTAGAGAGCATCACATTCGCCTCTGCCGACGAGATACTTGCATCAGAAAGTGAGTATATGGGACAGGACATTGCCGATATCGCCGACGGGAATCCCTACAGCTCCGAGTTCGATGTCAAGGTACGCCCGGAGTACGCCTCCTCCGACAGTATCGCTGTCATGTCGGAATTCCTCACCGACATCCCCGGCATGGCCGAAATCAACAGTGAGAGCACTGTTATTGACGGCATCGACTCCATGGTGCGTCGTCTGACATTGGTACTTACTGTCATCGCTTTGGTACTTTTGGTGGTATCCATAGCCCTGATAGGCAATACAGTGAGTCTGTCGGTATATGGCCGCAGATTCATTATCCACACCATGAAACTGGTAGGCGCCACCCCGGGGTTCATCCGCAGGCCCTTCGTAGTGGCAGGACTGCGCGACGGATTTATAGCAGGTGTAGCGGCAGCAGCTCTCATTGCCGCCGTGAGCTACTATGCTCCACGTCTCGATTCTGCCTTCAGCGAGCTTATAGGGCGGCACGACACCATATGCATATGCCTGTGCCTGATTATTGCAGGCTCGGCAATCACCTCACTTACAGCCCTGGTGGCGGCAAACCGCTACCTTAGGGCATCTTATGATGAAATGTTCTTAAAATAACAATATGGCACGAACACAACGTAAAAATCCGGCCGACCAATTCGAGCGTTCATCCACAGGCATGCCTCTTGAGCGCGGCAACTTCATAGCCATGGCCATCGCCGGAGTCCTCATAGTATTGGGATTCATCCTCATGCTCGGACAAGGGTCTACTATGGAAGAGTTCAATCCCGACATCTTCAGCACACGTCGCATCGTCGTAGGCCCGGCCATAGCTTTCATAGGCTTCGTTGCGATGGGAGCAGCTATAATAATAGACCCACGGCGTCTGCCTTTCGGTAAAAAGTAGCAATTCGACATGGATATTATCGACGCATTGATAATGGGCATAGTGCAGGGGTTGGCCGAATACCTGCCTATAAGTTCGTCGGGACATCTTGAGATTTTCCGCGAGTTCCTCGGCCTCGACCTCAACAGCGCACAGAGCCTTCAGTTCGATGTCGTACTGCACGTAGCCACAGTGCTCAGCACCATAGTGGTGTTATGGCGCGAATTTTGGCCTTTGGTGGTGTCGTTCTTCACATTCCGCCGCGACAGCAACTTCACCTATGTATGCAAAATCCTTGTATCATGCATACCTATAGGCATCGTCGGAGTATTTTTCAAGGACACTATCGAGACTTTCTTCGGCCAGGAGCTGACTCTCGTAGGCGTATGTCTGTGTGTAACAGCAGCATTACTGTCGTTCTCCTACTTCTTCCGTACACGTCCACTCGAGACCGACCGCCTTACCGGCAAGGTATACCGCCCACGCGACATCAGCTATATCGACGCATTCGTCATAGGTTGCGCACAGGCGGTGGCAGTACTCCCGGGACTGTCGCGTTCGGGCACAACCATAGCCACAGGTATTCTCATCGGCGACAAACGTGAGCAGGTGGCACAATTCTCGTTCCTGATGGTTATCATACCCATCCTCGGCGAGGCTCTGCTCGACATCAAAGATATCATAGGTATCGACGCCCTTGATGCAGCCGCAGATGTGGCCACACCACAAATCGGTTGGCTGGCGCTGCTCATAGGCTTCCTGTCGGCATTCATTGTCGGATGCTTGGCATGCAAATGGATGCTTGCCATAGTGAAGAAAGGCAAGCTGGTATGGTTTGCAGTATATTGTCTCATAGTCGGTGCATTGTGCATCGCCAAAGGTTACGGCCTGCTGTGATGGACTTTATCAAAGGAGAAATATTGTATATCGACAAGCCCCTGGGATGGACATCGTTCGATGCCGTCAAACGTCTGCGTGGCGCCCTGCACCGACGCCTTGGCGTCAAGAAACTTAAGGTAGGGCATGCAGGCACACTCGATCCTCTCGCCACAGGAGTGATGATACTATGCACCGGCAAGGCCACCAAAGAAATCGACCGACTGCAGGCCGGAGTCAAAGAGTATATCGCTACCGTCAAGCTCGGCGCCACCACACCGTCGTTCGACCTCGAGACCGAAATAGATGCCACCTACCCGACATCACATATCGATGTATCACTCATCACCGACATCCTCAAGCAATTCACCGGACGAATAGAACAGATACCGCCTGCATTCTCAGCATGTAAAATCGACGGCAAACGAGCTTATGACCTCGCCCGCAAAGGCAAGGAGGTGGAGCTCAAGCCTAAAGTACTTATCATCGACGAGATAGAACTACTGCACTACGACCGGGAAAATACCACACTTCAGATTAGGGTAGTATGCAGCAAGGGCACCTATATACGCGCCCTCGCACGTGATATAGGCAAAGCACTCGGCAGCGGAGGACACCTGACAGCGCTGCGCCGGACAAGGGTAGGCGATATCACCGTAGACAAATGCCTTACCGTAGACCAGGCCGCCGAACTCATCAAAACCGTTGAAATCGAACAAGAAACACAAGCGCTCATAAGCAACTCATCGACAGCATCATGAAACTATCACAATTCAAATTCAAT
>N._stephensi_709_foregut__coassemble_782_pt1 | contig 10694 bp, 5 predicted proteins | sample N__stephensi_709_foregut__metabat2_low_PE_005 | metagenome-assembled genome bin N | reverse complement strand
CGTTTACTTCGAACAAGGCTTCGACCCCAACATGGCCGCCGTCGACGTCCAAAACCGCGTATCGGCTGCTGCCAACCTCCTCCCTTCCGAGGTAAACCAGGTGGGCGTGCAGACTCGCAAACGTCAGACTTCGATGCTCGTCGGCGTCGCTCTCGTCGACACCACCTCGCGTCAGGAATATTCCCCCGAGTTCCTCGACAACTATATGAAAATCAACGTTGTCCCTGAGCTTCAGCGTGTACAGGGCGTAGGCGATGTGATGTCGTTCGGCGCCGACTACTCCATGCGTATATGGCTCAAACCCGAGGTAATGGCCCAGTACCACCTCATGCCCTCCGATGTATCGGCAGCCCTTGCCGAGCAGAACGTCGAGGCCGCTCCCGGTGCTTTCGGCGAGCAGGGCAACCAGTCGTTCCAGTACATCATGCGCTACCGTGGCCGTCTGTCGCAGCCCGAAGAATTCGGCAACATCGTAGTACGCACCGGCGCAAACGGCGAAGTACTATACCTCAAGGACGTCGCCGACATCGAGCTCGGACGTGTGACCTACGGCTTCGCCAACAAATTCAACGGTCGCGGCGCCTCCATGGCCATGGTGTTCCAGACCCCCGGTTCGAACGCCACCAAGATTATCAACGACTGTATCGCCCTTGTCGACCGCCTCAAGGCCGACCTCCCGCAAGGTCTGGCATATGAGATCCCGATGAACAACAACGACTTCCTATACGCCTCTATCAACACCGTGGTACACACCCTCATCGAGGCCTTCATCCTTGTGTTCTTCGTGGTGTATGTCTTCCTCCAGGACATGCGCTCCACCCTCATCCCCGCCATCGCCATTCCCGTGGCCTTGATTGGTACATTCTTCGTGCTTAGCCTTATAGGCTTCTCCATCAACCTTATCACCCTGTCAGCTCTCGTGCTCGCCATCGCTATTGTGGTCGACGACGCCATTGTGGTCGTCGAGGCCGTACACGCCAAGCTCGACCAGGGCTACCACTCGGCACGCCGTGCCTCCATCGACGCCATGGGCGAGATTGCCGGAGCGCTTATCTCCATCACTCTTGTGATGATGCTTGTGTTCATCCCCGTGTCGTTCATGCCAGGCACCTCGGGCGTATTCTACCGTCAGTTCGGTCTCACCATGGCTATAGCCATCGGTTTCTCGGCTGTCAACGCCCTCACCCTCTCGCCGGCCCTGTGCGCACTGTTCCTCAAACCCCATAAGGAAGAAGGCGACGACAGCACCCTCGGCCAGCGCATGGGCGATGCCTACAAAGCCGCCGGTGATGCCGTAAAAACCAAATACAAACGCACTTTCGCCCTCGACATCCATCCTCTGATCACATTCATCCTCCTTGTGGCCACCATCACATTCATGGTGCTCGGATGGTACAGCTTCGAGAACGTGGCTCTGAGCTGCATAGCCTGGGCCGTGGCCATCGTGGCTGTTCTCGGACTGTTCGGCAAGCGTTTCCACCGCTCGTTCGAGAAGAACTTCGACCGCCTGCTGTCGAGTTACAAGAACGGCACCACCTGGTTCGCCCGCCACAAAATCATCTCCTTCGGCACTGTCATCGTCGCCATAGGAGTACTTGTATGGCTCATGTCCACCACGCCTACAGCCCTCGTCCCCAACGAGGATACAGGTATGGTGTTCGCCATGGTCGACATGCCCGCCGGCACTTCGCAGGAGCGCACCGGCCAAGTCCTCAACCAGCTCGACAGCATATGCGCATCCATCCCCGCCATACAGTCGCGCCAGCTCATCAACGGCTATAGCTTCATCGCCGGCCAGGGTCCCACCTACGGCGCCATGCTCATCAAGCTCAAAAACTGGAGCGAGCGTACATCGGCCGAAAGTTCCGACAAAATCATACAACAGCTCTACGGCCTTGTGGGTCAGAATATACGCGACGGTCGTGTGATGATTTTCGCTCCGCCTATGATTACCGGTTACTCGGCCACCAACGGTTTCGAAATGAAGATGCAGGACCGCACCGGCGGCGACATCAACCAGTTCTTCGGCGTCGTACAAGGCTTCCTGGCTCAGCTCAACCAGCAGCCCGAGATTCAGGCAGCATACACAACGTTCAACCCCACCTTCCCCCAGTACATGATCGACATCGACGCCGCCAAGGCCAAGAAAGCCGGCATCAGTCCGTCGACCATCCTCTCCACTCTCCAGGGATACTACGGCGGTATGTACGTGTCGAACTTCAACCGCTTCGGCAAAATCTACCGCGTAATGATGCAGGCTGCTCCCGAAGCCCGTGTCAATACCGAGACCCTCAACAGTGTCAAGGTGCGCAACGGCGCCGAGATGGCCCCCATCTCTAACTTCGTCAAGCTCACCCGCGTCTACGGCCCCGACCTGATGAACCGCTTCAACATGTTCACCTCCATCTCCGTCACCGGTACTCCTAACCCCGGCTTCTCGTCGGGCGACGCCATCGCCGCCATCCAGCGCGTGGCCGCCGAAACACTACCCCAGGGCTACGGCTACGAGTTCGCCGCCATGACACGTGAGGAAGCAAACACCACAGGCAATGCCTCGGCCACTATCTTCGGCCTCTGCCTCCTCTTCGTATACCTGCTGCTGTCGGCACAGTACGAAAGCTATCTGCTGCCCTTCGCCGTAATCCTCTCCATACCCTTCGGCTTGGCAGGATCGTTCGTCTTCGCCCGCATGTTCGGTATCTCCAACAACATCTACCTCCAGATTGCCCTCATCATGCTCATCGGCCTGTTGGCCAAGAACGCCATCCTCATCGTCGAGTTCGCCCTCGAACGCCGTATGACCGGTATGAGCGTCCTCAACGCCGCCATTGCCGGTGCAGGTGCCCGTCTGCGTCCTATCCTTATGACTTCGCTTGCAATGGTAATCGGCCTTCTCCCCATGATGTTCGCCCACGGTGTAGGTGCCAATGGCAACCGCGCTCTCGGTGCCGGTTCGGTAGGTGGTATGTTGATTGGTATGATATGTCAGATTTTCATCGTGCCCGCGCTTTTCTGCGTATTCCAGCTCCTCCAGGAGAAATTCCGACCCATCAAGTGGCAGAACGAGGAAAAAGGCGGCACAATAGAGAACGAAATCGAACAGTACGCTCAATAACTACTGATTAAGAGCTTGTTTAAATAGAAACAAAAATGAAACTACACAATATATTGCGCGTCTCTGTGGCCGTGGTAGCCCTTGCCACCATGTCGAGCTGCCATATATACAAAAAATATGAGACGCCCACCGATACCGCCCTGACAAAGGCTTATGTCGATGCCCGTCAGCAGCCTGTCGACAGCGCTGCCTTCGGCAACCTGCTTTGGGAGGACGTATTCACCGACCCTCAGCTGGTGACTCTCATCAACCGGGCGCTGGCCAATAACACCAACCTGCGCAACGCTCAGCTCAACGTAGAGGTGGCGCACGCCAACCTCAAAGGCGCACGACTGGCATATCTGCCCTCGCTCGCCCTCGCTCCCAACGGCGCAGGTGCCTCCTATGCCGGCAGCGACCTGAGCTGGAGCTACACCATACCGGCTCAGCTCAGCTGGGAAATCGATATCTTCGCCAAGCTCCTCAACAGCAAACGCGGAGCCCAGGCTGCATACGCCAAGAGCGAAGCATATGCCCGCGCCGTTCGCAGCCAGATTATCACTGCCGTAGCCACCACTTACTACTCGATAGCCGCCGTGCGCAACCAGCTCAACCTCTCGCGAAGCACCGCCGGCCTGTGGAAAGAAACAGTGCAGACAATGCGCGACCTCAAAGACGCCGGTCGTGGCGTGACTGAGGCTGCCGTAGTGCAGTCGAATGCAAACTACTTCAGCATCCTCGCCTCCATCACCGACCTTGAGGTAAGCCTCGATAACCTCAACAACACCATGAGCCTGCTCCTCAACGAGCTGCCTCAGGAATGGGCCGTCACCGACCGCGTCGACCTCAACGTACCGCAGATATACCGCGCCGGTGTACCTATGGCCGAACTTGCCGCACGCCCCGACGTAGAAGCCGCCGAGCAGGATCTCGCAGCTGCATACTACGCCACCAACAGCGCTCGCGCAGCTTTCTACCCCGGTCTGACAATCACCGCTAACGGCGGTTTCACCAACCTCCTCGGCTCCACCATCAAGAACCCCGGCGAATGGTTCTACCAGATAGCTGGCTCGCTGGTGGCTCCCCTATTCTCGCGTGGTCAGAACATAGCACGTCTCGAAGGTGCAAAAGCACAGCAGAAGCAGGCTCTCAACAACTTTGAGTACGCCCTCCTCAACGCATCGGCCGAGGTGAGCGACGCCCTCACCATCTACGAGAAAAGCCGGGAGAAATCGGCTTTCCTTGTAGAACAGGTAGCCAACCTTGAGAAATCGGTGGAATACACCAAAGACCTGATGTTATATTCCACAGGCACCACCAATTACCTTGAGGTCCTCACTGCACAGCAAGGCCTGCTCTCGGCACAGATCAGCCAGATCAACACCGAGCTCGCCCGCGCCCGCGCCGTCATCAACCTCTACCAGGCACTCGGCGGAGGACGCTGACACCATACACATTACAAAATCCCAAAAACCGGGCATGGCTACTTCGACAGCCATGCCCTATTTTTTTCGACAGAGAATTCGTTAATCGTCACTTTTTCCGAAAAATTGCTTAAATTTGCTTTCGAAATAAACCAAATATTCATCTGAAACCATGAAAAAAATACTCCAACTCCTTGTGGGGGGGGTAGTTAGCTTCGCCGCCACGGCGGGAGAGAAAGTTGTCTACCACCAAAATTTCGAAGCTATGACCGACCCCAATGAGTGGTCGCGCATCACAGGACTTCACAGCAATAGCGTTTTTGTATATAACGAACCGCTGAACCATGCGTTCATGTATGCCCCCGGTTCTGATAATCCCTACTTCTATTGTTGCGTTAGCTGGGGAATGAATTTGCTGCACGACGCCGACAATAACTCTATCCTGGAGAAAAATGTAAGCAAACTGTCGTTCGACTTCTGCATACAATCCACTCCCGAGCTGACAGAAACCACCCTTGCCAAATCCATTGAGTTGACGGTATTCACTACAATAACCGGTTCGGTGGCGGCAATAGATAATTTCAGATACCACCACTCCTCCTTGCAAGAAGATTTCCTCTTCGACTTCCTGCAGTGCTCTGCCGGCGACGGCTCTGAATTCGAGGCCGTTGTCAACGCCCCTTTTGAAGAGCAGCCCGACGGCTCCTACTACCCCGACACCACAGAGAGCCATTCTTTCAAGGTTGGCGAATGGTACTATGTGACGCTGATTACTCATGAGGACACTCGCTTGGTGGAATATACCGTAACCGACTCCTCCGGCATGGAGATTGTAAAGGGCTCGCGCACTGTTCCCCAAGAGTATGATATCGACCCCAACGGTCTGTATCTCAAAACTTACGGTGGCAGCTTGCTGATCGACAACATAAACCTCTCCTATACTACTGCCGATGACTATGCCGGTGAACCGCAGATTACACTCTGTGCTGTAGGTACTCCCGACGGCGTCACCGAGAACCTTGACACAAGGGTATATCTCGTAGATTTCTCCGACGGTGAAACCCTTCACCTCACCGACACCGAAGGCGTCACCCACGACATTGAATATAGCTCCTGCCGAGGCCACTACCGCTACATAACCGACCACAGCGGCGTGCTGTCTGCATGGACCACCTCCGGCTCCGCTACATCGGCAAAAAATGAGTTGAGCATAGAATGTGTTCCATGCCGGCTGCCGCCGGTAGACTACTCTGTGTCGGCTATCGAAACAGGCTACAAGAGAAAATATCTGCTCACCTGCGACAACAGCAATATCGAAGCTCACCCCACCGTTTACATCGAAAGTGAATTCGAAGGCCGCGATGGCTTTTTAACCTCCACTCTCGACCTCCTTTCGGGTGCTGAAGTAGAGGCTGACCAGGCCGGCACTTTCACCATCAGAGCACGTGCTTTCGGCTATGTGACATCTGAATTGACAATTGAAAATAATACGCCTTACTACGTCCGTAAAGTCTACGACTTCGCCCGTATGACAAAAGACGAGCTCATCGAGGCCGGATTCACCGACTGGCAGATTCTCAACAGCTCTTCGACTTCCGGCTTCACCAACTGGACAGGTCGCAAACGCCTCTACTACTACGACAGCGCTACCGGAGAGGCTGTATATCCTTTCGGATTCGTTTCCGACGACAACACTACAAATGTCTTGGAGTATGCCGTCATTCCTGCCACCGAGAATCCCTTTGGGCGTTTATACTTCGATGATATCGAGTTCTATGGCAACCGGCGCTATAATGTGAACTTTTGTGTGGCGCTCCACTTGGGTCTGTTCAGCAATGAGACTGCCTACGGTGTCAGCAATAATAAAATCATAAAGGTGAACAATCTCCGCAAGGGCGATGTGGTTGTGCTCAACAAGATAGAGAACTATGGCGGCTCTACAGCCCATCCCTATCTCCGTTCTACAGCCGAGTACTATGAGCAGCTCGCCGGCGACGACGTCTGCTACACCGCAGTACCCGACGACAACCCCTATTACTACTACGCTGAATGTCCAATCTACCGTATCGACACTATGGCTGCCAAAATCACTGTCTACAGCGAGATGGACTGGATTACCACCGGTGTGGAAGAGGTGGATACCGAAGCCGCTGTCGAAGCCGACGACAGATGGTACAACCTCCAGGGTATACCTGTAGCATCGCCTTCTGCCCCCGGCATATACATACACGGAGGCCGTAAGGTTCTCGTCAGATAGCACACTGCAAGGTGCGAAATGCAATTGGCCGGAGTCCTGTGCAGGCGTGGACTCCGGCCAATTGTATCGTATGGAAATATTTTATAGTTAAATGTTGTTAAATTGAACCGAAAAATGTTGTCGGTTAGAGAAATTCGACTTAACTTTGCGCAGCAAACAGAGAGAAAGATTAGTTTTTGTAGCACTATTATCGATTAAACAACTGCAATAGCAAAACAACCCAAATTTATAAGTGAATCATAGGTTAGGATGCAATTGCCTGCGAAGGGTAGTTGCATTTGTTTTTTATGCTATCAATCTTTCTTTCTGTCAGTTCATGAAGCCTTCGAGAGTCTTGAGCAGTTCGTTGCCCTCTATTTCGCCGGCGTGGCGCCACACAGGCTCGCCGTTGCGGTAGATGATAAAGGTAGGCGTGGCATCTACGCCCGCCTCGTTGGCCACATCATTGTAACGGTCGATATCGAGCTGGTAGATCTGGGCATTGTCGCCCACAAGCTCCCTCACCTGAGCCACTATAGGCATCATACGTTGGCAATGGCCACACCAGGTGGCGTAGAACTCCACCATAACAAGAGGCGAGGAGTTGATAAGAGTTGTATATTCGTTCATATCGTCATGTATTTACGTTCTGTCTAAGCATAACGCACTGCAGCCGGCAAAGGTTCGCCGGTAAAAACAATGCCCCCGCAGCCGATGCTGCAGGGGCATGTGGTGAGTGGGGTAGTGGATTATTCCACAGTCTTGCGTACAGAGCCGTCGGAATACTTGATCAGGTATACACCCTTGTTGCCGGTGGCACTTACCTTGCGGCCGCTGAGGTCGTAGATACCGGTGACGGTGGCATTGCCTGTCGCAATGCCGCTGATGCCCGACTTGGCCGACGCTGCCTTGACGGGAATTGCCACCTCTACGCCGTGGCCTTTCACCTTGACGGTATCGTCGATATCAAGGGCGGTATCCTTGTGCTCTATGGTGAGCAGACAGCTGTTGTAGCGTCCGGCTACGGTAGCCTCTATGCCTTCGGGAGTCTCCACGGTGAGGGCGCTGCCGTCGAAGTAGCTGCCTAAGGCGATCTCCTCGCGTACTTTATCGTTGTTCACATCGAGTTCCACACCCTCGCAGTCGGTTGTCAGCCAGGGATATTCGGCCTCTATACCGATGGCGAAAGCACCGTAGAGATCCACATAGTCGTCGTCGGCCTTGTATACCATCGGCTTGAGCGAGTAGTAGGCATCGCGACCGGTATGGGCGCTCAAGTCGATATGGCTCAGGATATAGCCTAAGCAGAGATAGTTGGGGTCGGGATACCTCGACTGGATAGGTGCGAAATATTCAACCTCGTCGGAGTCGAAGCCCTGGAGCATGAACATGAAGGCGGGATGCTCATCTGTAGCCTGCACCACTGCCGGTGTGTCGAAATCGAATGGCAGGGCGATGTAGCCGCGTTTTTCGCTCTCCTCGGTCAGTATCTGCGAGCCCTTGATAGTGGCGCTCGCCACTACGGTGAATGTAGAGAAGTCGGAGCTCATGTCCTCGTTGAGGGCGTAGATGGTGGCCGTGAGCTCGGCATCGGCGCCTATTTTGCCGTAGCCGTATACTGTCATGCCGTGTACCACAAGCGGAGCCTGCGAGGCATAGAAGAGGTTGGCTATACCCTCGAGACGAGCGTAGTCGCTCTCCTCGGCCTCAGCGCCGTTGAGCGAGTAGTTGAGCCAGTAGGTGTCGCTGTTGGCGTTGTGGCCGAACACAGGCAGCGAGGCATCGCCTATGGTGGCATCATCTACAGTCACCATAGCAAGGCCGAGACTGTTGAAGTCGAAGGGCAGCAACGAGGCGTTGAACTCACCGCTCGAGAGGGTGCGCGTAGCCTTACCGCCGGCCTGGAGCAGAGCATACGATGCGGTGTAGCTGCCGGGGGTGGTGTTGGGGGCTGTGGCTACGAGTGTCGGGGGCAGATAGAAGTTGTTCTTCATCGTGGCCTCCGAGGAGTAGTCGGGCTCATAGGTGAGGGTGAGGTAGTCGGGGTCCTCGTCGTATACAGCCATCTCGCCGGTCTTGGGATCCATGTACTTCCACGAGAAGGTAGCGCCGTCGATCCATGCCATGTTGATCCATGTGAGAGGCTCGTATACAGGCACCTGTGCTATCCCAGCCTGGAGGCCGCTGAGTTCCCAGCCGCGCTCGAAGCCCCAGTAGAGGGTAGAGAGGGGATCCATATATGTGATGTCCTCAAGGGCGGGATAGCCTATACCTATTGCGTCGATGAACATGGAGTCGCCGTCGGTGCCCACATAGCGGAATGCCACCTTGACGGTCTTGCCGGCATAGTCGCTGAGATCAACCGATTGTTTCTCCAGTCCGGCCGGTGTCATGTACATCAGGTCTAAGAATGAATAGTCCTTATAGTCGTCGGCGTAGTCGTGGAGCATGGTCCAATCGCCTCCTTCGGGCTGTATCCATAACTGGAGTGTGGCGGCCACTACTTTGTCGCCGTCATATTCGTATGTTCCCCAATCTACATTGTCGGTGCTAAAGAGAAATACGGGATAGAGATAGAGGTCGTAGAAAAGAATCATATCCTCGCCTACCTGCACCGAGGGAGATATGAGCCATTCGTCCTGCTCGTCGTAGCTGTAGCTGATGGAATAGTAGTAGTCGCCGTCGCTGGGTGAGGGCAGGCCGTCCTGATAGTACCAGGGAGTCCAGCTCTCGTCGCGCTCTACTTCTCCGCGCATCTCTACTGTCCAGCCCTCGGGAGTCCAGTCCATGGTCTCTCCATCCCAGTCCTCGAAGCTTTCGAACATCACGTAGCCTTCGGGCAGCGTAGCTTTGGTTTTGCCGGGAGCGCGGCGTATGGTCTTGGCCGTGTCGGCGGTGCGCAGGGTATGGAGTTTCTTGATACCCTTGTCTACCGACATTGTCACGCCCGGAGCGATGGTTTTTACTTTCTCTGCCGCACCCGACTTTCCATTGGTGACGGTCACTTTTTCCACTTTATCCACGGCTTTTATCCGCTGGGGCATCGGCGCCGGAGCGGCGGCGGTGAGGCCCAGGGTAGCCAGTGCGAATAATCCTGTGAGTAATGAATGTTTCATGTACCTAAAGTTAAATTGATGTTTGGTTTATTTATTGATAATGCAAAAGTACGTAAAATGTCGCATACGACAAAACTTTTGGTCTGTTTTTAACGTTATCTGCTGCAAAATGACACTATGGCATTGTCGCGGAAAATTGCTAACTTTGCACAGCTATGGAAATTCTGATAAGAAATATGGTATGTCGCCACTGCGTGGCTACCGTCGAGCGTGCTCTGCGGCAGGCCGGGCTCGAGGTGGAGCATGTAGAGCTCGGTAGGGCAGTCGTACACCCCGACCCGTCGATGCCGCGCGACAAGGTGCTCGAGCTTATCGACAGTGTACTGAGAGATAACGACTTCGAGCGCATCGTCGACAGCGACGATGCCCTTGTCGAACGTATGCGTCATGCCATCATCGCCTATGCCCGCGACAGCACTCTGTCGCGGCTCAACCTCTCGGCCTATATCGCCGACAGCCTCGGTGTGGGCTACGACCATGCCGCCAAGGTATTCTCGCGTCTCACAGGCAGGTCGGTGTCGAAGTATCTTATATTGCAGAAAGTGGAATATGTCAAGGAATTGCTTGGCGACAGCAGTCTTACCCTCGCCGAGATAGCCGACAAAGCCGGATACTCGAGTGTGGCGCATCTGTCGAGGCAGTTCAAGGAAGTGACGGGTACAACCACGACGCAGTACCTCTCTGCCGGCGCTGCTCGCACAGGCCTCGACAAGGTATGACCGACAAAAAAGCTCCGCCTGCGGGTGGGCGGAGCTTCTTTGAGGTGCCAAGCAGAATCGAACTGCTGTGCTCGGTTTTGCAGACCGATGCCTAACCACTCGGCC
>N._stephensi_709_foregut__coassemble_778_pt1 | contig 10715 bp, 10 predicted proteins | sample N__stephensi_709_foregut__metabat2_low_PE_005 | metagenome-assembled genome bin N | reverse complement strand
GATTTATGGTCAACAATCACGAGGGCAAGTCGCTTGCCGGATGGTTGAATGACAATGTCTTCCTTGGAGCTACCGGAACGGAGATTGCTCCCGACCCGGATGATGTGGATGGTTTCAATAAATATATTGTAAACTATACCAAAGGACTTGCTTTAGAGCATTGCGCTATAAAATTCTAAATAATTTTCCGTGCCGGGGTCATAGCTTACTCCGGCACGGTTTTTTAATTCTTTATGAAGAATAAACGCTGGAAACATGGCATAATGCTTACTCTCGGCATTATAGGTTGGATAGTGGTGAGCATTTCAGCCCCATATCTGCTGGGATGGTGGTATTTGCCGGTGCTTGCTGTTTTCGTCGCTTTGCTTCTTGTCGTTCCGATGGCAGGATGGTGGAGCGGTTTCACCGGCTCAAAGTACACCATCATCAATGCTTCGGTGGCTGTAGCTGTTGCCGGAGGAATTCTATCAGCCATGTTTTTGGGCGTTAATTTCATAGGCGGACAAGCAGGCGACTTTGTGGAGCATAAGTGCAAGGTCGTACGGTTCTACCGTTCGGAACATCATCGCACACATCGTGTCGGACGTAGAACCTATGTTACAGACCGCCAACCTTATTACAGATATCATGCCGAGGTCGTACTGCCGGATAGTTCGGTGATGGATTTCCCGGTCACTGAGTCACGTTACCGTCACGCGCATCACAACGATTCTATCTATGTCAAAATCCATAGTGGTTTGCTCGGCGTGGATTACATTACTCAATGAGATTATGATAAAATTAGTGTCATGGAATGTCAATGGCCTCAGAGCCATTGTGGGGAAAGGTTTTGCAGATATTTTCAAAGATTTCGATGCCGATATATTCTGTGTGCAGGAGATAAAACTACAGGAAGGTCAGCTCGACCTGCACTTCGAAGGCTACGATGCATATTATAGTTATGCTGACCGTAAAGGCTATTCCGGTACAGCTGTTTTTACACGGCAGAAGCCACTGTCGGTGCGTAATGCCATCGGTGTCGACCGTCACGACCATGAGGGCAGAGTGGTGGCTCTTGAGTTCGAAAAATTCTTTCTTGTAAATGTCTACACTCCAAATTCTCAAAGCGAACTGGCACGGCTTGACTATAGAATGGATTGGGAGGAATCTTTCCGGGAATTTCTATCATCGCTCGATAGCACCAAACCGGTAGTTGTGTGTGGGGACCTAAATGTAGCGCACAATGAGATAGACCTTGCCAACCCTAAGGCAAATAGGATGAATCCCGGATTTTCCGACCAGGAACGACATGCCATGACCCGGCTGTTGGAAGCCGGTTTCGTAGATAGTTACCGAGCCTTGCACCCCGATACCTCCGGCGCATATACCTGGTGGAGCTACAGAGGTAGGGCTCGCGAGAAAAATATTGGTTGGCGTATCGACTACTTTCTCACATCATCCTCGCTGCGCGAAAAGATTGTGGAAGCAGATATCCACGCCGATATAACGGGCAGTGACCATTGTCCGGTATCCCTCTCTCTCGATATATAAAATCTCGCCGAAACAGCAACAGCCTCCGACAATATGATGTTGTCGGAGGCTGTTAGCTATGGTTAGCTATGCCTGTGTTCAACAAGCTTTGAAACTCAGGTCGAGGCCTTTGACCGAGTGTGTGAGCGCACCGACGGATATAAAGTCCACACCGGCTTCACCATAAGCGCGTAATGTATCGAGCGTAATACCTCCGCTGGATTCAATCTCTACCGAGGGATTATCGTTGCGGATTAATTCTACCGCTTTACGTGTGCGTTCCGGTGTGAAGTTGTCGAGCATGATACGGTCTACTCCGGCTTCGAGCGCTTGACGGATTTCGTCTTCGTTTCGCACCTCAAGCTCAATCTTCAGATTTTTACCGTTTGCAGAGCAGTAGTCCTTGGCTGATTTGACTGCTTGTGGTATGCCTCCGGCAAAATCGACATGGTTGTCCTTGATGAGAATCATATCGAACAAGCCTATGCGGTGATTCTTCCCGCCTCCGATAGCCACTGCCTGTTTCTCGAGCATGCGCATGCCGGGTGTTGTCTTGCGTGTGTCGAGAACGTGACAGTTAAGACCTTTGAGTTTCTCCTGATATTTCGCTGTCATGGTCGCTACACCACTCATACGTTGCATTATATTGAGCATAAGTCGCTCGGTCTGCAGAAGCGAGCGTATTGGACCTTCGACTACAAATGCTATGTCGCCCGGCTTAACATGTGATCCGTCGTTGATGAATACGGTCATTTTCAACGCCGGGTCTAATTTTTCGAAAACCCTGCGGGCTATATCTACACCAGCCAGGATGCCTTCTTCTTTTACCAAGAGGTGCTGGCGTCCCATGGCGTCCGGCCCGATGGTCGACAATGTAGTATGGTCGCCATCGCCTATGTCTTCGGCAAATGACAGTTCAATCAGTTCATCGATGAGTTCTTCCGGAGTCTTCATGGACAATTATATTGAAAGACGACGTAATGTGTTGAGCAATTCACGGTTTATGGGCTTGTCGTTCTTGATGGCCTTGGAGAAAGGTACGTATACAATCTCATCATTCTTGATACCTATCATCACATTGCGCTGGTCTTCCATAAGCGCATCTATAGCTGCCGCGCCCATCCGTGATGCTAAAATTCGGTCGTGAGCAGTAGGACTGCCGCCACGCTGCAGATGGCCTAAGATAGACACACGGACATCGTAGCCGGGATATTCGTTCTTGACGCGCTCGGCAAGACCCATGGCGCCACCGGTAACCGGACTTTCTGCCACAAGTACAATTGAGGAATTCTTGCTCTTCCTAAAGCCATTCTGTATGAGTTCGGCCAATTGGTCGACTTCAGTCGATATTTCCGGAATGATGGCCGCCTCGGCACCGGATGCTATTGCGCCGTTGAGAGCGAGGAATCCTGCATCGCGTCCCATCACTTCGATGAAGAACAGACGCTCGTGACTGGTGGCTGTATCTCTGATCTTATCGACACATTCCATGATTGTGTTCAATGCTGTGTCGTAGCCGATGGTGGTATCTGTGCCATATAGGTCGTTGTCGATAGTTCCCGGAAGACCTATGATTGGAAAATTGAATTCATTGGCAAATATACGCGCACCTGTCAGGGAGCCGTCGCCGCCAATAACGACAAGGGCATCGATTTCATGCCTGCGCAGTACGTCGTATGCCAATTGTCGGCCTTCGGATGTCTGGAATTCCTTGCATCGTGCGGTTTTGAGTATAGTACCGCCCTGTTGGATGATGTTTGATACATTCTGCGTACGGAAATCCACAATCTCATCTGTTATAAGGCCACGGTAGCCGCGATAGATGCCTTTGACTTTGAGCCCACAGAATATCGCCGAACGTGTCACTGCACGTATGGCAGCGTTCATACCCGGCGCGTCACCTCCTGAGGTGAGTATGCCTATGCATTTGATGTCAGCCATGTAGTAAGTATATTAATCAATTCTGATTGCAAAATTACACTTTTTTATTGGATTAGAGAGCTTGTCTGAAGATAAAAGTTGCCTTGTGGTTGCTACAGCCCTTATGTTCAGCCTTTCTGTCGGGCGGGTACTATACCCTCGGCCCGAAGGAACGGTGCTGTAGGCGAATCGGTGGCCGCTACTTCTTCCGGTGTCCCGGTGGCAAGTATACGTCCGCCTCCGCGCCCTCCTTCGGGTCCCATGTCGATAAGCCGGTCGGCCATACGGAGTACGTCGAGGTTATGTTCGATGACAAGAACGGTATTACCTCTGTCGACGAGCTTGTTGAGGATAGTCATCAAGGTATTGATGTCGTCGAAATGCAGGCCGGTGGTGGGCTCGTCGAGGATGAAGAGAGTACGGCCGGTATCGCGACGGGCGAGTTCTGTGGCGAGTTTTACTCTTTGGTTCTCTCCTCCCGATAATGTGGCAGAAGGCTGTCCGAGCTTGATATAGCCGAGGCCTATCTCCTGCAGCACTTTTATCTTCTTGAATATATTGGGTATACCACTGAAGAAATCACATGCCTGGTCGATGGTCATATCGAGTACATCGGCTATCGATTTGCCTTTGAAGCGTACCTCGAGGGTCTCACGGTTGTAACGCCGTCCGTGACATTCTTCGCACGGTATCAGTACGTCGGGCAGGAAATTCATCTCTATCGTCTTGTAGCCGTTGCCTTTGCATGCCTCGCAACGTCCTCCGGCGACATTGAAACTGAACCGCCCCGGCTTATAGCCACGTATCTTTGCTTCGGGGAGGGCTACGAATAAATTACGGATATCGGTGAAAACTCCGGTATAAGTAGCGGGATTGGATCGTGGCGACCGGCCAAGAGGCGATTGATCTACCGTAACAACCTTGTCGATGTTCTCTATTCCTTCAATCGAGCTGTATGGAAGAGGTTCTTCAAGCGAACGGTAGAAGTGTTGGCTCAGAATGGGTTGGAGTGTGCCGTTGATCAATGATGATTTCCCGGAGCCCGATACCCCGGCTACAACGGTAAGTGTGCCGAGATTGAGAGTAAGGTCGACCTCGCGCAGGTTGTGGCCTGAAGCTCCATGTAGAGTGATTGTCTTTCCATTTCCGGCACGTCGGATTGCCGGGGTCGATATAGCTTTGGTTCCGTTAAGATATCGTGCTGTTACTGTGTCGGTGGCAAGCATCTGCCGTGGTGTTCCCTGGAATACCACTTCGCCTCCTTTACGACCGGCTCCGGGACCGATGTCTACAATATAATCTGCCTCCAGCATAATATCTTTGTCATGTTCGACAACGACGATGGTATTTGTTGCATCGCGAAGCCGTTTGAGAGAGTCGATGAGGCGGCGGTTGTCGCGTTGGTGCAGGCCGATGGAAGGTTCGTCAAGGATCTAGAGTACATTGACAAGTTCACTTCCTAATTGTGTGGCAAGACGTATGCGCTGGCTTTCACCGCCCGACAGTGTCGCTGAGGCTCGACTCAACTGCAGGTAACTCAGCCCGACATCTACAAGGAAATGTAGTCGGGTAGAAATTTCCTTGATGATTTCGGACGCTATCTTTTTGTCTCTGTCATCGAGTCGCTCTATCACGGTATCCGCCCATTCTGAAAGAGCATCTATATCGAGGTCGGAGAGTTGTGCGATGTTTTTACCATCAACGAAGAAATGCAGCGCCTCCTTGTTCAATCTCGCTCCATTACATTCGGGACATACTGTCCGTGTGGCGAACTGTCCGCTCCATTTACGTTCTTTCGAGCTGCTGTCCTCTTCGGCATTTTGCTCTATATATTTTATGAGGCCGTCGTAGCTGCGGAAATAGTCAAGAGCCGAGTAGGCACTGTCGGCAAGTCGAGGCACTGAAGTAGTACCATTGAAGATGTCGTCGATAACCTCGTCGCTAAGTTCGTGGAAGGGTGTCTTGATATTATAGCCATTGGCTTCGAGTATTGCCCGTATCTGTTGGAATATGAGAGTGTCGCGATATTTGCCAAGGGGTACGAGTGCGCCGGCATGTATGCTGAGTTTTTCGTCCGGCACCATTTTGGCTCTATCGATTATATTGATGTAGCCGAGACCTTTGCAGCATTGGCAAGCTCCCTGAGGTGAGTTGAAGGAGAAGTTGTGTGGCGCCGGGTCGTGGTAAGATATACCTGATACAGGATCCATAAGTTCCTGGCTGTAATATGCCACTTCGCCGGTATTGGCGTCGCATACGAGCATTTCTTTATCGCCTTGGTCGAGTGCGGCGTCGACAGAAGCCAAAATGCGGTCTCTGTCTTTTGTATTGACTTTCAGACGATCAATTACCAGTTCGACGCTGTGGTTCTTATAACGGTCGAGTTTCAGACCGGGAGTAATCTCCATCAGGACACCGTCGACACGTACATTGAGGTATCCTTTGCGTGTCAGTTGCTCGAAAAGATCCTTGTAGTGACCCTTGCGGTTCTTGACCATAGGCGAGAGGATATATACCTTTTTCCCTTCGTATTTTTCGAGAATTAGGTCTACAATCTTTTCATCGGTGTATTTAACCATCTCCTCGCCGGAGATATAGCTCCTTGCTTTGCCTATCCTGGCGAAGAGCAGACGCAGGAAGTCGTATACTTCCGTTGTGGTGCCTATAGTGCTTCGGGGATTGCGGTTTACAGTTTTCTGTTCGATGGCTATTACCGGACACAGGCCTGAAATATGGTCGACATCAGGGCGCTCGAGTTTGCCCAGCATATTGCGTGCATAGGCTGAGAATGTCTCTATGTAGCGTCTTTGACCTTCGGCAAAAATTGTGTCGAAAGCGAGAGAGGATTTTCCACTGCCGCTCAGCCCTGTTACTACTGTGAGCGACTGATGAGGAATGGAAACATCTATATTCTTGAGGTTGTTGACACGGGCACCGATCACTTCTATTGAGCCTACAGTCCCGTCGTCGGCTACAGAAAATGTTTCGTGTATGTCGGTCATTGTACTGTCCATGCTTTATTGTATGTGGTTGTGCCGGCCTGACGCCGCGACATCGAAGAATCGAGCGGTATACGTATTATGTAGGTCTTACCAGCTTTGTTGGTAAGTTTTTTTGCTCTTATCCATGGATTTTCTTCTCTTAGCGTAGAGTATGTTATACCTTGTTGCTTTGCCCATGTAGGCCAGTCGTCCACCGGGCCGTTGACTTCTACAGTTTTGTATTTGCGTGGTTGGTATAGTTGATCCTCCCGTATACGGAATCCATATTTCGCGGGATTTTCCATGACGGTCTTCATCGCCATCACTCGGTAGGGATAGCGGGTGGTTTCTTCCGCGAGGTAGAGGTCAAGCGATGTTGTGGCGAGTTGAGCTTCAAGTTCACGTGCTATCCTTGCCTGACCGCCGTTGTATGCAGCCATGGCCGAGGGCCAGTCGTTATAGCGATTATAAGCTTTTTTAAGATAGCTGCAGGCTGCTCGGGTAGCTTTCTCTATATTGTAGCGCTCGTCTACCTCGTCGTTGACCTCAAGACCGTACTCTTTTGCCGCCGATTCTATGAATTGCCAGAATCCGGCTGCTTTGGCCGGAGAGTATGCCCGAGGGTTGAGCGAGCTCTCGATACATGCCAGGTAGAGTAAATCTTCCGGTATTCCGTTTGCTTTCAGTATCGGTGCCATTTCCGGGAAGTATCGGTTGGCTCTTTTGATGGTCAGCAATGTATTGCCGTGTGTGTAGATTATGGAACTCAGCTCACGGTCGAAACGCTCGTACATATCCATGCGGTCGAGGTCGATTGTCTTGCCGCATAGTTTGACTGAAGCGGGGATGTCGGGCGAGAAGACTTCGGAAAAGTCCGTAGTCTGAGCTTCTGCGCACAATAGCGATAGTGAGCAGAGGACGGAGAGAGAAAATGTCTTTAGATTCATTCTGTAACTTGTTCGCTGTTGCTTGTTCTGTTGTCTTTGTATCCAATTATATTTATGTCGCCGGCTCGGTCATACTTTATACCGTCGGCTCCGACTGCCTTTATTACATAGAAATATACTCCGGAAGGGACTACCTTGCCACCTGACATGCCGTCCCAGCCTTGTGCGGGATTATCGCTTTCAAATAGTTTTTTACCCCATCGGTTGAAAATTGTACATTTGTACGACACAAGCGATTTATAGCTGACTTTCCACTCGTCGTTGACTCCGGGCGATGTGCCGGGTGAAAAAGCATTGGGGATATCGAGCTTCGACTCTCCGATAAATATCTGGTAGGTCTCGCTTTCGAACGGACATGTGCCGGATGCATTGTCGGCGGTGAAACGGACATAGCTTGTCCCTTGCTCTGTGAATGAGTAGGAGAACTCAAGCTCGGAGAACGAATTGTATACGTCGGAGAAATCGGGAGTACGTGAAATCTGCCACTCTGTAAAAATGGCAGCATCGGTAATTGCGGCTTCGAACGTGATATCGACCGGTGCAGAGCCTCCGAGTCCTGAGCTTTCTACTTTCTGCTCGTTGTCGTTATTTCTCTCGGCCTGTGTGGCGCGTGTCGAAGCTTCTACACTGATTGCTGTATATGAGGATGATTCAATCTCCTGTTCCTTTTTCCATACTTTGAGAAATCGGTCGCCGATGAGAGTAAACGAAGTGTCGGTCAATGGTGCTGTCACGCTGAACGAGGCATCGATGGCGTCGAGGGTAACTGAGGTCTCTTCAGGCTTGTATCTGAAATCATCCTCATCGAATATCATCGTAGTATATCTTACCTCCAACTGACGGCTTACCGTTATCCTACGTCCGAGAGGTGAGTATGCGTCTATGCCGGAGGCATTTCCGGTTAAGGTGAGGTGAGTGCTGCCGCAATCCTGATCGCCGGGAATCGACAGAGACTCAAGGTCGAGAAAGTGGTTGGCATAGTTGACTATCCAATAATATTTGCTCCGGCCGTTCTCTTCTATCACATAACCCATATCGTCGGTGCTGCAGTCGAGAGAGAGTGTCGCCCCGTCGCGTGTCGGGGTCACTTCTTCGGCGTACGAAGCCCCAAGCCGTGAATAGCGCGACCAGCGTACAGATGCTGTCGGTGAAGAGGCTGTATATACCATCGACACACCATGTGTATCCTCTACGACGTAAATCGCGTCGAGACCTGACGAGGTTTCGGTATCCACCTCTACGGGAGTGGACATACTTCCCTCAAAATCAAGTGCCGACATGCTTAGCGACATCATTACGACAGGTAATAACAGGTATCTCATAACTGTGGTTGTACAAAGTATATTATACAAAGTTACGAAAAATATTTCAGAAATACAAGTCTCTTTCCGACTGTTGTTTTCTATTATTTTCAGTTCTTATTTATGCGATGCGGTGAATCTGTTGGCGAGTCGGGCACAAAGCCGCAATACCTTAGGCGACAGACCGAGGATATATATCAGCAGGAGCAACGAAAGGTAGATAACCAAAGCTGTAGTATGTAGTCTGCCGTCGTCGGGTACATCAAGGGTGTCGAGAGCTGTGTCGGAGAGGCTGTCGGGAAGTGACTGCGGCATAGACCGCAGAGTACGTTTCCATCGTATGATACCGCCGTCGGTATATACCAATGCTTCTGTACCTCGCACAAGTTGTTTCAAGGCAGTCGCATCTGCAATATATACGGGAAAATCGGGTCGTGTCCAGTCTTTCCATTTTTCCATATCTACTCCTTGTGCGCCTACCACCGCTATGAAGTCGATGCCGAAACGCCTGGCATATTCTTCAATGCGTTCGACATAATGAGCATGGATGAGATAGTGCATGTCGGGTTCTGGAACGATAAGGAAGAGTTGCCGGCTGTCTGTGTACGATAATTCATCGGCGATGTCGTCGCCTTCGTTGTCCATGACTGCTATCCCTCCGCTGAAGTCATTTGTCGGGCTTCCTATCTCAGGAGCCTCTACAAATGTCCAGGTACTGTCGGGCAAAGAATCAAGGCTGAATTGACGCCGCTCACCGTTCTTTTCATATGTGAACAGTTCGTCCAATCCGGTTGTTGTCTCATTCCCCTTGAATATGACAGAGCCAATGGGATAGGATCGGAAGTCGACAAGTGGCTGCACCTGGTATCCGGCCAAGGCGAGGAAAAGGGGGAATACGAGTGATACAGCGATGACAAGCCATTGGATAGTAGGTGGATACAATCCGCGGATTGCACGGTTGAATATGAGTAGATAGACTATGAGTGCAGTAAGCAAAACGTTCTTGGCAAAAGTGGCCCAATTGGAGAGTTTTATAAAATCTCCGAAGCAACCGCAGTCTGCCACCGGATTCGCTATAGCTATGTAGAGTGTGAGAGGAAGCATGACAATCATCATGGCAAGAGCCAGGACCGATGCCGTCCGTTTCAATGAACCTGAAACAAGCAGGACACCTGTAAGGAATTCAATACAAGAGAGGCTGACGCAAGCTGCCACTACAGCCTCATGAGGTATCGACAGACCCCATGCAGCAATATATTCGTCGACCTTTATCGAGAATCCCCAGGGGTCGATTGCCTTTGCCCAGCCTGATATAATGAATGTTGCCCCGACGACAAGGCGCGACAGCCATACGGCGATGCTCCGTAGCTGCAGCCGTGTACTAAGCTTCATCTTTTAGTTTTATTAGAGCGAATATGGCATAGTTGACCATATCGAAATAGTTGGCGTCGATGCCTTCCGATACTTTAGTGATGCCTTTGTGGTCTTCAATTTCTTTTGTGCGTTCGATTTTTGTGAGTATGAGGTCGTCGAACGATAGCACGCGCATTGAGCGCCATGCCTCGCCATAGTCGTGATTTTTGGCACACATGAGGGCGTGTGCTTCCTTTGCGGTACTGTCGTAGAGCTCGAGAGCTTTTTCTGCGTCTATGTCTTTAGTGTCGGCATAGCCGAGTCGGAGCTGTATCACTCCGATAATACCATAGTTTACGATACCGATGAATTCGGGACGGATACCTTCTCCAACCTTGTTCTCTCCCGTTGTCTGTAGGGTACGTATGCGCTTGGCCTTGATGAAGAGCTGATCGGTTATGGCTTCGGGACGCATAATTCGCCATGAAGCGCCATAGTCACCGAGTTTGGCTGCAAAAATCTGTCGGCATTGGGCAAGAGCCGTTGCATATTCTTTGTCTGTATCGTGTGTTCCCATATCTGTGCATTTTATGTGGCAAAGGTACAAAAAAAGACGGCACTCACAAAGGAATGCCGTCGATGAGTTCAATATTTAGTGACGATTAAAAAATAACTTGGTAAAATTTTCGTATATGTTATTTATA
>N._stephensi_709_foregut__coassemble_775_pt1 | contig 10742 bp, 7 predicted proteins | sample N__stephensi_709_foregut__metabat2_low_PE_005 | metagenome-assembled genome bin N | reverse complement strand
GTCCGTGACAACATTCGTCATTTTCCGACGGGTTTATCCAGCTCAGCCAGGCATTTATGATATATCCGGTCGAGGAATTCTGTCGTATTCTCTCTTTCGCACAGGCTCACCGCCGCCCTAAATGCAGCCAGTTCGTCGAGATGGGGCATATCGATGCCGTAATAATCCGGATAACGCACTTGCGGCGACGACGATACGACTATAATACGCACCGGCTCAAGGCGGTCGAGAATCCTGAGAATCGACTGTTTGAGGGTAGTACCACGCACTATGCTGTCGTCAATCACAACAAGGCTGTCGACACCCGGCCTGATACTGCCATATGTAACATCGTAGACATGGGCGGCAAGGTCGTTACGCGAACTTCCCTCGGCTATGAACGTACGGAGCTTGATATCTTTTATCGCAATCTTCTCCACCCTTACTTTACGGCGCAATATTTCGGCCAGTACATCCTCGGTAAGTTCTCCGTGTGTCGAAAGAGCCGAAATCTCCTCTCTGCGCCGCGCGTCGAAGTATCGGTTGAGCCCTTCCACCATACCTATGAATGCAACTTCGGCCGTATTGGGGATGAAGGAGAACACTGTGGTATCGAAGCGCCCGTCAGTCATCGCTACAAGTCCGGGTACTATATTTGCACCAAGAGCCTTACGTTCGCGGTAGATATCAGCATCACTTCCCCTGGAGAAGTATACACGCTCGAAGGAGCAACGGAAATTGTCGGCTTCGGGAAGTATGCGTCTTATTTCCGGAGTGCCGTCACGGCCAATAAGCAGTGCGCATCCGGGGGCGAGTTCCGCCACCTCTTCCATCGGGCGGTTGAATACGGTCTGGATGACCGGTCGCTCGGATGCCACGACTATAACCTCATCGTCGATATAATAGAAAGCGGGGCGGATACCCTTGGGGTCGCGCAACACGAATGACGATCCTGAACCCGTAGTGCCGCATATCACATAACCACCATCCCAAAGCTTCGACGGGTCGGATATGACATTACCCATATCGAGTTCTTGTTCGATACGTTGCGACAGTTCCGGATCGGCTATGCTGTCGCGGTAAAGGCGATAGAGACGGTGGTTTTCCTTATCGAGAGTATTTCCCAGTTGTTCGAGCAACAGTACTGTATCGCTATAGAGGCGTGGATGCTGTCCTGTGGACACTATGTCGCGGAATATTTCATCAACATTCGTCATGTTAAAATTGCCACACAGCAGCAATGCCCTCGAACGCCAGTTGTTGCGACGCAGGAATGGATGTGTATACTCAATACCGCTGCGGCCTGTAGTGCTGTAGCGGAGATGTCCCATATACACCTCGCCGATGAAAGGAGCGTGCTGTTCCACGTCATTATCCGTCATCGTGTTGAGATGATGGGGTACTGCATTGGCAACGCGGGAAAAAATCTCATCTATGGCTCCGGTACCGAGCGCTCTTTCGCGGTATACATACTCTTCGCCCGGTTTGGAGTTGAGCTTTACCACACCGATACCGGCAGCCTCCTGCCCCCTGTTGTGCTGCTTCTCCATAAGCAGATAGAGACGGTCGAGGCCATAAGTAAAGCTACCGTATTTTTCCTTATAATATGACAATGGTTTGCGCAGGCGTATCACCGCCACGCCACATTCATGCTTTAGTGCTTCCATACTGGTGAGATACCTGCAGGAGATCGAAACCTCCTGCAGGTGTTTAAGAGCTTGTTTAAAAATAAATAAATTTTCAACCGAAAATCTACTTTAGTGACGATTAAAAAATAACTTGGTAAATTTTCTATGATATTCTGAATCTTCACTTTGAACTCATTTAACTCATTTAACTCGCTAAATTCGCGCTTGTTCGAAAGCAAAGCTTCCGAATATCATAAGCGAAAATTTCTCCAAGTTATTTATTAATCGTCACTTACCGGCAACTTATCGTATAAACAGCAATTCGCGGTACTTGGGCAATGGCCACATTTCATTGTCGACCAGCAGCTCGAGCTTATCTATATGATAGCGGATTGTCTCCATTGCCGGCACCACATCATCATGGTATGCGATAGCTTTTTCACGCTCATCTGCAATGGCATTTGCTTTCTTACGAGCCTCCACCATTGAAGCAACGGTCTTGCGTATCACATCGATATGGTTGGAAATCTTCTCAATAGCTTCGAGATCGCCGGCACCGATTTGCGAGCCACGCTCGCCGAGCAGTTCACGCAGTTTCACCAGGTTCTCCACCAAAGTGGACTGGTAACGTGTAGCTACAGGGATGATATGATTGAGAGCCAAATCGCCCAGGACACGAGCCTCAATCTGTATTTTCTTTGTATACATCTCCCATTTAACCTCATTTCGGGCTTCGAGTTCGACTTTCGACAGTACGCCTGTCTTGTCGAACATCTCTACCGATTCTGGTGCGAGATATGCATCGAACATCTTTGGAGCTGAAGTCTCACAGTCGAGACCGCGGCGCTTTGCTTCTATCTGCCACTCTTCGCTGTAGCCGTTGCCGTCGAAGTGTATTGCCTCAGACCGACGGATGATATCCCTGACTTCGGCGATAATGGCATCGGTAAGCTTCTCGCCGGCAGCCAGACGTGCCTCTACCTTGGCATGGAAATCAGCAAGTTGCTCTGCAACAGCGGCATTGAGCACAATCATCGCTGATGCGCAGTTGGCGCTCGAACCTACGGCACGGAATTCGAAGCGGTTACCGGTAAAGGCGAAAGGCGATGTGCGGTTACGGTCGGTATTGTCGATGGTGAGATCGGGAATCTGAGCCAGGCCGAGCGAATAACCGGCTTTCTTCTTCAGATCAGAGAGGTCGGCATCGTCGCTCGACGCTATCTTATTGAGTATGCCGGCGAGTTGACTGCCGGTAAATATCGATATGATTGCAGGAGGAGCTTCGTTGGCACCGAGACGATGAGCATTGGTGGCCGACATTATCGAGGCCTTGATAAGGCCATTGTGACGGTGGACGGCAGCCATTACATTAGCCACGAAAGTGATGAACTGCAAGTTATCCATAGGTGTACGTCCGGGCGAGAAGAGCATGGTGCCGCGGTCGGTGCCGAGACTCCAGTTATTATGTTTGCCCGAACCATTGACTCCCTTGAACGGTTTCTCATGCAGAAGCACCCGGAAATTATGACGTCGTGCCGTCTCTGCCATCACCGACATCAAAAGAAGGTTATGGTCGTTGGCGAGATTTGTTTCCTCAAATACAGGCGCGAGCTCGAACTGATTGGGGGCCACCTCATTATGACGGGTCTTTGCTGGGATACCGAGACGGTGGCACTGAATCTCGAGGTCGAGCATGAAAGCCTCTACACGCTTTGGAATCGCGCCGAAATAGTGGTCCTCAAGCTGCTGATTCTTGGCGCTTTCGTGTCCCATGAGTGTACGACCTGTCATCACCAGGTCGGGACGGGCGCTGTAGAGCGATTCGTCGACAAGGAAATACTCCTGCTCCCATCCGAGATACGATACTACATGCTTCACCTCGGGGTCGAAATACCGGGCTACAGCTGTGGCTGCGACATCCACACTGTTGAGTGCTCGCAGAAGCGGAGTCTTATAGTCAAGAGACTCGCCTGTGTAAGATATGAATATGGTTGGAATACACAGAGTCTGGTCGAGTATGAATGCCGGCGAAGATATATCCCATGCCGAATAGCCTCGAGCTTCAAAGGTATTTCGTATACCTCCATTGGGAAACGAAGAAGCATCGGGCTCCTGCTGTACCAAGAGTTTGCCGGAGAATTCTTCCACTACACCACCCTTACCATCATGATTGATGAAAGCATCGTGTTTCTCCGCAGTACCGCCGGTAAGCGGGGCAAACCAGTGAGTATAGTGGCGTGCTCCGTTATCGATAGCCCAACGGCGCATACCCTCAGCCACAACGTCGGCGAGCTTCAGGCTTATAGGCTGCTTGTTGGTGATGGCATGCTGGAGTGCCTCATAGGCATCCTTGGGCAGGTATTCGAACATCTTGCGGCTGTCGAATACCAACTCTCCATAATACTTCTCCGGGCGTTCTGCTGGTATTTCTACGGCTACGGCCTTACGGTCGAAAGCCTCCTCTACCATTTTAAATCTTAGACTTGAAGACATATAACTTAGAATTGAATAAAGTATTGCCAAAAATAAAAGACCCGAAGACATGAGATGATGTCATCGGGCAGCGGGGCATCGCTTTGCAGCGTAGTGGGGATAAGAGAGCGGCGGTAGTGTCGGCGACAGCTCTTGCCCACCATGTAAGGGGCAAACACCGGGGTCGGTGACCCCGCAGCGGTGCTGGAAACGAAATTCATACCTATCCGTTCTTTTTATGGCCGCAAAATTAATATATTCATTTTGATTGTGCAAATTTTTCTGATACGAATGGATAGAATAGGCAACAACCAATCTCATAATTATGGCATGAAGCATATGTACGAATAAAAATTGTTAACGCTCCTTAAATAAACTAAACCAAATCCTAACGGACTGATATCTTTATTCCGTTAAGTACTAATTTAGTACGGCTAAAATAGGCTTCTTCTTACTTATAACTTCTTCTATTCACAATATACCAAAAAAATTGTAGTTTTGTATTTCTTACGATGATTAATTGAATTGTTTACCATGAATTACCACATTGCAAAAATCTACAGGAGTCTGGCATGCCTTGCCATTGCCGTAGGAATACCTATTTTGGCAGAGGCGGCAGATGCTCCTTCTGCACTTGATGCCAAAAATTTTAAAAAATATTGGAAAATAGAGTCGGAATCGCCCGACTATAGGCTGACTTTCAGCGGTGACACTGCGGAGATTTACGCCCCTAAGGGACTCACACTTTGGCGTAAGGATAAAATGTCGGGCAACACTACCATAGAGTATGACGCCACCGTATGCACCGGGCTTCCCGACGACCGTCTGAGCGACCTTAATTGTTTTTGGATGGCATCCGACCCCAAGGCAGGCGATGTTTTCAAACGTGCGCCTTGGCGTAATGGCGTATTCTTAAACTGCTATACCCTAAATCTGTATTACCTCGGCTATGGAGGTAATAATAATACTACCACCCGTTTCCGTCGTTACGATGGAAATGAATCGGGTGTTACAGAACCAAACGCGCGTCCTAAGATACTGAAAGAGTACACCGACGAAGACCATCTTCTTAAACCGGGGAAGTGGTATCATGTGAAAATCACCAATAACGGTGGTCGTGTACAGTATTTCATCAACGGAGAGAGACTGGTTGACTTTTTCGACCCGGAACCTCTGAAGGAGGGATGGTTCGGTTTCCGTACCACGGCTTCGCGTGTACGTATCGCCAATTTCAGCTATACGACAAGCCCGGAACAACCGTCGGAAGTCCCTCTCCATCGCATCGGCTCTACTCCGACAGTCGACAGAGGTGTAATATTCGGTGTACCGTTCGACAAGGGTGCGGTAACGGTAGATACTGATTTAAACCTTACCGACGCATCCGGCAATATACTGGCTACCGACACTTGGCCTCTCGCATATTGGCCCGACGGCACTGTGAAGTGGAGCGGCATCGCGGCTACATTGCCGGCAGGTTCCGATAATCTCTCTGTGCGTATAGGTTCTAAAAAGAAGGCCCGGAAAAAGACTGTGGAATTACCGGCACGGGACTGTGGCGATGTCATCCTGGTATCGACAGGAAATACCGTCACCTATATCGCCAAGCACGGTTCTGCCCTTATCGACAGTATTGTGCAGGGTGGCGTCAAGGTGGCTTCCGACGGCCGCCTTGTGTGCTCTACCGTGTCGTCTCCCATCCTTGAAGACACAAAACATATCGATTTCACCAACTATATAAGTAAGGTCGATTCTGCCGTAATAGAACGTCAAGGTCAGCAGCACGCAGTAGTGAGGGTAAACGGTAAGCTACGGGCTGAAGAGGGACGTGAATGGTTGCCTTTCATAATAAGGTTATACTTCCATAACGGAACATCTGAGATGAAGATGGTATATACACTACTTTACGACGGATATCAGAATGCCGACTTCATACGTTCGCTCGGCGTACGTTTCGACATACCCATGCGCGAAGCTCTGTATAACCGCCATATAGCATTCTCGACAACCGACGGAGGTGTATGGAGCGAGCCTGTACAGCCTCTTGTGGGCAGACGTGTGTTGATGTTGCCCGGTGACACTTCGAAAGTGAGTGTTCAGGAACGTCAGATGCTTGGCCAACGTATACCCGGATATGATTCATTTGACGAAAAAGGACACCACCTTATCGACAACTGGGCGTCATGGAATGATTTCCGTCTCTCTCAACTGAATGCCGACGGATTCTCCATCCGTAAGAGAGCCAACGACAACAACCCCTGGATTGGCACGCACAGCGGCACGAGAGCATCAGGATACGCTTTCGCCGGTGATGTGAGCGGTGGCCTCGGAATCCAACTTAAGGACTTCTGGGAGTCGTATCCATCGACAATAGAGGTGACTAACGCACGGACGCCTTTAGCAACCATGACAGTATGGTTGTGGAGTCCGGAATCAGAGCCTATGGATCTGAGACACTACGACAATGTAGCCCACGATTTGATAGCTGCCTATGAGGATGTACAGGAAGGGATGAGCACACCCTATGGAGTGGCACGCACATCCACCTTAATCATTAATCCTACATCCGGCTACCGTGGTAAGGAACTTTTCGCCGGTGATGCCGCCTCGATGGACACGCCCGGTCTTTTACTACCTACACCAGAGTACCTGCACGACCGTAAAGCTTTTGGAGTCTGGAGTCTTCCCGACCGCTCTACCGAAAGCCGCGCAAAAGTTGAGGATCGGCTCAATCAATATCTTGACTTCTATCGCAATGCAATAGAACAGAACCGGTGGTACGGATTCTGGCACTATGGCGACTTTATGCATGCCTACGACCCCATCCGCCACGAATGGAAATATGATGTCGGTGGTTTCGCATGGGATAATACTGAACTTGGATCGAATCTTTGGTTATGGTACAGCTTCCTGCGCACCGGAAGAGAGGATGTATGGCGCATGGCCGAGGCCATGACCCGACATGTGTCGGAGGTCGACGTATATCATTTCGGTCCTAATGCCGGGCTTGGGTCAAGGCATAATGTAAGCCACTGGGGATGCGGTGCCAAAGAAGCGAGAATAAGTCAGGCTCCGTTCAACAGGTTCATGTATTACCTTACCGCCGACGACCGTATGGGCGACCTAATGACAGCAGTCAAGGATAACGACCAAATGCTATATACCATCGACCCGATGCGATTGGCCGAACCGCGAGACCAATATCCATGTACCGCCCCTGCCCGTCTGCGCATCGGACCCGACTGGCTTGCATATGCCGGCAACTGGATGACAGAATGGGAACGCACAGGTAACACTGCCTACCGCGACAAAATACATACAGGCATGAAGAGCATCTGCGCTCTGCCGGGCAGGATGTTCACCGGGCCGCTTGCGCTTGGCTACGATCCGGCTACCGGCGTCATCACTACAGAATGTGACCCCAATCTACGCACCACAAACCATCTGATGACAATCATGGGAGGCTTCGAAATCAATAATGAATTGATGGATCTTATCCCCGATTCAGATTGGGAGGATGCGTGGCTCGAACACGCTACCGACTATAAAGAGATGGCATTGAAAATTCTGCGAAATAAATTCCGGGTGTCCCGACTGGCGGCATATTCGGCATGGAAGAAACAGGACAAGGATGCCGCCGACAAGGCCTGGTACGAATTGCTCACCACAAGCGAGCATGCGAAGGCTCCTGAATTCAAGATTTATAAGGTAGATGTACCCCACGTACCTGCCACTCTCGATGAGGCCACACAGATAAGCACGAACGATGCTGCCATGTGGAGTCTCGATGCGATATATATGCAAGAGGTAATCCCTCAGGATTGATAATGACGATTAAAAATAACTTGGTAAAATTTTCGTATATGCTATTTTTGAAGATTTGCTTTTGAACAAGCTCGAATTTAGCAAGTTAAATGAGGATTTAGAAAAAGTGAAGATTCATAAATAACATAGAAAAGTTTACCAAGTTATTTTTTAATCGTCACTCAGCGCTCTCCGACCCAGCTGCCGAAGAAACAAGCTGCTATGCCAAGCAGGACGCTCAAGAGCACATATATGGCAAATGTCATGCCATCGCCTTGCCGTAAGAGGGCTAAGTTGTCGTTGCTGAAAGTAGAGAATGTGGTGAAGCCACCGCAGAGCCCGGCGGTAAGAAATAGCCGTGTCTCTACAGACAACCCGAATCGAGCCGACAGGGCATAGAACAGACCAATAAGAAAACTGCCTGCAATGTTTACCGAGAAAGTGGCCCAGGGGAAGGTGTATACGGTTATGCGCTCATGCAGCAGAAGTTGTATGCTATAGCGTAGCACACTTCCCAAACCGCCACCTAAGAAAATGGCTGCAAATTCCTTTATCATAGCTCAAATGTGAAACTATCCTTACTGATTTGAGTGTATCTACTCAAAAATAAACACCTCGCCCGGTTATGGCGAGGTGCGATATGTCGATGCAGTATATCAGTCGAAAATGTGTTTGAGTTTGGAGAATATTCGTGAACTGTCTGCTGCAGAAGGTGTAATATTGGGTTGTCCTTTCATCGACTCTATAGCCGATTTTTGAGCATCGGTCAGTTTCTCGGGAATATACACCATGATATTAATAAGCTCGTCGCCGGTGCCTCCGTTCTCTTGATCGGGAAGGCCTTTACCTCTGAGTCGCAGCACCTTGCCGGGCTGAGTACCGGCCGGTATGTTGATTCGGGCACGACCGGTGATGGTAGGTATCTCTACAGCACCGCCGAGAGTGGCTGTAGGAATATCCAACATGAGGTTGTAGATTATGTCGGCACCGTCGCGTATGAGCTCGGGATGCTTGATTTCCTCTATTACGACGAGGAGGTCGCCCGGTACTCCACCGCCTTTGGGATAATTACCTTTACCTCTGAGGGCGAAAGTCTGTCCTTCGACAGCGCCGGCAGGTATGGAGAATGTCACCTCCTGTTCCCGCCGCTCTACGCCTTGTCCGTGGCAGTATTGGCATGGTTCGGTTATTATTTGACCGGTGCCGTCGCAACGTTCACATACAGCTTCCGACTGCATCATGCCGAAAGGAGTCTGCTGGGGCACTACAACACGGCCTTGTCCATGGCATACAGGGCATGTTGCTTTCGCAACGCCATCTTTAGCTCCGGTACCATGACAATGCTGACACTCAAGGAATGTAGGCACTCTCAAGGTTTTGGTCACGCCATTGGCTATGTCTTCAAGCGAAAGCTTCACCCTGATACGGACATCGCCGCCGCGACGCTTGCGTGGCGACCTGCGTCCACCGGTAGCACCGCCGAATCCGCCGCCGAACATAGAATTGAGGAAATCGCTCAAATCGCCGTGCCGGCTGAAGAAGTCGTTCATATCGAAACCTTGCGAATAAAAACCACCGCCACCACCGCCGGGGAATCCTTGCTGACCCATCGAATGGCCGTATTGGTCGTAAAGCTGGCGTTTCTTTTCGTCGGAGAGTACATCGTATGCTTCGGCTGCCTCCTTGAATTTCTCTTCAGCTTCTTTATCGCCCGGGTTCTTATCGGGATGGTATTGTATGGCTTTCTTTCGATAGGCCTTTTTTATCTGCTCCGGGGTTGCATTCTTGTCGACACCGAGCACTTCGTAGTAGTCACGTTTGTTTTCCATAATACAAGCTCTTATTCTCCGACGGCTACTTTAGCATGACGGAGCACTTTGTCATTGAGCATATAGCCCTTTTGTGTTGTGTCGAGCACCTTGCCTTTCAGCTCGGGCGACGGAGCGGGAATTGTAGCTATGGCTTCATGCAGCTCAGGGTCAAAGTCGACTCCTGTACTCTCCATAGGTTTCACGCCTTGGCTCTCGAGGTATTTTGTAAATTTCTGATAAATCATTTCCATCCCTTGGCGTACGGCCTCGGCATCTTTTGCTGTTGAAGCAGCCGCAAGCCCTCGCTCGAAGTCATCGAGGATGGGAAGCAGTCCTGTAAGGACACGCTCGCCGGCATTCTTTAGCAATTCCGCTTTTTCTTTCATGGTGCGTTTGCGGAAATTGTCGAAGTCGGCCATCAGAAACAGATATTCTTTCTTCTCCTTCTCCAACTCGGCACGGGCTGCATCGAGTTCATTCTGAAGATTGGCATTTTCGGACTCTTCGGCAACCTCTACTTCAGCCTCGTCGTTTTCTGTGTCGAGGACATCCATGATTTCAGAAGTTTCGGCGTCTTGAGCAACTGCCTTCTCTTTGTTTTCCTTATCTTGATTTTTATCGCTCATAATGCTATTCTTTTATAAGATATATACAAAAACTCGGCCAAAATATGTTAAAATCCGGCCTACTCTAAAGATATAACAAAATTCGGGTTCTTAACGTTCGGGCTAAGGGCTTGTTTAGTGACGTTTATGTGACGATTAAAATAAATATGGATTCCCGGTCGAAAGCCATGAGGTGTATTTCGTTTTGAAACTAAGAAACTTAGCCTGCTAAGTGACTGAATTGAAAGGCGAAAGATGCCTATAAGTTTCGCATTGCGGTCAGAATGCTTTAGCCGACAATTTCCCAATGAAAATGTCAGCTTCGGGGTGACTTCGGGTCAGAGTCGCAACAAGATCTTTAGCTGTCGATTCCATCTCCAACAAGGCATAGACTGTAGAGCCCGAACCACTCATCGAGCAATATGTTATATCGTTATAGCTCTCTA
>N._stephensi_709_foregut__coassemble_757_pt1 | contig 10909 bp, 7 predicted proteins | sample N__stephensi_709_foregut__metabat2_low_PE_005 | metagenome-assembled genome bin N | reverse complement strand
ATTACGGCTACGGCCTCGGCTCCGTGTCCTTTGCCGGCAAGGCGTTGGCTCACTATCGCTCCGGCTCCGAAGAATGCTCCGTGGGGCAGACCTGATATGAAACGCGATATCAATAGTGATATATAGCCCGGCGATACGGCGGCGAAAACATTTCCGGCAACAATCACTGCTGTGAGGAGCAATAACAGACGTTTGAGTGGCCAGCGACGCAGAAAGATTAGTCCCGGCGCTCCTATGGCCACTCCTATGGAATAGGCCGATATAAGATGTCCGGCTTCCACTATGCTTATGTTCAATCCAGTAGCGACATCGCCGAGAATCGCCATCATGGTGAATTCGGCTATGCCGAGGGCAAATGTGCCGAAGGCAAGTGATAGTAGCGATTTGTTCATAGCTTGGAACGTGATAATCTTTTTAGCGTCACTTAATAAGAACTGTCGTATGTGCAGTTTTGTTCAAAAATGAAATCCAGGGTAGTGAAGCCCCTTTTGCCCGGCAAATATAGAAAATAATCCGTTATGAAGACTCAAATTTTTTAACCCAACTTTTAATTCATTTTGAAAAAACGGCAAAAATAGTCTGTTTTGCTTTGAAAAAGCGGCAGAAATAACTAAATTTGCTTTGAAAAAGCGGCATATATGCCTTGGTGTATATGTGTAGTAGCCTTATTCAAAAGATATTAATGTATTATATCGATGTTATACCGAAAGATTAGCCATTATATAGAAGATTTTTACAAGACTTCAGCGAATGCATTGCTTCTGACGGGGGCTCGTCAGACAGGTAAAACATACTCTGCCCGAATGCTTGGAAAACAGTACAAGTACTTCATTGAGCTAAATTTTGTAGAACACCCTGAAGCGATAGGTATATTTGAGAATGTGATGTCAGCCGACGAAATATTGTTACGCCTGTCGGCCATTACTGCAGTACCGATGATTTCCGGCGAGACTTTGATTTTCTTCGATGAGGTTCAGAAATGTGATAATTTGATTACTGCCATAAAATTCCTTGTTGATGACGGACGATTCAGGTATATCCTAAGCGGTTCATTACTTGGAGTAGAACTAAAGGATATCAAGTCGCAACCGGTAGGCTATATGGGCGTTAAGGAAGTCTTTCCCCTTGATTTTGAGGAGTTCATAATAAATATGGGCGTTTCAGAGCCTGTCCGTAATACACTTCGGGATTGTTGGGAAAATCGTACTGCTGTCGACACGATAGTGCATGATAAGATGCTGCAATTATTCAGATTATATCTTGTGGTGGGTGGTATGCCGGCGGCGGTAGCCGAGTATATGGCTACCAACAATGTCAATACCGTCATGAGAATCCAACAGGATATCGTTGCTCTTTATCGTATGGACATTTCTCAATATGCCCAAAAGGATAAGTTGAAAATTAAGGAAATTTTCGACCTTATTCCTTCTGAACTTGACGCCAAGAATAAACGGTTTATTCTAAAAAATCTCAACGAGCATGCTAAATTCGGCCGTTATCAAGACAGTTTTCTATGGTTGAAAGATGCCGGTGTGGCTATACCTGTATACAATGTTGATGAGCCTAAGCCGCCACTCAAACTTTCTGAGACGCGTAATCTGTTCAAACTCTTCAGCAATGACGTGGGGCTACTGGCAGCGCAGTATGCCGATGGCATTCAATTCAAGATTCTGACCGGAGACATTTCCATAAACATCGGTGCGGTATATGAGAATGTAGTAGCCGAAGAACTTCTATCACATGGGCTTGTGCCATATTATTATAACAATAAGCGTCGTGGAGAAGTGGATTTTGTTATTTCGTCGGGTGATAAGGTTGTACCAATTGAAGTAAAATCAGGTAAGGATTACCGGAATCACACGGCATTGGGCAATCTCATGTCTGATTATCCGGATGCTTTATATGATGCTGTAGTGTTGAGTAATGGTAATGTAGAAATATTTGGGAATATAACATACGCCCCAATCTACATGATAATGTTCATACGGCCAAAGGAATCTAATATTGGGGTATATAAGATAGATTTGACCGGACTATAGAGCCTGTCAAGAAATCTTATAGGTCAAATAGTTATCTGATTGATTTTGCAAAAAATGGCAAGCCCCACTGTTCGAGGAGCTTGCCAAAGATTTTTTTAATCGTCACTTATCGTCTGCGGCGTACCGAACGGGCAGCCGAGCTCGATGTTGTGCTCTTGATTTCCTTCGGCTTCTTTTCTTTTACTTTCTTCTCTTTGTTGGAGCTTGATTTCGAAGAAGACTTGGATGAGCGACGTGTGGCACGGGTGTTCGATGTCTTCGCTGTAGTTTTATCTACAGCAGTGGTATCGACTCCTGCCTCTATGGCTTCACGTGCCTCGCGGGCGGCTATCACCTCCTCGCGTGTAGGTACCCACAACTTCTTCTCGAAGTTGTCGAGACGCTCCTGTATGCTATCCTGGGCATGCTTGAGTGCATCGGGGTCGGGATACTGCTGCACCATCGATTTGTTCTTAAGGTTACGGGTCTTGTAGATATCACCGTCGTACATATTGAGGGTGAAAAAGTCGTCGTAGGTGCATGTAGGCAGGTTGTTGTCGTCGTCGATGAAAATAGACTGAGCTGCCAGGTAGGGACGCAAGTCGGAGAACTTTACCCAGAACATGGGGTACTTGAGTGCATCGCCGCCGAAGTCGCCCGAACGATGCAATACCGGGCAAATGGCTTCTACGACAGGGCGGAGACGGTTGTGGCGGGTGTCATACTCCCAGCGCTCCACTACATAGTACGACAGCACCTCATTTGTGGGTACATCGGAGGGGTCGATGGTGAATTTGGGATTTTTCTCCGTCGAGCCTTTGGCCTCGGTGTAGGGTATATAGAAGCGGTCGAGCACGTCGCGGGTATTGATGCGGTACTGGTCGGTGAAGATCTCGCGTCCGTCGAGGTACTCATAGGCCGGTATGGTGTTGGCGGCAAGCAGGCGCATGATTATGCGGAAGAGATTTTCCTGCCCTTCGATGGGTTCCTCGGGGAAGTATAGTGCGGCATTTTTGTCCTTGTCCAGGTCGATGGAGCGGTAGATTACACGCATCCACTGTCGGTCGGCGTCGCTAATCGACTGGTCGCTGTCGCTGAAGAAGCTCTGCATGCGCTCGGTCACCTGCGGTCCTTCGGCCTGCTCGGTCTTACGGTCGCGGCCTCCACGGCGCACCACACTGCCGCTGCTCTCGTTTTGGGCGATGATGTCGGGGCTCAATGACAGCAAGGCTATCGCTGCAAGGCTTATTTTTATTATCTTATGCATCGTTGTAGTAGATTTTGCTTAGTTTACAATGACTTCCATCGGCGAGAGGTCGCGGGTGAGTCCGTCGGGGCCTTTGGCGCGTATACGTGAGATATAGAACCGCTTGCCTCTGCTGAGACGTTGGAACTGTTGTTTCTGCCTTTGCGAGAATTGCGATCCGTTGCTTACCTCGGGCATTGCGTTGCCCGATGAGTCGAAGAATACAGTTTCGAAACTCTCCACCGTAAACGGCGTGTCGAGCAGGCCGTCGTCGATAGCGGCCTCAAGGCCGGGCGACTGCAGCAGCAGCGCTTTTTGGAACGGCTTACCGCCACGGTAGTGGTCGGTATTGCCCTGGGCGTCCTTGAAGGCTATAAAAGGTGTAGGGTCGGGTAGCTTGCGTACACGGAATTTCGTCTGCGCCATCTGCACGGGTTTGCCGTCCATGTTTGCCGTTACGGTGACAGTGGCATCGCTGCCCACTTGTCCGGGACGTGCCACCCAGCTGTCGCCTTTACGTGTGAGTGTACCGTTGGTCATTGAGGCTGATATGTCGCCCATGGCCACGCCCGGGACCGAGATGCTTACAGGGTTGTCGATGCCGGCGTAAAGTACATTCATCATCGTGGCCGATACTGTGGCCATAGGTTCTATGACGGTGTACGACGAAGTGAAGTCGCGGCGTGTGGTGCTGCCGTCGGGATTGGGTACTTCGAGCCACCCTTTGTAGGTGAAATCGCCGGTGGAGCCTGTGGCTACCTCATAGAGGCCGCGGTCGTTGTCGAGAGCCTTACCCTCGATATATACCTGTGGACGCTGAGTGGTGTCGACGGCTGCGAGGACGATGTTGGCGACATATTTGCTGCCTCTCATCACCAGCCGCGACTGCGGCAGCACGTAGGCCGATAGTTCGTTGACTCTCACGTCACCGGCATCTACTTGGCTCAGAAGCGAATTGAGTGCCTCGCCCTCGGCATATAGTATGTCGCTTTGCAGTTTGGCAAGGATGGTGATTGCTGCCACTACGGGCTGCTGGTCGAACTTGGCTTCTTCCCACGCCTGAGGTGCGAGGGTGCCGCGGCGTGTCACCGGCGCTGTGGAGAGTGCCTCTGTTATGGTGGCTCGCTTGGCGGTGTCGGGGATGAATGCTGTCACGAAACCGCTATAGTCGTCGATGCGACGACGCAACAGTTCGCCACGCGGATTGCCGGGGGCAAGCATCACTACCGACGCCGATTCGAGGTCGTCGCGGTTCTTGATATTGTAGATGTCGCCGTCTTTGCCGTCCGCTTTCTTTACTATGGCATCCTTGAGTGTGTCGACATAATTGTAGAGTTGAGCTGTACGGTTGCGCACCTCCGAAGCCCTCTCGAGCCATACGGTGGCCTTGTCGGGGTTCTGGAGCGCGAGAGCCTCGAGTTCGCTGTATACGGCAGTGTTGCGCTGGCCGTAGTTGGTGTTGGAGCGGTTGAGGCCCTCATGTACCTGCGTAAAGCCATCGAGTACGTCGCTCGACACATTGAGTGCCAGCATCGCTGTCAGGACGATGTACATCAGGTTGATCATCTTCTGACGTGGTGAAAGCCTGTTGGTGTTTGCTCCCATTTGCTATCGGTGGTTGAGGGTGTTATACGTTTACCTGCTGCTCGCTGGCTACAGGGTGGGCTATGCCATTGTGGGGCTGTGCGTCGTGGTTGATGCCTATGCCGCCGAGGTCGGGCATGGGGGCGGCGGGACGGTACATGTTCACTGTCATGGCCTGTATCATACGCTCATAGATACTGTTGAGCTGCTGCATGTAGCGGGCCATCTTTTCGGTCTCCTCGCAGTAGCGGGCGCTTTGGCTGGCGCTCTTCTCATACATGTCGCGTATGTCCTTGATACCGCGGTTGACACGGTCGATGGCGTCGATTTGCGACGAAACGCTGCGAAGCTGTAGCTCATATATGGTGTTGAGACCGCCTAAGTTCTGATGCAGTGCCGACATCTGCTCTACATATCCTGCCGAGCTGCGGCTTATGCCTTCGGAGTTCTCAGTGATAGCGCGGTAGCTCTCCAACAGAGTCGCCGACACCTGATTGAGTGCGGCGGTGGTGGCTTTGAGCTGTTCCATCTCGGTGGCGAGCTCGGCCATAGCTGCATGATAGCTGTCGGTTGCCGACAAATCTACGGCTTCTGCCGCAGTCGTGCCCACGGGCATAGGCACTCCGGTGGCAGCTGTGGGCGCACCGGCCACAACAGAGCCTCCGCCGAGGCCTCCGCGCACCTGTGCATCCTCTTCGCCGCGTAGAGCCGGGAACACATCCTCCCAGTGATATTCCTTGGGTGGACGGTCGAAGGCTGTGAGCACGAACATGAGCACCTCGGTGCCCATGCCTATCGACAGAAGGGCATTGCCGCCGGGGAGGTGCAGTATCTTGAATAGCGCACCCCAGATGACGATGGCGGCACCTATCGAGTATGCGAAGTTGAAGAAGCGCTGTCCTTTCTCGCTGCTGATGAAAGAACCAATGACTCCCTTATATGTTTCTATTTTTCCCATTTTCGGTTATTTCTTATTCTGTTTCTGACCTTTGGCAAATCCTATCTGAGTACGCACGCAGCGGAAGCCTATATAAGAGCGTTGTTCGTTTTGGTATTCCCACATCCGGAGGTCGGAGCGGACGTTGTGAGCCACGTCTTTCCATGAGCCACCCCTGATGATTTTGCGTTTCATCTTATAGGGGTCCTCATCGGCGGCGTTGTAGCGGTATTCGGGGTTGAGGTCGCTTGTGAGGCGTCCTACACTTTCGGTGAAGGCCGTCGATGTCCATTCGCTCACGTTACCGGCCATGTCGTAGAGGCCGAAGTCGTTGGGAGCGTAGGTGCCCACCCGCGATGTTATCACATGTCCGTCGCGCACATAGTTGCCCTCGGCGGGTTTGAAGTTGGCGTAGAAGCATCCTTTGTCCTCGCTCATGGTGAGGTCGCCGTCCCAGGGGTACATATTCTCGTCTACACCGGCACGGGCGGCATACTCCCATTCGGCCTCGGTGGGGAGGCGGTATGGCTCTATGTACACTCCTTCTTTGCCTAACGAGCGGCGCAGATAGTCGGTGCGCCAGTTGGCGAAAGCATTGGCCTGTTCCCAGCTCACACCTACCACGGGGTAATCGTTGTAGCCGCCGTGTGAGAAGTACATGCGTACGTAAGGCTCGTTGTAGGCGTTCTCGAAGTCGTTGACCCATGCGGTAGTGTCGGGGTATACATTCACTATATATGTGTTGAGGAAGTCGTAGAGGCCGGTGAGAGTACGCTGTATTGTCTGACGGCGTATCTGTCCGTCCTCGTCGATCCATGCGGTGTCCTTGGAGATGGTAGGCTCTACGCGCCGGGCGTTGCGGCGGTCGGTATTGTAGTCGCGACGGGAGGCATCGAGACGGTTACGGCGGCGTGCTGCCTCGGTGTGGTTGTAGATTTCGTAGCGGTAGTTGAGCTGCTCGGGGTCGAGCTCGCGCACGCCTGTGATGGGGTTGGTGCGGTATACGCTCTCTATCGCCCTCTGTTCGTCTTCGTTAGGATTGCGCCAAGGTATGGCTTTGTTCCAGTTCAGATGAGGTGTGACGGGGTTGCCCTCGCGGTCTTCCTCTATCTTGAAGTCTTCGTTGCCTCCGTAGGCAGGGTCGGCCAGGCGCTCGCGGATGATGCTGTCGCGTACCCAGAAGACGAACTGCTTGTACTTGCTGTTAGTTATTTCGGTTTCGTCCATCCAGAAGCCGTCGACGCTGATGCCTCGGGCGTTGGCCTGGAGATTCCACAGCGAGTCGTCCTTGTTGACTCCCACTTTCATCGAGCCACGGTCTACCAGCACCATTCCGTAGGGTGTAGGTTCGGCCCACGATGTACCTCCGACACCGGTGACCTCGCCTCCGGCACCACCGCGCGAGCCGCCGGTGGCACACGATGCCAGCACTGCCACAAAGGCCAAAGGAATCAGTATGTTGCTTATCTTTTTCATATATTCTTACAAGGTGGAGCCGTGGCCCCGGGTTGGTTTATTGGTCGGGTGTATGCGCATGGTGCGGTTCGCTTCGGCAACCTACATCAGCCGCACACTCTTGTGCTTGTTGCGGTTCTTGTCGCCCATGTCGAGCTTGAGGCTGTAGCCGACGAATATCTCATGGCTGCCTGCCGAGGCACTGCGCAGGGCGCTGGTGGCGTAGTCGAAGCTGTAGCCTATGTAGAAATTTTTGATTTCGGCTGCCACCGTGGCTATCAGGGCGTCGTCCCAGCGATATCCCAAACCGAAGCTCAGGAACTTGCGCAGTCGCGCCCTCGCCATAATTTCTGCCGTCCAAAAAGTGAAGTCGCTCTTCACCAACATTGATGGCATTATTTCTATTAACGTGTTTTTTATCGGAATATTGCATCCCGAAGTAAAATAAAGTGTCCTCCGAGCCTGAAATTCGTAGCGTTGCTCTCCCGAGGTCTCCGAACCACCCGATGCGTTTTCGGCGTTCATCGTTATGGTGGGCGACATCAGATGGGTACACGACAGTCCGGCGTAGAACTTGGGATGCTCGTACCATAGTCCGGCGGCGGCATCGAAGGCCGTGCCGTGGATGTCGGAGGTAGGTATACCGTCGTCGGTGCCCTGGTGATAGTCGTCGCTGTCGGGCAAGTATACTTCCGAGCCTTTGAAACTTTGGTCGCGGAAGCCTATCTGCAGGCCCAGGCTCCATAAGCCGCCCCATTTGCGCAGTTTATATGAGGCCTGTATGCCGAGGTCGAGGCTCGAATACAGGCCTATGCTTTCCTGTCCGGCCACTACACCCAGGCCTATGCGCTTGCTGCCGAGCTTGAAAGGCATGTCGGCGGCGGCGAGGAATGTCTGCGGTGCGCCGTCGATGCCCACCCACTGCAGGCGTGCGCCGCCGCGTATGCGCACAAAGTCGGACTGACCCGTGGCGGCGGGGTTGTAGAGGGTCGGGGCGGCGTAGTACTGCGACAGATTGGACTCTGTCTGCGACCACGCCGGCAGTGACAGCAGGATTATGATAAGTATGATGACCGTACGTCTCATTCGAAGTAGAATGTTAACACAATCATCTTCGAGGTGGCCTTGGCGATGGATTGCGTGAATTTATATTTTATAGGGTCGTCGACAAGGTCGGGACGGTCGTGTACGAGCACATCGCTCAGCCCGAAGCAGAATTTAAGCTCCGGTATGAGCTTGAAATAAGGCAGGTAGAAGTCGCACCCGAAACCTACTGTGAGGTAGAGGTCCGATGTCGACAGCTGCAGAATGTCGCTGCGTTTCTTTGTGACATCGAAAGCGGGCATCACACCGCCCACGACATAAGGCCGGGAGTTGCGGTAGCGCTGCGCGGCGAATTTGACGTCGACAGGCAACACGACGAAGGTCGACTTGATATTCTGCCGCTCGCGGGCGTCGCTGTTGAGCTCGCGCATGGTCACGTCGCGGCTGCCGAAATACATACCCGGCGATACTCGCAGCGAGAAGTAATTGTTCAATCTCCAGTCGAACAGGCCGTTCACGCAGAATCCCGGCTGATAGTTGGGTTGCTCAAGACGCCATTCCTCGCCGGTGTCGGTGATGAAACCGTTGTGGGTGAAGTGTATGTCGCTGGTGTAGGCGCCTACAGAGAAGCCAAGATGCCAGCGGCGCTGGTCGGCATAGGGCCTGTTCTGAAGTTTGTCGTTGAACGCACGCGAAGCCGCCGGGACGATAGCCACAGCGACAAGCACGACAGTCAACATTAATCTTAAGTACCTCATCAACTACAATAACGGCGCCGAGTACTAAATATTGCACCCGCGACCTAAAAAAGCCTATACATCCAAGCCTTGCAGCATATCTTTTGACACAAGCTTTTACGGTTGGTTTTCCAAGGTGTTTTTTGAGAAAAATTCATCCCGGCGTTCACAGAGGCTGATTTTTTTACTAACTTTGCCGAGAATTTCATCACATCAACAAACAGTCGAATAAAAATTAATGGTAACTTCAGTATTTTGGCTTGTGCCGGTGTCGGCAGTGGTCGCTTTGCTGCTTGCATGGTATTTCTACCGCGATATGCTGCGTCAGAGCGAGGGCACTGCGACTATGCAGCGCATAGCCTCACATGTGCGTAAGGGTGCGATGTCGTACCTTAAACAACAGTATAAGATAGTGGGATGGGTGTTTGCGGCACTTGTAGTGCTGTTCTCCGTCATGGCCTATGGTTTCGATCTTCAGAACCATTGGGTGCCTGTGGCATTCCTCACCGGAGGTTTCTTTTCGGGCCTTTCGGGATTCCTGGGCATGAAGACGGCCACATATGCTTCGGCGCGTACCGCCAACGCTGCTCGTACCTCGCTGAACAGCGGCCTGCGCGTCGCTTTCCGTTCGGGAGCCGTGATGGGTCTTGTCGTCGTAGGCCTGGGCTTGGTCGACATATCTTTTTGGTATCTACTTCTCGATGCCCTTGTGCCTCTTGAGGGTACGGCTAAATTGGCCATGATTACCACCACCATGCTCACCTTCGGCATGGGTGCGTCTACACAGGCGCTCTTCGCTCGTGTAGGCGGCGGTATATATACCAAGGCTGCCGACGTGGGTGCCGACCTCGTAGGTAAGGTTGAAGCCGGCATCCCCGAGGACGACCCGCGCAACCCCGCCACCATAGCCGATAACGTCGGCGACAATGTCGGCGACGTGGCCGGTATGGGCGCCGACCTCTATGAGTCGTACTGCGGCTCTATCTTGGCCACCTCGGCTCTCGGTGCTGCCGCCTATCTGCTTACAGGCGACGAGGTGATGCAGTACAAGGCCGTCATCGCCCCCATGCTCATCGCTGCCGTAGGCATACTGCTGTCGATACTCGGCATATTCTGCGTACGCACCAAGGAGAACGCCGACATAAGGCAGCTCTTGGGGTCGCTATCGCTGGGTACCAACCTCAGCTCAGTGCTGATAGTGGGCGCTACGTTCCTCATCCTGTGGCTGCTTGGCCTTGAGAACTGGGCGCTGATAAGCTGCTCTGTCGTGGTAGGTCTGCTTGTGGGCATAATCATAGGACGATCTACAGAATACTATACCTCGCAGTCGTACCGTCCGACCAAGAAACTCGCCGAGAGCGGCACCACAGGCCCCGCCACCGTCATTATATCGGGTGTAGGTCTCGGCATGGTGTCGACAGCTATACCCGTCATCGCCGTCGTAGCGGGCATTATACTCAGCTACTGGTTCGCCTCGGGCTTAGATTTCAGCAATGTAGCCATGGGTCTCTATGGTATAGGCATCGCTGCTGTGGGCATGTTGTCGACACTCGGCATCACCCTGGCCACCGACGCCTACGGCCCCATCGCCGACAATGCCGGCGGCAACGCTGAGATGAGTGGCCTGGGCGAGGATGTGCGCCGCCGCACCGACGCCCTCGACTCGCTCGGCAACACCACCGCTGCCACCGGCAAGGGTTTCGCCATAGGTTCGGCAGCCCTCACGGGCCTGGCGCTGTTGGCGTCGTACATCGAGGAGATACGCATAGGTATGGAGCGCCTCGGCGAGACTTTCGTGCAGATTGGCGACCGCACGGTACATGTCCACGAGATGTCGTTCCTCGACTTTATGACCTACTTCGAGGTCAACCTGATGAGCCCCAAGGTG
>N._stephensi_709_foregut__coassemble_742_pt1 | contig 11069 bp, 8 predicted proteins | sample N__stephensi_709_foregut__metabat2_low_PE_005 | metagenome-assembled genome bin N | reverse complement strand
TATCTTTGCGAAAACCAATCAATAGCCGCATGCCCCTAAGCCCACGATACCCCCTTGGCAACCCTGATACTCCTTACCGATACAGGAGCACGGGAAACTAATAATGTGGGCGAAGCTCGCGGTCTTGTTACCGGTGTCACGAAAATTTTACCAAGTTATTTTTTAATCGTCACTAAATAGGATAACATACCTGAGATGAATCATGATTACAATATGGAATGAAAAAATGGCGTTCAAGTTATAGGAAATAAAATATTTTATGTACTTTTGCACGTTAATTCTACAAAGTAAAGAACGCAGTGGAAACAAAGTACATATTCGTCACCGGGGGCGTAGTGTCGTCGCTGGGCAAAGGAATAATATCGTCGTCGCTGGCTTGCCTTCTCAAAGCAAGAGGGTTTCGCGTCACGATACAGAAATTCGATCCGTATATCAATATCGATCCCGGCACTTTAAATCCTTATGAACATGGCGAATGCTATGTCACCGATGATGGGCATGAGGCTGATTTGGATCTTGGACATTACGAGCGGTTCACCAATGTACGCACATCCCGTGCAAACAATGTGACCACCGGGCGTATATACCAAGCTGTAATAGATAAGGAACGGCGCGGCGATTATCTCGGCAAAACCGTGCAGATTGTGCCGCACATCACCGACGAAATCAAACGCAACGTAAAGTTCCTCGGTAATACCGGCAATTACGATTTTATAATCACCGAAATAGGCGGCACTGTCGGCGATATCGAATCGCTGCCGTATCTCGAGGCTGTGCGTCAGCTCCGTTGGGAACTTGGTATCAACAGCTTGTGCGTACACCTTACTTATGTACCTTACATCTCGGCCGCCGGAGAATTGAAGACAAAACCCACGCAGCACTCGGTAAAAGCTCTGCAGGAAGTGGGCATACAACCCGATATTCTTGTTCTTCGTACGGAAAAAGAAATTCCGGCCTCCATGCTAAGGAAGATTGCCCTGTTCTGCAATGTCGCAGCCGACGCAGTGGTACAATCGAAGGATGTCAATTCTATTTATAAAGTGCCGCTCATGCTCCACGCCCAGCGTGTCGATGAGATAGTGCTCCGCAAAACCGGGATACCCGTCGAGGGTGAGCCCCACATGAAGCCTTGGCTGGATTTTATCAATAAGATGGACAATGCCACCGAAACCGTCACAATCGGCCTTGTAGGCAAATATGTGGAACTTCAGGATGCATATAAGTCAATCAGCGAAGCGCTCTTCCATGCCGCCACGTATGCCGGTCATAAACTCAAGTTGGTATACATACATTCGGAGAAGCTCACCGATGGCAATATTGGAGAACGTCTCGGCGGTATGGACGGTATCATCATAGCACCCGGATTCGGTCAGCGCGGTATTGAAGGAAAATTCGTAGCCCTTCGCTACTGCCGGGAGCACGACATACCCACTTTCGGTATCTGCCTTGGCATGCAGTGTATGGTAATAGAATTCGCCCGTAATGTACTCGGTCTCGATGATGCCAACAGTACAGAGATGGATCACTCAACCGGTCATAATGTAATAGACCTCATGGAGGAGCAGAAGAACATATCAAATCTCGGAGGTACAATGCGACTCGGTGCGTATGACTGCGTCCTCCGCGATGGTTCTCTCATCGCAAAGGCCTATGGTACACAACATATCCGCGAGCGTCACCGCCACCGCTACGAGTTCAACAACAACTACCGTGCGGCATTCGAACAAGCAGGCATGGAATGTGTGGGCGAGAATCCTGCCACACATCTGGTAGAAGTGGTGGAGATGCCATCCAAAAGATGGTACGCGGGCACTCAATATCATCCCGAATACTCCAGCACTGTGCTGAATCCAAGCCCCATATTCCGCTCTTTCATCGATGCGGTCATAGCATATCATAAAGAAACACACGATAAAGAATAATGGATAAGAACACCCTTACAGGCCTGCTGCTGATGGCGGCTGTGATGTTCGGCTTCCTGTGGCTGAGCAAGCCGAGTGATGCCGACATCGCTGCCGATAAAGCCCGACGTGAGCAGATGCAGAAGTCCTCGACACATGATGAGACAACCCCTTCGGTATTGTTGACAGCCGACGATAGCACTGCTCTTGCAGCGTCGGTGCGTTCGATGGGAACAAAACTCTCCGACGGAGGATACTCATTCATCAACGATAATTTCAACCTTACGCTCGACTCGCTCGGAGCGCTCGGTGGCATCTACACCGATGGTACTACAACAGTAGGCATCAACGACCTTATCGCAAATAGGACTCAACTCGGCATGCAGTCTATCAACACTGCCACGCAACGAGTGAGAGAACTGACTGCGAATGCGGCAAAATACGCCGGTTTCGCACGCTATCTGTCCGGTGATAGCAAGGAAGTCATCCTCGAAAATGACCTTATCAAAGTCACCCTTGCCAGCCGTGGTGCTATGGTGGAGCAGGTTGAGCTCAAGAAATTCAATACAGAAGTGGGAGGAGATACAGCCAAGGTGAACCTCTTCCGCGATAATACCGATGGCTATGGATTCCGCTTTCTCACCAGCGACCAACGTCTCGACACCCGCGATTTCAACTTCGCCACTACCGTAGAAGGCGACAGCGCGGTTTACTTCGCCATAACCCCGGACAGCGGTGCCGAGTGGGGTATACGCTACACCCTTGCAAAGGACGGCTATACCGTACGTATGGATATAATACAGAAGGGCATGTCCGGAATATTAGCCGGCAACACCGCCTCTATGGATTTCTACTGGCATCAGAAGATGGGGCGCAACGAACTTGGCCGTACATTCGAGGAACGCAACAGTGCCATATACTATAATTATATAGGAGAAGGCGTAGACGAACTCAGTGCCAACGATGACGACAGCGAGAGCGTAAATGGACGTCTGCGATGGGTGGCTTTCAAGAACCAATTCTTCTCCAGTGTCATCATTGCCCGCGACTGTTTCAGCACAGCCGAGTTGAAGTCTATCAATCTGAAAACAGCAGACTACCTCAAGGACATGACCATGGACGCCACTCTTCCCTATGGCCTCGGAGATGGTATAGCGGCAAGTTTCGACTGGTACTTCGGCCCGAACGACTATCCCATACTCTCTAATATCGACGACACATTAGGCTATGACGAAAATCTCAATCTTACTCGGCTTATACCCCTCGGCTGGGGACTCTTCCGGTGGATTAACGTCATCATTGTGATACCTGTATTTACATTCCTCGGAAAATTCATAAGCAGCTACGGCCTTATAATATTCCTCCTGACGGTATTCATCAAGCTCATTATCTTCCCGTTTACGTTCAAGAGCTACAAGAGCCAGGCGAAAATGCGTGTGCTCGCACCGGAAATCAAAGAAATCAACGAGAAGTATCCCAATCAGGAAGATGCCCTCAAACGCCAGCAGGAGACCATGGCTCTTTACAGCCGTGCAGGCGCAAGCCCATTCTCCGGCTGTCTGCCCATGCTTTTCCAGATGCCGGTGCTCATAGCCATGTTCTCATTCTTCCCCTCGGCTATAGAACTGCGCGGACAGTCGTTCCTGTGGGCGCACGACCTCTCGGCTCCCGACTCCATCCTGACATTACCGTTCACCATACCTTTCTACGGCAACCATGTAAGTCTTTTCTGCCTTCTGATGACAATTGTCAACATCATATATATGAAGGTGAGTATGCAGAACCAGCCTACAAGCCAAGGCATGCCGGGCATGAAGATGATGATGTACATAATGCCGGTAATGTTCCTGTTCATATTCAACGATTACGCATCAGGTCTGAGCTACTACTATTTCCTGTCGTTGCTTATCACAATTCTTCAGACATGGATATTCCGCCATGTTATCGATGAGAAGAAAGTACGTGAGCAGATGCTTGCCAACGCCCGCAAACCGCGCAAGAAAAGCGGCTGGATGGCTCGTCTCGAAGAAGCAAGCCGTCAGGCTCAGGCTGCCCAGCGTCAGCAACAAGGAAGCAGAGGAGGCAAACGCCGCCGTTGACAACAATCGCTCTTTTTGCGGTATGAAGAATAAAAAGACAATTTTGATAGTTTTGGCCATATTGGCAGTTGTGGTGATTGCATCGGGCTGTCTGGCCAAATTCTATGTCTTCGCACAGTGGAAACATTCGGATATCCGTTTGAATATCGCCGCAGGCTGCGATGTGCGTCAGGCTATCACAAGCCAACTTGGAGCATCTTTCGGCGACAAAGTATACAATCTGTGGCATTGGCAGGGCGGAGAGGCTGCCAATGCCTATGGTTCGTATATCATAAAAACCGGGGATGAAGCTGTGAGAGTGGCACGGCGTATAGCTCATGGCAATCAAACGCCGATACGCATGACATTCAACAATATGCGGACTTTCAAGGATTTTTCGTCACGTATCGCATCACAGATGGAATTCGATGAGCAGGCGTTTACATCTGCTTGCGACTCAATTCTACCCGGACGTGGATTCAACAGCGACAATTACATATCTGCTTTTCTCCCCGATACGTACGAATTTTATTGGACAGCAAGCCCGGCTACGGTCATCGAGAAGCTGATGGCTGAACGCGACAAATTCTGGAACGATTCAAGGAAGGCAAAAGCAGAGGCTCTTGGCTTGACTCCTAACGAAATACACATATTAACTTCAATCGCAGCCAGCGAAAGCAACAAATCGAATGAATGGGGGCCGATAGCACGCCTGTATCTCAATCGCATAGGCAAAGGTATGCTTCTGCAGGCCGATCCTACAGTAGTATTCGCTACGGGAGACTTCAGTATACGCAGGGTTACCGGTACACATCTCAGGACCGACTCTCCGTATAATACCTACATCTACAAGGGCCTTCCACCCGGACCTATCAGAATGGTCGACCGCCAACAACTCGACGAAGTACTCAACTCCGAAGCAAACGACTACCTCTACATGTGTGCCAAACCCGATTTTTCCGGTTATCATAACTTTGCCAAGGACTATAATCGACATAGGCTCAACGCGGCACTCTACTACCGGGCTCTTGAGGCTCGAGGTATATAGAAGCTTGTACAATGGCTGAATTTATGTGTAAAATTATTGGCCTAAAGTCGAAAAAATTAGTTAACTTTGCGTTACGTCTTATGCCGAGACTCACTATTGGAAATATAAATATCTAACACATAATATTATACAAACTAACACCATGTCAAAAACTGCAACAGCAGCGACAGCTGCTCCGAAGAAAAACAGCAACATAGTGGCTATTATCACTATGTTCTTTATCTTCGCCATGATTTCATTTGTTACCAATATGGCAGCGCCATTTGGCAACATTTGGGGCTTCCGCTACGAATGGGCCGGCATGGCCGGTAACTTGATGAACTTCACCGCCTATCTGTTCATGGGTATCCCGGCCGGCAATATGCTCATCCGCTACGGTTACAAGAAAACTGCCCTTATAGCACTGGCAGTAGGTGCCATCGGCCTCGGCATTCAGTTGCTATCGAGTGTAGCCGGTGCCGACATCGTCGTTATCGGCGGTGAGAATCCCACTACCCTCAACCTCTTCATATACCTCCTCGGTGCTCTTGTGTGCGGTTTCTGTGTATGTATGCTCAATACTGTCGTAAACCCGATGCTCAACCTCCTTGGTGGCGGCGGCAACAAAGGTAACCAGTTGATACAGACCGGCGGCACACTCAACTCCCTTTCCGGAACACTTACTCCTATGCTCGTAGGTGTACTTGTAGGCACCCTTACCAAGGAAACCACCATGTCAGCAGTAGCTCCTCTGGTACTGACAGGTATCATAATCTTCGTACTCGCATTCATCATCATATCTTTTGTTAAGATACCTGAACCTCAAGGCAATCTTCACAAGGCCAAATATGAGCACAGCCCCTTGGCTTTCCGTCACTGTCTGCTCGGTGTCATCGCCATCTTCTTCTATGTAGGCATCGAAATCGGCATCCCCGGCGAAATGAACGCCTGGATAAGCCGCGAATCTTTTGAGGGCGCTGCCGCTGTGGCAGGTTCTCTCGCTGCTCTCTATTGGCTTATGATGCTTGTTGGACGATTCCTCAGCTCCATCATTAGCGGCAAGGTAAGCACTCGTGTCCAGATGATTACTGTAAGCTGCGTAGCTATCTGCCTTGTGCTCGCTGCCATACTTCTGCCCGAAAGCATTACTTTCAAATCGCCTGAAATCAAAGCTCTGAACATCACCAGCGGACAAGTGCCCATGAAATGTCTCTTCCTTTTCCTCTGCGGCCTTTGTACTTCGGTTATGTGGGGCGGTATATTCAACCTCGCCACCGAAGGCCTTGGTAAGTACACCGCTAAGGCGTCCGGCATATTCATGATGATGGTAGTCGGTGGTGGTATAATGCCTTATATTCAGGACTATATCGGCCGTTCTGTAGGTTATGTGGCCAGCTACTGGCTCGTCCTTGCAATGCTTGTCTACATCCTCTTCTACTCGGTGGTAGGCAGCAAGAATGTCAACAAGGACATACCGGTCAACGAAGAGCCCTTCGATGCCCGCGACCTTTGATAGAATCTCAAATCAGCAATTCATCCGCCCGGAGTGTGCAACTCCGGGCGCTTTTATAGCTATTTCGCACAAATGAAGATAATAGTGGCTTGCGACTCTTTCAAAGGCTCGTTGACAAGTGACGAGGTCAACGAGGCTTGTCGTTTAGGTATCCGCGATGTAATGCCCCAAAGCCGGGTGTACTGCATAAGTATTGCCGATGGCGGAGAGGGTACTACGGCGGCTATAGCCAAATGCTGCCCTTGTGGCAGATGGGAAAAAGTAAAAGTATGCAATCCTATAGGTGATATCATTGATGCTGAGTACTATGTTCTGCCCGACAGCCGTATTGCCGTTATCGAGACCGCAGCCGCAGCCGGCCTGACAATTATATCTGAGGAATACCGTAATCCTTTGTATACCGACTCGTATGGTCTTGGAATGATGATGGCCGATGCAGTAGGAAAGGGTTGTCGCAAGCTCATAATCGGTCTTGGAGGAAGTGCGACAAACGATGCCGGGGTAGGTATGCTCATGGCTTTGGGTTATCGTTTTATCGATTACGGAGGAAAACCCATTTGCAGGCGGGGTGGTATTGCCCTTGGCGATATAGCCGGCATCTCACATATACCCGATTTTATACATGATATTGAGATTTGCTGCCTGTGTGATGTGACCAACCCCTTGCTTGGTAATAATGGCGCTACCAAAGTATTCGGGCCTCAGAAAGGTGCTGATGCCGAGTTGCTCAGAATTCTTGAAAATGGTATGACTAATTATGCCAAGCTGTTAGACCACACAGTTTTGACTACTCCCGGAGCAGGTGCGGCAGGTGGTATAGGTGCAAGCCTGCTCAATTTCTTCAATACAGAATTAAGGCCGGGAATCGACGTGATTCTCGACCTCGCGGACTTCTCTTCAATATCTTCGGATGCCGACCTGATAATCACAGGAGAGGGACGAATCGACCGAAGTTCACTGATGGGAAAGACTGTCAGCGGTATACTCCGGCAATCGGGCAACATACCCGTTGTAGCCATCGGAGGTACGGTAGACAATACCGCCGACCTGAGTCCTCTAAAGACAACTATCGCTGTCACCCCTTTGGATATGCCCCTATGTGAGGCCATGAAACCCGAAGTGGCGAAAGCCAATATCCGTGCTACAGTTGCTCGGATGCTGGCATAAGCAGGCAAGCATCGCCATAGCTTAGGAAGCGGTAATCCGATGCGAGGGCATGTTCATATGCCTTGTGCCATCCATCGCCGATGAATGCACTGACAAGAAGTAGCAACGTAGATTCGGGTTGGTGAAAATTTGTTACCATTGCATTGACTATACGGTATTTATATCCCGGAGCTATGATGATACGTGTACGGGCGACAAACATATCCGAGCCCTTAGTCTCGAGCCAATCGGCAAGAATTTCTAATGCCTCGTGTGCCTCAATATCGTGCAGAGTGTCATCGTAAGGACACCATTGAGGCACTTCTCCAGACCATTGTCCTTTTGCAATCAGACGTCCGGCATGATAAAGGCTCTCAAGTGTGCGTACAGAAGTGGTCCCTACAGCAATAACCGGACGGCGTCCTACCGAGTGGGAGAGTTCACGTATGAAAGCCGTGGACACTGCAATGAATTCGCTGTGCATGTCGTGATTGCCGATATTTTCTGTCTTGACAGGACGGAAAGTGCCGGCTCCGACATGGAGGGTAACTTCACGTACTGCTGCACCTTTATCTCTTATCTTGTCTAAAAGTTCGGGAGTGAAGTGCAACCCGGCGGTAGGAGCGGCCACAGAACCGTCGATGTGGCTATATACAGTCTGATAATCTGTGCTGTCGGAGGATTCCGACTTACGGTTAAGGTAAGGAGGAATAGGAATCTCACCTACAGCGGCGATGATGTCGCTCATAGTCACGGCCTCGTTATCCCACTCAAATATAATGGTACGGGAGTTGTCGGCTGCAACAGGAGTGTCGGAACGGCGTGCGGTAAGCACGGTATCTCCGGCAGCAGTATGCACCTCCATACTCAGCCCGCCGTCTTTCCACCGCTTGGAGTTGCCCACCAGGCATTGCCATTCACAATATTTCCTCGAGGCGAAAGCCTGTGCATAGTCTGCCGGCATGTGCGGTTCGAGGCAGAAAATCTCTATTATCGCACCGGTATCCTTGCGGAAGCGCAGGCGTGCGTTGATGACACGGGTATTGTTACATACCAACATTGCATCAGACGGCAACAAATCGGGCAGCTCCGAGAATATATGGTCTTCAATTGTCTTGCCATCAGAGACAAGCAACTTACATTTGTCGCGTACCGCAAGAGGGTGGCGGGCTATGCGCTCATCGGGTAAATCGTAGTGGTAGTCTTCTATTTTTATATCGCGAGGATTGGACATAGATGCAAATTTTTGGCAAAGTTACGCAAAATGAGCGGGAAAATGAGTAATTTTGCACGATATTTATAATTATGATTTCAATAAACAATCTGACGATAGAGTTCAGCTCGCAAGTCCTGTTCGACAACATCAACTACGTCATCAATTCCAAAGACAAGATTGCATTGGTAGGAAAGAATGGTGCCGGCAAGTCGACGATGCTGAAGATTATAGCCGGTCTGCAGATACCTACTTCAGGCTCTGTAGCCATACCATCCGATGTGACCATAGGTTATCTGCCGCAGCAGATGGTGCTGGAGGACACTTTGACCGTGGCCGAAGAAGTACGCAAAGTCTTTGCCCACATCGACAGTATGCAGCGGCAGCTCGACCATATGAACACAGAGCTCGCAAATCGCACGGACTATGATTCCGACGACTATCACGCTCTTATCGAACGGGTGAGCAATCTTACCGAAGATCTTGCCCTGGCCTCAAGCGACAATTGCGAAGCCGAGATGGAGAAAACACTGCTCGGTTTGGGATTTGTGCGGAGCGACTTCGAACGCCCCACGGCGGAGTTCAGTGGCGGCTGGTGAATGCGCATCGAACTTGCCAAACTTCTCCTGCGGCGTCCCGATGTGCTTCTGCTCGATGAACCTACCAACCATCTCGACATTGAATCGATTCAATGGCTCGAGAATTTCCTCATGACCAAAGCAAAAGCAGTGGTATTGGTGAGTCACGACCGTGCTTTCATCGATAATGTCACAAACCGCACCATAGAGATAACGATGGGCAAAATCTACGATTATGCCGTCAATTATTCCAAATTTGTCGTCCTGCGTGCCGAACGTATAGAACAGCAGATGCGTGCCTATCGCAATCAGCAGAAACAAATAGAAGATACAGAGGCGTTTATAGAACGATTTCGCTATAAAGCTACCAAATCGGTTCAGGTACAGAGCCGAATAAAGCAACTCGCCAAGATTGAGCGTATAGAAGTCGACGAAGTAGATACATCTCATCTGAGTCTTCGTTTTCCCCCGGCTCCGCGGTCGGGCGACTTTCCTCTGATAGTCGAGGACCTCGGCAAGGCCTATGGCGACCATCAGGTCTTCAATCACGCTACTTTTACACTTCGCCGTGGCGAGAAAGTAGCATTCGTGGGCAAGAATGGCGAAGGTAAGTCTACTCTTGTCAAATGTATTATGGGGGAAATTCCGTATACCGGCAGTCTGCGTCTCGGTCACAATGTGAAGATTGGCTATTTTGCACAGAATCAGGCACAGCTTCTCGACGGTGAGATAACTGTCTTCGATACCATCGACCGTGTGGCTGTAGGAGATATCAGGCTTAAGATACGCGACATATTAGGCGCGTTTATGTTCGGCGGTGAGGCTTCCGACAAGAAAGTGAAAGTGCTCTCCGGCGGTGAGAAGACCCGTCTTGCCATGATAAAGCTCCTGCTCGAGCCTGTCAATCTGCTTATCCTCGACGAGCCCACCAATCATCTCGACATGAAGACCAAAGATATCCTCAAACAGGCCATAAAGGACTTCGACGGCACTGTCATCGTAGTCAGTCATGACCGTGAGTTTCTCGACGGGCTTGTGGAGAAAGTATACGAATTCGGTGGCGGCAAGGTGCGTGAGTGTCTCGGCGGTATATACGAGTTCCTTGAAAAAAAGAAACTTGCCTCGCTGCACGAACTCGAACTCAAGGCTCAGACGCCCAAAGCCGACCTTCAGCCCAAACCCGTGGCTGCCGAGATGCCAAAAAACACTGCCAAATTGAGCTATGCCGAGCAAAAAGAACGCGACAAGATATTGCGTAAAGCCGCCAAAAAGGTAGAGGAGGCTGAGAATGAAGTTGCCCTACGTGAAAAGGAGCTTGCCGACATAGAGGCCAGGATTGCTGCCGGCGAAGTGGCTTCCGACATATTCGAAGCCCACGCCAATGCCGGCAAACAGCTCGAGAATGCGATGAGCCTGTGGGAGTTGGCTCAGATGGAATTAGATGAGCTGCGGGAAAAATTTTCCTTAGTACTGTAATTTTAAAAAGGAATGAACGTCCAATATAATCAGATTACAACCAATTAAATATCATAATGAAAAAAGCAAACATGATTCTTGCTTTGTCTGCAATAGCACGTGTAATTGACTGCTGAATCCACCATGTAGCATAAGTT
>N._stephensi_709_foregut__coassemble_730_pt1 | contig 11227 bp, 6 predicted proteins | sample N__stephensi_709_foregut__metabat2_low_PE_005 | metagenome-assembled genome bin N | reverse complement strand
ATACTGTCGGCGCTGCTTATATTGGTTACAGCCAATGCAATAGTATTGCGTCGGCTTAAATCGGGATTATAAAGACTGTTTCGACTTCCGGCTGTAGCGATGGCAACTTTTCCACCCTGACCGAAATCGACCCTTGCCGCTCCATCTGCGGCAGAGACAGAAGCGTCCCCTGTGGGGGTGAGCATCTTATATGAGCCGTCGACATCGAAATTGAGGTCAAGGGGTCGTCCGACGAATATACTGTCGACTGTTAAAGATGCGTTGTTCCACGCTCTCGCACTTTGGTTGCGGACGGCAATCTCAAAACCGGCTACATTGTCAATAAATGGACAATCATGCACATCAAATATCACATCCTGCCACAATGTCGGTATAAAATCGGCACAAGCCTCGAACCGACGACCGGAAGGAGAATAGAGAGTAAGACGAGTGTCGAAACATTTTCCCGGTCCTTCGGGAACAAGAAGGCCGTATTCAATAATCGGAGTGTCCGACAAATCTACCGGAGATGCGAATTTATGCTCCACACCGCGCCACAGATGAGCCTGCTGCGAAGCAGGGAAAGAAGCACGGATGTCAGTGGCTACGAGTGAGCGCCCGGCGAGCGAGCAACGGTGTGAGACGTCTGATGCATCTGCATGGCAGATGACAGAGCAGGTCAGCAATGCTGCCGATAACAGGGTGTGGTATGATTGGTTCATGGTGTATCGAAAGAATAGCACAAATTTAGACAATAGCGCCGGAAGGATGTTTCTCGCTATGTGTCAAAAATTTTTTCATCTGTTTATAAATATCGTCACAGATGGCTTCATGCGCGGATTTTACAAAAGATGGTACATTCTCTATAATATTTCATTATATTAATCACTACCTTTACGCCCGACTTATCGTCACTTAAACTATATCACATTTCTCAACAATTATGCAAATACACAAAAAGATATTCTCTGCAGCTATGGCCGGAGCCTTGTGTCTTATGGCCACATCCTGCGGAAAGAATCCTTCGGAAGTGTCCATTGCGACTGTGGAGGAGAACTTCATGTCGCCTCCCGACAGTATCCGTATCGCCGCCTATTGGTATTGGATCAACGATAATCTCTCGCCCGAAGGCGCAGTCAAGGACCTCGAGGCCATGAAGGCCGCCGGAATCACAAGAGCACAGATAGGCATGATCGGTGTCGAAGGGCTGCCGTATGGCGAAGGCACCTACAACAGCGACCTGTGGTGGAAGACTCTGCATCAGGCACTGAAGACTGCCGGCGAACTCGACATCGAGATAGGTATATTCAATTGCCCCGGCTGGAGCCAGTCGGGCGGTCCGTGGATCAAACCCGAAGAATCGATGCGTCATATTGTTTCGGCTCAGACTGTGGTTGAAGGTCCGGGAGAGAAGACCATTGAACTTCCCGCTATCGAAGGTGCATGTCAGGATGTGGCAGTGATTGCATACCCTGCATTCTCCAAGGACGCCTACACCAAAACCTTCAAGGTTGCCAAGACAGAGGGCAAACCTCTTGTGCAGACCCTCCGACTCGACCGGCCTTCGGTACTCCGCAGTGCTGAGATAAAGGTTGCGACCCCCATCAACACCGCAGCCACCCTCAAGGCCAAAGCCGGCGATGAATGGACAGTGCTCAAGACTTTCGCTATCGACCGATATAACGACCAGAATATCGTAGGTTTTGACCCCTATGCACCTGTCGTGGTATCGATACCGGAGGCAAAATACAGCGAACTGCTGCTCGAAGTAGCCGCTCCGGGCGCCGGAGATATAGAGGTAACACTTTCTGAACAACCTAAAGTAGAGCGTGTAGCTGAGAAGCAACTTGCCAAGATGTGCCAGGTGCCCCTACCGATGTGGGACTACTATATGTGGGACAACCAACCCGACTATACCTCCACCGACTGGACAGTCAACCCTGCTGATGTAGTGGTACTCACTTCGGATGTCAAGGACGGCAAGCTGACTTGGGATGTTCCTGCAGGCAAATGGGTTATATCGCGCATAGGTATGGCTACCACCGGTGTCACCAACTCACCGGCGTCGCCCGAGGCAACTGGTTTGGAAGTCGACAAGCTCAACCGCAAGCATCTGCAAGGCCATTTCGATGCTTATATCGGCGAAATCATGCGCCGTATTCCGGCCGAAGACCGCCGTACTTTCCGCATACTTGTAGAAGACAGCTATGAAACCGGCGGACAAAACTGGACCGACGATATGACCGACCGTTTTATCGAGCGTTACGGCTATTCTCCGCTTCCTTATCTGCCCGTACTCCAAGGCATACCGGTGGGAGACAATGAGAAATCCGACCGTTTCCTTTGGGATCTGCGCCGCCTTGTTGCTGATCTGATAGCATATGAATATGTTGGCGGCCTCAAGGAAATATCGAACCGCAACGGCCTTACCACATGGCTCGAGAACTACGGCCACTGGGGATTCCCGAGCGAATTCCTCCTCTACGGCGGCCAAAGCGACGAGATTGCCGGCGAATATTGGAGCGAAGGCACTCTCGGCGATATCGAGAACCGTGCAGCCTCCTCCTGCGGTCATATCTATGGCAAGACAAAGATATGGGCAGAATCATGTACAGCCGGAGGAAATCCTTTCGGACGCTACCCCAACATGATGAAGCAACGTGTCGACCGCTTCTTCACTGAAGGTATCAACGCATCTCTGCTGCATCTTGTGATACACCAGTCCGACACCCCTGAAGAGCCCGGCATCGCCGCATGGTTCGGCAACGAATTCAACCGCAAGAACACATGGTATGAGCAGCTCGACCTATTCACCGACTATCTGCGCCGTTGCAACTATGTATTGCAGCAAGGCCGCTACATCGCCGACGTTGCATACTTTATCGGCGAGGATGCTCCGAAAATGACCGGCGAATGTAATCCTCCCCTTCCCGAGGGCTATTCTTTCGACTATATAAATGGTGATATACTTCGGAATCATGCCCATGTACATGATGGCCGGCTGGTGCTCGACAGTGGCATGGAATATAGCGTACTCGTGCTCCCCGCCCAGGACACCATGCGCCCCGAGATGCTCGAGTGCATCGACCGTTTCGTACGCGACGGACTGGTAGTTGTAGGACCCGAACCGGTACGTTCGCCAAGTCTGCAGGGATACCCCGATGCAGATAAGAAGGTGCGTGCCATCGCCGAGCAACTTTGGTCTGTAGATAAGAAAGTGACTGAGGTGGGCAAAGGTAAAGTATATGCCGAAGGTACGCCGCTGCAGGAAGTGTTCGACGACATGGGACTGCGCCCTGATGTATCAGTTCCGGCAGGCGAACAGATGCCTCTGTTCATTCACCGTCAGCTCAAAGATGCCCAGATCTATTTCATCGCCAACCCTACCGAGACGAAAATCGACATCAATCCTACTTTCCGCACAGACACCTCTCTGCGTCCGCAACTGTGGGATGCCGCGACCGGCACTATCCGTCCTCTACCACAATATACTATCGTAGACGGAGGTATAACCGTACCTGTACAACTTGACGCCCTCGAAAGTGCTTTCATCGTATTCCGCAAAGACGCCGGCACTACCGATGCCGTGGCAAATTATCCCGAATACGAACAAGTGGCCGACTTGAGCAATTCCACATGGACAATAACATTCGAGGAATCGCGCAAAGGGCCTAAAGAGCCGATAGTAACCGACACACTTTTCGACTGGACAACATATCCCGATACCGATGTCGCCCACTATTCCGGCAAGGCTGTATATACTACCGACTTCGAACTCGGACAGCTGCCGGAAGGACCGACATATCTCGACCTCGGCAAAGTAATGGTGATGGCAAAGGTACGTATCAACGGAGAATATGCCGGCGGCGTCTGGACCGCACCCTACCGTGTCGATATCACTCCTTTCATTAAGGAAGGCAAAAACACTGTCGAGGTTGATGTAGTAAGCACCTGGCGCAACCGCCTGATTGCAGATGCCGCCCTCCCGCAGGAAGAGCGCGTGACCACCACCAACTTCCAGGTGCTCGGAGCCGGAGAGCCGCTTCAGCCTTCGGGGCTTTTCGGACCGGTTGTTATTGTAGCTGAAAATTAGTCAATTCTGTATATTTTGAATCAACGCCCGGGCTTCGTCGCGAAGTCCGGGCGTTGTCATACATTTTTAGTGACGATATTAGGGGCATGAGGACAACGTCATACTCCTGCGCAATCTCATCTACACAGGCATCACGCGTGCCAATAAGATTACAATAAGGGTATGCCCATGTGGGGCGAAAAAGTTAAAGGGACATAACAGATAACTGTCATGTCCCTTTTTGAAAAGTCGGGGTGACTAGACTCGAACTAGCGACCTCACGCCCCCCAGACGCGTACTCTAACCAACTGAGCTACACCCCGTCTTTCTGAAAAGCGATGCAAAGTTACTGCCATTTTTTATATTATGCAAATTTTTTCATATCTTTTTTAGACCATATTTTCGAATTAACATCTATATTATTGATAATAAGAGATTAGCGACAGAGCTAAATTTTCGATATTAGATGCTTGCATTTATGGGTGTCTTTTGGTAATTTTGCAACGTTATGGCGAATATATATGAACTACGCCGTTATGGCAAAATATCATTTCTTGTCTCTGCGGCTGCCGTGGTGGCACTGTTCCTATATTTCTCCGACGGTCTTATCCGCGACCTATCGGCTGTAGAACGCGAGAGGATGGAGCTGTGGGCCGACGCCACCAAGGAAATAGTGTCGGTGACAACCTCTACCAATGATAACGCCGACACCAATCTCGACTTTCTGTTAGGCATAATAAAGAGCAACACCACCATACCCGTACTGCTTACCGACAACGACGGCCACATACTGCAGTACCGCAACTTCGACTTGCCCGCCGAGGGCGATACTCTCGGAATAGGTGAGCCTGAGCAACAACGCAACATCGACTTTCTCAACGATAAGCTCTCTGCACTGGCCTCCTCGGGCAAAATGATAGAAATTGACATCGCCCCGGGCGAGGTGCAACGGCTCTACTACGACGACTCCACTCTGCTGCGACGCATGAGTGTATTCCCGTATATCCTTTTGCTGGTGATGCTGTCGTTCATAGCTGTGGTGTATTTCGCAGTACTTTCAACTAAAAAGGCCGAGCAGAATAAAGTGTGGGTGGGACTGTCGAAAGAGACGGCTCACCAGCTTGGTACTCCGATATCGTCATTGATGGCATGGATGGAGCTTCTCCCCGACATGGGCGTCGATGCCGATACGCTGGCAGAAATGAACAAAGATGTCAGCCGGCTGAGCACCATAGCATCACGTTTCTCCAAGATAGGCAGTGCTCCGAGGATGGACGATGCTCCGCTCAACCCCACTGTCGAAGAGGCTGTCAACTATATGTCGTCGCGCATATCGCCCCGCATAAGTCTACAATGGCATCCGGGACCCGGCGATGCACATATCAAGGCCTGCACTCCCTTGCTTGCATGGGTGATAGAAAATCTGATAAAGAACGCTGTAGACGCCATGAACGGCTCGGGTACCATCACTGTCACCACCGGTGCCGGCCCTTTGAATGCTTTCATCGAGGTGGAGGACACCGGCAAGGGTATAAGCCGCAAGAATTTCAAGACAGTCTTCAATCCGGGCTTCACCACCAAGAGCCGGGGATGGGGACTGGGGCTTACTCTGGCAAAAAGAATCATCGAACAATACCACGGTGGCAAGATATTTGTAAAACAGTCGACACCCGGTGTCGGCACTACTTTCAGAATTGAAATTCCTATATCCAAGTAAACCATGCAGAAACTTATGCATTCCGACATAGAACTAATCTTAATCAACATTTCCGGCGATGACCGTCCGGGCGTAACAGCAGCTTTGGCCGATATTCTGGCGCGGCATGAGGCTCAGATTCTTGATATTGGCCAAGCCGACATACACCACAGTCTGTCGCTCGGAATACTTTTCCGTACCACTTCGGAGCGCTCGGGCGACATAATGAAGGATTTGCTCTTCAAATGCTATGAACTAAGTGTCAAGATACGTTTCTCTCCTATTTCTATCAGCGATTACGAAAGTTGGGTGTCGAGACAGGGCAAGAACCGCTGGATTATCACAATACTCGGCAGGCAGCTCAAAGCTCGCCACATAGCTCTTGTTACTGAAGAGATAGCCCGTCAGCAACTCAACATCGACAGCATACAGCGTCTGACCGGACGCATGCCTCTGAAGGACAACGAAGAGCCGCGGTCGAAAGCCTGCGTGGAATTCTCGGTGCGAGGCAATCCTCTCGATCTCATAACGATGCGCAGCCGGTTCATGGAGATTTCGCAGAGCGAGGAATTCGATATATCGCTCCAGGAGGACAATGTGTTCCGTCGTTGTCGCCGTCTCATATGCTTCGATATGGACTCCACCCTCATTGAGACCGAGGTAATAGATGAGCTTGCCGACCGCGCAGGGGTAGGGCCGCAGGTGAGAGCCATCACTGAGAGCGCGATGAGAGGAGAGATCGACTTCAAGGAAAGTTTCACCCGCCGTGTGGCTCTTCTGAAAGGACTCGACGAGAGTGTGATGCAGGATATTGCAGAGCATCTCCCCATAACCGAAGGGGTTGAGCGCATGATGGAGGTGCTCAAACGTACCGGTTACAAGACTGCGATACTCTCGGGCGGCTTCACATATTTCGGAAATTATCTCAAGCAACGCTTCGGCTTCGACTATGTCTACGCCAACGAACTCGAGATAGCCGACGGCAAACTCACCGGGCGTTATGTCGGCGACATCGTCGACGGCAAGCGCAAGGCCGAGCTTCTGAGAATCATAGCACAAGTGGAGAATATCAATATTGCCCAGACTATTGCTGTCGGCGACGGTGCCAACGACCTGCCAATGCTCGCCACAGCCGGTCTCGGCATCGCATTCCACGCCAAACCAAAGGTAAAGCAGACCGCCCGCCAATCTATCTCCACAATAGGCCTCGACGGAGTACTATACTTCCTCGGCTTCAAAGACAGCTATATAGGTAAATAACCTGCATCTTGACAGTATTTTTCAAACATTGCCAAACAAATCAAGGAGGAACTTGTTATAAGTTTATAACGTCATAACTAACTTAATTCATCTATGAGCTGCCCATGAGGGTTCTTAAGTGCTTTTTTATTCTTTTCGTTTTTCTCCTGAATACGACTCCTGCGCTACAGACGGTAGCGCAGGAGACGCATCAGCTTGTAGGCCTTGTGCTCAGCGGAGGAGGAGCCAAAGGAATAGCACACATCGGCGCTATAAAAGCCCTTGAGGAAAACGATATTCCCATCGACTGCATCACAGGCACTTCGATGGGTGCGATAGTAGGCGCTCTCTATGCCGCCGGTTATTCCCCCGAAGAGATGATGGAGCTAATCACATCGTCCTACTTCAACTATATGGCCACCGGCGCAATCGACCCGGAGTACACATATTATTTCGGTTCGGAACGGCCATCGCCTCAGCAATTTTCGATACAGGTTGGAGGAGGCGTCACGCCGGAACAGTCCAAAGTCTTCAATCCGCAGTCGCTAATATCGCCCGAGCCCATGGAATTCGGATTCATGGAGATATTCGGCAGCGCCACAGCACAATGCCATGGCGATTTCGACAGACTTTTCGTGCCGTTGCGCACGGTATCGTCCGACATGACCCTGCGCCACAAACATGTTTTCAGTCACGGCAGTGTGGCCGATGCTGTAAGAGCATCCATGAGTTTCCCGCTTGTATTCCAGGCTATGGAAATAGACGGCAACATATTCTACGACGGCGGCATATACGACAATTTCCCGGTAGATGTGATGCGCAGCGAATTCAAACCGGCAGTGATGATAGGGCTTGATGTATCCTCACCCTCGCAGAATCCGCCCAACAGCTATATGGATCAACTCGACCTGCTGGTGATGACACCTCAGACATACAATCTGCCGGAATCGGACGGCATCAAGGTGCGCATACACCTGAGCGAGTTCGGATTACTCGATTGGGGAGCAGCCCGGACAATCTACCGCCACGGCTACGAACGTGCCATGGAGATGATGGACTCTATCAAGGCTCGAGTACACTCTCGCATGCCCTACGGCGAACTACGGCAACGGCGCGAGGCATACAAAGCCTCCTCGCCCTCGATTGCATTCAAAGATATAGAAGTTCATGGAGGAACACCACGGCAGAACAAATACATACGCTATCTTTTCAGTCCCGCCAAAGGACAGGACACGATAGGTATTGACCGCGCCCGCAGGGCGTTCTACCGTGTATTGGCATCCGACAAACTCGATATGCTCCGTCCACACGCAGTACCTACCGACACCATGGGGCTCTTCCGTCTACGGCTCGACATTGCGGCCAAGAAGAACATCACCCTCGGAGGAGGAGCGTACATCACATCGTCGAACAACAGTTATCTCTACCTCCATGCCGGCTACTCATCGCTCAAATTCAGCAGCCTCAACGCCGATGTCGAGGCATGGATAGGACAAAGCTACATGGCCGGAGCGGTGAGCGGTTCGCTATACCTGCCGTCAGCGCTGCCTTCAGCACTGAAATTCATAGCAGTAGCCTCCCGTCAGCGATTCCACGAGAATGAAAAATGGTTCTTCAAGGATAACGAACCGTCGTTTGTAATCGACCACGAATACTTTGGCAAGCTGTCGTGGACGTTCGCCGCAGGTCGTAAAGGCGCCGGAGAGATAGGTATAGGAGGCGGACGAATCTACAACTCCTTTTTCCGCAGCGATGACCCCGTCAGCTACCTTGCCGGACGCGACAACATAGGGCTCAACCTGGCTCAGCTTTTTGCCGGGTACTCCTCTTCCACCATCGACCATCACAATTATCCCACCGCAGGTTACGACCGCAGAGGATATATCGCCGGTCTTATAGGCAAGTCGCACTTCTATAATGCCGTGGCATCCACACGCCGGAGCGACAACGAGAGATGGGTGGAGACTCACTGGGTAGAACGCGACTACTTCGATATTTGCCGGCATTTCTCGCTCGGTATAGAGGGTGAACTTGTGGCCTCCACGCGCAAGCTCATGCAGAGCTACTATGCCTCAGTGACAACGGCTCCGGCATATACACCCACACCGGCATCACACAATATATTCGACGCCTCGCTCCATGCTCCGGCCTTTGTCGCCGCCTCGCTTGTACCGGTATACAAATTTAACTCTTCGTTGTCGGCACGCCTCACAATGAGTGGTTTCGTACCGATGAGGGCGATAGTGGAGACCGACGATGGCCGCGCACGTTATGGACGATGGTTCGGCTCGGCACAGTTTTTCGGCGAATTTTCCGCCGCCTATAAGTTGCCATTCGCCACTCTCAGTGCTTATTGCAACTACTCCGGCGGTCGGCATCACTTCAATGCCGGGATAAGTTTAGGACTCTTCATTTTAGCACCACGTTTCATACAATGAATAAAGTAATACTTTGCGGCAATGTAGGCCGCGACCCGAAGATGAGGATGGTAGACAGCAAGCCTGTCGCCGAATTTACCCTCGCCACAAGCGAGCGACGACGCGGACGCGACGACGCCGGCAACGAAATAGAACTGCCCGAGATAACGGAATGGCACAACATAGTGATGTGGGGACGAGCTGCCGAATTCGCCGAACGATATATCCGCAAGGGCTCCAAACTGCTTGTAGAAGGCAAGATCCGCACCCGTTCGTGGGAGGATCACAATGCAATCAGACGCTCGATAACGGAAATTTATGTCGACACATTCGAACTTTTACCCCGTTCGGGAAGTTAACAATCCATAAGTAATCCATAAGACTCAATACATATGCGCATGACCGGACGCCGCAGCAGCGGCAACATAGATGACCGCAGAGGCAGCACCGGCCGGAAGGTAGGTATCGGCGGTGGCATAATCGGCGTGATAATAGTGGCAGCCGTAACACTCTTCTCCGGAGGAGGTATAAGCGACGTGCTCAGTAATGTGATGGGCAGCGGAGCCCTGCAGCCACAATACTCCGTCCAGGACTATACTCCCGACGCCGAGGATGAGCGCCTGGCAACTTTCGCATCGCAGGTACTTGCCGGTACCGAAGACGTGTGGACACGTGAGTTCCAGCGTCAGGGATGGGGTGAATACCGATGCCCCAAGATGGTGCTATTCACCGGTTCGGTACAGTCGGGGTGCGGCAACGCCACCTCCCAGACCGGCCCTTTCTACTGCTCGGCTGACCAGACTGTATACCTCGATCTCGACTTCTTCAAAGACATGAAGACCGACATCGGTGCCGACGGCGACTTCGCCTATGCCTACGTGATAGCGCATGAGGTAGGACACCATGTACAGTACCTGCTCGGGACTCTCGACCAGGCACACAATCAGATGTCGCGGCTGAGCGAGACCGAGGCCAACCGCATAAGCGTACGTCTGGAGTTGCAGGCCGATTTCTACGCCGGTGTCTGGGCTGCCCTCGACAACGAGATGTTCAACTCAATAGAAGAAGGCGATGTGGAAAATGCCATAAATGCAGCTTCTAAAATCGGCGACGACTATCTACAACGCAAGGCTTACGGACGCGAGATGCCCGACAGCTTCAACCATGGCCGCAGCGAGCAACGTGTGCGTTGGCTCACCAAAGGACTGCAGACCGGCAATCCGAACTACGGCGACACTTTCTCACCCGCCTATTCCGAGCTATGATATACAACGACAACGACTACCGCTATATGCGCCGGGCTCTCGAACTCGCCAAAGCCGGGCGCGGACATGTGTCGCCCAATCCGATGGTAGGCGCGGTGATTGTCGCTCCCGACGGCAGGATTATAGGTGAGGGATGGCATCGGCGCTATGGAGGTCCGCATGCCGAGGTAAATGCCGTAAGGTCGGTACAGGAAGCCGACCGTCCGCTGCTCTTCCAAAGCACCATCTATGTCACTCTTGAACCATGCTCGCACTATGGCAAGACTCCCCCTTGTGCGAAGTTGCTTGTCGACACCGGGATAAAGAAAGTGGTGATAGCCGCCGACGATCCCAATCCCAAAGTGTCGGGACGAGGTATCGCCATGCTTCGTGAGGCCGGGATTGAGGTCTGCACCGGGTTGCTGGCAAAGGAATCGTGTATGCTCAACAAGACATTTATGACAGCACACACGCTCTGCCGTCCCTTTGTCACACTCAAATGGGCACAAAGCGCCGACGGCTTCATGGACCGACGCCGGACGCCGGACGCCCCTGCGGCAAGGTTCTCCACTCCTTTGAC
>N._stephensi_709_foregut__coassemble_723_pt1 | contig 11273 bp, 8 predicted proteins | sample N__stephensi_709_foregut__metabat2_low_PE_005 | metagenome-assembled genome bin N | reverse complement strand
AAAGGCTCAGCTCGAACGCCGCAATATCGACCCCAAAGTTCTTTTCCAACCCAGGATAAGACCCAAGACGAATCAGAACTTCATCGCCGACCATATACTCGACCTTTGGCGTCGGAAAGTCGGGTCGGAGCAACTTATGGAAACTTTCACTGCCAACGGCCAAGGTTTCAACCCCGCGTTGATGAAAGATTTGGTGAAGACACTCCTCGACTCGGCTGAAAGGCTCGGACTTGCCGATATTATTGCCGAACGCATACGCAGCGAGGTAAATGTGGCCAATGTGTCGCAGATACGCGAGAGCCTTGTGGCTGATATCATGGCCTCGACCCTCAATTCGTTCGTCGACGATTTCGGCTATACCCTCCTGCCGGAACAGCTTAAAGACAAGGCTCGTGAAATAGCCCGGGAGAACTGCCTGCCGGTGTTCGAATATATAGGCAGTGAGCGACAGTCGAGTTTCTCTCACGATGAACTCGCTTCGATGTTTGAGACCGCTTTCGAAAAAGGCAGTGCATTGACAGAGTCGTTCGATAACCACTACAACGAATGGCTCGAATACATGACCATTGCTTTTGTCGTGCATCTGCGCCGAAGCCAGCTGCCTCCGGAGGTAAATCAGACATTGGGAAATCTTATCAACCGCATCACATTATGAATCAGCTATGAAACAAATACATTTCAATTCCAAAGGACCTGTATGGTGGCACTATCCTTTCTGGAAGCCATGGGGATGTCTCGGATGTCTGGGCCGACTCCTGCTGTTTCTTGTGCTGCTGTTCTTCTTCATGCTTCTTCTGAGCCAGTTCCGCAGTTGCAGAGGCCCTGAAGGCTCGCGCTCTGTTTCTGATGTGTCGGAAGAAGTGGCCGAAGACACCGCCGCAATTGTCGGAGGGGAGAATGTGCTCCCGCCTATCGATGAGGATAAAATCATCGACGAAGGCGGACGTCGGCTGGTGTCGGACCGTCTCAACATCATATTCAAGGCCGAAGTAGGCCGCGACGACATAGGACATTGGGCAGATAGATTCAAGGAGCTGTACCCCGGCGATGAGTACAAAATTCTATTCTGTGACATAAATACCAAACTTATGGCACTCGAGGTTCCGTCGGATAGACGAACAGAACTTATAACACTGCTTCCCGAACAGATTCCCGACATTCCTTTCATCGTATTCGAAGAAGATGTGATGAATATGAGCTACCGCCCTTCTGATCCGGAGCTGTCGCAACAGGACAAAGCATGGCATCTTGAGGCTGTGAAAGCCTACGACGCCTGGAATCTGACCAAAGGAAGTGATGATGTGATAGTTGCCGTTGTAGACAGCTATTTCGACCTTGAAAACGACGAGCTTAAAAACAATACTGTCGTCTATCCATATTGTGTTGCCGACGGCAGTTCCGACGTGGGCTTGCCGTCGACCTACAATCCCGGCAATCCGGATCCGGTACTGTGTCACGGTACCATGGTGGCCACCCTCGCCTTGGGTAGCATGGACAACAATCATGGTCTTGCGGGGATAGCGCCGGAATGTACATTCATGCCCATAAGCCTGGGCAGCAGTTTCGGATGCCTTGCATTGTTGCAAGGACTGCTGTTTGCCATCAACCACGGGGCACAGGTCGTCAATATCTCCGCAGGTATGAGCTTTGCCCGCGAAATGTCGTCGATGCCCGTCGATGCACAGATAGAACTGGCTCGCCGCGAGCTCCTTGCCCAGGAGAGGGTGTGGCGCTACGTATTCGATATGTGCGAGGAGTACCTTGTGACGATTGTATGGGCTGCCGGCAACGAGAATCTGTTTACCGCCCTCGATGCCTCGAAACGAGGTTCGAACACTATCAAGGTCGCCGCTGTCGACCGTCAGAATCGGAAGACTGACTTCAGCAACTTCGGCAATTTCCCCTCGCGAAACATTTATGAAGCAACCGTGTCGGCTCCCGGTGCTAAGGTATACGGCGAACTGCCCGGAGGAGGTTCTACACTTGTCGACGGCACAAGTTTCTCTGCTCCCATTGTCACCGGCGCTGTAGGGCTTATGAAAAGTCTCGACATATCTTTGACCACTCCCGAGATAGTGGACATACTTCGCAGTACCGGCATTCTGACGGGAGTCAACAGCACCATTGGCCCGGTAGTACAGATTGGCCCGGCATTAGAGAAAGTGATAGACAGATTTCTGCCTTACGACACACTTAAAAGTGTGCTTGCCAATGTCCCGGGCGACAGTGTATGCTACAAGACCACCCTTGTGCGTCCTTTGCTCGACAGCGCCGGATATGCTCTCCCGCCGCTGGTACAACTCTCGTTCGTATTCAAAGACAATGGAAAGGGCAAAGTGTACTATACTCAATACAATCATCCCGAGGACCCCTGGATTGCTGACATCACATATGAGATTGGCGACAGTAAGATTGTGATAGACCAGGAGGAAAATGCATATAGCTCCTTTGATTCAGAATTTATGCCTGCTCAATTTACTGTTGTGGCTGATTCTTTGGGTAAATCTATAATTTGTGACATTGCGTCGGAGTCGATTCCCAATGAGTATACTCCGTATATTAAAAATAATTAAAGAATGGAAAATAAAAGTGGACTCTCGATTGCAGTGATGCTGAGTGTAATAGGCCTTGTCGGGCTTACGCTCGGCACTTCTGTGGGATTCGTGCTTGATAGTTACCCCGTTGCCGAGGCCTTGGCATTCGGCGCGGCAGTGTTCATCGTCGGCGGTGTCGGGCTCTACCTTGCAGTCAAGGCTAAGACTGTAGACAATGAATTCGCCAAATGGCGTAAATACGAGATGCTTGGCCTGGTATTATGTGTCGCTGTGGTGGCTTTCGCGGCTCAACCTACGATATATGCTGCCAATTTCATCATCGCCAACCGTGCTCTCCGCGATGCCGGTGAAAGGGATATCAACACTGTCCGAGGCATGATTACAACTTTCAAGGCAAAAGAAAGCGACAGGCTCTCGCTCACCAGGGAGGGGCTGGAAAACTATATGGCTTTCAGGCCTCAAAGTGTCGACTCTCGTCTCAAACACTTCATACTCTTTGAAGTGATGCATAATCATGCCGGCAGCCTTAACAGCCATGTCATCAATGAATATGTGGTGGAGAAAAGCTATATCATAGAGCATGGAAGCCTGCAGGATGACCTTTTCCGTCGCTACGACAACGAGCTCACGACCATAAGCAATCGGTTGTCTAATTTCGATATAGCCGATTTCCCCGGTATGGCTACCGAACTCACGGCCTTGTCTGATTCGGTAGGTGCCAACCTTACGGCACTCTCGTCGAACATGAATTTCGGCAATATCGGTGTCGACGAACTCGGTACCTATTATTATTCACCTATCTCGGGCGACAGGTATATGGATCGTGCCGAGGCGTTCGGGAGGGAATATGCCTCTATGTTCGCGCCTCGCTTGGGGTCGCTGGCAATCCTGATAGCCTTTGTATTGCTCTTTATCTTTGATTATCTGATGGAATTCCGCAGTCTGCGCGTACCGGCATGGAACGGTCCCAAGATTTCTGACCGCGACGGTCTACCACTTTAGAGCGTGTTTAAAAAGAAATGTTAAATTCTCGGCGGTGTATCATTGAGGCTTAGCCAAAGAGACACCGAGATGATGGAAATTTAACACTGATTAAACAAACTCATTCACTAAGGTATTGATAAAAGTTACCACAACGCGAAACTCATGGGCATCTTTCGCCTATTTTTAAACAAGTTCTTAATGATACTACTATGGTAATAAGTGAACAGAAAGAACGCCTTGTGCTAAATCAAAGTGCCGACCGTTTGGCGGCAGCCGTCATCAACGGTCAGGTGTCACTCGACGAGTTGGCTGACATCGCCAAGCGCAGACCGGTATTTGCACCCAAATATGAAATTGTACGCCAGCAGATAGAGTCCATGCCGAATCCGCGCGAACAAGCCGAATTCGAGACTATAGCCACACGTTATGCCGATGGCGACAAGACCGAAGACATGTTATCGGTCATGAACTCTTATGTGAATAAATGGGCTTCTAATGCCGCTGCCGCAGGACATGTGACGCAAGTGAAAATGTGGATTGGCGTGATAAAGGAATCGATTGATTTCAACCGGCTCGAAAATCGTACCGAAGCTGACCTGGAAGTTTACGAAACCAATGGCACAGTGCCGTCGGTAGAGCTGGAGCAGGCTCTTAAGATGTATCTCGACGAATGGCTGCACGACAATACCCCTGCTTCAGAGGAACATTTGTCAAAAGTTGATGAATGGCACAAGACCGTCAAGGACTTGCGCCTCCAAAAGATGAAAGACGAATGGGATGCTCTTTTCGAAAAGGTCCTTTTTTTCGATGAGTTGAAGCTCAAGAGTATCGACGCGCTAAAGGCTTTTGCCGAAGAATATGGTTCTTCCGACGAATACTCCGACCGTATCGACGACGAGTACTGGCGGTGGGTTTTTGGACAGGAAGATGTTATAGCTGCCGCTGACGATTACGACTCATATTATAACAAGGCCGGGAAACATTCGGCTGAAATCCCGGAATTGAAAAAACAATACGATGAGTGGTTGACGGTGGATAGAGCCGACATCTTCGAAGTAATCACGTATAAAGAAAATCACAAGAAGTCGCCCTTCCTTGTTGAAATCAACAAGGTTCTCAATTCCCTAAAAAAAGAGGAGCTTGAGAGAATGAAGCGCGAGCCGGCTATATATTCCGATGCCAAGTTCAGACGACTGTATAATTCCAAAGCCTGTACACGCGAGGAACTACTCAGCGCAATTGACAACGATGAGGATGTTTTAGAACGAATTCTTGATTTGGATAAAACCCGGCGCAATCTGTCGAAAATTCCTGATCCTACAGAGCAGGAATTCAGTCTCGGCGGAATAGGGCAGACCGACATCGTCTTTTTTGGCATGCCCTCAAGCGGAAAGACCTGTGTGCTCACCGGCCTTTTCGCAAGTCAGAGGCTGTCGCCCGATGTATCGGACTGGAACGGACGTTATGCTCTTGCGCTCCAAAACTATGGCGAGGCTATGATAGCTCCTCCGCGTACACAGACACAGTTTGTCGCCGTTGTAAAGTGTGAACTATACAAAAAGTCGGGCAAAAAAGAGTACAAGGTGCCGTTCAACCTTGTGGATATGGCAGGTGAGGATTTTCAGAATCAGATTATACAGAGCGGACGTAACGACGCCGATGTAAACATTTCGTTCGCCTCTATGGGACAAGGCGCTCCTGAGATTTTGGCAAATAACAACGACAAGGTTTTCTTTATCCTCCTCGACCCTACGGCCACCGATAACCGCAATATGCTCCAGCGTAATGCCATACGCACTCTTGCCGGCCTGTTCATGAACAAGTCGAACAGTGCTGTCATGCGTCGTGTGCGCGGTATTCACTTCATCGTCACTAAAGCTGACACTTTCACCGGCAACCGCCTCAACGAAGCCCACCGGAAAGTACATGAAATCCTCAATGATGCAACATGTACCAAGCTGACCCGCTTCTGTCGCGAAATGGGCATAAACTTTTCTTCCGACGATAAGCTCAACGGTCGCCCAAGGGTATTGTGTTTCAGTCTCGGTAAGTTCTATCCCGGAAATATCTTCTCAGGTTCACAACTCGACACTGATACAATACTTAACATCATATCAGACTATGTGGTGGCTGAGCGTTTCGACAGTATACCGCGTAAGGTGCGCAGATTTTTCACCCAACCATTATTCTAAGCTCTTATTATGGAAAAAGTTATAGGACTACAGATTGCAGGGTGTGCCGAAGTGGGCTTCGATGCCTTGATGAGTATCAATTGGCCGGGAAAGAAACTCGACGATTTCATGCCACGCGAAGAGTATTACGTCAATCCTGTCGTATATTTCGCCACTATCGACAGTGAGTATCAGACGTATGAGGCTGTGATATGTCGTTTCGAGGGTATCGACTTGCGCCGCTCGGCGCTGCAGGTGGCTGTCCGTTTCCCGGTAGGATATGGTATAGCCGACCGTAAGGGCAACGAAATCAGCCCGGCAGCCTTGGTAAGGGCTGTGTTGAGGAAGGTGATTGACGAGAATCTAAAATCGTTCGAAGGTACTTATGAATACCGTGGCCGACAGATACCGGTGTTTAATGTGGCAGAATTCGAGGCTTTATTAAATTCTTGCTCCCTCGTTGCCAAATGGGGCCCGATGGTGGACATGTCGGGCACAAAAACTGTATATATCAATGGTGCCGACGATGATGATATCGACAGAAAGATTCTGCAGCTTCCATATATCTACCGGCTGTCGCAAGCCTCTAAGGTTGAGATAGGTGAATTCAGTTCGGCAGTCACCACTACTGCCTTGAGCGATGATGAACTGAACACCGGCGCTGTCGTGCGGATGCATATCCATACTCGCTCAGGCTCGGTCGACAATCTGACGATGGATTCTAATTCGTTGTTGGTCAAAGCCTCCGATTTCGGCTATAGCACCGATGTATATAAGGATATTTCTTTTAGAATCAGCAGGGAAGATGTGCTTGGCAGTTTCCGCAATTCCTACCTTACAGTCACTGAGGAGGGATTTGAGGTTCAACTGTTGCCCCAAAAAGGCGTTGTCGATGTTCGCTTCAATCCCCCGTTGCGTCAGAAAGGATATAAGATTGATTTCAAAGGCAGTGGTGTGGCCGGCAATGAGAGCGAGCTATTCGACCAATTACGTTACAACGGGGTACAGGTCAACCGGCGCATGCTGGTATTCGAGGGCGAGCAGATTTCTCTGTTCGAGTCGATGCCCAATGATTTGTTGCGCGATTATTTCACCCTGCCGAATCATGCTCGATTCAAGATTGAGAATGTGCGTCGCGACGGTGGCGATATTTTCATAGCAGTGAAGAAAAAAGCAGAGCCCAAGCCTGATAAAGACATGCCTAAGTCGGCTTTTAAAGCAGAATATGCACGCGAAGATTGTCGGTGTATGCTGTCAATATATTTCGGCAAGGAGGTCGAACTGCCGGCAAATTTTGACCTTGTCGTGACGCAGCGGATAGAGCGTGTGGTGTGTACCACCTCTTTTCCTGTAGATAAACCGTCGCCAACACCCGATGGTCTGCATGTTAAGGCTCAGTTTGTCCGGCTTGACCCCAATGTATCCATTGAAGTGCGCGTATGCCGCCCGACACTCTACAAGGGCTTCGCGAAACCAAGTGGTGAGGAAAACACCTTCGAGGTACGGATGAATGGCCATAAAGGCACTCTGGCACGTTTCATGAGCATATTCAACTGGCAGCCTGTCGATGGTATGTGGCCTGTATGGCGCGATGTCACAGTCGCTGTCTGTGCTCTTATACTATGCATACTGTGTTATTTTGCCGGTGTGTTCACAAGTGGATTCGGTGTACTTGCCGACATACGCGACAAGTTTGTCGAACCTGAGCCGCCGGCTACGGTCGTTATACCGGTTGAACGGTACGATCCCAAACCTGAGCATGAGACTGTACCGACGCCGGTCGACACCGTGAAAACGGACGAAAAAAAAGATTCGGTCAAGACCGATTCGACCTCAGCACCAATACCTAAAGATGCTAAGATATGAAAGTGCTCAAATTGCTTTTATTTACGGTTCTTGTAGTGCTCCTTTTCTTTGGAGCATATTGGCTTGTGGTGCGCCCTTCCGGGGTAGGCGGTAGTGATACATCGGCATCCGGCCTGCGGCAGATGTGCATAGAACGCATAAAGGCATATGGCGACAGTATTGCTGTCTGCGGATGGGACGACGACTATCTCACCACTGCACAAGTTATCGTCAACGCTCATCGCGGCGATATGCCGCAAAGCGATGTCGAACAGCTCGAAAGCACTTTACAGAGTGTATTCATCGCCAAAATCGACAGCCTGATACACTCTTGCTATGGTGGTTCAATGAGCGATGGCTACATAGCTCCGGGCTCTAAACTCGACCGTGCTTATGCCGGACTCGAGGTGTTGGGTAATTCGTATCCTACTATCAAAACTTCGCAGCGATGGTTCGACCTTAACAGTCTTAAAAAGGCTCATAACGATATCTATGCCTTTGGCAAACGTGATTTCCGCCAACGGTCGAGAATAGGTATATATACCGGATGGAACGGCGACACACCATATATAAGTATTAATAATGTGCTTAATTTCAAACGCTATGCTGCCGGGGTGCATACACAACTCAATGAGTTGTCGACACGTCGGAGTCGTTTTCCCGAATTGACGTCCTCGCCATGGACATCCCGGGCGCTGGATAAGAATGATGTGGATTCTCGACTCGCTTCGGCTCGTTCCGAGTATATTTCGTCCGAGCAGAATGCCGTTAAAAGATATATTGGCTCCATTATGTCCGACCTTCACAATCATTTTAATGATAAAGAGCGTCTTAGCCCCGAAAATGCGAGCACTGTCATCAATCGTCTTACGGCTATAGAGACCTATCTTGGCGAAAATGACATATATGTGTCGGGCTTTGACGCTGTAAAATCTCAAATTCGTCGTATTTATATTACACAATAATACCGTAATATGCCCAAATTAAAGGAAGTCCTGAGTACCGAAGTCCATTGGCAGATTGCCGATTGGCATACCCGTGACCAGGCCAATATACGTATACGCCAGCTCATGGGTGATGATGCGAGGTATTTCGCCCCCGTATATGTCACCCATGCGGGTTATTATTGGTCGGAGCCGGATGTTAGCGGGTGGACTCTGCTGACCGATCTCCCGGCAGGTGATGCTGCCGAAGCTCGAGCTCTCATAGTCAGCCTCAGAGCCAAAGCAATTGCTAAGTATCCCAACCAACAGCAGCGAATTGACAGTATCTTCACTCGTCCGAACGACGACTTTGTTTTTGTTCGTCGGGGAGCCGACGGGTCGCTCGACCTGCGTATGACCGGCTGGGGGTTCGCTAATTTTCACAGGGCATACGGAGGAAGTATTGTCGATGCTCCATCCGACGACAGTCTGCGGCAGGTATCACTTGCCTTCAGCATCGATGGCAATAGGATTCCCAACCGTGAATTCGACCTGTGGCGCTCTACCTCATGGGTGGCTCTCGCTACAGGCAACGACGGCTGCTATAGCCTCGGTTCTCTTGCTCCCGGCATCAAAGTACAGGTGCGCGACAGAGCTACGGGAAAGGAACGTATCGAGACCGTAACCGACGATACTGAGGTGATTGATGTCGATGTCACCGAATATCTTACCGTGAGGGTCAGCGGACGGCACGACAATGTCCCCCTCGAAGATGTCGATGCCTGCATTTCATATGGTCACCGTCGCAGCCTACTCACTTTGCATCAAGGTGTGGCAGAGTGCCGTCTGCCATGGCTCGAGGATGTGGAATGTGAGGTGTCGCTCGGCGGACAGTCGCAGACACGTGTCCTTGTCAAGGATATGGTCAATGTATTTAATTTCGAGTCGAACACCCCAAAGATACCGAAAACACGGGTTCTCGTGCGCGTCCACGCCGACGGTATGGCTGTCGCCGACGAAAAAGTGATGCTGCGTACCGGCGACAATACTGTGTCGCTTGTTACTGATATCAACGGTGAGGCTCGGACCGAATTCGATACCCCCGAAGTTGAGGGCGTATCTGTCGTTGCTGCTGTCCGCGACAACGAAGCCTCTAAGCCGTTGGGAGCAGATAGCGTCGTATTCGATTTCAATTTCGATACTCCTGTCCGTGAGCAGTTTGATGCTACTCTGCTTGTGGTCGACATGGATAACAATCCTGTGGCCGGCTATCCTGTGAAGGTCGACATCGACTCATCCTCTACCGAATACATCACCGATGACGATGGCTTGGTGGAGCTCGGTCCTGTCCTTGGCGGTGATGTGATGAAAGTGTCCGACGGTAACAATGAATCTTATACCAAGGAGTATACTCTCGATGCCCGTCAGTCACAGTATGTATTCTGTCTGCCTTATGAGACTACATCTGCCGACAACGACTGTCTGCTGCGTGTGATAGAGGCCGATGGTAAGCCGGCCGCCGGTGTCACCTGTATCCTCTCACAGAACGATTCGAGGACTCTCTGTCATCTGAATGAGAAGGGAGAGACTCATTTCGATTCCCATTGCTTCGAGCCCGACAAGGAAATATCCGTTAGCCTTTATTGCGCCAGACGCAAGTTCCCGCCTCTGGCGTTCAAACTCGAAGAGGATGAGAAAGAGTACGAACTTGTAGAGGTCAAAGGTCCATATCCATGGTGGAAAATCTTGTTGGAGATAGGCGCTGTGGTTCTCGCGTTCGTCTCGCTTTTCGTGCTGTCCGCTGCCTGGTATGGCATATATTCCTCATTACCTCTAATTTTTGCTTGATATGTTCTCTGATATCTTAGGATTATATTTCATTATCTTCTTCGCCAATGTGATTGCCTTCGCATTCTATGGCTACGACAAGCATCAGGCGTACTATCGGGGCTGGCGTCTGCCCGAAATCCTCCTCCTTGCATTGGCACTGCCGTTATCGGCTTTCGGTTGTTTGTGCGCCATGGCCATATTCCGGCATAAGATACGCAAGAATCTTTTCCTTGTCGCCGTCCCTTTGATGTTGCTTGTGCAGGTGTTGGGTATGGCTTATTACTTCACTCACTATTGAATTTTACTCTCCCCGATGAACGATAAGAACAATGGAGCTGTACGCGGTATGATAGCCGGTACTTATATTCTGCTTATCCTGCTGCTTATGCTTAGCAATTGCAGAGGATGTGCGGATAGGGATACCGTAGCCGAAACACCTCGCGACGACCGTACCGCCGAGCAGCGAGCCGAAACAATCGGCAACGATGGCGAAATCAAGGTTACCGCCCTTTGGGATTTCCCGGGCGATGTAGACCTGCATGTGGTAGAGCCTGATGGTACAGAAATATGGTTTCGCAATATGAAGCATCGACGTACCGGCGGCGAACTTGATGTCGACAATATCCCCGGTGGTATGGGATCGGCAGAGAATATCTACTGGACCAACCCTCTGCACGGACAATATAAAGTATTCGTGGTTATGTACAATATTTCGAGTGAAGCCCCCAATGGTGGCCCCGTCAAGGTTGTGGTGAAGGTAAATGGGCAGACTGAGACCATACCTGTTCGGCTCACAACTCAAAGCCAAAGAGTTACTGTCAAGACATTTGAATATTAATATTCTGTCTTTCAGGATACTATCATATATAATATTAAAAAGGGCTGTATCTGCGAAACAACTGATGCAGCTCTTTAATTGTGAATGAATGTTAAATATATGTTGTAAAACAGATTTTCTTGGCGAA
>N._stephensi_709_foregut__coassemble_716_pt1 | contig 11320 bp, 9 predicted proteins | sample N__stephensi_709_foregut__metabat2_low_PE_005 | metagenome-assembled genome bin N | reverse complement strand
TTATATAGAGTCCAATCACCTTCCGGACTGTCGGCTACTGCGAGCGACCATTCCGAACTGCCTTTGCTTGAGCCTGTGAGACAATAATACTTATCTGTAGTAGCAACGGTCTTCTGTTTGGCCGGCTTGGCAATACTCGTCGGCAGGTCGCGGCGTGCTGTCTCTGCCCAACTTAGCGAGTCGGCTTTGACATCAGATACATTCACATTGATTGTGTATGTCCTCTTGACTGTACCGTCGTTGGAGGTCACATCCATGTATGCCGGGCCGTTAGAGAAATCGATGGAGTCGCCGGGATTGACTCCGTAGTTATATGTCGTATCGGCAAGGCCGGCTCGACTAACGGTGATGAACACCGACTGTACGGCATCTACCAAAGTGATGTCGGGTACGAGTTTGTTGACCTGTGTCCCATAAGGCATAGGCGTGGCGTTAAAAATCAAGCCTTTCTCAAGATCAATTGAGAAAAAAACTGAGTCGAGGCCGACAAGCACATTGTTATCTGCTTGGAAGCTAAAAGAATATACTGCTACGCTTGACGATATGTCTTCCGAAGGGTAATCGGTACTGGAATTACATCCGGTGAATACGGCAGCCGAAAAAAATGCCGCCAAGCTCATTGCTGTGACTTTCCTCATTTGTTAAAAACGGTATTTCAAGATGCAAAATTAACCTTTTCGCGCTAATAAGGCAAACACTTTGTATTAAAAGTGTGCAAAATGGCCGCATTTATATGTTTTTAACGACCAAAGGGGCTTGTGCGAAAAAATTTTAACATCTCAAACAGGAGCGGTAAGATCGCATACCCTTGAAACCTGCGATTCATATCCCAAGAATGCTGTGGCCAATGTACTGAATTTATCGGCTTCTTCGGTTGTGAGTAATTCAAGTGTGCCGCCTTTAGTTATAAGTCGGGATATCTCGGGATGCCGCCGTAGGTAATCGATTAAAGAGTCAGCCACAATATTCCCCTGTGTGAGTACTGTCACCGATTCCGGTGTATATTGACGTATCTTTTTGTAGAGCAAAGGGTAATGAGTACATCCCAATATTATGGTGTCGATATCCGGATCGGCTGTCATGAGGGTGTCGATTTCTTTTTTCACAAAATAATCGGCACCCGGTCCTTCGGCCTCAAGATTTTCTACCAACGGCACCCACATCGGACAGGCATGTGATGTGAATATGATGTCGGGGTGCAGCTTGGCGAGTTCGAGGTCGTAGGATTTCGATGCTACAGTGCCGGGCGTACCGAAAAGTCCTACGTGGCGGCTGTGTGTATAGTCTCCGGTAACCTCTGCCGTAGGGCGTATGACTCCAAGTACACGCCGCGCCGAATCGATGGTCGGTAAATCTTTCTGCTGTATGCTGCGCAGTGCCTTGGCTGATGCTGTGTTGCATGCGATGATAACCAATTGACATCCACGGGCGAAAAGATAGCGCACCGCCTCCAGTGTAAACTGATACACTAAACCGAACGAGCGAGTGCCATATGGTGCCCTGGCGTTGTCGCCCAGGTATATATAGTCGGCCTCGGGCAGTTTCTTGCGCAATTCACGCAATATGGTGAGGCCACCATAGCCACTGTCGAACACTCCGATTGGCCCGGAGTGTCCGACAGTTTCGTGTATGGCTTGTGTGATGGGTGTCATCCGAGTTTGGCGCGGATAGCTGCTGTGGCTTCCTCGTAGCCGGGTTTTTCCAAAAGTGCGAACATATTCTTCTTATAAGCCTCGACACCGGGCTGATTGAACGGATTCACACCGAGAATGTAGCCGCTGATACCGCATGCTGCTTCAAAGAAATATATGAGCTGTCCGAGCACATTCTCGCTGATCTTGGGCAGGATGATGCGCATGTTTGGCACGCCGCCGTCGACATGAGCAAGGCGAGTACCGAGTTCGGCCATCTTGTTCACTTCGTCGATGCGTTTACCTGCGATGTAGTTGAGTCCGTCGAGATTGGCCTCGTCGAAAGGAATACGGAGTTCTTTATCGCTTTCTTCTACAGAAAGTACGGTTTCGAAGATTGTGCGCTCACCGTCCTGTATCCATTGACCCATGGAATGGAGGTCGGTTGTGAAATCGACGGCTGCAGGGAATATGCCCTTGTGATTCTTGCCTTCGCTCTCACCGTAAAGTTGTTTCCACCACTCGGCGAAGAAGTGCAGTTTGGGATTGTAATTTACAAGAATCTCAATTTTTTTGCCGGAACGGTAGAGCGCGTTGCGAGTTTGGGCATATCGGAGTGCAAGATCCGATGTGCCGCCGAGGGTGGCTTTGGCCATTTCTGAAGCGCCTTCTACGAGCGCATGTATGTCGTGACCGGCTACAGCGATAGGAAGGAGACCTACAGGGGTGAGGACGGAGAAACGACCACCGACGTTATCGGCAATGACATATGTCTTGTATCCTTCTGTGGTGGCGAGACTGCGTAGAGCGCCGCGCGATGCGTCGGTGACGGCGACAATGCGCTTACAAGCCTCTTCACGTCCGATTTGTTTCTCAAGTTGTTCTCGCAGCAGACGGAAAGCGATGGCAGGCTCGGTGGTGGTGCCGGATTTGGATATGACGATGATACCGAATTTTTTGTCGCTCAGGTAGGCCTGAAGCTCTGCCAGGTAGTCTTCGCCTATGTTTTGGCCTGCAAAGAGCACGCGGCATCCGGCGGCGGGCTCGAGGGCGGCGAAGTTGCTCTGCAGGGCTTCAATCACAGCTTTGGCGCCGAGGTAACTTCCGCCGATGCCAATGGCAACGACAACTTCACAATTGTCGCGCAGCGAAGCTGCCGTAGCGTTGATGTCGTCGAGCAGAGCAGCGTCGATGTCCTGTGGGAGAGTGACCCAGCCAAGGAAATCGCTACCCTCACCGCTACCGTCGGTGAGCTTGGTCAATGCTGCTTTGCCTTCTGAAGCAAGAGCGTCGATATCGGCCTGGCTTACTGTGCCGAGCACGTCTTTAGTCACTAATTCGATATGTTTCATTGTCAGTATGGTTTAAATTTGTGCAAATATAATCAATCACATTCACTCTGCAAAATGAGTTTGATAAAAACATTACCATCCGTCGCAGAATCCATGGAGTGACAGCAGCGCACTGAGCGATGGTACAACATAGTCAGCCTTGTCGGTGAGTGTATCGGCCGGGTTGGTTGTCGACAATGCCACTACTGTAGCACCCGATGCGCGTCCGGCCTCCAGCCCTGAATAGGAATCTTCAAAGACTATACAATCACCCGGTGGTACACCCAGTGCTTGTGCTCCTTTGATATAGGGGTCGGGATCCGGCTTGGATCGCTCTACTTTAGAGTCGGTGATGATTTCGCGGAAGGAGGCTATGAACTCAGGGTTGCGTCGGCGTATAGTCTCCATTTTTGCATCGCCGCTACTGGTCACTATCGCTGCCGGTATGTTTTTTTCGCCGAGAAAATGCAGGAAGTCCATCACTCCGGGGAAAAGAGGATAGTCCATAGTCTCTTCCCGTTCCTTGAGCATCTTTCTGATGGCGGGATAATCTTCCGGTCTGAAGAATTTCTCGAGTATACGCGGCAATGTGTTGCCTTTAATTACATATGCGAAATTGACTATGCCGGTTGGAAAGTTGGACTCAATTTCAGTCCAAATGCCGGTATAGATGCCTTCGGTATCGATGAGGACACCGTCGAGGTCGAAGAGTGCGCCTGCCGGTCTATTCATCTGCGTTGTTTTTCCATTTGAAACGAGCCGAAATGGCTGTAGTACCTTCGGCGTTGATAATCATACAGTCGGACGAATCGTCCGGGGCATCGTGATATTTCACTGTCACGGTCTCATCGAAATGACATTCGCGATGGAAGACGATATCGAATCGATGGGAAAACACTTTGTCGTAATGGCTCAATGGCCAGCGATTCATCAACAACTCAATGTATCGTACTGTATTTACGTGTCTGTTGAAGTCGAGGTCGCAATATTTGAATGTGTATTGGAAACAAAGACTGTCGTCGGGTATAGCCGGTATACGTGGAGTCTTGGCTATAGGGCATGCGATATCGGCCGTGGGGAATGATTCGCGCTCAAGCGAAGAGAGGTCGGCAACCGTACGGGTGGTGAAATCCATGGCAACCCATATTGTGCGGGCGTAGCCGTAGACTTTACCGTCGTGGCCTGTAATGGCGAAATTTCGCTCGCTGAAGTGTCGGTTGTAGCTTTCAATCCAGGTAGTGAACGTGTATGAGTCGTTTATACCCGGCAAGGAATTCATTTCAAGGCTGAGCCTGCTCAGTACCCATCCGATGTTTTGTTTGATAAGGGTCGCATAGCCGATATTGAGATTGTTGGCGTGTTCGGTGGCCACTTCAATGATGCGTTCGACCAGTAGAGTGAGTGGCATTTGTCCTTCGGCATTGCTTTCGCCTGCAGTCAAGGTGTAGCTGTGGGTGTGTTGTCTTTGTCTCATAGTTTTAGTAGTCCGTTGTTATAAGCCTGCTGTGCTGTCAGGAGCCGATCGGGAGTGCCGATATCGTACCATCTGAATGATTGGGTCGGGGTGTAACGACGCACCATATCGGTCTGTGTACATGCGTCTATATAACAATCGGTGATGCTGAAAGGATGAATCGGGCCACAGTAATATGAAATTTTTTCCAGCATATGACGGGTCATGCAGTGTACTCCGTCGAAAGCAGCCGGTGAAAAATCACCTGTTTCGATACCGGAAGGTCTTACCGCGCCGGTGGTACTGTTGATCCATCCTTTTAGCCAGGAGTTTCTATCGAATAGAAATTTCCTTGACGTATCGCGACAGGGGTCGGCGAGAATCACAGCATCGGCACCGTCCAAGGCACGAGCCATTTCCCGGATGGGAAAGTCGGTGATTATATCAGCATTGTGTACCATTATTGGTTCATCATCTGCCGGGTTGCCGAGCATATGCTCACGAAATATCTTGACAAGAGCGCCACCGGTGTCAAGAAGCATGGCACTCTCGTCGCTTACTATTATGTCGGCAGAGTAATTCCTTGTGTTGAGCCACTCCACGACCTGATCGGCGAAGTGGTGTACATTCACCACTATCCTGTCTGCCCCGGCGCGTGCCAGCCTTTCCAACACTATACCCAAAGCTGTGGTGTTGCCGAATGGAGCGAGTGCCTTGGGATGATGGTCGGTAAATGGTTTGAGGCGTGTGCCCTTGCCGGCAGCGAACACTATGGCTTTCATTCTTTTACCTTGAATGTCTGTTCGATGTTCTGTTCGCGGTGGATAAGTTCTACCTTCACGTCGAATTTTCGGGCAATGTGTTCGGCTGTATGCTGTGCGCAGTAAACCGACCTGTGTTGACCGCCTGTGCAACCGTACGAAATCATCAGATTGGTGAAGCCTCGCTCGATGTACCGTTCTACCGATGCATCTATCAAGGCGTGGCAATGGTCGAGGAATGTCACAACCTCGCCATCGTCTTCAAGAAAACGTATTACGTTGGCATCGAGGCCGGTGAAAGGTTTATAGCGTTCGTATTTGCCGGGGTTGTTGATTGCGCGGCAATCGAACACATATCCACCTCCGTTACCGGTGACATCATTAGGTATCCCTTTTTTGTATGCAAAACTGAACACTCTTACCGTTAGTCGTTTGCGGTCGAGTTCATCTGTAAATTGTTTCATATTTACCAGTTGCAACAGTAGCTCGTTGAGGTAAGGATATTCTACATAAGGCTCGTTGAGGAGTACACGCAGGTTTGCTATCGCGTAAGGTACACTCTGCATGAAGTGAGGTTTCTTTTCGAAATATCCCCTGAAGCCATAGGCCCCGAGCACTTGTAGGGTGCGGAAGAGCACGAAATGCCGCAGCCGGGCGAAGAACTCATCGCGCTCTATGGGTTGGTACTTGCGCACCGATTCTATATAGACATCGAGCAGTTCATGGCGTAGTCCATCGGGGATATTCGCTTTCGCCTGCCAAAGGAAAGAGGCCACATCGTAGTAGAATGGACCTTTGCGCCCTCCCTGGAAGTCGATGAACCAAGGTTCGTTGTCGACAATCATTACATTGCGGCTTTGAAAGTCGCGGTACATGAATGTATCGGTATTGCTCTCCATCAGGACCTTGGCCATGGTCTGGAAGTCGTCCTCGAGTTTGTCTTCGAGAAATTCAAGGCCGGTGGCTTTTAGAAAACAGTACTTGAAGTAATTGAGATCCCACATGATTGAGCGCTCGTCGAAACTTACCGCCGGATAGCATACAGAAAAGTCCATATCACGAGCTCCTCCGAACTGTATGTCCGGCAGCCGTCTGATTGTCTTGGCGAGCAGTTCTTTCTCCGCAGATGAGAACGACCGTGACTGGCGTCCTTTTTCAATTTCTTTGAAAAGTAAAGTGTCGCCAAGGTCGGTTTGGAGGTATGCCATATGATCGTCGCTGACAGCGAGCACTTTGGGTACAGGTATGTTTCTTTCGCCGAAGTGACGCGCCATGTAGATGAAAGCATCGTTCTCGGGTATTGATGTGCCAAGAACACCGATTACTGAGTCGCCGCCACCGTTACCGGCAAGGCGGAAGTAGCGGCGGTTTGACCCTGACGATGGGAGTTCGTCTACCTTTTCAGGTAGGCGGTTGTAGAGCTCGGAATATAATTTTGAAAGTACTGTTGTGTCCATGAAAGTTGAGTCGTGACCTTGTGATTGCCGGAGGTGGCTATATTGTGCCGCCTCCGGTATAAAAATCAGTTGCCCATATCGGACAGGAACTTGATTCGAACCAGGCGGATTTCCTCTTCGGAGAAATCGTCGCCGAGCTCTTTGTATGCATCTTCGAGGTCGCCGGTGTCGCTCGTGCGGAAATATTCAACGATGTCGGTCTGATCGTCGGGGTCTATCACGTCATCGATGAAGTACTTGATGTTGATACGGGTGCCTGAATGTACGATAGCTTCAATCTCGTCGAGTAATTGGTCGAAGTCAATACCGTTGGCTACTGCTATTTCGTTCAAGTCGATTTTGCGGTCGATAGCCTTGATTATCGCAATCTTGAGTTTACTTTTGTTAGCTACCGTGCGTACCCGTAAATCCTCGGGCCGTTCAATCTCGTTGTCTTCTACATATGTCTTGATGACTTTGATGAATTCTTCGCCATATCTTTTGGCCTTGCCCATGCCTACGCCGGAGATGTTGGCGAGTTCTTCGATTGTTATGGGATAAGTAGTGGCCATGGCTTCGAGCGAAGGATCCTGGAAGATGACAAAAGGCGGTAGATTGAGGCTTTGGGCTATCTTGCGGCGAAGCGAAGTGAGGATGGAGAAAAGCTCGGGGTCGGCTGCGCACGAGGCTCCGTTGGTCATCACCGGCTCCTCTTCGGGCATTTCGTCGTTATAGTCGGCGTCCTCGACAATCTTGAATGAAACCGGTTCTTTCAGGAATTGTTTGCCTTTGCGTGTGAGCTTGAGTGTGCCGTAGTTTTCGACACCTCTTTCAATATATCCGGCTATGATGGCCTGTTGTATGACCGTGTTGATGTATTTGGGGCTTGAACCTCCGGTACATCCGAAGACTTCAAGTTCTTCGTGGCCGTAGGAGCGGACATCGCTTGTGGCTCTTCCGAGCATGACATCCACAACATGTTCAGTTTTGAATTTTTCTTTAAGTGCGGCGATAGTTTCGAGTGCCGCAGACAAATCATCTTTAGCTTCCACTTTTCTCTTGGGATTAAGACAGTTGTCACAGTTACCACAATTATCCTTCTCGAAATCCTCTCCAAAATAGTGCAGGAGGGTCTTGCGGCGGCAAAGCGACGATTCGGCATAAGCAGCCGTCTCGAGGAGCAGCTGTCGTCCTATTTCTTGTTCGTTTATGGGTTTGCCCTGCATGAATTTTTCCATTTTTTGGAGATCCTTGCGGGAGTAGTAGGTAAGACATATGCCCTCGCCGTTGTCGCGTCCGCTGCGCCCGGTCTCCTGGTAGTAGCCTTCAAGCGATTTTGGCATGTCGTAGTGTATCACAAATCTGACATCAGGTTTATCTATGCCCATGCCGAAAGCTATGGTGGCTACTATGATGTCGACCTGTTCCATCAGGAAGGCGTCCTGGTTGGCCGACCGTGTCGCCGGATCCATGCCTGCATGGTAGGGTAGGGCACGGATATTGTTTACACGCAGCAGCTCGGCAAGTTCCTCTACTTTCTTACGGGACAGGCAGTAGATTATGCCTGATTTTCCGGGCCGTTGTTTAATGAACCGTATGATGTCGCGGTCGGTGTTGACGGTCTTCTGCCTTATCTCATAATAGAGGTTCTCCCGGTTGAATGATGACTTGAACACAGCCGCATCGTTCATCGCCAGGTTTTTCTGGATGTCATGCTGGACTTTTGGCGTTGCCGTGGCAGTGAGGGCTATCACCGGGCGAGTGCCTATCTCGTTGATGATAGGGCGAATCCTACGGTATTCAGGTCTGAAATCATGACCCCATTCCGATATGCAGTGAGCCTCATCTACGGCATAGAAGGATATTGGTACTGTTTTGAGAAATTCTATGTTTTCTTCTTTGGTAAGTGATTCAGGAGCGACATACAGCAGTTTTGTATGTCCGGCCACAATGTCCGACTTTACTTGGTCGATGGCTGATTTAGCGAGTGATGAGTTGAGAAAGTGGGCTATGCTGTCGTTCTCGCTGAAGTTGCGCATAGAGTCCACCTGATTTTTCATCAGTGCTATAAGTGGAGAAATTACGATAGCAGTGCCCTCGCTCATCAGCGCCGGCAGCTGGTAGCAAAGCGATTTACCACCGCCGGTGGGCATGATCACAAATGTGTCGCGACCCGAAAGGAGGCTTAGCATTATAGCCTCTTGGTTGCCTTTGAATTTGTCGAATCCAAAGTGCAGTTTCAGAGCTTGCGTCAGTGTCAGAGGAGCTTCTGTGGTCATGTCGTGAAGATGTAGTTTGTCGGGTTATTTTGGCTTTCCTTATTTTATGTTATACTGCGCTGGCATCGAAGTGTGCTTCTTCGAGCTGTCTGTTGCAGAATTCGGGGGTGACGACGAATTCTGTGGGTTTGTCGGTAGGTATGTCGAACATGGCGTTCATCAATATGGTCTCAACGATAGAACGCAATCCTCGGGCGCCGAGTTTGTATTCTATGGCTTTGTCGACTATGAAGTCAAGTGCTTCAGGCTGCCATATGAGTTTGACTCCATCCATGGACATAAGTTTTGTATACTGACGAGTGATGGCATTTTTGGGCTCGGTGAGTATCCTGCGAAGAGCATCACGGTCGAGAGGCAACAGGTGAGTGAGGATAGGCAGACGGCCTATGATTTCGGGGATAAGTCCGAAAGTGCGCAAGTCCTGGGGGGCGACATGACGCATCAGGTTGTCACGCTCTATCTTACGTGATTCACCATCGGTGCTGAAGCCTACAAAGCTGGTGTTGAGACGATGTGCGATTGCCTGTTCGATTCCCTCGAATGCACCTCCACAGATAAATAGTATATTCTTTGTATCGACGGCTATCATAGGTTGTTCAGGATGCTTGCGTCCTCCTTGAGGAGGTACATTCACTACCGAGCCCTCGAGAAGTTTGAGGAGCCCTTGCTGTACTCCTTCACCGCCAACATCGCGTGTAATCGAAGGATTGTCTCCTTTGCGGGCAATCTTGTCGATTTCGTCGATGAACACTATTCCGCGTTGGGCGCGTTCGACGTCGTAGTCGGCAACCTGGAGCAAACGGGTGAGAAGACTCTCGATATCTTCGCCCACATATCCGGCCTGGGTAAGCACTGTTGCATCCACGATGGTAAAAGGTACATCAAGTATCTTGGCTATTGTGCGGGCTATGAGAGTCTTACCTGTGCCTGTAGGTCCTACCATGATGATGTTGCTCTTTTCTATCTCTACGCCATCGTTATTGTCTACTTTTTGGTCGAGACGTTTATAGTGGTTGTATACTGCCACCGAAAGATACTTCTTGGCTTGGTCTTGACCTATTATGTATTGGTCGAGGAAGTCCTTGATTTCGACGGGAGTCGGTATTTTCTTGGAGCGTTTAACTTCCGGGGTCGTCGCACCGGCATGTGTTTTACGGTATCGTGCGCGTGCACGTTTAGCAGCATTATCGCTCTCGCTGTCGTCATCCATCATGCCGAGCATGGTGGCGGCTGTTTCGAGGCAATCAATGCATATCCCTGCATCTTCGGCAGGCGATGGCAGGATGCTCGCACCCTGCGACTCAGTTCGCCCGCAGAAACTGCAGTGGAGTTCGTTGATTTTCTTCTTTGCCATCAGAAAATTGTACTGTTGAGTCTTCTTTTTGCAAACGCTTATTTTTTAGCTTTTACCAGGATACGGTCTATCATACCGTAGTCGAGAGCCTCCTGCGATGTCATCCAGTAGTCGCGGTCAGAATCTTTCTCCACTTTTTCGAAAGGTTGTCCGGAGTGCTCCGAGATTATGTGGTAGAGTTCGTCCTTGAGTTTTTTTATCTCTCGTGCTGTTATCTCGATATCGCTTGCCTGTCCTTGTGCTCCACCCATAGGCTGGTGAATCATCACGCGGGAGTGGCGCAGGGCGAAACGCTTGCCATTTTGTCCGCTTACAAGGAGGACAGCCGCCATAGAGGCTGCCATGCCTGTACAAAGGGTGGACACGTCGGAGGCTACATATTGCATGGTATCATATATGCCGAGACCCGCATACACTGATCCTCCGGGGCTGTTGATGTATATGGATATATCTTTGCCGGGGTCGGTGCTGTCGAGATATAGCATCTGAGCCTGGATGACGTTTGCTGTGTAGTCGTTTACTTCGGTGCCTAAAAAAATCACGCGATCCATCATAAGGCGCGAGAACACATCCATCTGTGCGACATTGAGCTGACGCTCTTCGATAATTGTAGGGTTGATATAAGAGGCTACAGGACCCATGGTGCGCGATATGTAGTCACGGTACTGGTCGAGGGCGAGGCCGTTCATGCCGCGATGTCCTACGGCATAGTTGCGGAAATCATTGTCAATCATATATAACAATCGTATAAATATCATTAATTAAACCGGTAGGGAAATCCGAGCCGGTTAGCAGGCCTGTAATAGTGGCCATTTTCAATTCAAAGTTAATAAAAAAATCTCAATCTCGCAAATATTTTGTGAATATTCCAACTCCGAAGTGTAACTATCGAGCGAAATCTGACTGTAGAATTAAGAGTCTGTTTAAAAAGAAATGTTAAATTCTCGGCAGTGTATCTTTGTGATAAATTTCTTGTTATGAGGATGGAGCGATGTCCTCATCGTGACTGACGAATAACAGAAATTGGCTCTATAACGAATTGTATGGGTAGTCGAATTGGAGCTTACCACAAACG
>N._stephensi_709_foregut__coassemble_677_pt1 | contig 11746 bp, 19 predicted proteins | sample N__stephensi_709_foregut__metabat2_low_PE_005 | metagenome-assembled genome bin N | reverse complement strand
ATTTCTTTACGGTAGCGCTTGTGTACGCCCTCGACCATGTTGTGAATCAGCGCAGGGTAGAGACCGTGCTGGGAGCGATGCTCTATGTCGTCGCTCGGACGGGTTACAACTACATGGTTGCCTTCCACAGCTACATGGAGGTCGGGGTTGACGGCCTGCTTGAGCTCGCCGTATTTGCCCTTGACTGTTACGACGTTGGTCTTGTCGTCAACCGTAACGGTCACTCCTGCCGGAATTTCAATGGGTGCTTTACCTATTCGTGACATATTTCAGTATTTTACGGTTGATTAATATACGTAACACAGCACTTCGCCGCCAATCTTGAGATCGGCAGCCGATTTGTTGGTCATCACGCCACGCGAGGTGGACAGGATGGCGATGCCGAGACCATTGAGCACACGAGGCATGTCTTTGTAGCCGGTGTACTGACGCAGACCGGGACGTGATACACGTTTGAGTCCTTTGATGGCGTTGACACGGTCGACGGGATCATACTTGAGGGCGATCTTAATCGAGCCCTGTGTATTTTCACCTTCTTCGAACTTGTAGTTGAGGATATAGCCCTGCTCGAAGAGGATTTTAGTAATCTCTTTTTTCAAGTTCGAGGCCGGGATTTCAACCACACGGTGGTTGGCTTTGATAGCGTTCCTCAATCTTGTGAGATAATCTGCTATAGGATCTGTCATTTTTGTTTGTTTTAAATTGATTGGGCCGGAATGCCCAACAATATTTAAATCTCTATTTTAACGAGGCTCTCCGAATGTCGGCCTCGGCCGATAGCGGAGTTGCCCCAGGATGATGATTACCAGCTTGCCTTTTTCACGCCGGGAATCAGTCCGGCCGAAGCCATCTCGCGGAACTGGATGCGCGAGATACCGAAGGTGCGCATGTAGCCTTTGGGACGACCGGTTATGGAGCAGCGGTTATGCTTGCGGATTGGCGAAGCGTTCTTGGGCAGACGCTGAAGCTGCTGGGCTGCCTCGTAGGCGGCGGCACGCTTCTCTTCATCATCGTCGTGTGCGGCGTTGATAATCTTCTTGAGGGCGGCGCGGCGCTCGGCATACTTGGCGGCCAGGCGGGCACGCTTCACCTCGCGGGCTTTCATTGATTCTTTAGCCATACTGCGTATCAGTTGTTTTTAGCGTTCTTGAAGGGGAGGCCGAAAGCTTTGAGCAGTGCGTAGCCTTCCTCATCGGTGCGGGCCGATGTCACGAAAGTGATGTTCATGCCCATGAGCTTGTTGATGTTGTCTATGTTTATCTCGGGGAAGATAATCTGCTCGGTGATGCCGAGGGTGTAGTTTCCACGGCCGTCGAGCTTGCCCTCGATGCCCTTGAAGTCGCGGATACGGGGCAGAGCCACACGTACCAGACGCTCCAGGAATTCGTACATTTTCTCGCGACGGAGGGTCACACGTACGCCAACGGGCATTTTCTTACGGAGCTTGAAGTTCGAGATATCCTTGCGCGAAAGTGTAGCCACGGCTTTTTGTCCTGTGATGGCTGTAAGTTCTGCGATGGCTGTCTCGATGAGTTTTTTGTCCTGTGTAGCGGCGCCGATGCCTTGGTTGATAACAATCTTTTCAAGACGGGGTACCTGCATCACTGTGGAGTACTTGAACTCGCTCTCCAAAGCCGGAACGATGCGTTCCTTGTAGTCTTTTTGCAGTGTTGTGGTCATTATTAGATTTCCTGATTGGATTTTTTAGAAATGCGTACCACCTTGCCGTCGACACGCTTGATGGCAATGCGGGTAGGCTTGCCAGTCTTAGGGTCGACCAAGTTAAGGTTGGAGATGTGGATAGGGGCTTCTTTCTTCACCAGGCCACCCTGGGGATACTGTGCTGTAGGCTTGGTGGCCTTAGTCACCATGTTGATACCCTCGACGATGGCGCGGCCTTTGCTGCGCTGCACCTCGAGCACACGGCCTGTCTTGCCTTTGTCCTCGCCGGCGAGCACACATACTGTATCGCCCTTGCGAATATAGATTTTGCTCATTTTGCTTTATGTTAGAGCACCTCGGGTGCCAGTGAGACAATCTTCATATTTTTGGCGCGGAGCTCGCGAGCTACAGGGCCGAAGATACGTGTGCCGCGGAGTTCGCCGTCGTTCTTGAGCAGCACGCAGGCATTGTCGTCGAAGCGGATGTAGGAACCGTCGGGACGACGTATTTCCTTCTTGGTGCGTACTACCATGGCACGCGACACAGTGCCCTTCTTGACATCGGCGCCGGGGATGGCGCTCTTTACCGACACCACGATGATATCGCCCACCGATGCATAGCGACGGTCGGTGCCGCCGAGTACGTGGATGCACAGTACTTCTTTGGCGCCCGAGTTGTCAGCTACGTTAAGACGTGATTCTGTCTGTATCATTGTTACTTAACTTTTTCGATGATTTCAACTAATCTCCAGCGTTTTGTTTTGCTGAGAGGACGGGTCTCCATCAGGCGTACGGTATCGCCCACGGAGCACTCGTTGTTTTCGTCGTGAGCATGATATTTCTTGCTCTTGTTGACGAACTTACCGTAAATCGGGTGTTTTTCTTTCCAGCGGACGGTGACAGTGATTGTCTTGTCGCCCTTGTTGCTGGAAACGACGCCGATGCGCTCTTTGCGCAGATTGCGTTTTTCTTCCATTTGTTGGCTGCTTATTTATTGTTAAGTTCGCGCATTCTCAGCTCGGTTTTCACACGTGCTATCATGCGGCGGTCGGCGGTGAGCTTAGCCGGATTGTCCAAGGGGCTTACGGCGTGGTTCATGCGGGCCTGGAGATATTCTTTCTCCATTTGGGCAAGACGCTCGGTAAGGTCGGCCGTTGCCATTTCACGGATTTCTTCTTTCTTCATAGCTTATTACACGTTTTGGGTGGGATCGTAGTCGCGGCGGACAACGAATTTTGTTACCACGGGGAGCTTCTGAGCTGCCAGGCGGAGAGCTTCCTTGGCGATGTCGTAGCTTACGCCTTCCACCTCAATGATGATGCGGCCGGGAGTTACTGGCGCAACGAATCCTTCGGGGTTACCTTTACCTTTACCCATGCGGACCTCAGCAGGCTTCTTTGTAATGGGTTTGTCGGGGAAAATACGTATCCATATCTGACCCTGACGCTGCATATAACGTGTCACCGCAATACGGGCGGCCTCAATCTGACGGCCGGTGATCCACTTTGACTCAAGGGTCTTGATGCCAAACGAACCAAAAGCCAAGGTATTGCCACGCTGGGCATTACCTTTCATGCGGCCTTTCTGTGAGCGGCGGAATTTAGTTTTCTTGGGCTGTAACATTGTTGTTTAGCTTACAGTGGTTTAACGGTTGTTTTTGGAAGAGCGGAAACCTCCGCGGCGTTCACGGCCTTTGCCGTTGTTGCCACGGCCTTCGTTCTTGGTTGCAGTAAAGGCGGGAGCGAGGTCACGCTTGCCGTAAACTTCACCACGGCAGATCCATACTTTCACGCCGATTACGCCCACCTTTGTGTGAGCCTCTACAAGAGCGTAGTCGATATCGGCACGAAGAGTGTGCAGAGGGGTACGTCCTTCCTTGAACATCTCGGAACGAGCCATCTCGGCGCCGTTGAGACGGCCGGAAACCTGTACTTTGATGCCTTCGGCACCTGCACGCATCGATGCGGCCACAGCCTGCTTTACAGCACGGCGATATGCAACCTTACCTTCAATTTGGCGAGCGATGTTCGATGCTACTATTTCAGCGTCGAGCTCGGGACGTTTAACTTCATAGATGTTGATCTGTACGTCCTTGTCGGTAATTTTCTTAAGCTCTTCCTTGAGAGTTTCTACAGCCTGTCCGCCGGGGCCGATAATCTTGCCGGGACGGGAGGTGCATACGGTGATAGTGATAAGTTTGAGTGTACGCTCTATCACGATACGCGAGACACTGCTGTTTGCCAGGCGTACGTTGAGGTATTCGCGGAGCTTGTAGTCTTCAAGAATGTTGTCGGGGTATTTGCCTTTTTCCGACCAGTTGGAGTCCCAGCCGCGGATAACGCCCAGGCGGTTGCTTATAGGATTAACTTTCTGTCCCATTTTTATGCCTCGGTATTTTTGTTAGCGATAGTGTCGACAATCACGGTTACATGGTTCGAACGTTTGCGGATACGATAGCCACGGCCTTGGGGGGCGGTGCGCAGACGTTTGAGCATGGGGGCGCAATTGACGTAAATAGTGCTTATATAAAGTTCGCCGGCATCGGCCTTGCGCTCGTTTTTCTGTTCCCAGTTAGCGACGGCGCTGCGGACGAGTTTTTCAAGGCGCTGCGCAGCCTCCTTATTGGAGAAGTGCAGTATGCCAAGGGCGCGGCCTACTTCCTGACCGCGAACCATGTCGGCTACCAGACGCATCTTGCGGGGCGAGGTGGGTACATTGAGCAACTTGGCAAATGCTATGTTGCGCTGCTCGTCCTTGCGCTGGTTGGCTGATATTCTTTTTCTTTCACCCATTGTATTTGTTCGTCTTTATATTCGATGATTATTGAGTGTCAGTCCCTTATTTCTTCTTGTTGCCTGCATGGCCGCGGAATGTGCGGGTGGGGGCGAACTCGCCAAGTTTGTGACCTACCATGTTTTCGGTTACATATACGGGGATAAACTTATTACCGTTATGAACAGCGAAAGTATGGCCTACGAACTCGGGGGCAATCATGGATGCTCGGCTCCAGGTCTTGATGACATTCTTTTTGCCGGAGGCTTCCATATCGGCCACTTTCTTCTCGAGCTTAACGCTGATGAAGGGACCTTTTTTTAATGAACGGCTCATATTTGCTTACTTGTCAAGATTATTTCTTCTTTCTTCTCTCGATAATGTACTTGTTCGAGGGCTTCTTGGGCGTACGAGTCTTAAGACCTTTGCTGTACAGACCCTTGCGCGAACGGGGATGACCACCGGAAGCGCGGCCTTCACCACCACCCATAGGGTGATCGACAGGGTTCATGACTACACCACGGTTGTGGGGGCGTTTGCCCAACCAGCGTGAACGTCCGGCCTTACCGGAGCGCTCGAGTGAGTGCTCGGCGTTACCAACGACGCCGATAGTAGCCTTGCAAGCCGACAGAACCTTGCGGGTCTCACCTGAAGGGAGTTTGATGATGGCGTAGTTACCTTCTCGCGATATGAGCTGTGCGAAAGTGCCGGCAGAGCGAGCCATGAAAGCACCCTGGCCGGGACGAAGTTCGATACAGTGGATGAGTGTACCTACGGGAATTTTGTTGAGAGGAAGGGCGTTGCCTACCTCGGGAGCGGCTTCGGCGCCGCTCATCACGGTAGCACCTACCTCAAGGCCGTTGGGGGCGATGATGTAGGCCTTAGCTGCGTCTACGTAGTAGAGAAGGGCAATACGAGCCGAACAGTTGGGGTCGTACTCGATGCTCTTAACCACTGCGGGGATGCCGTCGCGATTTCTCTTGAAGTCGATGACGCGGTATTTACGCTTGTGACCACCGCCCATGTAGCGGTTGGCCAGGTGACCTTCGTTGTTGCGGCCACCGGTAGAGCGCTTGCCGACTGTAAGAGACTTTTCCGGTGTGGTGGCAGTTATAACACCTTTAAACACACCGATAACCTTGTGACGCTGCCCAGGAGTTGTGGGCTTGAATTTTCTTACTGCCATTGTTGTTAGATGTTGCTAAAGAATTCGATGGTCTGGCCGTCGGCAACTGTGACGTAGGCTTTCTTCCAAGTGGCGGTTTTGCCACGGAGAAGGCCGCTCTTGGTCCAGCGAGATTTGTTCTTGCCGCGGACGATGGCCGTGTTTACGCTTTCCACCTTTACGCCATAGAGCTGCTCTACCAGCGATTTGATCTGGTATTTGTTTGCCTCAGGCGACACGCGGAAAGTATAGCAATTGCGCTTTTCGGAAAGCTTGGTTGCCCTTTCGGTGATGATTGGTTTGATTGAGATGTCCATATCTTTGAGGTGGAGCGTTAGAGTTTGTTGATGACTTCGACGCTGGCTTCGGTGAGAAGCAGTGTCTCGGTATTGAGCACGGCATACGCATTGATATCCGACGCAGTCATAATACGTGCATCGGGTACATTACGCATCGACAAATATACGTTATTATTCTTGGCTGACAAAACTACAAGTACTTTTTTGCCGTCTACTTTAAGATTTTTAGCAAAATTTATGAATTCTTTAGTTTTGGGAGCTTCGAAATTGACGTCGTCGACCACTACAATCTTGCCTTCGGCAGCCTTGATGCTGAGAGCCGAGCGGCGTGCGAGATCTTTGAGTTTGCGGTTGAGCTTGAAACGGTAGTCGCGGGGACGGGGACCGAAAACACGGCCACCACCTACGAGAACGGGCGAGTTGATGTCGCCGATACGGCTGCCGCCGCCACCTTTCTGCTTGTGGAGCTTACGGGTAGAGCCGCTCACTTCGCTGCGCTCTTTAGACTTGTGTGTGCCCTGACGCTGGTTGGCAAGGTATTGCTTAACATCGAGATAAAGGGCGTGCTCGTTGGGCGCGATTGCGAACACCTCGTCGTTGAGGGTCACGCGACGGCCTGTATCCTGGCCTTGCTGGTTGTATACTGCGAGTTCCATATTATTTCTCAATTAAGACGATTGAACCTTTGCTTCCGGGAATCGAGCCTTTAATCATAATGATGTTGTGCTCGGGAATCACTTTGATGATTTGGAGGTTTTGAACGGTAACGCGCTCATTGCCTGTCTGACCGGCCATACGCATACCCTTGAACACCTTAGCGGGGTAAGAGCAGGCACCCACCGAACCGGGGGCACGCAGACGGTTATGCTGGCCGTGTGTGCTTTGGCCGACACCGCCGAAGCCGTGACGTTTCACTACGCCCTGGTATCCTTTACCTTTGCTGGTACCGATTACATCGACAAAGTCAGCTTCGGTGAAGAAGTCGGCGCATATAGTGTCGCCGAGGGCATAAGTGTTACCAAATCCTTTGAACTCGGCCAAGTGTCGCTTGGGGGTCACGCCGGCTTTGCGGAAGTGGCCAAGCTCGGGCTGTGTGAGGTGCTTCTCTTTCTGGTCTTCGAAACCGAGCTGGAGTGCATCGTAGCCGTCGGTGGCAACTGTCTTAACCTGAGTGACAACACAAGGACCTACTTCGATAACAGTGCACGGCACATTACGACCGTCGGCACTGAAAACGGATGTCATTCCGATTTTCTTTCCAATTAATCCTGGCATTTCTCTGTTAATTTGATGTTATATGATGTTTTGTGAGGTGCGTTATCAGCACTTGATTTCTACTTCGACACCGCTGGGGAGCTCGAGTTTCATCAGGGCATCCACAATCTTGGGGGTAGCGTTGTAGATATCGATGAGACGCTTGTAGCAGCTAAGCTCGAATTGCTCGCGGCTCTTTTTGTTGACGAAGGTCGAGCGGTTGACGGTGAAGATGCGTTTGTGCGTGGGCAGGGGGATGGGGCCGCTGATCACCGCGCCGATCGACTTCACGGTCTTAACGATTTTCTCAGCCGATTTGTCAACGAGGCTGTGGTCGTAAGATTTGAGTTTGATACGGATTACGGGGTTCATATATTGTATTGTTATTTTTATTTGAGAAGATCGACGCGGCCCTGACATTCTGTCAGCACGTCTTTAGCAATAGAATTCGACACCTCGGCGTAGTGCGAGAACGACATTGTAGAAGTGGCGCGACCGGAGGTGATGGTGCGGAGGGCTGTCACATAGCCGAACATCTCGGCAAGAGGTGCTTTGGCTTTAACGACACGGGCACCGCTGCGGCTTGTTTCCATACCTTCTACCTGACCACGACGTTTGTTAAGGTCGGAGATTACATCGCCCATAGACTCTTCGGGTGTCACGACCTCAATCTTCATGATAGGCTCGAGCAGCACGGGACCGGCTTTCTCGCAGGCTTTCTTGAATGCCTGGATGGCGCAGAGTTCGAACGAGAGCTGATCGGAGTCGACCGGATGGAACGAACCGTCAATCACAGTCACCTTAAGATGCTCTACGGGGAAACCGGCAAGCACACCATTCTTCATAGCGGTGGTGAAGCCTTTCTGAATAGAGGGGATGAATTCCTTAGGAATGTTACCGCCTTTGACTTCATCGACAAACTGAAGGTTGCCTTCGAATCCGTCATCTACAGGCTCTACACGCACGATGATGTCGGCGAATTTACCACGGCCACCGGTCTGTTTCTTGAATACCTCGCGGAGCTCAACCGGACGTGTGATAGCCTCCTTGTAGGTAACCTGAGGACGACCCTGGTTGCACTCTACCTTGAACTCGCGACGCAGACGGTCGATGATGATATCTAGGTGAAGCTCGCCCATACCGGAGATAACGGTCTGTCCGGTCTCCTCGTTGGTTTCAACACGGAATGTGGGGTCTTCCTCAGCCAGTTTCTGAAGGCCAACGCCAAGTTTATCGAGGTCTTTCTGTGTCTTGGGCTCTACAGCAATACCGATAACAGGATCGGGGAATTCCATGGCTTCGAGGACGATAGGATTGTTCTCATCGCAGAGGGTATCACCTGTACGAATATCCTTGAATCCTACGCCTGCGCCGATATCGCCGCAGTCGATAAGTTCCTTGGGGTTCTGTTTGTTGGAGTGCATCTGGAAGAGACGCGACACACGTTCTTTCTTTCCGGAGCGAGAGTTGAGCACGTAGGTACCTGCCACAACCTCACCGGAGTATACACGGAAGAATGTGAGACGGCCAACATAGGGGTCGGTAGCGATCTTGAAAGCGAGGGAACACATAGGAGCATCGCTCGAAGGCTCGCGTGTAACGATTTCGTCGGGATTATCGGGGAGACGGCCCTCTACGGCACCGGAGTCGAGGGGGCTGGGTAGATATGCGCAAACAGCATCGAGAAGGCACTGTACACCTTTGTTTTTGAATGAAGAACCGCAAATCATAGGTACGAGATCCATCGAAAGGGTAGCTTTGCGGAGCGCACGTTTGATTTCGTCTACAGTAATTGTTGAGGGGTCGTCGAAATATTTCGACATGAGTTCATCGTCGTATTCGGCGATTTTCTCAAGCATTTTGTCGCGCCACTCTTCGGCTTCGTCCTTGAGGGCGGCAGGAATATCTTCAATAGAATAGTCGGCACCCATGGTCTCGTCATGCCAAAAGATTGCTTTCATGATGATGAGATCCACAACGCCTTTGAAAGTCTCCTCAGCGCCGATAGGAATCTGAATCGGGCAGGGGTTTGCGCCAAGTACGTCTTTGAGCTGACGCACTACCTCAAAGAAGTTTGCGCCCGAACGGTCCATCTTGTTGACATAGCCGATACGGGGTACATTATATTTGTCGGCCTGGCGCCATACGGTCTCGGACTGAGGCTCAACACCACCTACGGCGCAGAATGTAGCCACAGCACCATCGAGCACACGGAGCGAACGCTCTACCTCGACTGTAAAATCGACGTGTCCCGGAGTGTCGATGAGGTTGATTTTGAACTTATCGTCGTTATATTTCCAGAAAGTGGTGGTAGCTGCGGAAGTGATAGTGATACCGCGTTCCTGCTCCTGCTCCATCCAGTCCATCGTGGCAGCGCCATCGTGAACTTCACCAATCTTGTGGGTCAGACCGGTATAGAAAAGGATACGCTCGGAGGTAGTGGTTTTACCGGCATCGATGTGAGCCATAATGCCGATATTGCGTGTATATTTAAGATGTTCGTCTGATTTGGCCATTTTACTGTGTCAATGAAAAATTCAACGGAAAATCGCTTAAAAACGGAAGTGGGCGAAAGCGCGGTTAGCTTCGGCCATCTTGTGCATATCCTCCTTGCGTTTGTAAGCACCGCCCTGGTTATTGTAGGCATCGACGATTTCGGCAGCGAGTTTATCGGCCATTGTCTTACCACCGCGTTTGCGGGCGTAGGAGATAAGATTTTTCATTGATATGGACTCTTTACGGTCGGCACGGATTTCGGTGGGCACCTGGAATGTGGCACCGCCTACACGGCGGCTTTTCACCTCCACCTGGGGAGTTACATTCTCGAGGGCTTTTTTCCAAATCTCGAGGGCTTCGAGTTCCTCGTTGGGAAGTTTCGACTTCACTGTATCGAGGGCTGTGTAGAAGATAGCGAAAGCTGTGTTCTTCTTGCCGTCGTACATGAGGTGATTGACAAATTTTGTCACACGGACATCGCCGTAGACGGGATCGGGGAGTACGAGCCGTTTTTTAGGTTTTGACTTTCTCATCTTAGAGTGTCTGTGTTGTTGTTTTTGATTGCCTGGTTGCTTGCTTCGTCATTCTTCAGCCGCGTCCGCTGACGCCGGGCTTACTCAACCAAAAGGATAGCTGCAAGTAATGCAAAAACGAGTTAAATTAAAAAGTTTGATTTACTCGGGTGCTATAAGAACACTTCACCCGTCACAATAGTGACGAATTACTTCTTGGCAGCACCGGCCTTGGGACGCTTGGCTCCGTATTTGCTTCGGCGCTGTGTGCGATCCTTAACGCCGGCGGTATCGAGAGTACCGCGGACAATATGGTAGCGTACACCGGGGAGATCCTTTACACGGCCACCACGTACGAGTACGATGGAGTGCTCCTGCAGGTTGTGACCTTCACCGGGGATATAAGAGTTGACCTCTTTGCCGTTGGTAAGGCGCACACGTGCTACTTTACGCATTGCCGAGTTAGGTTTCTTAGGGGTTGTGGTGTACACACGCACACACACGCCGCGACGCTGGGGGCAGCTGTCGAGAGCGGGGCTCTTGCTCTTGTCCTCCAATGCCACGCGACCTTTGCGTACTAATTGCTGAATAGTTGGCATCTTAGTTTGTTTGTGTTATTAGATATCTTTTGTTCGTTTTTCTCGTTTCTGTACGTTGAAAATTATCACGTCCATACACTCGCACAAAACGCCCATTGCATTAATTCCCAAAGAATTAGCAATGAGGCGGCGCTTAGGCGCTCTTTTCAACGCCGCAAAGTTAGCAATTATTTGCGTAAATACCAAACTTTTACGCAAATAATTTCTCACCGTCTGCAATGGGAGCGTAGTCGGAAGCGTCGACACTATCGCCGACGCTCATCTCACTGCGACGCCAGACACAGTGCAGGCGGTAATCCCCGAGGACTACCGCCTGCTTCAAGATTATTCCTTTATATCGCTCTTATTTCACAAGTACCTTACGGCCATTGATGATGTAGAGTCCCGGGGTTGTAGCCTTGTCGAGACGCATACCCTGGAGATTGTAGATAACATCGGGTCCTTCATGTTCTGCGGTCACGACATCCTCAATGCTCGATTCGTCGTCAGTGACGTCTTCCTGCAATGCCTGGTTGGGGTTGCCGGCGTACTTGACGGAAGGATCAAACGAGAGATGGGGAGGCTGGTTGTAGCAGCAGTTTTGGTTAACAACCTGCACACGGTAGTCAAGGTCATCCATCAGATGGGGAAGACGATAAGTGGTAGGATAGTTTGTGGCGTTGATTACCAGGTTGCAGTCGCCTTCGCCGGTCTCCTTGTCACCCTCCCAGTTGATGATTTCCTCACGCCAGTCGCCGAGGAAGTCGCCAAGGACGCAGGGGTTATACTTCGACGAGTTGTTCAATGTACCGCTGGTATACCATGTACCGTTCACCTTGTAGCGGTCGAAGTACTGCTGGTCGTGATTCCAGTTGGCAATGATGCTCTTGTCATAGAATTCGTCGTAAAGGTCGCCGTCCCAGTATATACGGTTGTTGATGCCGGCGCCACTGCTGCCGATAGCCCATGTCTCGGCTATCATATCTCCGGTCACGCAGTCGAACATACC
>N._stephensi_709_foregut__coassemble_676_pt1 | contig 11787 bp, 8 predicted proteins | sample N__stephensi_709_foregut__metabat2_low_PE_005 | metagenome-assembled genome bin N | reverse complement strand
CAGAGTCGAGTGCGGTTGCTGCTTCGATTATCATTTCGTGAGCGTTCTCATCGTCGTTACCGCCGTAATATGCCATCTCATGAGCGAGTTGCACCGGGCCGAAGACTTCAAAATCAGGGTCAAACTGCCCTTGCGACTGTTCGAGGAAATAGTCGCGAGCCGAGCCGAGAGCACCGTTTTCGTTGAACCCCTCCTCGTTGAGCTGGCGTGTAAAATACTCCTTGACGTTGGGCGTAGTAAACTTTACGTCGGTAAATTCTACCAGGAATACAATGCTCTTGATTTTGCCCGTCCGGGGATATTGGGCAGAGAAATGCCCTAACCCATGATATTTGGAGCCGGTGTCGGCTCTCGAGGCGATTTGATAAGAACGTGTATCTTTTTTTGCAGCGGCCCGACGTTCCATTGTCTCCACAGCATCGTCCGACGCACGGTAGAGGCGTCCGTCGGCAGCACGCAACATTTTGCTGCCGTCGGCGGTCACATAGTAGTGTCCGAACTCATCGCCAACTTTCATGGCTGTCACCGTACTGCCATCGGCCATAGTGTAGGTGCGGTAGACACGCTTGGCAGGCACGGCGTTACAAATCATCACAGCAGCTGCCACAGCCACCATGAAGCTAACTAACCTTCTCATTGCTGTTCTATTAAGTGACGATTAAATAAATAAGTTGATAAAATGTTCGTATATTTATAAAGATATGTAGCTGAGTGTCATTCTGCCGCCTTGGCTATCTCAGCCGGATGTTTCTCAAAATACTGGTGCAGCAGTTCGCTGATATTGAAGTAATATCCCCGGGGTACACCGTCGTCGCCCGCCACCTCTATATAGTCGAAATAGGGAGGCTCGAAGCGTTGGCTTGTTGCAGTGTGCCGCGACAGATTGAGAAAATCGTACTCATGCTGCGGATAAACGACCACAAATGCATTCTCGGGATCGGCACCGGTGCCCGAAGCCGCTATCACCAGCAGAAGATGGTTGAGTTTGTACTGCCATATCTTGGCGAGGTCGTACTTGGCATTCTGTTCGTAGACATAGATGCGGTTGGTGAGCTGACGCAAGTCCACAGGGTTGTCGTCGAGCACCTGCATGGCATAGTCGAGCATCTTGCCACGGTCGGCGCGAGTACGCTTCTCCTTGGCGTAAATAGGCATGAGCTCCTGAAGCAAAGCCTGGTTGGGCGCCTCGCGATAGGGGTCGTAGTCCTCCTGGAACATGGTTCCGTAATAGAAGTACTGGAAGTCGGTGGCGGTCATGGTAGTATCGTTGGCGATGAAGGCCTTCAACAACTTGGGATAATAGTATGGCGAATCCTCATCGACACTTGCAGCCGCAATGGCGGCCATATCGGGTGGTCCGAGTTCCTTGCGTGCATCGTTTTTGGCCACAATGCCAAACACGCACAATATCATTGCTGCGACTGTAAATACCTTTCTCATAGAGCCGACGCAACTGCTAATGCGGCCATCGACATGGCCACCACCACCGGCAGCCCTTTAGCACACAGATATTGTACGAATTCGGCAGAGCCGACAGAGAAATGCGGTCCTTTGGGTGTACGCATGAAAGCGAGTGTACCAAGGAACGCTCCTGCCGCGCCACCTATTATTATGGCCGAAGCCACCGGCGACACTATGTAGCCCAACAGCACACCGGCAAGACAGCCGCCGGCAACATAGGCATGCCCCTGACGCGCTGCAGTCAATGCCCGGGGTTGGAGCATGGTCAGTCCTAATACTATCACAGTGGCCACAGCCCAGAATAACAAAATCTTACTTTCAAAATACGGCATCCCGGCAAAGTGCAGAAGCACCATGGCAGCATAGGCCGGTACTACTGCCGGGAAACGCGGCACGAAAGCACCGCCGACACCTATGCCGGAGAGTACTAACGCCATTATCTCGAGGTAATCAATATTCATAACACACAAATTTAGCCAAAAAAAGCCAAAAAATCATCTTTCGAAATCCTTTTTGGCTTTTTTTAATAGATTTTATAGGTCAATATCCCATTCGTCTTCGGTCGGACGGAGTGCCGGTATCGCGGAAGGGGTCGTAATAGTCCTCTTCCTGTCCCGTATCCTCTTCTTGAGGAGCTTTTTCGCCGCGTTTAAGTTTGGGTCTGTTCTTTTTGATAGCATAGGGCTTCTGCCGGTCGAGGGGGAGTTCGGTGATATCCCATGTCTGCTCCACATCCCAGTTTTTCTTAAGGTCGAGTTTCTTGGCGAAATAGTACACCTCCTCGGGCTGTATGGAGTCGACGGGGTTGCCGGTGGTCCATTTGCCGTCGAGATTGTCATCTATAAAAAGCCGCATATAGTATGTACCCGGAGCAAGGAGTCGGAACCGCGCCATACTCTCCCCTACCGGCTTGACCGTGCGGTAGACAGGTGCGTCGGAAGAGTTGAGTAGTTCTACCACTGCCTGCAGCGAGTCGAGTCCAGTGAGGGTGACGTTGAGATTGGAATAATCTTCGAGCTGTTTAATAGTTATGTCCTGCTTGAACGGACGGTTGAACGGGCCATATATACTCTTCATGGCCATAGTGTCGATGGTGAGCCTGTACTTTGCGCCGGGAGTCCATTTCACATCGGCCACAGAGCGCAGCAGTGGGTTGATACTATCGGGATAAAGGGTAAGCGGGACAGGATTCCAAAGGGTGTCGACCTGCATCTCGAAGTGTACGGCCGACGAATCGAGACTGGCCAAGGGCAGATTGGTCTCAAGCTCGAGAGGCTGACCAAGCTGCTGGGTGTTGCCACTTTTGAGCACCACTTTGAGGTACTCGAAGTCGGGCGGCGGCAGGAATGTGGTGTCGCCGGTGACGGTATCGACAGTGAAGCGCGGTTTGTCGGCATCCTTGTCCTTGTCTTTTTTCTTCTTGTTTTTATTTGGGTCGCGGAAGAAGAAACGTAGGGTGTCGGATGTCCATACCCGCTGCTCGAGGCTGTCGAGCTTCTGATACCTCACCGCCAGACGCAGTGAGTCGGCGGCAGCCATCATGGCGGTGTCGGCTATCCAATATGTGAGGGTATCGCCGGTGAGGTTGGCCTCGCGCAGCGCCCACTCGCTGTCGGTGCGCCCTGCGCCGGGAGCACCGTCCACTATTGTAAGCTCTGGCAAGCTATCCTGCGGTGCGCCGAAAGTAAGGCTCAGACGTCTACGGTCCAGGCGCTTGTAGTCGGCAAGATATGGTTGCTTGAAGTCGACATTGAACCATGTAAGCAGTATATCGTTGGGCATAAACCTCACTCCGGCGCGGCTCACCAGCGAGTCTTCGCCGGTAGATGAGTAGAGGGTGTCGACCACCTCTATCGGCTCGGTATACGGCACGATGACAGTGTCGTAGAATGCTATATCTTCCGATCGGTCCCAATGATAGTCGCGGTTGATGTCGTTGAGCGCAAAGATATGATATTCGCCATGGGGAAGATTACGTATAGTAAACTGACCCAACTGATTGGTGCGAGCTATGCGCTCCATAGGCAAGGTGGTCAATGTTGTGTCGGTGAACGACGAGTACACTCCTACGAGCATGCCCTGCGCCGGTTCAAGATTCTCGGCCTGGAGCACCATGCCCGAGATACGCAGGGTATCGATGGTAGAGCCGGTGGAGAAATCGAGGGCGAAACCATCGAGAATATTACCCTCGTTGAGATCCTTGATGGCGTCGGCGAAGTCGATGGTGTAGGTGGTGTTGGGCAGAAGGGTGTCGCGGAAATCCACTGTGACGTTATGACCGTTGGAGCTCACCTGGGGAGGTGTCTTCTGCGGAGGCGATACCACCACCTTGTTGAAAGCGTCCTCGAGCTGAATGTTCTCGTCGAATGTCAGCGACATGCGGGTACGGCTCACACCGGTAGCCCCGGGAGCGGGATTGGAGCGCACGAAGCGTGGCGGCAACTCATCGCGGGCGCCGCCCTCTGGACGGCCTATACTCGCGCAAGCCGCCAATAGGCCGGCGAGGGCGCTCCACAGCAGGAGCTGCATGGCTTTGAGCCTCAGTCGATCCATCAGTATTGCCTTTCGATGACAAAGTCGAACAGTTCGCCGAGCTGGTCGCGCTCCGGCGAGTAGGGCAACGTGTCGAGCAGCGCGGCGGCACGGCGGCGCAGGTCGGACATCACACTGTAAGCGGCGTCAATGCCGCCGTTGTCGCGAGTGAAGGCCGATATTCGTTCTATCTCATTATCGGTCAAATTGTCGTGCTCAAGCAAGGCGGCAATGCTGTCGCGCTCGACGCCCGTCGTGTTCTCTAGTGCCAACAGGAGCGGAAGAGATATCTTGCCCTCGCGCAGGTCATTGCCGGTGGGTTTGCCCACAAGAGTGGAGGGATAGTAGTCGAACACGTCGTCGCGCAACTGGAAACAACGGCCGAAAAGCAGAGCGAAGTCCGACAGCGTGGCCACGGCATCGTCGGGAGCACCTGCCGCGAGACATCCCATGCGTGCGCTGGCCACGAAGAGCGAAGCCGTCTTGTAGTCGACGATACGGAAATAAGCCTCTGGGGTGAGGCTGTGGTCGCGGGCATTGCTGATTTGGTCTATCTCGCCCAACGACAGGTCGCGTCCGAGGTGGCAAAGGGCGTCGATAATGCGTATATCACCCGTCGATATGGCTTCCTGCATGGCCGACGAGGTGAAGAAATCGCCCACAAGCACGGCTATATGATTATCCCACACGGCATTCACCGTCGGACGATTGCGGCGAGTCAGCGAATTATCCACCACATCATCGTGTATCAACGAGGCATTGTGCAGCAGCTCCACGGCGGCAGCGGCGGCAAGGACTGTATCGGTAACTTCTGCAAAAATTTTTGCGCACATTATAAGCATCAAGGGCCGCAGTTGCTTGCCTTTGGTGCGCAGAAGCGACATGACGATATTACCCATCAACGGATTGGTACTATCCAATCGCTTGGATATCCGCTCGTTGAGACTATCTATATCGCCCTGGTGCGTATGTGTAATAGTTTCAAGTGTTGTCATCATTGCTCAATGATGTGCAAAGGTACGAATTTTTCCTCTTCCACTCATCTAAACTCACTTAAAATTTACGTTTTTGTCCATAAGACCATCTTTTGCCTTTGTTAACATGAACCGCCACAGCCGTCCTTTGTTTTAAAGATATATATATTGAATATTTAATTCCAGATTGATTATGAAACGGATACTTACTCTTTCTTTACTGTCACTGTCGATTTTAGCCAACGCACAGACCGAAATGCTTCCTTACGGCGACATGAACCAGTGGGTGACCCGCAATATTAAAGAATCGGGTCTTATAGGCGGCAACACCAAGCAGTGCTATGCCATCGGCCCTACTTCGACCATCAATGGCGACAAAGCCTACAAAAACAGTGGAGACTCGCCATGGGCTACCTCAAATGTAATGGCAAAGGTGATGCACATCACCAAGGTGAGCAACGCCGTTTTCCCACAAGAACGTTCGGGCGCCGACAAGTGTGCCAGACTGTCGACCATAATGGAGCATTGCAAGGCTATCGGATTGATAAATGTCGACGTCGTAGTAGCCGGCACCATGTTCCTGGGCAAGATGCTCGAGCCTATCAAGAGCACAGCCAACCCCTATCAGAAGATGGAGATGGGAATACCTTACACTAAACGGCCCAAAGCTCTTGTCTACGACTATAATATCACTATCCCCACAGGCGGTGTCAAGACATACTCGAGTGGATTCGGGAAGAAGAAAACAATGCCGGGCTCCGACAAGGCCGAAGTATTCGTCATCCTCCAGCGCCGTTGGGAAGATGCCGACGGTAACATCCATGCCAAGCGTGTAGGCACCGGCCGCGAGCTCATAGGCAAATCGTCTAACGGATGGGTAAACAAGCATCAGTTGCCCATACATTACGGCGATATCACCGGTCAGCCCTATTATAAGCCATACATGGGTCTGATACCCGAAGCAAAGAGCTATTACGCCCGTAACAGCCAAGGACATATGGTGCCTGTGATAGAGGAAGGATGGGACGATGCCTCTGCCACTCCCACCCACCTGATGGTGATGTTCTCGGCAGGCAGTGGCGAACCTTACGCCGGAACAATCGGCACGGACTTTCTCGTCGACAATATAGGCATGGTTATGTAAGTCAATAATTATCAACAAGTTATTAACTTTTATTTTAAATATGTTTAAACAATCTGCGGGCCTGTCATCACGACAGGCCCGCAGTGTCTAAACCTTAAAAAATCTAATCCTATGAAAAAACTAATTCAATACTTTACTTCTTTCTGCTGTTGCTACTGATAATACGTTTGGGAGAGGCTAAAGGTTGTGGGAAAAAGCCGTCTTAAGCGCTTTTTTATACCTTTTTTGCATTGCCGCCGAGGTTTTTTGCAAAAATTTATGTAAGTTTGCAATATGTCATATTTCAATGTAACAATCTTGGGTTGTGGCTCGGCGGCTCCCACTACCCGACACAACCCGAGCGCCCAAGTCGTGGCCTACCATCGGCATCATTTCCTGGTCGACTGCGGCGAGGGCACTCAACTGCAATTGCGCCGTTTCGGAATATCTTTCGCCAGACTCGACCATATTTTCATATCTCACCTCCACGGCGACCATTTCTTAGGCCTGCCGGGACTATTGTCGACCCTTGCCCTTCACAATGTGGAGGGCGACGTGACGGTACACACCTTCGCCGAGGGCATCGACATACTACGTCCGTTGGTCAACGCCGTATGCCGCGAACGCACCTATAAACTGCACTGGCAGGAAGTGACCCCGGGCGAGACTTCGGTGGTCTACGACGATGGCTCGCTCAAGGTGACGGCCTTCCCGCTCTTCCACCGTGTGCCGTGCGTGGGCTACCGCTTCGACGAGGTGAACAAGCGCCGACATATCGACCGCCAGTGGTGCGACTACTACAATGTGCCACACTATCTGATGAACGATATCAAAGACGGCGCCGACCTTGTGCTCCCCGACGGTACAGTCATTCCCAACGACAGACTCACTACCGCTCCCACACCTGCGGCAAGCTATGCTTATTGCTCGGATACGGTGATGGACATGCGTGTGGCAGACTCGGTAAAAGGCATCTACACCCTCTATCATGAGGCTACCTACGGCGACGAAGGAGCCTGCAAGGCTGCGCCGCGCGGTCATTCCACAGCGCGGCAAGCTGCAGAGATAGCACGCGCGGCAGGCGCCCGAAGACTCGTGTTGGGACATTTCTCGCAGAGCATCCTCGATGAGAGTGTGCTCGTCGGCGAGGCCTCCGAGGTTTTCGATGGAGAGATTATCGCCGCCAACGAAGGACTTAAAATCGACCTTGCATGACATTCGCCGACGAATACTATATGTCGCTCGCCTTGAGCGAAGCGCAGATTGCCGCCGACGAAGACGAAGTGCCCATTGGCGCACTTGTCGTCGCTCCCGACGGACGTATCCTTGGCCGTGGCCACAATCATACCGAGCGCCTCGCCGATGTCACTGCCCACGCCGAGATGATAGCCATTGGCGCGGCAGCACAGACCCTCAGCAGCAAGTACCTTACCGGCTGCACTCTTTATGTCACCGTAGAGCCCTGTCCTATGTGCGCCGGAGCGATTGGGTGGAGTCAGCTGAGCCGTATCGTATACGGTACTGCCGACCCAAAGAGAGGCTACTCTCGCATCCTCCGGCCGGGTACTACTCCATTCCATCCACGTGCCGAAGTGGTACAGGGTGTACTCGAGGACCGCTGCAGAGCCATGATACGCGATTTTTTTCTCAACAAACGTCCTGCCAAAATCTGATTCTCCATGCACTATTTCCTAATAGCCGGCGAAGCCTCCGGCGACCTCCACGGATCACATCTGATAAAGGCCATACGGCGGCTCGACAGCGATGCCGTAGTCACCTTTCTCGGCGGCGACATGATGGCCGAAGCAGCCGGCGGCGACCCGGTGATACACTACCGCGACATGGCATATATGGGGTTCAGCGAGGTGATAAGAAATATCGGAAAGATAGGTTCAAACCTCCGTCGCGCCAAGGATGCCCTCGAGATGGCATCGCCCGACGCGCTGATACTCATCGACTATCCCTCGTTCAATCTCAAGGTCGCCGCCAGAGCATACAAGCTCGGCATACCGGTCTACTACTATATTTCGCCCAAGATATGGGCATGGAAGAAGTGGCGCATACGCGATATCAGCCGCATGGTACGCCGGGTGTTCTGCATACTGCCATTCGAGCCGGATTTCTACCGCGCCAACGGCTACGACCGTGCCACTTACGCCGGTAACCCGTCGGTAGCAGAGATAGATGCCGACATCTGCCGGGCCGAGAGCCGCGAAGAGTTCCTCCGGCGCTATAAGCTGCGCGACAGGCCTCTTATAGCCATGATGCCCGGCAGCCGCAAGGGAGAGATACGCAACAACTTGCCCGTAATGGTGGCAGCCACCGACATTTTCCCGCAATACCGACCAATAATAATCGGGGCGCCGGGCGTCGATGACAGTCTATATACAGCCTCGGGGTCACGAAATATTCCCGTAATACGTCCACAAGCCGCCGCGGAGGCATTGGTGCATTGCAGGGCGGCATTGGTGACATCGGGTACAGCCACACTTGAGACTGCCTTGGCAGCCGTTCCCCAGGTGGTATGCTACCGAGCCAACGGGTCGAAGATTTCGTATGATTTGATGAAGCGCATCCTCGATATTGAGTTCGTGTCGTTGCCCAACCTGATAGCCGGGCGAGAGATAGTGCCGGAGATGTTGCTCCACAACTGCACACCCGAGCTTGTGGCCGACAGTCTGGCGCCTCTGCTGCGGCAAGGCAGCGACGCCCGCACCCGCCAGCTCGACAGCTACGCAGCCGTACGCACGGCTCTCGGATGCTGCGACGCCGCAGAAGAAGCCGCAAAGATAATTGTGGAGGATTTATCATGATGAATCATGATAAATCATAAATCGGGGGCGGCACCGGATTCGGTGTCGCCCCCGAGGGTGTTATTGAGGGTATGTAACTGTTTAGAATTGCAGTTTCAGGGTTTCATTGCAGCCGTTGCCGGCGAGCTTGAGGATATAGACACCGGGCTCGAGGTTGAGCGAGCTCTTGACATCCTCGGCAGCCTTGGCTGCTGTGGTCTCTACGTTGCCGAGCCACTGACCCATGATGTTGTATACATCGCAGGTGACAGCTGTGCTTCCGGCGGCGACATTGTCGACACCGGCCGAAAGAGCTACCTTAAGGATACCTGTAGAGTTCTTCAAGCCTTCGGCATCCCATACTAAGCCGTAGGGAAGTTCGGGAAGCTCGAGTGTGGGTGTTCCGCTGAACTTACCGGCCACGTTCCACAGCTGGAACTGGTCGCCAGCCTCGGGCTCGTAGCTCGATGCCATCTCTACCTTGACAGTGCCTTCGATGGTCAAGTTGCCCTTTACATCGAGATAGGAGCAGTCGTTACCCCTACCTGCCACACGCAGATAGAGACTCAGGGTTGAGTTCTGATCCACCGATACATTGCCTGTAGAGAAGATAGCGCCGTAGCGGTAGCCGTTGGCGTTGTCGTAGATACCGGGCTCTATGGTGGCACCGCTGATAGCGTTCACATTAGCCACTGTGCCGCGGCCACGAAGTTTGGCATTGCTCTCAAGCTGAAGGGCGGCGTCGAAATAGGTGGTGTTGTAGGGCGATTTGGAAGCGTTGAGCGATACTGTACCGTCGCGGGCTGTGATGCTGCTCAGACCGGTGAAGAGCTTGCTCAGATACCAGTCGCACTTACCTATCTTGATAAATTTAGGATTACCTGTGAACGAACCTGTATAGTTGATAGGGGTGTCGCTGTTGCCCACTGTGAGTGTACCCGAGCCGTTGTATGTACCTGTACCGCGGAGAGCAGCCAGGCTGAGATTGTGCGAGTTGGTATTGAACACTACGCCGACGCCGATGTTGAGCGTGGCCTTGGGCATGCTCTTGTCGTTATCCCATGCGAGGTCTACATCGCCGGTGGTGTCGTAGGCTACAGTAAGTTCGCCCTCGAAGCCTGACCAGTCGCCCTGGAGGAAATGACGATACCATGTACCGTAGACAGTGAACTTGCCCTTACCGGTGAGTTTGCCGGTATAGTTGCAGCGGGAGTCCAGACGCAGACCGCCCGAATTGCCTTCGTTGACGATGAAGTTGGTGGAGTTGGTGGTATACGAATAGCTGTTGTCGGGGTCGCGTACAAGACCGCTGATAAACTCTACAGTGGTCGGCAGTGCCACCTTGCCATCTACTTCGGCCGGACATACAGTACCGCCATCGATGACGAGTCTGTTGACTCCGGTATTGGAGGCGCTGAATGAAAGAGTGCCTGCACCGGTTTTGGTAAGTATCTGGCCAAGACCCGAGGTAGCTATTCCCTTGGTGACGGTGAGGGTCATGTTCTGGGGAACTTCGAGGGTAGCGCGTCCCTGCAGATAGATGGGCTGGCTGACGGTGAGTGACTGGTTGATTGACAGGATGGCGCTGTTGTTGATGTAGATGCGACTGCTGACATCGGAAAGTGCTCCGTTGTCGGTGCCGATATTGTTGGCCAGCGAGCCTACTACAACCTTACCGCCGTTGATGTATGTACCGCCAGTGTAGCTGTTGACATTGTTGATTGTGAGTGTTCCGGCTCCGGTCTTTGTAAGTTTGCCGTCGCCTACTATAGCGCCGTCGCCCGAGAGAGTATAGTCCTTGGTCTCGTTGTTGAAGGTCACAGAAGCGGGTTTGAGACGTCCGTCGATGGTGACATTAGTGCTCACCGCGCTGTCGTCGAAGGTAAGATTGTCGCCGGGCACGAACACATCGGCGTCAGCATCGGCGCTCTTGAAACTTGCAGTATTGTCGAAGTCCCAAACAGCGGTCTCGCCGCCTACCCATACCTTGTCGCCGGGTACATATGCCGATACGGTGAGATAGAGCTTTCCGTCCTCATATACAAAGGCTTTCTTGAAGTCTTCTACGCCGAGCATCACAATATCGTCGAGCTTGCCGTCTATCGAACCAATCTCGCCGATAAGATATTTGCCTGCGGGAGTCTCGCCCTCGGCAAGACGCGAGGTGAAGCTGACGACGGGCTGGAGGTATTCCGGTCCGTTGACCCAATCTTTGGTCTCTATGGTGAGTTTGTCGGCGCTGAAACCGTCGATGGCGTCGGCAAAAATATCAAGTTCGACCACCGAACCGAAGCCAAAGGTAAGATTACCGGCGGTGAGCTTGCCAGCATTGTTGCGGTCGCCCAAGACGAGGGTGGAGCCGTATTCCATGTCGAGGCCTTTGGGAAGTTTCAGCGACGAAGTTTCGAGCGTGCAGAAACGGTTGAGCCACATTGCGCTGCCGCTAAGTTCGCCGTCGAGAGCCAATGTACCGCCCCATACTTCGGTGACGCCGGTATAGGTGTGTGTTCCCGAGGGCATAACCAACTTGCCGTCGCCCTGCTTCACAAGCATCATCGAGCCGCCGAAAGAGCCGCCTTCGATGGTGGTTGTATAAGTAGTGGTGGTGATGTTGGTGTTGCTGTTGTGACCCTGTACCCATGAGGGAGCGTTGACGGTGAGCACCGAGGGAGCTGCTCCGGCAGCTGCGGTGACGGTGATGTTGTCGTTCTCATGTATGAGTACATGCTTGCCGTTGAGCGAGGAGGCTATGGTGCCGCCGGCGCCCACAATCTCACGGCCCACGCTGGTGAGAGGATGCGGCGGCACGGTGATGCCTTCGTAGGCACTCAGTGCGAAGCTGACGTGAGGTGTCTGGTTGTAGCCGCACATCTGCCATACCATGGCGTTGCGGTACTGATGGTCG
>N._stephensi_709_foregut__coassemble_661_pt1 | contig 11929 bp, 9 predicted proteins | sample N__stephensi_709_foregut__metabat2_low_PE_005 | metagenome-assembled genome bin N | reverse complement strand
AGCCGATGTCTCTTCATTCACAGCCGTTGGCGACAAACTGTATATCCTTGACGGCTCTCTGCTGACATCCGACAACGGTGTAGATTGGACCGACACAGGTCGCCACTTCATTTCGCTATATGGTGCCTACGGCGACAAACTGCTCAGCGTATACTACAAAGACGGCATTTATACTTGCCAAGAATATCCCGGCGACCGTGAATATTCTATTCCTTACAACATGCCGGTCACCGGCACATCACAAGTGATAGCGCTTAATTTCCCGATGAGCGAGAGTGAGACAGTACTCCTGATGGGCGGCCAAAAAGCTGACGGTACACTCACGTCCAACATGTGGGGATTCGACGGCACAAGGTGGGCTCAAATCACACAGAAGGGCATCGGAAAGAATCTGACCGAAATGACAGTATTTTCATACTACACCTTCCGCACCCCTAACATACTCACCACCAATGAATTTGTATGCCTGATGGCTATGGGTGGCACTGATGGTTCAGAAATTAACCGTACCGTATACACATCTGTCGACTATGGTATAACATGGAATATAGGCGGTGATTTGGTACAATTACCCGACTACATACCGGCGGTATACGGAGCTCAGGCTTTCGTCGCCGACCAAACTCTCAGCGTATCCCGCAGCAGTTATTGGCAAGAATTTGCATCCTCAAGGGCAACACGCCCCATCACCGAGTGGGATTGCCCGTACATATATGTTTTTGGAGGTAATACAGACATCAATACCGTTTCGCCATACATATGGCGCGGTGTAATCAACCGTCTGACATTCAAACCTGTCCAGTAATGACACAGCTATTCCGTTCCGGTTCGCATACAGCATGCCTGCGCCTATTGGTATCAGGCCTGCTTGTATTGTGTACACTGATAGCGGAAGCTCAGACAGCACCATATAAATTCGATTTCGGTGCAGAGATAGGAATGAGCGGTTACATCGGCGATGCAAACCGAACCAACATATTCAAAAAGCCCGGTTTCGACGGAGAATTGTCAGCGAGATATATAGGCGATGCACGCTGGGCGCTGCGAGGTGTACTGTCGACATTCGGTCTCAGTGGAAGTACCGAAGGCATGTCCGACATATTGCCCGGAGATGCCTTCTACAGTTTTACCTCCCAGGTATATGAACTTAGCGTACGCGGCGAATTCAATTTCTTCGCTTACGGTATTGGCGAGACATACAAACGCCTTCGCCGTTGGTCCCCGTACCTGACACTCGGTATCGGCGGCGCCATGTCGTCGGGAGGAGGCTCTACAGCCGCTGCTTTTACTATTCCGATGGGACTCGGCGTAAAATTCAAACTTAAGGAACGGCTCAACCTTGGAGTGGAATTCACCATGACCAAGGCTTTCAGCGATAAATTCGACGGACCCGATTTGGCCGATTTAAATCAAATTAAGACAGCGTTCTATAAAAACACCGACTGGTACTCCCGCCTTACCGTGGGTATCTCTTATGAGTTTGGCAAGCGCTGCGAAACCTGCCATTATGTCGACTAACGAAGAACATACCATAGATATGACCCGCATTCCCGTGCATGTTGCCATAATAATGGACGGCAACGGCCGTTGGGCTCAGGCTCGCGGACTTGACCGCTCGGCAGGACATGTAGAGGGAGTCACTACAGTACGACGCATCACCGAAGAAGCGTCGGAACTCGGTGTCGGATACCTGACACTCTACACATTCTCTACCGAGAACTGGCAACGCCCCCGGGCCGAAGTAGATGCTTTGATGGCTCTTATCGTAACAGCTATCGAGCGCGAAACGCCTGATCTTATCAAAAACAATGTAAGACTCACCACTATAGGCGACCTTGAAAGGATGCCCGAATTTGCGGCAGAACGCATGCGTCGATGCATAGCCGAAACCTCACATTGCACCGGACTTACACTTGTACTCGCACTGAGCTACTCCTCCCGATGGGAAATAGTAAAAGCGACACGACAGCTTGCGCACTTGGCTGCTGAAGGAATTATCAACCCCGACGACATAGACGAGCAATTGTTCTCTGCCCACCTCTCCACCGCCGGCATGCCCGATCCCGACCTGCTGATTCGCACAGGTGGCGACATGAGGGTAAGCAATTTTCTCCTCTATCAGATAGCATACACCGAACTCGTTATCACTCCAACTTTCTGGCCCGACTATTCACGTCAAGACTTCCGCAACGACATTGCCACATACCAACAACGGCAACGCCGCTTCGGCAAAACCGGAGAGCAGGTAGCTGTAGCCGAGTCATAATAAATAATATACCGATATATCATCATCACATCATGCGATTAAAGATATTTCTGCTAATAGTATTGAACACACTGCTTGTCGGCACAGCGATGTCGATGCAGGCACAGACACCAAACGACACAATTTACAATCCCCGTGTACTCTACTCGGCCATGCCCCGCAGCTATGAGATTGCCGGTATAAGTGTCGAGGGTGCCCCTGAGTACGACGACTATCTTATTCTCGGTTACGCAGGACTGAAAGTAGGCGAGAAACTCACCATACCGGGCGACGATATCACCAATGCCGTCAAACGACTTATGCGTCAGACTCTTTTCGCCCAAGCCCGTATCGAGCTCGAGAAGACTGTAGGCGACAAGGCCTGGCTGAAGATTGTACTTCGTACACAGCCTCGAATAGCAGGCGTGAAATACAATGGTGTGAAGAAAGGAGAAATCAAAGACCTGCAGGAACGTCTGCAACTCACCAAGGGAAACCCCATAACCCAAAACATTGTCAACCGTATAGTGGCCATCGTAGAGAAATTCTACTCCGATAAAGGATTCAGCAACGCAACCTGCAGCGTCAAACTGCGTGAGGACCTCTCGAACAAGAACGAAATGTTCGTCGACATAAATGTCGATAAACATTCAAAAGTAAAGGTACATAAAATATACATCAATGGCAATGAAGTGCTGAGCGACCGGGCACTCAAACGCGCCATGAAAAAGACCAACGAGAAAAACGATATATTAAAACTGTTCAGCCAAAAGAAATTCGTGGAGTCCGATTATGAGGACGACCTCAACCGAATTCTCGACAAATACAATGAGAAAGGCTACCGCGACGCACGCATAACAGCCGACAGCGTAGTCCCTTACGACGAAAGTAAAGTAGACGTATATATCGACATCGACGAAGGCAAGCAGTACTTTATCAAAGACATACAATGGGTAGGCAACACCATCTTCGCATCCGAGCTGCTCGACAATTATCTCGGCATGAAACCCGGAGAAGTATACAACCAAAAGCTGCTCCGTAAACGTCTGAGCGAGGACGACGATGCTGTGTCGAACCTATACATGGACCGAGGCTATCTCTTCTACGACCTTGTGCCCATCGAACGTGAAATCGAGGGTGACTCCGTATCGCTCGAGATGCGCATGATGGAAGGCCCACAGGCTCGTATCAACAATGTGGTGATAAACGGCAACGACCGTCTGTACGAAAAAGTTATACGACGTGAGCTCAGAGTCCGTCCGGGCGATTTGTTCAGCAAGTCCGACCTTATGCGCTCGGCTCGCGAAATTGCCAACACCGGTCACTTCAACCCCGAGACTATGGACATACAGCCCGAACCGAACCAGGAAAATGGTACGGTAGACATCGTGTTCAATCTCGAGTCGAAAGCCAACGACCAGATTGAGTTCTCGCTCGGATGGGGTCAGACCGGTATCATCGGTAAACTCCAGCTCAAGTTCACCAACTTCTCTATCAAGAATTTACTCTACCCAAGCACCTATCGAGGCATAATACCGCAAGGCGAGGGTCAGACATTCTCCATCAGTGCCCAGACCAACGCCCGCTACTATCAGTCGTATGCTATTTCGTTCCTCGACCCATGGTTTGGCGGCAAACGCCCCAACTCCTTGTCGGTATCGGCATACTACAGCCGTCAGACCGGTGTCAACAGTTCCTACTACAACCGTCAGTGGGCATCGTCCTCTATGTACGGCTATGGCTACGGTTACTACCCAAGCAGCTATTACGGCAGTTACGGAAGCTACGGCTACAACGACTATTATCAGAGCAGCTACGAACAATCGCTCGACCCCAACAAGGTGCTTCAGATGGTTGGTGTCAATATTGGCTTTGGCAAACGTCTTAAATGGCCCGACGATTGGTTCACATTCACAGCCGAACTGGGCTACAACTGGTACTATCTTAAGAATTGGGATTACCTCTATTATATGAATACCGGTACGTCAAACGCCATCGTGCTTGGCCTCACCCTGGCGCGAAACTCCATCGACAACCCCATCTACACCCGTAGCGGTTCGCAGTTCTCCCTCAATCTGCAGATTACACCTCCGGCACAGCTCTTTACAGGTAAACGTAACTGGAAAGAACTGTCGGAACAGAACACTGTAGAGTCGAAGAAACAGCTATACCAATGGATAGAATACTGGAAGCTACGCTTCAAATCGCGTACCTATACCCCGCTATCTACCAATCCCCAGTGGACACCGGTGTTGATGACCCGATTCGATTTCGGCCTACTCGGCAGCTACAACAAATATCTCAAGACTCCATTTGAGACATTCTATGTAGGCGGCGATGGTATGTCGGGTTCATATACCTATGCAACAGAGACAATAGCATTGCGCGGCTACGACAACGGTGTACTCACACCCTGGCGTCGCGAAGGTTACGCATACACACGTATGGGCCTTGAGATTCACTTCCCTCTGATGCTCCAGCAGTCAACGACAATCTACACCTTGGCATTCGTTGAGGCGGGAAATGCCTGGACATCTGTAAGCGAGTTCAATCCATTCTCGCTCAAACGCAGTGCCGGCGCCGGTGTCCGCATACAGTTGCCTATGGTCGGACTCATGGGCATCGACTGGGCATATGGCTTCGACAAAGTCGATGGTGAACGCGGTGGCTCTCACTTCCACTTCATTCTCGGGCAGGAATTCTGATACAGTTAAACCTTTTTGTATTTCAAGTGTCTTAATAGTATACGAAAACCCCAAACCACAGCAAAATGAAAAAAATATTACTGACCTTTCTGCTGGCTATCGCCGGAGTTGCTGTAGCCTCTGCCCAGAAATTCGCCATGGTAGACATGGAATACATATTCAAGAACGTACCTGCATACGAAATGGCTAACGAACAGCTCAACCAACTGTCGCAGAGGTGGCAGAAAGAAGTTGAGACGGTAGGAAAAGAAGCAGAGACTATGTACCAGAATTACCTCGCCGACAAAGTGTTCCTAACCGACGAACAGATTAAGAAACGCGAAGAAGAAATCGTGGCCAAGGAAAAATCGGCGACAGAGCTGCGCTACAAATATTTCGGCCCGGAAGGCGAACTGTACCAGAAACGACAGACCTTGCTCAAGCCTCTGCAGGATGATGTATACAATGCAGTAAAGAAAGTAGCTGAAGAACGAGGATTCCAAGCAATATTCGACCGCGCCTCCGCATCCGACATAATTTATGCCTCGCCTCGCATTGATATTTCAAATGATGTACTGGCCAAATTAGGTTATTCCAATTAATTTAGTTAATTTTGCAAATAGAAATAAACAATACCAAAACTGATATGTTCAAAAAACTCTTTCTGGCTCTTGCCCTTGCTCTACCCTTGAGCGCTATGGCGCAGAAATTCGGTGTAGTAGACATCAACACCGTTTTCACCGGTATGCCCGAAGCTGCCGAAATGCAAAAAGAATTGCAGGATCTTTCCAAACAGTACGAAGACGAACTTCAGAAGCTGCAGGAGCAGGTCAACAAACTCTATACCGACTTCCAGACCATTCAGAACGATCCCAACACCGCCGACGCCATCAAAGAGCGCCGCATGCAGGAGATACAGGAAGCCATGCAGAAAGCTGACCAATTCCGCAACTCCGCATCGCAGGACATCGCCCGTGCTCAGGAAGCCAAGGCGGCTCCCATCCAGGCTAAAATCAACGACGCCATCAAGGCCGTAGGTGTAGAAGGCGGTTACACCATCATCTTCCCCCTGGCTCAAGAACTTCTGCTGTACATGGGCTCGGATGTTACCGACCTGACCAAAGAAGTACAGGCAAAGATAGCAGCCGCAAAGTAAAAAATCGGGAACTCACAGCGTCCGACAGCTATTTATGGCCTAATACATTGCTGTGAATCCGCTTTTGCTCCAAGGAAAACCCTTAACCCCTTAAAGGTACTCTACGTCAATTCCAGTTGCCGAGGAGTACCTTCTTTCTATTTACCGGTAAGTTATAACAACGCGAAACTCACATTTATCCTTAACCACCATGATAGAACCTCTCTATAAGGCCGATGAGAATCGTTACGACAACGGTATGGCCTATACCCGTGCAGGCCGCAGCGGTATATTGCTTCCACGCATCTCACTCGGCATGTGGCATAACTTCGGAGAAGTAGATCCCCTTCAGCGCAGCAAGGAAATACTCCACTTTGCATTCGACAACGGTATTACATCCTTTGATCTCGCAAACAACTATGGCCCGGGATATGGGACTGCCGAGGAGACATTCGGCTATGTGTTCAACAAATCTCTACGCCCTTATCGCGACGAAATGTTCATAGCGAGCAAAGCAGGATACGACATGTGGCCAGGCCCTTATGGCAATTGGGGCTCCCGCAAATACTTGTTCGCATCACTCGACCAAAGTCTGAACAGAATGGGGCTTGACTATGTAGATGTATTCTACAGTCACCGGTACGACCCCGAAACTCCCTTGGAAGAGACTCTACAAGCCCTGGTAGACATCGTACGCCGAGGCAAAGCAATATACGCCGGTATATCACGCTGGCCTCTTGAAGCTACCAAATTCGCTCTGAAATATCTTGCCGACCGTGATGTACCTTGTCTACTTTTTCAGGACCGCTATAATATCTTCGACCGACATGTGATTGAATCAGGAGTTCTTGACGCAATTGCCACAGACGGTTGCGGATTCGTATCCTTCTCACCCCTGGCTCAAGGTTTGCTGACAAACAAATATCTCAACGGAATACCCGAGAACTCAAGGGCTGCATGTAACGGACACCTCAAAAGTGAACAAATAACGCCCGAACTTATAGATAAAATACAGCGACTCAACAATCTTGCAATCGAACGAGGAGAGACACTCGCACAAATGGCTCTGTCATGGGTATTGTCCGACAAACGTGTCACATCGGTAATCGTAGGGGCAAGTTCGGTAGCACAACTTGCCGACAGTATCAAATCGATATCTGCTCCCACATTCAGTAGCGAAGAAATGGCACTCATCGACCGACTATCATAACAACAAACCATGAAAATAACATATCTCCTACCCCTGCTGGCACTTCTGCTCGGAACTACGACACAGGCTTATGCACAGACCCACTATGCCGGAGGCGATATATCTCTGATGCCTGAATATATACAAGCCGGATCCAAATATCTCGACTACGATGGCAAGGCTATCAATGGCACTGTGCTCGACTTCTTCAAAGCCCAGGGTATGAATATAATGCGTGTCCGGCTTTTTGTAGATCCTTCAGCCTACAATGGCCCGGACAAAGACTCTAACGCATGTCAGAGCCTCGACTACATCATACCTATCTGCAAGGACATAGTAGACGCCGGTCTTCCACTGATGCTCGACTTCCATTACTCCGACACATGGGCCGATCCATCCAAACAATGGACTCCCGCAGCCTGGACAAATCTCTCCGACGACGAGCTTTACCAAAAAATCTACGATTACACAGCCGAAGTACTTCAACGGCTCAAGGACGAAGGAATATCACCAAGCCACATAGCCACCGGCAACGAGATATCTTTCGGAATGTTGTGGGGCAGTTGGGACACCGCCGAATCACAACTCAAGAAATGTTTCATCAACAGCAACAACAACTGGCCAAGGTTCATCAAACTTCTCAACCAGGCCGGCAAAGCATGCAGGGAAGTCTGCCCCGAGGCTAAAATAGTCCTGCATACCGAGCGTGTCGGGCATAACGATGTGCTTAAGGATTTCTACACCCGTATGGACGCCGTCGACTACGACATTATCGGCCTTAGTTACTACCCATATTTCCATGGACCGCTCAGCAATCTCGAAAGTGCCTTGAATCTTCTCGAAATACAATGTCCCGATAAAAGAATCATGATTGTAGAAGCCGGCTATCCTTATAAATGGGCCGTACCGGGTACTACCTACGACTACAGCTCTACATACCCATATAGCAATGCCGGTCAAGCATCTTTCACCCATGCTCTTGTAGAAAAACTCAACAGCCACTCGAAAGTGAACGGACTGATATGGTGGTGGCCTGAATACAACGCCTACCGGACATCTCTTTCAGGATGGTACAATGCCGCCTTGTTCGATTCAGAGACAGGACGCGCACTCGACGCCATAAAAGAGACAGCATCGTACGCCGCTACCCTTACCGGAATAGAGAACGTATCTGCCGAGGACAACGCACCCGGGATTTGGTACAATCTGCAAGGCACTCCGCTCTACCACAGACCATCCAATCCTGGCATATACATATGGAACGGGCATAAAATAAAAATCTAAGTGTCGATTACCACTTCAAAAAATTAGTCTAAAAGTTGGTAAAATTCGTTAATTTTACTAACTTTGCGCTATATTGTAGATAACAAAATACCAATCATTATAAATTATACCAATAGTCTCTTATGAAAAAAGCAATGATGCGACAGACAATGCGTGCATTATGCATGGGTCTTCTCGCCTCAGGTGCAGCAGGTTGTATCGACCACGACTATGATCTTACCGAAGACATGGACATGACTCTCCAGCTCGGAGGAGAATCGCTTACAGTACCGGCAAGCAGCACCGACATCATCACTCTATCCCAGATTCTCGACCTCGACGAGGGTAGCTCTATCCAAACTGTCAAAACAGCAGGTCAATATGGGCTCGCCTTGGGCGACTATGTACTTATACAGGAAGGTAACTCATCACCATCGACATTCGATGTTCCCACTGTATCCATCGACAACCTGAGCGGAAGCACCGCCAAGGTAGTTATCCCCGAATTCCAAAGCTTTGGCCTTCAGAAAATCACACAGACAGCCCCGAACTCGGACATCTCGATACATATGCAGGACGACAACGTGACAACCGATATTGTATCGATTGAATCAGCCGACCTCGACGTTGCCATAGAGATTGAAGTAGGATACGAATCCAACGACTTTAACGGTACAGCATATATCGAAGAAGGTTTCACCATCAAGTTCGACCAGTCATGGACTATCGCAATCGACGAGCAACCGGCATCGAAATACCTCGTAAGCGACAACAACTACACTATCCGCTTCAAAGAAAGCTACCCGGTGAACGCCCACAATAAACTTTCGTTGAAACTCAGGCTAACCAAGATTGACTTTACCCAACTTCCGGCCGGACAAGGTCTCTACTCTCCGGGGCACTTCCTTATCGACAGCAAGATAGAAACCTCGGGCGACATGACCCTGACCCTCAGTGATCTTCCCATCGGACAAAAAGCAAACCTGACTTTGGTGACATCGTCGAAAGTATCCAAGGCAACAATCAATAAAGTACGCGGTATCGTAGACCCTAAAATCAACATCTCGGCCACCAATTTCGAGATTAACGACATACCGGACTTCCTAAATGATCCCGCCAACCACCTCGATATAGACAATCCTCAGATTTATCTTACCGTTTCGAACTCCTCGCCACTCTCTATAGAACTCGACGGCAAACTTACCGCCTACAGCGAAGGTAACGAAACAGCTACAGTGAACGTAGGACGCCAATACGGTACCGACCCCATCATCGTACGTGGCAACAGCACAACAGAATTTGTAATCTGCCGCACGGCTGTACCGGGCACCAACAGTATTGTCATCCCCAACCTGAGCGCATTGATTGAGACCATTCCCGACCGCTTCAGTTTCCATGACGCAAGCACCAAGGCAATCCTTGAGGTCGCTGATTACACTCTCGGAACTTCATATAACTACAATTGCGACTACAAGGCTGTGATACCCCTCGCATTCGGCGAGAATATGTTCTTGCACTACACCCATGAAGAAAAAGATTGGGATGCGGATCTTGATAAATTCAACTTCAACACCGCAGTAGTGAGCTTCGACGCTATCAACGCCGTACCTCTCGACATGGCTCCGGATGCTGTAGCACTCGACCACAATGGAAATGAACTCTCCACTATAAAAGTAGCAGTAGAAGGAGCTGTCAAAGCCGGCAGCATAGAACGTCCCACGACATCAACGGTAACCATCACACTTACTTCCACTGGAGAAAGCATCAAGGAGCTCGACGGTGTCCGTATCATATTCAACGCTTCTTCCAACTCCGACTACGTTGGTGTAAATCTCAACGACCAACAGAATCTCAAATTCGAAAACATCCGTATAACCGTCAAAGGCGGCGTGCTCGTCGACCTCAATGATTAATAGTCATGACTACAGCTAAGAAATTATTCATAAGTCTTGTAGCAGGCAGTGCCATCACAGCCGCCGCACAAGAAGCTCCTCGCACGGCATATTTCCTGGACGGCTACTCCTATCGTCACGAACTCAATCCGGCCTTTGCAGGTGAGCGCAACTATATATCGATACCCGTACTTGCCAATATGGATTTAGGAGTGTTCTCAAATGTAGGAGTCAACACATTCCTCTACAAGACCCAACCCGGCAGCCGATACAAGCTCACCACCTTCATGAGTCCGACAGTTGATGCTGGAGCATTCCTCAACAAACTCGGCAAGAACAACCATATCAACTCCGATATCGACATAACCTTGCTTTCGGCCGGCTTCAAAGCTTTCAAGGGCTACAACACCATAACCATCGGCGTCAACGCCGGCATGGGTATGGATCTACCCAAAGATTTGTTCGCATTCATGAAGCTCGGACAGACTGGCGAAAATACACACTACAGCCTCAACGATATCCGTCTGCAGGCATCTGCAATGGCAGAGATTGCACTTGGCCACAGCCATAAAATCAACGACAAACTTACTGTCGGCGCCAAAGTAAAATTCATGCTCGGTCTCGGAAACGTTACCGCCCACATCAAAAAAATGGATCTCGAATTCGGCTACAATAAATGGCAGATTCAAGCCGAGGGCGATGTTATGATGTCGGCAGGCTCCGGCCTATATGTCCCCACCAAGCAAGAAGCCGGCAAGGACTATGACAAACCGGCCGATGCCGACCTCATCGAATGGGGTGATATCGATTACAAAAAGTTTGGTCTTTCAGGTTTCGGCCTTGGCTTCGACCTCGGTGTCACCTACCAGCTTCTTCCCGACCTCGAACTGTCGGCAGCACTCAACGACCTTGGTTTCATCAACTGGTCCAACGCCATTACCGGCCGTACCGGTACAGGCACATGGACATTCGATGGCTTCAACAATATCGCCATCGACAGCAGCCAACCGGGCTACGAAGAGAATAAAATCGACGAGCAGATCGACCGTATGTGGGACGACATCCAGGATGTCATCAACATACACCGCGATAAAGACGGAAGCGGCAGCTACAACAAAGCCCTCCACGCCACCCTCCGCATCGGCGCTGAGTACAAGATGCCATTCTACCGCAACCTTACCGGCGGCTTCCTTCTCTCGTCGTATTTCGCAGGCATCTCTTCTTGGACTGAAGGACGATTCTTCGCTACTGTAAAACCGGTAAAATGGTTCGACGCTACTGTCAACTATGGTGCCTCGACCTATGGCAACTCTTTCGGCTGGATGATTAACTTCCATCCCAAAGGATTCAACTTCTTCATCGGCAGCGACCACCAGTTCTTCAAGATAACACCTCAATTTGTACCTGTCGGACACGCTACCGCCAATATCAATTTCGGCTTCAACGTAACATTCGGTTCTTAAAACTAAGTGACGATTAAAAAATAACTTGGTAAACTTTTCTATGTTATTTATGAATCTT
>N._stephensi_709_foregut__coassemble_650_pt1 | contig 12103 bp, 8 predicted proteins | sample N__stephensi_709_foregut__metabat2_low_PE_005 | metagenome-assembled genome bin N | reverse complement strand
AGCATCCACCACCTGACGTCTCTTACATTCAAGCTGATAGCCATATGGAAGATGTTGCCATCGACAACCACCGCATACAGTGAAATGCTCACATCGCGGTTGCACCCTTATACCGCTCGGCTGAATTATTCTTGCTATCCTACCCTCGGCATATCGGCTCTTCTTCTTCTCAATCTGGACATCTACCCTGTCGCCCGGCGCACCGAAAGGTACGAACACAACCAAATCGTCGACTTTGGCTATTGAATTACCCTCTGCGGCAACATCCTTTATTTCTATATTTTCCAGCAATGGAAGAGGTTTGCGTTTTCTTGACATACATATAGTTTTTTGCGATGCAAAAGTACACAAAAATATCGGCATTACCGCTACTTTCGAAGGAAAGTTATACACAAGTTATACACCAACAAATTCTCCCGGCATCTACCGTGTAGTATGGTTAGAATATAATTTCACCATCACAAATATTCGGATGGAGTATGAAGTATTATTATAAACAATATTTTTATTTATTGATTCTTAACCACATACAGATTTGATGAGAATTTTAAAAAAAGAAAACCACAGCATAAAGGATGCCCAAGTCGCAGCGATGGTTTTGGCGGTCATGATTGGTCAAGGGGAAGCAGAGAGGATTAAGCTATAACTTTCATCGTGGTTTTATAGATTAAGAGCTTGTTTAAAAATAAATGTGAATTCTCGGTCGAAAATCATGAGGCAGGTTTCGTCTTGAAATGAAGGAGCTTAGCCTGCTAAGTGACTGAATTGAAAGGCGAAAGATGCCCATGAGTTTCGCGTTGTAGTAATTTTTATCAATATTTTGGTGAACGAGTCTGTTTAATCGGTGTTAACATTTCTTTTTTAACAAACTCTAATTGAGTTTCGTAAGCTCAAGGTTCATAAGAGGTTTCCCCTTGATGCTCTGCTGTACCTTGACAGCGCCGATGTTAGGGGCAAACCATTCCGTTACGTTGATTTTCTGATTCTCGCCTCCGGCATTGATGCGGTTTACAAACGACACCTTCATACATTCATATGTACCGGCAGGAGTGACTACAGTCTCAGTACCTTCCACCTTTGCTTCCCATATATTGTACGACATAGTATCCTGACCGACAGTGATGCGCATAGTCTTATTGGGCAGCTTTGTTCCGGCAACCATATCGGGGTTCACTGTGATGCTCAACTCACCTTTGGCTCGTATCGAAGAAATGAACTCGTCGAGCTCGCCCACACTGACAGATTGTCCGGAAGCTTGAATCTGCATTTTTACCATATCCACTACACTTTGTTTAGCTTCTTCAGGAGTACTGAGTATGAACGTTGTGGATTTGTCGGCGGCCTTGTAGACGGTAGTTGTGGTGTCAGTTTTCTCGCCGAATTGTGTTTCGGGAAGCGGAGTCACCTCTTGGGTACACACTGTATATACACCGTCTTTCTCATCCACACTGAGAACACGTGCGGTCGAAGTGACAGCGACGGAGTCTTTGTCGTTGTACATCGTCGTTTTGTACTCCATTGTAGTACCGGTAGTGAGGCAGATATACTGTGCCGAGGCACTTATCACGGCAAGTATTCCAAAAGCAGTTGTCAAAATCTTTTTCATATGCTTGTTTTATATGTTATTCTTGAAGATGTGCAAAGTTAGCGAAATTTCATAATACAGCAAAAAACAAATACACAATCCGCACAATCGAAACCTCAATCCCGATGGGTATATTTATAGACGCGAATAAATGTTTTGAAAAAGATTGCCAACGCCAATACATCAATAAGCCCGAGCACATTACGAAGGTTTTCGTGAATCGGCACAAGGTCGAACAGCCCCAATACCAAAACAATAGTCAATGTGGCAAAAACACTAAAACTTATGAAACATATAGACCTCATATGCAAACAATAATACAAGCCTTAGAGCGACCCTCTCGGGAAAGCATCGATAAAACTCCCCGGGGTAGCGTTGATAATAGTAACACCCGAAGCGGCTGCAAAGTTTGCTATATCATGGTAACTTTTGAAAGCTACAGCAAAACTGTCCACAATCTGGTGCAGCCGGTAATTGGCATATTCATGCCTCACCCTTGTCTGCTCGTCTTTTCCATCGGCATAGAAATGGGGCTGTACCGACACCACTTCATTATCATCTGTCACCGACAGAGTCTTCATCCAGGAGTGGTCGGCGCCTACCACAACAATCTGCTTGTAGCCCAATGCTATAGCAAGCATAAGTGAAGGAATGAGCACATTTCGGGGCCTTGGCATCGCCAGCCCGAGGCGGAAGGAGGCATGGCATACGATACTGAAGCCTTCGATACCCACAGCGTTGAATGTGGCTATATCTTTAATCCCATATAGTTTGGAGGCCTGAGTGCGGTACTTGACAGGCACAAATAATGTCATGGGCCAATCGACGGAGGATATTGCTTTGCGTAACTTGACAAGATTGGCATCATCTCCGTCGTGAAAAAAATGAGGGTCGGCAAGGACATAGTAGCGAGGACGAAGAATAACGAATTGTGGTGCTATCGCTGCGAAATTGACCGCCATGGTTGGGGTCGACTTCAACACATCGGCATGGTCGGCAATGGTAGTGCTGAGCGATGGCCCGTTGGCAAGAATTATCAGTCTGTCGCCCTCGGCCTTTCCCTTAAGAGTGGTGGCAGGACGGGATAGTATAAGTATTTTACCCAGGCCTTTGAGTGTGGCGAAAAATCTATCGATGGCTGTCATAGGCTATTCTCGTCGTAGACATGTGTCTTCATATAATGGCAGGTATCTCTCGGTTCGAATCCAAGACTCCGCAACTTTACAGACGAGAACAACGATGTAGTGGTATAGCGTCGATAGCGCTCTTTGCCATATAGCCATCGGCCTATCATCTGCTGCGGCTTGGTAGATAGATTGCTTATCCTCTTGTTACCCATACGGAAAGCTATCGCCTCTGCTATGTCGTGGAGTGTATGGTCGACGCCATCGGTGAGATTGTAGACTCCCGGCTGCGCATCACCAGCGACGAGGAAAGCCACGGCACGTCCCACATCGCAGGCATGTACTATACTCAGCCGGGCTTCGTTCCCAGGGAAATGAAAGAAAAAGCCCCGATAGATTTCCTCGGCAAGCCGGCGTAGACTACCATTCATACCTGTGCCTATCACCGGGGCACATCTGAGGATAAAAGCTTTACGACCAGCTGTCGAATTTCTGAACTCATCCTCCAACGCCACCCATGGTGAAGATGTATCGGTCGGACAATCTTCGTCGAGCCATCCTTCGCCGGGGATATAGATGCCGGTTGACGATATCATGACATCGGCGTCTATATCGTCGGCAATACCAGCTATCGCACGGTTGATATACGGGAGCATAAAGTCTCCTCCGGGGGCATGGATATTGATCATGTGACTTTCAAAGATGAGTTTACAACATGAAAATCGGTACTGTGCCGATTTTTACACCTGCAAAATTACAAATTTTATGAATAAAGGATAATAATTAGGCTGAAAATTCATAAATTTGCACCCTAAAATCATGTCGACAGATCAACCCATACATATCAACATCCGCCAATTGCTGCCGGCCCGGCTGGGCAGCAAAGCTCGGCTTATACCCCGGTTCATCACCGGATGGCTGGAGAAATTGATTTGTCAGGACGAGCTCAACAGTCTGTTGGAGCGCAATTTTCCGTTGCGCGGAGCTGATTTCTGCGACGGTGTACTGTGTGACCTCGATGTCAATGTAGACGTACACTACAGCGAACGTCTTCCTCTCAATCCACGCTGCATTTTTGTCTCCAATCATCCACTCGGAGGTCTCGACGGCATGAGCATGATTTCATGGCTGACACGCCACTATGGCAGGCAAGTGCATTTTGTTGTCAACGATTTGCTGATGGCTGTAGAACCGCTTACCGACTGTTTCGTGCCTGTCAACAAACATGGCGCCCAGTCGCGACGACTGCTTACGAGTCTCGAGGATGCCCTTGCAGACGACGGTCCTGTCATCATATATCCTGCCGGGCTTTGCTCACGCTTAGGCGATGACGGCATCGTCGCCGACCTTAAATGGAACAAGATGTTTGTATCCAAGGCCATAGAGAGCCACCGCGACATAGTGCCCATACATTTCGACGGACAGAACTCGCCATCGTTCTACCGTTGGGCCAGGCGCAGAGTCAAAGCCGGTATAAAATTCAACATAGAGATGATATTACTTCCACGCGAAGTGTTCCGCTCCCGTGGCAAGACTTTTACAATAACATGTGGCGACTCCATACCGTGGCAGACTCTCGCCGGGGGTATCAAAGCATCGGAGACCGCAGCCGCAATCCGTAAGACTGTCTACAGCCTGCCGGACAAACAAACCGTCAGTCAAAAATGAACCAACCTATTATAGAGCCTGTAGCTACTGAATTGATAGAGCGGGAACTTACCCGAGAGCGGTTTCTTCGTCCTACCAACAAGGGCAACAACGAGATATATGTAGTCACCGCACACGACTCACCCAATACGATGCGTGAGATAGGGCGGTTGCGCGAGATAGCCTTCCGCACAGCCGGCGGCGGTACAGGATTCGAATGTGACATCGACCGCTACGATACCATGGCAGTACCTTGCCGTCAGCTCATCGTATGGGATCCGGAGAGTAAGCTCATTCTCGGAGGATACCGTTACATCTGCGGCCGCGACATTGTGCTCGACGATAAAGGAGCGCCGATGATAGCCACAAGCCACATGTTCCGATTCTCGAAAAGGTTTATCGACGACTATCTGCCCTACACCATCGAGCTCGGCCGGTCGTTCGTACGCCCGGAATACCAAAGTTCACGAGCCGGCGCCAAAGCTATCTACGTGCTCGACAATCTATGGGACGGACTCGGCTCGCTTACCGTAGTACACCCCGAAACCAGGTATCTTTTCGGCAAGGTGACCATGTATCCCAGCTATACTGCCGAATGCCGCGATATGATACTGTATTTCCTCAATAAATATTTCCCCGACCCCGACGAACTCGTCAGACCCATCCGGGCATTGAAGACCGATACCGCCCCCCAGACACTTGAGGCACTCTTCGATGGCGGCGATTTCAAAAGCGACTTCCGAATACTCAACAGCCATGTACGCGCCCATGGCGACACAATACCTCCATTGGTACATGCCTACATGGGGCTGTCACCGACAATGCGAATGTTCGGTACTGCCGTAAACGACGAATTCGGCGATGTAGAGGAAAGCGGTATTTTCCTGGCTATCGACGAGATTCTCGAAGAAAAGAAAAAACGGCACATCGAAAGCTATACTTTGGGAAAACACTGAAAATCATATTGCCGGTATCCCGGTTCAAATATCCAATAACCACAGAATCGTTAACCTCACCCAAACCAATATATTATGGAACTGAGTCCGCTCACAGCCGTATCGCCGGTAGATGGCCGATACCATTCAAAGACCGAAACACTCGCCGCCTATTTCTCGGAATATGCAGTAATCCGCTACCGTGTACTCATCGAGATAGAATACTTCATAGCACTGTCGAAGGTCGGGCTGCCCCAATTGCCCGCCGTCAGCGACGAGCAAGCTGCTGCTCTGCGCAATATATATAACCCCGATGTGTTCACCCCTTCGGAAGCAGCCAAAGTGAAAGACATAGAGAAAACCACAAACCACGACGTCAAGGCTGTGGAATATTATCTCAAAGCTCGCTTCGACGAACTCAGTTTGGGTAAATACAAGGAATTCATCCACTTCGGACTCACCTCGCAGGATATCAACAACACCGCATTCCCACTGATGATGCTCAACGCCATCACCGAAGTGATGGTGCCTGCACTGCAGAAGCTGCACACCACATTACTCGAGCATGCCAAATCGCTCCGCGATGTTCCCATGCTCGCCCGCACCCACGGTCAACCGGCCTCGCCCACATCGCTCGGCAAGGAACTCGCGGTATTTGTATCGCGTCTTGAAGAACAACTCGAAGTGCTCGACAACACATGGGTAAACGCTAAGTTCGGCGGTGCTACCGGCAACTTCAACGCCCATACAGTAGCTTATCACGATGTGGACTGGGCTGATTTCGGCGAGCGCTTCCTCGATGGCTTAGGACTTACCCGCGAGGAGTTCACCACACAGATATCCAATTACGACAATACCGCTCAAATCTGCGATAACTTCGCCCGTATCAACACCATAATCATCGACCTCGACCGCGACATATGGCAATATATTTCGATGGGTTTCTTCAAACAACGCATCAAAGAGGGTGAAGTAGGATCTTCCGCCATGCCTCACAAAGTCAATCCCATCGATTTCGAGAACAGCGAAGGCAATCTTGGCATAGCCAACGCCATATTCCGCCACCTCTCGGCCAAACTGCCTGTCTCACGCCTGCAACGCGACCTCACCGACTCAACCGTTATCAGAAACCTCGGTGTACCATTCGCACACACCCTTATCGCTGTGGAGTCGACGCTCAAAGGCCTGGGTAAACTCATTGTCAACACAGAAGCTATCAGCTCCGACCTCGACGACAACTGGGCTGTAGTGGCAGAGGCTATCCAAACCATATTGCGGCGCGAAGGCTATCCTAAGCCCTATGAAACTCTCAAGGCGCTCACCCGCACCAATGCACACATCGACCGCAAGGCGATAAAAGATTTCATCGCAGGTCTCGAAGGCATAAGCGAGGATGTACGCGCCGAGCTCGATGCCATCACACCGGCCAACTATATAGGTAACAGCGCTAAGTGGTGATGAACCCCCGAATGAAGTGGGATTGGTTGGTCAACGACAAACGTTTCGGACTCGAAGACTACCACGACCCCAAAAAGAGTGTCACTCGCACAGATTTCAGACGCGATTACGACCGGCTTGTATTCTCTTCGCCTTTCCGAAGGCTTCAGAACAAGACGCAGGTGTTTCCGCTGCCTGGGAGTATCTTCGTACACAACCGTCTCACCCACAGCATGGAAGTGGCATGTGTCGGCAAATCGATGGCCGACAATGTTGCTGTAGCGCTACGCGTACGCTATAGCGACAGCGGGCAGTCGGTAGAACATTTCGACCACCTTGGCGACATTGTGGCAGCAGCATGCCTGGCTCACGACCTCGGCAATCCGCCATTCGGTCACAGCGGAGAGAGAGCTATCGGTACTTTCTTCAGCGAAGGAGCCGGTCGCATGCTCAAGGAAGGACTTTCAGACAGGGAATGGGCCGACCTTATCAACTTCGAGGGAAACGCCAATGCGCTGCGCGTACTGACACATCAGTTCAAGGGTAGGCGCAAGGGTGGTTTTGCAATGACATATTCCACACTCGCCTCTATAGTGAAATATCCTTATGAGTCGGTGCTTACCACAAAGGGCAAATTCGGATTTTTCACCAGCGAGAGTGCCGACTATGCTCGTATAGCCGATGAATTAGGAATATTGAAACTATCGGAAGAAGGCCGGCCACTCCGCTTCGCACGGCATCCGCTGGTATATATTGTGGAAGCTGCCGATGATATCTGCTATGAAGTGATGGATATCGAAGATGCCCACAAACTTAAGATACTGTCGACCGCCGAGGTTATAGATGCATTCCTCAGTTTTTTCGACAACGAGCGTAGAAACCAGATTTGCGAGGCTATGCACAGGGTGACGGATCCCAACGAAAAGATAGCATACTTACGCTCATGTGTAGTAGGGGCTTTGGTGGATCAATGTGCGGCGACATTTATCGAAAACGAGACAGAGATACTCGAAGGCCGCTTCGAAGGCTCATTACTCAGCCATATTCGACAACTCGAAAGGCAAGGCTATGCACGGTGCAACGAGCTGTCTTGGACCAAAATCTACCGTTCGTCGGAAGTAGTGGATATCGAATTGGCCGGCAATAGGATTATCACATTCCTCCTCGAACGCCTTGTCGAAGCTGTCACCCATCCCGAACTCAACTATTCGCGTCTGCTCCTGGCCAAATTTCCCGAGCAGTACGATGTAGGAGCTCCCACACTCTATGGCAAGCTCCAGGCAGTACTCGACCATGTTTCTGCCATGACCGATGTATATGCCCTCGACCTTTACCGTAAACTCAACGGCACATCATTGCCGGCTGTATAGAAAGAGTATGTCCACCCCATGCGCTCACTTGTCAAGATAGTAATAATATCAGTTCTGATTTTGGCCGGCTGTTCGGAGACAGCTACAGTCTCGCCCGAACTGGCGCGTATCCTCAGAAGCGACAGCATCAATCCCTATGACCGACCGGGCGATACAGCACCCGATGGCGGTTGCGAGCGCTTGCGTGTCAACGGTATAGGCGGCACATTGGGTCGAGTGTTCAACGACAGCAACTATCTGCACCTCGAGGCGGCACATCGCTCCGGCTTATTGCCGGCTCACGACAGTAAGGATCTTTGGAAGAATAGCAGCGGAGTGGTAAAAGTACATAGCGACTCCAACATACTCATCGATTCGCTGACCCATTCCTATCCATTCCTCACCCATCACGCTGCCGACCTGCTCTACGAGATAGGACGTCGGTTCAACGATAGTCTGAAAGCCCGTGGAGGAGGCGAATACCGAATCAAGGTAACGAGTGTATACCGTACTCCACAAACAGTGAGCAAATTACGCAAGGTCAACCGTAACGCCACCCAGGAGAGCGCACATCAGTATGCCACTACCTTCGATATAAGCTACAGCAAGTTTATGTGCGACGATGCCACGTGTACACGGCGTACTTTCGAGGACCTCAAGAACTTACTCGCCGAGATAGTCAACGATCTGCGAAACGAGGGCCGGTGCTATGTGAAACACGAACGCAAACAGGCCTGTCTGCACATAACAGCCATTGCCGACACAACAAATAATCTATGAAACGGACACTCACCACAGCCCTGATGGTATTGCTTTGGATCGTCATGGCTCTTATTCTGACTGTATCGGCTGTACTAATCTGCAGCGTAAGATTGTTAAAACCGGAACACCTCACCCCCTTAGTCGAAAATTTCGCCAACAAGGCTCTTGACGCCGACGTAAGCCTCGGACGGGTGGAGTTATCTTTCCGCCCGGCGTTTCCTATACTCAATCTTCAGGTCGACAGTCTCTCAATCATATCACACGCATTCGACGATCTCACTCCCGAGTCGAGGAGCTTGTTGCCGGTATATTCCGACACGCTATTTGTACTCGACCACTTCAATGGCGCAGTAGACCTTGGTGCGCTTCTGACTAAAGGTGAAATCAGAATCTGCGATGTAGAACTGACACACCCCGGTCTGAACATAGTCCTCGATTCCACCGGACGTGGCAATTTCGACATCTATCAATCCGACAACGACACCACCGAAAGTACCACTACTACGATTCCACCATTTTCAATCTCGCGATTTGCGTTTATCGAACCAAGAGAAATAAGGTACTTCAATGCCGCCGACTCCACAGGGGCGACAGTCATGCTGCTTCACGACGTTGTGCTCGACGGCAGCGACATTCCGCTCTATGCCCTCCGAATCGACGGACACCTTGCCGGCCCTTATCCAAAGGAGTTCCTTCAGTCCGATAATCTCCGCTTCGGGCTCGACGGACGGGTACGCTGGCAACCGCAAAATCCCGACATGCTCGCACTTGAAGAATTCACTGTACGCGGAGCTTTCGCTACTGCCCACCTCAGCACCGAGCTCAGATATGACTCTACCCTGACAGTAGTGAATGCAGACCTCGAGGTAGACCCTATAGCCGTCGACGACCTGATGAGCCTCATCCCCGATAGCCTAAGGCGAGTTTACCGGCTTGATTCACATACTTTCAGATGCGACGGCAGCATAGGCTTGAAAGCTCAGTTAATCAAGCCTTTCGTCACAGCTACCGATTCCATACCATATGCCGACATCAATATAGCCATGGCTAATTGCAGCCTGCATTATGGCAAGGCCGACCTGCGCCGCCTCGGATTTGATGCCGATATTCACCTGAGGGGTAACGACCTCGACAGCGCTACTGTGAGCCTCCGACGTTTCGAAGCCGCCGGACCGGCGACAGCACTCAATCTATCGGGCCGGCTGAACCGCATAGCAAGCGACCCGGAGTTCGACGCCCGGCTCGACGGCAACATACAACTCAAGCAGCTGCCTCCTGTGCTGTCCGATATGGCCGGAGGTTTTATCGACGGCAGACTCAACATGGAACTGAATGCCCGTGGGCGGATGTCGATGATGTCGCAGGAGAACTTCCACTCTCTCGACATCAAAGGCAAGCTCAGAGGCAATAATCTTTATTACCTGTCAAACGATACAGCCGTAATGACCGAAATCAACAGACTCAATGTGATTTTCGGCTCACAAGCACGCCTGCGCGACACTACAAGCATTTCCGCCCCCTCGCTCGCTGCCGCCATAAGCGCAGATACAGCCACTATACTTATCGACGGTATAAGCATAACAGTGGGCAACATCGCACTCGGTGCCGGAGTAGAGAACACCGGCATCAAGCACGACTCCACCCTGGTGGTGCCTATCGGCGGCGGCCTCAGGATAGGACGCCTCAATATCGAAGGTGTGGCCGACAGTGCCGGTGTACGCTTCCGCGATTTGGCAGGACATGTGGGGCTGCGACGTTTCCACGGCAACCGACATCTACCCCTCATCAGCGCCGACCTCAACATAGGGCGTATGGCCGCCGGTACCATAGACACCAGATTCATGGTCAATGATGCGAAACTCAACACCATCATGTACCGTCGCCCACAGGTAGTGGAACGCATGAAGGAAATCAAGCATATAAGCGACAGCATACACCGTCTCAGGCCGGATCTCCCTGCCGACTCGGTAATACGCCTCGCCATAGAGAAACGCCGCCATATACCGGGACAGCCCCGACGCCGACGCGTTCATGGACAGTTAAACGATGAGGACATGGAGGTACTCGAATGGGGCTTATCGAAAGGCATGCACAAGTTCTTCTATAACTGGCAGGTAGATGGTAGTCTTACCACACGACACGCACGTTTGTTCACGCCAATGTTCCCACTACGCAACCGGGTGAGCAACCTCGACCTCAAGTTCAGCAGCGATTCCGTAGAGTTGCGCACTGTACGTTACCGTGCGGGCCGCAGCAATCTTATGATACACGGACTCATATCCAACATACGGCAGGCACTCACCGGCAGTTCTGCCAACAACTCACTCAAAGTCAACATCGACATCAACAGCGATACCATAGATGTCAACCAACTGTCGGCTGCTACATTTGCCGGCGCAGCATACTTGCAACGCCTCAACGATGGCAGGAGTGCCGCCATCGACCTTACCTCGGGCGATGACAGTGTGCTCGACCAACGCCTCGACGCACTGGTATCGGAACAGGCCGACAGCGTAGGTCCCATGCTGATACCGACAAATATCGATGGCCGAATAAGGCTTGATGCCAACAATGTAATGTACTCTGACCTCGCCCTCCGCAATCTGCACGGTCAGATACTCGTATTTGGCGGCGGTGTCAATCTCCACGACCTCTCGGCACAGTCCGATGCCGGCAGTGTGTCGCTATCGGCACTATATTCAGCACCCAAAGCCACAGAAATGAAATTCGGCTTCGGCTTGCAGCTCGATAAATTCAAAATCGAGCGCTTCCTCAAACTCGTGCCTGCCGTCGACTCCATCATGCCCATGATACACGATTTCAGTGGCATAATTAATGCCGACATCGCAGCTACTGTAGATATCGACAGTACGATGAACATGGTACTCCCCACCCTCGACGCAGCGATAAAACTCAGCGGCGACTCTCTCAAATTCATCGATGCCGACACCTACCGTATGTTGGGCAAATGGCTTCGCTTCCGCGACAAGGCTGATAATACTATCAAAAAGGTAAGCGTAGAATTCCTCGTCCGCGACAACCAGATGGAGACATTCCCCTTCTCGTTCGACATCGACCGCTACCGCCTCGGCATAGTGGGAAACAACGACCTCGCACTCAATTTCAACTACCACATATCGGTGCTCAAATCGCCTCTGCCATTCAAATTCGGCATCAACGTGAGCGGCAATCCCGACAAATTCAAGGTGCGTTTCGGAGGCGCAAGATATAAGGAAGGTGTAGCCGCTGAAAGCGTGAGCATGG
>N._stephensi_709_foregut__coassemble_645_pt1 | contig 12180 bp, 10 predicted proteins | sample N__stephensi_709_foregut__metabat2_low_PE_005 | metagenome-assembled genome bin N | reverse complement strand
CCTTTGCTCCGTACGAGGTGTTGGTATCGGAGGAGTCGACTCCTTCGCCGTCGTAGAGATGTACCTGATAGCGGACATCGATGGTGCTGTTGTAGAGTGGAGAGAGATTGCCCTCTGTTTCGGCGCGGTCGTTGAAAAAGTGCATCAGTACGTATCCGCCGGGATTCCAATCGGGTACTACGAGAGTGTAGTATGGTGTACCGTCGGCATTGGTGAGTTGTTGCATCTCTTTGATCCATTCTTGGTTGAGCTCGCGCCACTCGGTGTATTCCTCCCAGGTGGATTTTTCGTCGCTCATGCATGAGCACAGGCTTGCTGCCACTACTGCAATAAAGATAAGTATTTTCTTCATCGTATCAGAATTCTACCTTGGGAGCTGTGGCCGCTGCTGCATCGGCCTGGAACTGTGGCTTGGTGGAGAAGCCGAAAATGCCTGCCCAAATGTTGGCGGGGAAACTCTTGACGGCCACGTTGTAGTCTTTAACCACATCGGTATATCGCCCTCGCTCGGTGGCTATGCGGTTCTCGGTGCTTTCGAGTTGTACCTGGAGTTCCTCGAACTGTTTGTTGGCTTTGAGGTCGGGGTATGCTTCGTGAACGGCGTTGACATATATGTCGAGTGCGCTGCGGAGCTTGCTTTGGGCTTGGTTGACGGCGTCGAATGTCTTGGTGTCGTCGGTCGATACAGTGCCTTCGAGGCTTCGAGCTTCGTTATATGCGTCGGTAAGGCCGGCACGGGCTTTGGTGACGTTCTCGAAAGTGCTGCTTTCGTGCTCGGCATATCCTTTGACTGTTTCCACCAGGTTTGGAATCAGGTCGAGACGGCGCTGGTACTGTACTTCTACTTTTGCCCAAGCCTGGTCGACATCCTGGTCGAGAGCTACCATCTTGTTGTAGGTCGATTTGCCCGACACAAACAGCGCGATGGCGATAATGGCGACGATGGCGATTATAAATAATGATTTTTTCATATTGAGGGAGAATTATCGTAGTTTACGGAGCAGAGAGGCGAGGCTCACACGGTCGTGTATGAGTTTGTGGAGGTCGTCGATGGCTACGCGGGTCTGCTCCATGGAGTCGCGCTCGCGCAGAGTTACGGTGTTGTCCTCGAGGGTCTGGTGGTCGACTGTGATGCAGAAAGGTGTGCCTATGGCATCCTGCCGACGGTAGCGCTTGCCTATGGCATCTTTCTCCTCATAGTGTGTGGCGAAGTCGAATTTGAGTTCGTCGACAATCTCACGTGCTTTTTCTGGAAGTCCATCCTTGCGTACCAAAGGAAGCACGGCGCACTTGACGGGTGCGAGAGGTGCGGGGAGATGGAGCACGGTGCGGGTCTCGCCGTTGGGGAGAGTCTCTTCGTCGTACGATGAACACAGTACGCTGAGGAACATGCGGTCGACACCGATAGAAGTCTCTATCACATAGGGGGTGTAGCTTTGGTTGAGCTCGGGGTCGAAGTATTCGATCTTCTTTCCGGAGAATTTCTGATGCTGTGAAAGGTCGAAGTTGGTGCGGGAGTGTATGCCTTCCACTTCTTTGAAGCCGAAGGGCATGAGGAATTCGATGTCGGTAGCGGCATTGGCATAGTGGGCGAGTTTGTCGTGGTCGTGGTAGCGGTATTTCTCATCGCCCATGCCGAGAGCTTTGTGCCACTTCAGACGCCATTCTTTCCACTGAGCAAACCATTTGAGTTCCTCGCCGGGGCGTACGAAGAACTGCATCTCCATCTGTTCGAACTCACGCATGCGGAATATGAACTGACGAGCCACAATCTCGTTGCGGAACGCCTTGCCTATCTGTGCTATGCCGAAAGGTATGCGCATGCGGCCGGTCTTCTGTACATTGAGGTAGTTTACGAAGATGCCTTGTGCTGTTTCGGGCCGGAGGTATACGGTCATGGCGCCATCGGCTGTCGAGCCCATCTCGGTCTTGAACATGAGATTGAACTGGCGCACTTCTGTCCAGTTCTTGGTGCCGGATATGGGGCATACTATTTCTTCGTCGAGAATAATCTGACGCAGGCCGTTGAGGTCGTTGTCGTTCATAGCCTTGGCGAAGCGCTCGTGGAGAGCATCCTTGCGAGCCTGGAGGTCGAGTACACGACCGTTTGTGGCGCGGAACTGAGCTTCGTCGAAGGCCTCGCCGAAGCGTTTTGCCGCCTTGGCTATTTCTTTGGCTATCTTCTCGTCGTATTTGGCCAGTTGGTCTTCGATAAGCACATCAGCACGGTAGCGTTTCTTGCTGTCGCGGTTGTCAATCAACGGGTCGTTGAACGCATCTACATGGCCGGAGGCTTTCCAAATGGTGGGGTGCATGAAGATTGCCGAGTCTATGCCGACAATGTTCTCATGCAGTAGCGTCATGGAGTCCCACCAGTAACGCTTGATATTGTTTTTAAGTTCTACGCCGTTCTGTCCATAATCGTATACGGCAGAGAGGCCATCGTATATTTCGCTGGAAGGAAAGACGAAACCGTATTCCTTGGCGTGGGATACGATTTTCTTGAATACATCGTCTTGCTGTGCCATGTTTATGTTGCAGTTTTTGTGGTTGAATCGTTTATAGATTGCAAAATTACATATTTTCATCCATATACAATTACTTTTCACCTTAAAAAACTATAAAGTGCATAAATGAAAAATGGTTGTGAAAAATGGTTGTGAAAATGTGTCGGCCGGCTGAACATTCTGCCCATGCCGGGTGTTTCAATGCAAAAAGGATTTATCGCATTATGAAGTTCTGCAAACGGATTTTAAAACTGTCGGCCTTGGCCATGCTGATGCCGGGTAGTTCTATGGGTATGGGGCTCAATGAGTTGGGAGCTAAACTTGCCGAAGTTGACTGCTATGTGGATTCGGTTACATATGAGGTTTTGCTTCCATCGCTTGCCGACCCTGTCGTATATACTATAAGTTTAAGTAGCGCAAGAGCCGAAAACGACACTCTATCGCCATGCAAGTATATGATTAAATGGCAATTGCCGGCACCATCGGGCGTCTCGGAGGGTTTTTCGGCATATTTTGACGGTACACATTTCCGTTTCCGCGACAGGCGTCTGCAGGAATATCATTATGTCGAGTCTCCGGAGCCGTTTTCTCCATCGGGAAATACCTCGCGAGGTGTGCAGAGACAGGTGCAATTCGCCGATTTGTTGCCACAGTTTATCGGCGACAATTTTCGGCATATGTCTTCCGATTCCACCTATTGCACCCGTGTGGTGTCCGATACTCTTGTGTCGGGAGAGAAATCTGTCGTGGTAAAGGGTGTACGCCGTATATCGGGTGTAGATGCAAGTGAATATCTGTATGTGCTCGATGCCGCGACGTTGCTCCCTCGACGGATTGAATTCGAGAATAATCCGGGGCAGATAGGCGAACAGAGCATAATCGTCAACTACTCAATGGCAGATACTATAGGATGTCGCATAGGTATGGAGCATCTCATGGCGGCTTATCCCGATGCTTTCGGTAAGTATAGGGAGAATACATTCTCGCTTGCCAATCTCCCCGGCCGTCCTCTTCCACGGATAGTGGCACCGTCGGTTACCGGCGAGAGATTTGAATATGAGCAGGGTCAAGGCCTCGACGCTCCTACTGTATTTGTCTTTCTCGATGCAACAGTAGGAAGCACCGCGCAGGTAATCGATGATGTGCGCAAGGGTGTAGATATACTACCATTCCGTACCGACGTGGTATGGGCATTCCTCAATCATCGTGCAGATGATGTAGAAGGACTTGTAGAAGGCAGGCGTCCCGGCGAGCATCTTCTTATCAACGCGGCAGGGGCAGCACGTAACTGCGGCGTCGGAAACACGACACCGGCTATTGTATTCGCCACGCCCGCCGGAATAGTGAGCGATATACAGGTAGGCTACAACCAAGAGCTGCCGTCGATTGTTATACAGAAAACAACGAATTCTAAATTTTCAAAATAATGGAAACAATCTATTTCAACGGAACACCTTGCCACACCTACGGCAATATTCCCGCCGTAGGCACTCAAGCCCCTGTGTTTTCGCTCGTCGGTAAGGACCTTAACGATGTACGTCTATCCGACTATGAGGGAAAGCGCGTGATACTCAATGTATTCCCAAGTCTCGACACTCCTGTCTGCGCAGCTTCTGTGCGCCAGTTCAATAAGGATGCCGCCAATTTGGACAATACAGTGGTTATATGTATCTCTATGGATCTGCCTTTTGCCATGGGACGTTTCTGCACCACCGAAGGCATAGAGAATGTGACAGTGGCTTCAGCATTCCGTACGCCTACATTCGCCCAGGAGTATGGCTTGCAGATTGTAGACGGACCATTGGCCGGCCTTCTTGCCAGAGCCGTTATCGTCCTCGACGAAAGTCACAAGGTAATCTTTACCAACCTGGTAGAAGAAATCACAGTAGAGCCAAACTACAAAGGAGCGTTATCTGTGCTCAAATAGAGCTATTAATCATTCCTAAACACACAGGGCTGCACCAATCCGGCGCAGCCCTGTGTGTTTAGTGTCATTTAACGACAATCTTTGTATTTTTAATGGTTCCGTCGGTATAGGAAGTCGATTTGATATATATACCGGCGGCAGTCGGGAGTGGCGTTTCCACTCCATCAAGGGTGAAGTAACGCGAACCGATAGCCTCTGCCTCCGAAACCACTTCTTCCACGGCGGCCGTTGTCTTCACGAGCTCCTCATAATATTCATTCATGAATACCGCTTTCTTGTCGAGCATCTGGAGAAAGTAGTCTATAAGCGAACTTCTCTCGCTGTAACTCTCACCCCACCGCTGCCAAGTGATATAATCGGCTCTGTCGACCTTGCTGTACAGGTCGTGAAGGTAAGAGGAAAACTTATTGTATTGCTCCGGATAGAATTTTGGCCACTGTTCCATAAATACCTCCCGGAATGCCGCTGTATTACGGATGCCCGGCATAAGTTTCCACCGCGACCAATTCGGAAGATTGTCCATCACCCAATAGGGGGCGTCGTTATTTACTGCAAGATTGCAATCCCACATCGGGCCGAAATGCCAACGTGTATCACCCTCTATGTCACGGTACATATACAAGCTGCCATTAAACCCGTCGAGGTCTGTCATAACCTCGCATACGATGTAGTACTGTACAAGCGAATTTGGCTCTATATAGTCTGTCCATCCCTCGGCAGTTGCGGAATCGCCATAGATAGTCTGACACATGGAGGTAAATTCGTCAATCAGCCACTGACGCTGCATATCGGAGAGTACCACCGGGGATTTGTGGGTGACACGCATGGTGTGTCCCTTGGCCGGATTCTCGGGTATCTTTACTTGATATTCATCATCATAGTTATCGATTTCGACAAGCCAGCCATAAGGTATGGTTGAGGGGTCGGTGTTCTCTTCGGGCTGCTCGTATATGTCTAAACGGTTCTCGTCGATCTTAATGCTTTCAAAGAGCCAATACAAGCCTTCATAGGTGCCATTGAGCACTAATTCGACAGGCTGGGCATGGGGTGTCCAGGATAAACCGGCAAGGCGAGCCAGTTCCATGCCTCCCACAGCCCCGGCCCACCCGAGCATATTACCGTAAGTGGCAAGCAGAGCAAAATGCTTGTGTTTTGGCATGCCAAGAACTTTTGTCTTCTTTGTAAATTTAAGTTTATATGGCTTTTTAGGGTAAAGCCATGTCGCATTGCCTCGGCCTCGTATTTTGAGGGAAACCGGGTCTGCTTCCGATGCCAGGGCAAAGTCTTTATCCGGGCAATTTTCGGGTATGTCAATCCACAGGCCGGCATCAAGATAATTCTCTTTATCGAGTATGGAATCTCCATTCTCTGTATTGATGTACATGACCGGCAATTTGCCGGAGGAATGTTCCCCGCCCTGCCATTGCGAAACATCGATTTCGACAGCATGGACTATGCCGGGAGCAAAGACGCATACCAACAATATAAGCAATAAGTGTATTCTCATTTTTTGCATTTTTTAATGTGTTGCAAAAATAACGAATACACATCGCATGTTAGTCTTAGTACCTTATTTCTTTAAGATAATTTATTGAAAATCGGGGGGGTAACATATTTTAACTTTTCGCTTGACTGCAATTATGATCCTTTAGCCGGGTGTCTACACTCTGCTAAAATAGCTATAAATCTATTAATATATGTTAAAATTTAAATATGCTGCTATAGTGTCACAGGTTGTGAAAGTGCTAATGTAGGAAGGCGGTTGCAGAAAGTAAAGGTGCGGAGCGGAAGTCGCCTTATGGGCTGTTATAGGTCTCGTACAAATACTTTGTGCAAGACCTATAATCTCAGTGACGATTAAAAAATAACTTGGTAAACTTTTCTATGTTATTTATGAATCTTCACTTTTTCCAAACCCTCATTTAGCTCACTAAACTCGAGCTTGTTCAAAAGCAAATCTTCAAAAATAACATTTACGAAAATTTTACCAAGTTATTTTTTAATCGTCACTCAACGGAAGAGCTTGTCGAGTTCTTCGAAGCGGGCGGCCACACCGGAGCCGAAGCGCTCCATCGAAGCGCGGACACGGGCTATATCCTTACGCTTCATATCGCCGCCCTTCGAGTAGAAGCAGTCGGCATAGCATATGAGTTTCTCCAGCATCGACTGAGGCATATACGACCTTCCGGGCGGCAGTGGCAAGCCGCCATGCTCTATCTCCTCATGTGTCAGTCCCGCTCCGGTGTGCCGTTCGGCAACAAGAGCGTATTTCTCGTCTACGCCTTCGCGGCGCAACATATCGGCTCCTACAGCTCCGTGGGCGAGGTAAGGCAATGTGCCATGGCAATCAATGCCCGGCGCGTCGGTGGCTATGATGCCGATGTCGTGCAGCATTGCCGCCGTCGTGATTTCCTCATCGCTCAGCGGCAAAGCCTTACGGTGTGCTATCTCCAAGGCTAAGTTAGCCACACAGCGGCTGTGCTCGATCAATATGTCGCGCACACGCCGCTGCAGGGGATAGTATTTGTCGATGACTTCGTTATAAGTCATATCACTCCACGATGGTACACCATCCGTGAGTGTCGGACTCCTCTCCATTGCGGATAGCGTCGAGCCGGCGTACAAACTCGGTAGTGACAGGCCCGGGTTTCCCGTCTTTCGACACTATATATTTCTTGCCGGTGTCGAGGTCGTCGATTTCGCCTATCGGTGAGCAGACGGCTGCGGTGCCACATGCAGCCGCTTCGCTTATCTCTTCGAGTTCGTCGACAGTGATATGTCGTTGCTCTACCTCCATACCCATCTCGCGGGCAAGTTCCATAAGGCTCATGTTGGTGATGGAAGGCAGTATGGAGTCGCTCTTGGGCGTGATATATTTGCCGTCCTTGATGGCATAGAAGTTAGCCGGGCCACATTCGTCGAGATACTTTTTCTCCTTGGGGTCGAGGAAGAGTACAGCCGAGTAGCCTTTCTCATGGGCTATATGTGTTGGCATCATCGATGCTGCATAGTTGCCGCCTACTTTCCATCGCCCGGTGCCAAGGGGAGCAACACGGTCGTAGTTACGCATAATGCATATGTTGGTGTTCTTGAAGCCTCCCTTGAAGTAGGGGCCTACCGGGGTGACCATGATGATGAACAAATATTCATCGGCCTCCTTTACACCTATGCGTGGCGACAATCCTATTTCGAGAGGACGGATATAGAGGGAGGCACCGCTGCCGTAGGGTGGGATAAAACGCTCGTTTAGCTTGACAGCCTTGAGACACATTTCCCTAAATAGGTCGGTAGGTATTGGCTCCATCAGCAACCCTCGAGCCGACTCCTGCATGCGCTTTGCATTCTCCTCAAGACGGAAGATGCGAACCTTGCCATCCTTACCTCTGAAGGCCTTGAGACCTTCGAAAATTTCCTGGCCATAGTGAAGTGCTGTAGCGGCCATATGTATGTTGATTGTGTCGGATTGCGATACCTCAATAGGACCCCACTCACCGTTGCGGAACTCGCACCGTACATTGTAGTCGGTAGGGAAATAGCCGAAGGGTAGATTACTCCAATCTATATCTGTGTCCATGTTGCGTGTATATTTTTTAATCTGTGGCAAAATTAAGCATTAAAACCGAAATACGTCGGCCTTTTTGCCTAACGAATGTTAAAATCACTAATTTTGCTGACTCATTTCCATCGAAATCGTCACTCAGTACAACCGTCGTGTCTTGAATATGGCGTTAAAAAATGTTAATAAAATAATTTTTATGCTCGAAAATTATGTTGTATAACATAAAAAGAGTAATTTTGTGTCAGTTTTTCATGGTATTAGATTTAAGGTGAAAAGATTAATCGTCGCGATGACGGTTAATTTTTTTTGTGTCTGTTCAGGATGAGGATTTTAACAAGTTCTTAGACTATTATCCTCAATTTTTGGCCAAATTGTCTTCTTTTCAAGAGCAGAGTGTTGCCAATTGATGCTTTTTCGCTAACTTTGCAAAGTTTTAAGCAAAATACCCTTTATGAAAATAGGTACAGTCGACCTTGGTGAGCGTCCGGTGATGCTCGCTCCTATGGAGGATGTTACAGACGCATCGTTCCGCCTGATATGCAAAGAGCAGGGGGCCGACATGACATATACCGAATTTGTATCGGCCGATGCTTTAATACGAAACATAGCAGCCACAACGCGTAAGTTGCATATTGCCGAGGGTGAGCGCCCTACGGCGATACAGATTTATGGTCGGGAGGTGGAGCCTATGGTTGAGGCCGCTAAGATTGTAGAAGCTTCCGGTCCTGACATACTTGATATTAACTTCGGGTGTCCCGTGAAAAAGGTTGCCGGCAAAGGAGCTGGTGCCGGTATGCTTCGCGACATACCCAAGATGCTTGAAATAACAAGGGCTGTTGTAGATGCTGTCAAAATCCCGGTGACGGTTAAGACCCGACTCGGATGGGATTGCAACAGCAAAATTATAGCAGTCCTGGCCGAACAACTTCAAGATTGCGGTATCGCAGCAATCACCATACATGGGCGGACGCGATCTCAGATGTATACCGGAGAAGCCGATTGGGATGAGATAGCCCGGGTCAAGGCCAACCCCAGACTCACTATCCCTGTAATTGGCAATGGTGATATCACTACTCCCGACAGACTCGTGGAAGCATTCGACCGTTACGGTGTCGATGGGGTGATGGTTGGCCGTGCGTCGATAGGAGCACCATGGATATTCCGTGAGATGGTTACCCGACTGCGCAACGGAGTGGCCGACAAAATACCGGTGGCCGACAAATTCGCTCTATTGAGGCGACAGATTAATGAAAGTGTGGAGCGTATCGATGAATACAGGGGGATACTCCATATACGTCGACACCTGGCAGCTTCGCCATTGTTCAAAAGCATACCTAATTTCAGACAGACACGTATAGAAATGCTCAGAGCTACCACGCTCGACCAGCTCACAGACGTGCTCGATACTATCGAATTCGAAATAATACCCAAGCTACAGTTGTCATGAAACACATACTAACGATACTTATCCTATTATATATATGTATGCCGGCAAGCGCCGACGATGTGGCTACCTACCGGCTGAATGTCCATAATTTCAGCGAGCTTACCGTGGTCGACGGGGTTAATGTCGACTATTACTGCCGTCCCGATTCGTCGGGGTGGGCTGTCTTCTATACTTCGCCCGACAAAGCATCCCAGATAATGTTCGAGAATAAAGCCGAGCGTCTAACCATACGCAGTGCCGCCGACGAGACTCCTATCGACGGTCTGCCCACCATATGTGTCTACTCTGCTGTGCTCCACAAGGTGGAAAATTCGGGAGACTCTTTGGTAAGGGTAATCAGTCCGGCGCATGTCGAAGATTTCAAAGTGAGTCAGATTGGCAACGGAACGATAAAAGTGACAGGTGTCGACGCAGACTATGTAGAGGCCGGAATCACTGCCGGGCGTGGTCAATTGTCGATTGATGGAAAAGCCAACAAGGCAAAGTTCAAGAACGTGAGTACCGGGCCAATCGATGCTTCCGGGCTCGTCATCGGTCAGGCCAATTGCTTCATTTTCGGTACCGGCGACATCGACTGCTATCCCAAAGACCAACTGAGGGTCTACGGCGCCGGGTCGGGAAAAGTGTATTATCATGAAAAGCCGGACAAAATCACCAACCGCGGAATAGGAGTGAAAGTACATCCGGTCTCCGATAAGCTCTAAATTTTAAAGCTATTAAACCGCTAAAAACCCGCACAGCCCACTCGCTTAAGTGGAATCTTATCGACCGTGTAGCCACCCAGGTTCTCTATGCGGTGACAGGCATAGTGCTCGCCCGCGAGCTGTCGCAGGAAGACTTCGGACTGATAGGCGTACTGCTCATTTTTCAAGCTTTCGCCTCGCTGCTTGTCGACAGCGGCTTCGCCTACGCGCTCATACAGCGCCAACGGCCGACGAAACTCGACTATTCCACTGTATTGTGGTTCAACATCGCTATGTCGGTGGTGATGTATATCATACTCTACTTGTGCGCACCTGTGATAGCCGGTTTTTTCCACGATAGCCGTTTGATAGCACTGTCGAGGGTCATGTTCCTCTCCATCGTTCTCAATGCCACAGCTATAGTACAGGCCAATAGGCTCACCAAGGCTATGGATGTGCGCATGGTGGCGGCATCGAATTCCATTGGTCTCGTAGTTGGTGGCGTGGCCGGTATCACCCTCGCGGTCGCCGGATATGGAGCGTGGGCCATTGTATCGCAGACATTGCTTTTGGCTGCATGCAAGAGCTTTGTGCTATGGACATCCACACGCTGGCGCCCACTGTGGCGTTTCTCCTGGGTCTCGTTAAAGTCCTTTTTCGGCATAGGTTCGAGAATGATGGTAACATCCTTTCTCAACACCCTTTTTTTAAATATTTACAGCTTCTTTATCGGACACAATGTAGGTCTTGTATCGCTCGGCTACTATACTCAAAGCGACAAATGGAGCAAGATGGGTATCAGCTCGATAAGCCAGGTGCTGACATCTTCGTTCTTGCCGGCTCTGTCGGCTGTGCAGGATAGCCGACTACGCTTCCGAGCCATGGTGTCGAAGATGAACCGCTTTACATCATATCTCCTTTTTCCTGCCATGATAGGATTGATGACCATGGCCAAACCCCTGTTTCATACACTATTCGGCAGCAAGTGGGATCCATCGGTTTTTCTTTTCCAGTTACTTCTGTTGAGAGGTATCTTCGTAGTGCTCAACTCATTGTATACAAATTATCTTCTCGCTCTTGGTCATGGCAGCGCCATTGTGAAACTCGAAGTACTCCGCGACCTTGCTGCGGTAGTTGCGCTCGCGATTGCTTTCCCTTTCATGTCTCTATCCACGCCTGACGACCCGGTGTACGGCATACGGCTTCTGCTCTATGGCCAGTTGGCGGCCACAGTGATTACATGGGCGGTGTCTTTCGTCATTACTGTCAGAACCACCGGAGCCGGCGCACTTAGGTTTATCAAGGACATGTTGCCTTACTTCATGCAGACAGTCCTGATAGCTCCGGTAATGATGCTGTCGGCAATGCCTTTCGAGGCCCCTTGGCTTAAGCTCATAGCGATGGCATCCACCGCCGTGGTGCTGTATGTAGGTGGCAACCGATTCCTGCACTCAAAAATACAGCAGGAAGTGCTTGCTTATCTGTGTGGAAAGAAGATATGAGCGTAGAAATAAAGGTGTGGAGAAGATATGGGGCTAATCTTTTGGTAAAAAAATGTAAACGAGGGTAAAAATTTCGATAAATTTCCTTAACTTTGCAGCTAAAACAAGGGTTGACAAGCCCGCATGACCAATCATTAGCCAACACTATGAAACTCTTACAAGAAAAGCTTTCAAAATATACCGCACCTCAGGAGGCCAAGGCAGCCGGCATATATCCCTATTTCCGAGCTATATCGTCGGAGCAGGATCCCGAGGTCATCATCAATGGCCGCAAGGTGCTGATGTTCGGCTCTAATTGCTACACCGGTCTTGTAAACGACCCGCGCATCAAAGAAGCTGCAATAGAGGCAACACGCAAGTACGGCACAGGCTGTGCCGGATCTCCCTTCCTCAATGGTACGCTCGACCTTCACAAACAGCTCGAACGTCGCATAGCCGAATACATCGGCAAGGAGGAAGTAATGATTTACTCTACCGGTTTCGGTGTCAACCTCGGTGTAGTATCTACCCTCACCGGCCGTGAGGACTATATCCTTTGGGACGAACAGGATCATG
>N._stephensi_709_foregut__coassemble_638_pt1 | contig 12249 bp, 6 predicted proteins | sample N__stephensi_709_foregut__metabat2_low_PE_005 | metagenome-assembled genome bin N | reverse complement strand
CGTATGGCTAAAAGTTTTGTTGATATAGAACTGCCTGAGCCGTCGGCATCGGTGGCCGATCGCATCAAGTGGTTGCAGAATATGTCGCGCAGGAGTCAAGCCGATTTCAGCAAGTTTATCGGTGTCGATCCTGCCAACCTCTCGCGTGTGCTCACAGGTAAAATTGTGCCCGGCGATGGCTTGATATCACGCATCGTGGTAAATACGGGTGTGTCGTTAGATTGGCTTACCTCGGGGTCGGGTGTGCCTTTCCCGAAAGAAAACAGCGGAAAGGACCGCTTGGGAGCTCCTATCTACGATATTGATGTTACCGCCGGCACCACGAGTTTCGAGCGCATGTTTACCGACGAACATGTGGTGGGGCGTATGGCGCTTCCGGGGCTCAACCCTGACAATCCTATAGTGCGTGTGTCGGGCAACTCGATGATACCCGACCTTATGCCCGGATGCTATATATCGATACAGCCGGTGTCGCTTGATGCTCCTCTTATGTGGGGCAGTATCTATGTAGTGGTGCTTCCTGATTTCCGGCTTGTCAAGTATGTGCGTCGCAACGCCAATCCCGGCCTCGTCACTCTTCATAGTGCCAATCCCGACTACGACGATATAGAAGTGCGCCGTACCGATATAGAGGCTCTTTATCTTGTCAAACACGTCATCAATCATGCCACGCTTAGCTAAGCCTTTGCCGGCCTGCTCCATCCCCGGAGTGATGGAGGCGGGTACAGATGAGGCCGGTCGCGGATGCCTTGCCGGCCCGGTGGTGGCCGCCGCTGTGATTTTGCCCGACGGATTCTGTCATCCGTACCTCAACGATTCCAAACAGCTCACTGAACGGAGGCGTATGGAGCTGCGTGATATAATCAAGGACGAGGCCGTAGCCTGGGCCGTAGCTATGGTGTCGCCCGGCGAAATAGACAAAATCAATATACTCCGGGCTTCCATCGAAGCCATGCACCGCGCCCTGGCACAGCTCGACCCTCAGCCGGGGGCTGTGGCTGTCGACGGCAACAGATTCCTACCCTATCGCGATATACCTTATAATACATATATAAAAGGAGACGGACGCTTTGCCAATATCGCAGCGGCTTCGGTATTGGCAAAGACCGAGCGCGATCTCTATATGGAAGATGTCGCCACGTCGTATCCGCAGTATGGATGGGAAGTGAACAAGGGCTATCCCACGGCTGTACATCGCCGGGCCATAGAGCTCTATGGACCAACTCCTCTTCACCGGCTGTCGTTCCGCCTGCTCGCGCAACCGTCTATTCCCGGCCTGTGATTTGCAACGCGAAAAAATTTGTTATAATTTTGTATAAAATTTTCAAACAAGCTCTATCTTATGCCACAGACCCGGGAACGCAGCGATGCTGCCGTGATAATACCGATGTACAACGAGCGCGAGAACGCTGCAGCCATTATCGACGCGGTGCTCGCGCTATCTGTCCCCTTCGATATCCTTGTGATAGATGACAATTCACCCGACGGTACAGCAGCGATTGTCAAGGAGAAGATAGCAGCCAATCCGGGACGTGTCGAGATTATAGAGCGGGCCGGTAAGCTCGGCCTTGGTACTGCATATATAGAGGGGTTTCGTCATTGCCTTGCCAACGGCTACGAATATATCTGCGAGATGGATGCTGATTTTTCCCATAATCCGCAGGATCTTGTGCGACTGCGCCAGTGCGCTATCGACGATGCTGCCGATGTGGTGGTGGGCTCGAGGTATGTCACCGGTGTGAATGTGGTCAACTGGCCTATGGGACGCGTTCTGATGTCGTTCTACGCATCCAAGTATGTGCGGCTTATCACACGTATGCCTGTCCACGACACCACCGCCGGCTTTGTTTGCTACCGGCGTCGCGTGCTCGAGGCTATGAATCTCGATAAAATCAAGTTTAAAGGCTATGCCTTCCAGATAGAGATGAAGTTCACGGCGTGGAAGCATGGTTTCAAGGTCGTCGAAGTACCTATTATATTTGTCAACCGTGTGTTAGGCACCAGTAAGATGAATACCGGCATATTCGGCGAAGCCGTCTTCGGAGTGATACGTCTTCGTTGGAACAGCCTTTTCAAGAAGTACAAACACTAATCAGAGAATATGCTTATCTATAATGCAACATTACTCGACCGCGAAGGCCGACGCCGCGGATGGCTGCGAACCGACGGTAAGGTGATAACAGCCGTCGGGGAGGGTAGTCCGTCTTTTCTCGACTCTGAAGCTCTCGATGCCGACGGAGCATATCTCTCCGCCGGGCTTATCGACTCGCATGTACACTTCCGCGAGCCGGGCTACACGCATAAGGCCACGATAGCTTCGGAAAGCCGTGCCGCACTCGCCGGAGGTATCACTACAGTCTTCGACATGCCCAACAGCAATCCTCCCACCACTACCGTCGAAGCTCTTAGAGAGAAGACTGCCTGCGGACGTCGCATGTCGGTGGTAAATTACCGTGCGTTTTTCGGCGCCACACCCGGATGCATGGATGAGTTGAGAAAGCTCCGACCCGGCGATACCCCTGGTATCAAAATCTTCATCGGTACTTCTACCGGCGCCATGACTGCACCGTGTGGCCGCGAGCTCGAGGATGTGTTTCGCTGGTGTGCCGACAACGGTATGCCTGTCGTTGTCCACGCCGAGGACAATGCCGTCATCGCTGCCAACACCGCCGCAGCAATAGCCCGGTATGGCAGCCGCGAGGCTGTGCCGGTGTCCGAGCATCACCGTATACGTAGCGTCGAGGCTTGCCTGCGGTCTGCAGCCGAGGCTGTAGCGCTTGCCCACCGCACAGGTACACATCTTCATATAGCGCACATCAGCACCGCTGCCGAGGCTCGCGAACTGCTCGACCGAGGCCCTACCCGGGGCAAGATTGTCACAGCCGAGACTACGCCGATGTACCTCGACCCGATACTCGCCGACGAGGCGCATCGAACAGGCCTGCACAAAATCAATCCGGCCATCAAGACTACCGATGATGCCCTCGAACTGCAGGCCGCTCTCGCCGATGGCCGCATCGACACCATCGCCACTGACCATGCTCCGCATCTGTTGTGTGAGAAGGAAGGAGGCGCTTTGACTGCGGCATCGGGTGTACCGTCGGTGCAGTTCGCCGTGCCTCTGATGCTTACATATCTGCCGGTTGAGCTCGTGGTGGAGAAGATGACCGCCGGGCCGGCCGCCGTATTCGGCCTCGGCGACTATGGTTGTCTCATCCCCGGCCAGCCGGCCGATCTCACCCTCATCACCCCCACCGCTCCGCATGCCATAGCGGCCTCCGATGTGTTGAGCCTATGCGGATGGACACCCTTCGAAGGACGTGAGATTGCCTGCGCAACGAGGGCATTTGTTGCCGCCCGATAGTGCTGTAGAGTCTCAAATTTGCCTGCGACAGGCTCAAATCGGCTTAACGCTAATTAACCTAAAGATGTTAAATATCAAGTTTGAACCAAAAAAGTGTCATTTTAGCGTTAAAAGCGTTTTGAAATTTGGAACAATTTCGCTAACTTTGCAAAGTTACTCGAAATAACAATACACAAAATGAGACCGCTCGTTCAATACAAAATCATATACCGTTGAAATAAAAACAGATAAACAGACAGTCGATAGCGCCCATGTTTGGTGCTAAATTACAGCAAACAGCACTTATATTCGAACCTTGAATCAAAATTATCCCTATTTTGGTCATAATTTCGCCCTCTTCGAGGGAGAATATTAGTACATTTGCACACCTTAATAGAAAAGACCAATCATTTTTTACTTAATAAACCTAAATACTCACCATGAAAATTGACATTCAATTTCGCAGGAGGGAAATAGTAGCGCCGATAATTGCGTTGGCTGCTCTTCTATACGCTTCTCCTATCGCTATGGCGGTTGCCGAGCCTAATCCGCAGGCGCAGGCAACTTCTACGATGTCTACTATCCATGGCACAGTCTTGGATTCCGAAGATGAACCTCTGATAGGCGTATCCGTCAAGGTGGCCGGCACCAATACCGGTGTAACCACCGACCTCGACGGTAACTTTACTGTCAAGGTGAAACCGGGCACCATGCTTGAGTTCAGTTATATCGGATGCAAAACTCAGAAAGTAAAGGCCGCCGATGGAATGAAAGTAGTGATGTCTGAGGACTCCAACGTGCTTAATGAACTCGAAGTCGTCGCTTTCGGTGTTCAGAAGAAAGTCACCAAGACAGGTGCTATCTCATCCATCAAATCGGAAGACCTCGTCCGCACCCCGGTCAGCTCGGTCAACAACGTGCTCTCCGGTCAGCTCTCCGGTGTGTCTACCGTACAGTACTCCGGCGAGCCCGGTAGTGATGCCGCCGAGATTTTCGTCCGCGGTAAAGCAACATGGGTCGACGCAGCTCCTCTTATCCAGGTCGACGGTGTCGAGCGCGATATGTGGGATATCGACCCCAACGAAATCGAATCTATCTCTATTCTTAAGGATGCCTCGGCCACCGCAGTGTTCGGTGTTCGCGGCGCCAACGGTGTTGTGCTCGTTACCACAAAGCGTGGTTCCGAAGGCCGTGCTAAGATTGACGTTTCGCTCAACTTCTCGGCTCAGGCTCCCACCAAGCTCATCGAGATGGCCGACGCTATCCAGTACGCCAACTTCTACAACTATACAAGTATAAGCGACGGTGGTTCGGCTGTGTTCTCCGACGAGGTAATAGCAAAGTTCAGCTCTACCAACCCCTCCGACCAGATTCGTTTCCCCAACCGCCGCTGGACCGACGAAATCTTCAAAAAAGTCACTTTCCAGCAGCAGCACAACGTGAATATCTCAGGCGGTAACAAGAAGGTACGCTACTTCGTATCTGCCGGCTTCTTCAGCCAGGACGGTATCTTCGACCAGTATGGCCGCGATGACTATGCTTTCGACTACCGCTACAACCGCTTCAACTACCGCTCGAACCTCGATATCGACGTGACCCCGACCACTACCGTCAGCGTCAATATCGCCGGTAAGGTAGACAACTCCTACAAACCCCGCACAGGCCAGGGCGCTGCCGGTATGGTGAAAGCCATCTACGGCGCTACTCCTTTCTCGGCTTATGGCTTCGATGCCGACGGCAACTACATCGCCCCCTCTACCGACCCCACATATAATATGGAGTACGACGAGAATGGCGACTCGCATGTTGTGACCCTCCCCTTCGTAGGATCTGCTCCTATGACCTACATCACATATCAGACAGGTGCTTACCACAATACTGCCAACACCGTCAATACCGACGTCATCGTAAATCAGAAACTCGACGTTGTCACCAAGAACCTCTCGTTCCGTGTCAAAGGTTCTTATAACAGCGGTTTCGGCCAGCAGAAGACCCTCACATCGTCGGCCTCTACACTTACCCCCGTGCTCCAGCCCGACGGCTCACTCAAGTATATACAGAATACTTTCGAAGACTCCCCCACATATTCCGAGCCCTCCAACGCTACAAGCAAGTGGCGTAACTGGTATCTCGAGGCCGCTTTCGACTGGAACCGCCAGTTCGGAAAGCATTATGTGTCGGCTCTCGCTCTCTACAACCAGAGCAAGAACTTCTACCCCTCTACCTACTCTGATATCGCCCGTGGCTATGTGGGCTTCGTAGGCCGTGTGACTTACGACTTCGACAACCGCTACCTGGCTGAAATCAACTTCGGCTACAACGGCTCTGAGAACTTCGCTCCCAAGAAACGCTTCGGCGCATTCCCCGCAGGCTCTATCGGCTGGATTATCTCCGGTGAGTCGTGGATGCAGGGTCTCCGTCCTTATCTCTCGTTCCTCAAAATCCGCGCAACTCTCGGTAAGGTAGGTAACGATAAGGTGGGCGGCAACCGCTTCATGTATCTCTCCGACCCCTATGCCGTTAACAATACCGGCCTTGCCCAGCGCGACGGCTACGCCTATTTCTTCGGTGTCGGTGAATCTGGCGCAACTCAGCCCGGCGCTTACGCAGTATCGGTCAACAACCCCGACGTCAGCTGGGAAAAATCAGTTAAGCAGAACTATGCTGTCGATGCCGAGTTCTTCAACAGCCGACTCAAAACCAGCTTCGACTACTACCGCGAGCACCGCTACGACATCCTTCTGCAGAACCAGCGCTCACCCATCATCCTCGGCTACGATGTGCCTTACACCAACTACGGTATCGTAGACAGCTGGGGCTGGGAACTCTCGGTAGGCTGGAACGACTATATCTCCAAGAACCTCAGCTACTACGCCCGCTTCAACCTCTCGTACAACGACAACGTAATCAAACGCGACGGCCAGGCTCCCCAAAGCTACGAATACATGGAGACCGCCGGTCACCGCATCGGCGCACGCTCGCAACTCCAGTTCTGGGGCTACTACGACGAGACTGCCGCTGCCCGCTACGAGCAGGAGTTCGGCGCCCCGCTGCCCGAACAGCTCAAGGATAACAAGAGACTTAACCCCGGCGACCCCATCTACGTCGACCTTAACGGCGACGGCAAAATCGACGCCAACGACTATACCCGTGACCTCGGCAAGACCGATGACCCCCGCTTCATAGCAGGTCTTATGCTCGGCATCACGTGGAAGGGCTTCTCGTTCAGCACACAGTTCACCGGTGCCTGGGATGTGACCCGCAGTATCGGTGGTGCATTCCAGATTCCTTTCTGGAACTCTGGCGGCGACGACCACGGCGGTCTTCTCATGACCCACTACGAGAACAGCTGGACACCCGAGAACCCCAACGCCGAATATCCGCGCCCGACTATTACCGACAAATCGCACACCTACGCAAGCTCAACCCTTTGGGAGAAAGACGCAAGCTACTTCCGTTGCAAATCGATGATGGTATCCTACAACTTCGATATGCCTTGGATGAAGAAGGTGGGTATCCGTCAACTCCAGCTCTCGCTCAGCGCCTACAACCTCTTCACCATCACAGGATACAAGTGGGGTGACCCCGAGAACCGCGCCAGCAGCTCGCCTGACTATCCTCTGACCCGTACCTACACCGCCGGTCTTAAAGTTGGGTTCTAAATCTTTTAACCGACAAATCAATAAAAGACTATGAAAAAATCTTTTAAAAGCATAATTGCAATGGTGCTGGCCGGTGCGGCGGTTACAGGTTGTACCGACGCAATCAGTGTCGGCGGCGGCTTTGTCGACAAGGCTCCCGGTGGTACTCTTACCCTCGACAGTATCTTTGCGAACCCTGATTACGTCAACCAGTTCCTCACCAATATATATAACAAGCAGTACTACGGTCTGCCCTATAAGAACGACGGTGTAAACAGCCACAGTCCTTATACCGGCAAGCTCGACGGCCTTACCGACCTTTATCAGCTCCACTGGTCGGGCTGCGCTGTATGGTCGACATACTACTCGGGCACTCTGACTGCCAAGGCGACCCCTCTCATCTCGTTCTCAAGCGACCAAGTGTGGGAGACCGTACATGAGGCTTGCCTTATCAAGGAGAACATCGACCGTGTGCCCAATATGGACCAGCACACCCGCGACTATATCGTGGCTCAGGCTACAGCCCTTCAGGCTTTCGCCTACTCCGTTCTTCTCCCCCACTACGGTGGTCTTCCCATCGTAAACGAGACCATATCCGGTGCCACCGAGGAAATCGGTCCCCGCAAGACTTTCGCCGAGACCGTCGACTTTATCGTCAGCCTCTGCGACGAGTGCAAGGACAATCTCCACTGGTCCTACAGCGGTACTGACGCCGAGACCAGTCCTCTCCAGACAGGCCGTTGGACCAAAGCCGGTGTAATGGCTCTCAAGGCTCAGGTACTTTGGCTTGCTGCGTCGCCCCTCTTCAACGACAACGAAGGCTACTATGGAGGCACTACAGAAGCCGAGCAGCAGCATCTCGTATGGTACGGCGACTACCAGCAGAGCCGCTGGCAGCGTGCCCTCCAGGCTTTCGAAGACTTCTGGACAGAAAACAATGCCAATGGTGAGTACTACCACCTCCTCCAGCCCGAGAAGAAGACTTCCGACGGCTACCGCGTGGCTTACCGCCGTGGCTACATCCAGGACGACAGCCCCGAGAACATCCACTGGACCAAGACTTGCGACTACTACGGTACACAAGGTACTTACTGCTGGCTCAACTGGAACACCTGGTCGGTTAATCGTCTGAACCACTCGCCCTCCGTGGAGTATATCGAAATGTTCCCCTGGAGCGACGGCAAGCCCTTCAATCACGATACTGATATGAAGAACACCGGCGAAGTATCCACCGACACGGACAACAAAACATATGAGATATATACATGTCTCGACGGTACCGGCGCTACTGCCAACGACAAGCTCTTCTATACATACAAGGCTGTCCGTGGCGGCTTCAACAAGTCTACCTCGCGTGACCCCCGTCTCTACGAGAACGCCCGAGTTTCGGGTCTGCCCGCATCGCTCAACTACCAGGCTATGGACGGTACTTCTTCGGGTAACATCATCGAGACATGGGTAGGCGGTCAGGATGCCGGAGAATGTGTCCGCAGCCTCGGAGGTACTATCAAAGAGTCCCTCACTTCCTATTGCCCCACCGGTTTCGCAGCATACAAGTACGTGCTCTCGCAGGGTGAGTACTGGCGCGACTACGATATGCACTGGAATGTCCTCACTATCCCCGATATGATCCTTATGTATGCCGAATGTCTCGCCGAGACCGGCAACAACCAGGCCGCTATCGCACAGGTGGATCTCATCCGTGCCCGTGTAGGTATGAAGAGTATCAACTCGAGCTACAACAGCAGCCTCAACCTGCTTACAAACAAGGATAACCTCATCGAGGAAATTCTCCGTGAGCGTGCCTGCGAGCTCGGTATGACCAACGCTCGTTACATCGACATGGTTCGCCGCAAACGTACCGACTGGATGGTTAAGCACCTCCACGGCATGGCTACCTACCGTATGATCAAGAACGCTCAGAACCAATGGGTACGCCGCAACGCTCCCTGGTTCGGCGACGACAAGAACGGTGGTATGTCCGAGCCCAGCCGCTTCGAGTATGAGTTCTTCGAGCTCACTACAGCCACCCGCGCTCTTTGGGGTCAGGATCCCAACTCGCTCAACGTCAAGAAATGGCTCATGTCGCCGTTCCCCGCCGACGAGATCAACAAGGGCTACGGTCTGATTCAGAACCCCGGCTGGTGATCACCACTCCTTCAGTAGCTTTAACCAAACTCTAATACGAGACAAAGACAATTATGAAATCCAAATATATATTTCTCATGTCACTCGCTGCAGGTGCAGTCCTGCCGGTTACCGCTCAGGAGTCGGCCGACACCGTTACCCGCGCATGGCTTGACCAGGAGTATGAGATTGGCGTAGACCTCAAGATTACGCGCAACAACTCCACAGCCTCGGTGAGTGTGATTAAAAACGACGCTGTCAACGAGCGTTCTGCCAAAAATATCGGCAACTCGCTCATCGGCCAGGGCAAGGGCCTCATCACCATCGCCGGCACAGGCACATACTACGCCCAGAACCCTACGTTCTACGTACGCGGCCTGCAGAGCCTCTCCGGCAGCGACCCTCTAATCCTGGTCGACGGTATCGAGCGCGATATCACAATGATCGACCCCGAGGAGGTTGAGGAAGTACAGATTCTCAAGGATGCCGCTGCTACAGCTCTCTATGGCTACAAGGGCGCTGACGGTGTGATCAACATCATCACCAAGCGCGGCGAGTACAACTCGCGTGTGATTCGTGTCAACTACGAGCACATCTTCTCAAATATGACCAAGCGCCCCAATTTTGTCGACGGTGCCACATATGCCGAGGCAATGAACGAGGCTCTCTCCAACGAAGGCCAGGCTGCACGATACAGCGCACAGGAGATTGCAGCTTTCCGCTCGGGCTCGTACCCCACCCTCTATCCCAATGTGAACTGGGTGAGCGAGACCTTCCGCAACCACGCCAACGGCGACCGTGCATCTATCGAGTTCTCCGGCGGTGGTCAGCGTTTCCGCTACTTCACCAACGGTAGCCTTATCGTGAGCGACGGCTTCATCAAGAACGCCAACGTCAACGACGGCTACTCGACTCAGGACAAATATGTACGCGGCAACATCCGCACCAACCTCGACGTCGACCTCTTCCAGTACACCCAGTTGAAGACCAACATCTTCACTTCTATCGCCGAGATGCAGTGCCCCGGCGCCCAGGTGGATTTGTGGAGCATGATTTACAACACTCCCGCCGTTGCCTATCCCGTCAAGAACGAGTACGGCGTATGGGGCGGTAACTCCACATGGTCGGGCGACAACAACGCCGTCGCTCAGTCGACCGATGCCGCTTATACCAAAATTTTCGACCGTCAGCTCTACTTCAACGCCGAGATTATCCAAGATCTCTGCATGATTACCCCCGGTCTGAAATTCAACGTCGGCGCAAGCTACGACGTAGTATCCAACATCGTTGAGGACCACTCCAAGAAGTATAACTACGGTATGTCGACCGGAGTACTCGGTGACGACGGCCTCCTCGTTGGCGACCCCACCTACTGGGAAGTTGCCGACCAGGCTACCTCGATGGCTACCGACGCCAACTGTAAGTCGTTCTCCCGCCGCTTCAATGTATGGGCTGGCTTCTCCTACCAGCGTACATTCGCCGAGAAACACACAGTGATGGGTCAGCTCAAGTACTACTACGACTACGAAGACCCCATGGGTACCAACAACACAGTATACCGTCACAATGTATCGCTGTGGGGCCAGTACACATTCATGAACCGTTACTCCGTAGGCCTCGCTCTCGCCGAGATGGGATCGTCGCGTCTCGCCCCCGGTTCGAAGTGGAGCTTCTCGCCCAACGTATCGCTCGGCGCCGTTATCCTCGACAACCCCGAGATGGCAGTCGACTTCCTTAAGGTACGCGGCTCTTTCGGTCGTCAGAACTTCGACCGTCTGCCCAACGGCACCTGGAACTACTACCTCCAGAACTTCCAGACCAGCGGTGTTTCCTACCCCTGGACCGACAAGTACGACGGCGGCGGCCAGACCCTTATGGAGCAGATGCCTATGGCTACCTACACCCATGAGAAAATCGACAAGTACGACATCGGTATCAATGCCAGCTTCCTTGGCTGCATCGAACTTACCGCCGACTACTTCAACAACCGCCACTTCGATATCTTCGTCGACGGTACCGGCGCTTACTCTTCTGTAATCGGCTTCACCGCTCCTTACAAGAACCAGGGTATCGTCAAGAACCAGGGTGTCGATATCGAGCTCAACTTCAACAAGAACTTCGGCGACTGGAACGTGATGGCCGGCGGCAGCTTCCTGCTGAGCAAGTCGAAAATCATCGACGAAGCCGAGGAACCCCGTGCATACGACAACCTCGTAGAGACCGGCAACCCGCTGAGCTCAACCTACGGCCTTATCGCCGAGGGTATCTTCACCTCGCAGGAGGAAATCGATGCTTGGCCTACCCAGACATTCTCTACCGTACGTCCCGGCGATATCAAGTATAGGGATCTCAACGGCGACGGCGTAGTCGATGCCAACGACAAGACCAAAATCGGCTATAACCCCGTATGCCCCGAAATCTACTATACATTCAATGTAGGCGCAGAGTACAAGGGTATCGGTCTTGTAGCTCACTTCCAGGGTACAGGCAACTACGGCTGCAACCTCAGCTCGCAGGGTTACTACTGGGGTCTGATCAACAACAGCTCGCTCGCCCAGGAAGTATACGACAACCGTTGGTCGCAGGAAAATAACGACGCCAACGCCCTCTATCCCCGCCTCAGCTCTACCACCAACGCCAACAACTACCAGACCAGCACATTCTGGCAGCGCGACCGCTCATACCTCAAGCTGCGCAACATTGAGCTCTACTACAACTTCAGCAAGAGCCTCCTTGCCAAGACAGGTTTCATCAACGGCGCTCGTGTATATGTTCGCGGTGTAGACCTGTGCAGCATCGCTACAGGCGGCAAAGACAAACTCGAAAACCTCGATCCCGAGGCTACCGGTATCGTAGCTCCTCTCTCCCGTCAGGTTGTGATCGGTGCCAAACTTACATTCTAATACCAAGAAAACATTTAGACAATGAAAGTTCAACATATCTTATGTGGCGCGGCCATCATGCTCAGCTGTGTTTCATGCTCCGACCAGATGGACTACAAGGAGTTCCGTGTGCAGGGCGAGGACTACATCCAGCGTGACTTTGCTTCCGTTGCCAACATACTCACCCACATCTACCGCGACCTCGAGTCGGACTGGGGCATGTACAGCGGCGCCAATATGTCGTCGGCTACCGACG
>N._stephensi_709_foregut__coassemble_629_pt1 | contig 12405 bp, 7 predicted proteins | sample N__stephensi_709_foregut__metabat2_low_PE_005 | metagenome-assembled genome bin N | reverse complement strand
CGAACCGACGGGTGTCAAGATACCACCACATGTCTTTCATCGGAATATTGAGTTCTTCGATACGGCGCAACAGCTTGTCGTAGTCGGCCTCACGTTCGCTGCCGCCTATGATTTCGCCAATCTTGGGGAAGAGCACGTCCATGGCCCGCACTGTGCGGCCATCATCGTTCTGCTTCATATAGAAAGCCTTGATATCCTTGGGATAGTCGGTGAGTATCACGGGCTTCTTGAAGTGTTTCTCCACCAGGTAGCGCTCGTGCTCGCTCTGAAGGTCGATACCCCACTCTACAGGCACCTCGAACTTTTGCTTCGAAGCCTTGAGGATATCGATGCCCTCGGTGTAGGTCAGCCGTACAAAATCGTTGTGAAGCACAAACTCCATGCGGCTCACCAGCTCGGGGTCGAAATGCTCGCTGAGGAAGTCGATGTCGTCGCGGCAGTGGTCGAGAACATATTGTATGCAATATTTGACGAACTCCTCGGCAAGATCCATATTGTCGGTGATGTCGTAGAAAGCCATCTCCGGCTCTATCATCCAGAACTCCGACAGGTGACGGGGTGTGAACGACCGCTCGGCGCGGAATGTAGGACCGAAAGTATATATGGCACCAAGGGCAGTGGCTCCGAGCTCTCCCTCGAGCTGGCCGCTGACAGTAAGCGCTGTCGGACGGGCGAAGAAGTCCTTGCTGTAGTCTACGCTGCCGTCCTCGTTTCGGGGAAGGTCGTTGAGCGGAAGCGTCGTCACTTGGAACATTGCACCGGCACCCTCGCAGTCGCTGCCAGTGATAAGAGGAGTGTGAAGATAATAGAAACCTTTCTCGTTGAAGAACTTATGTATCGCAAAAGCGAGGGTGCTGCGGATACGCAGGATAGCGCCGAAAGTGGCCGTACGCGGACGCAGATGCGCTTTCTCGCGCAGGAATTCCATCGTATGTCCTTTCTTTTGAAGAGGATATGTCTCGGGGTCGGCGGTACCGTAGATTTCGAGTGTCTCGGCCTGCACCTCGCAGCTCTGTCCTTTACCCATCGACTCCACCAACTTGCCTGTCACATGGATCGACGAGCCTGTGGTCACCGGCTTGAGCTCTTCCTCGGAAAAGCGGGAGAGGTCGAACACTATCTGCAGATTGCGTACTGTCGAACCATCGTTGAGAGCCACAAACTGAACATTCTTATTGCCACGGCGAGTACGTACCCAACCCTTGACATCAACTTGAGAGCCTACCAAGGCCGGGTCGAAAATATCGCAAATCTTTGTTCTTTTCATCGTAGAAATGTCATATGTTGATTTCAAACTGCAAATATAGTGAAATTCCCCGAATAACCAAAACGACAAATGCTACCCTTGTTTGGCATTGCGCTGAAGCCCGGCGAGTTTGGCACGTTTTACTGCACTGTGTGTGAATATGGCCGAGAACTGTTCCTGTGTCATCGCCGATATATCCTCACGGGTAAGGCCGACGACAGCCGGTCGCGGAAGGAATTCGGGCAGTGGTGATACAGTGTGGCGATTGTGCGGACACACATCCTGGCATATGTCGCAACCATATATTTTGTCATTGAGCCGGAGGCCGGTGGGTAATTCGTCCCTGTGCTCTATCGTAAGGTACGAAAGGCACTTCCGGCAGTCGATATGTCCCCGGCCATCAAGCGCCTTCCCGGGGCAACAACGCACACAGGCCCCGCATCCGACGCAATCATTCCCGACAGGCCGGCCGTAATCGGCAGCCGAAGTCCATAGCACTTCGGCAAGGAAAACCTTCGAGCCTACGCCGGGAACGATAAGCTGATTGTTGAGGCCGATAAAGCCAATACCGGCTTGTTGAGCCCAATAGCGCTCGCGTATAGGTGCGGTATCGACGCATATACGCGTGGCCGACCCGGCGACAAGCGATTCCATCATCGAAGCCACGGCGGTAAGCCGGCGGCGCAACACCTCATGATAATCATCGCCGAGAGCATAGTCGCTGAACAGGCTGCCGTTGTGGCTCTGACCATACGGAAAGGCGCAGCAAAGTATCGACTTCGCGCCATCGAGCAAAAGGCGCGGGTCGCGGCGTATATCGCCATAGCGCCGCATATATTCGAGTCCGGCGGCATTGCCGCTCTCAAGCCAGCTGTCGAATATAGCGCAATTCTGGTCGTCGACAGGGTGGCATGGCGCAAAAGCGGCGGTCACAGCGCCTGCCTCCCGGGCGCATCGTATGATTTCCCCGGTCATCACATTGGAATACTTCGGAATTCATAGCCTTGCTCAAGAAGCCACTCTATCGCCCGGGGAAGAGCCTGCCTCATGTTCTCGCCGGCCTTTATGGAGTCGTGGAAAACGATGATGGATCCATTGCGGGCATAGCGCTTCACATTGTCGAGCACCTGCTCCGGAGTCAGCTTCCCGGAGTAGTCGCGGGTGACAAGGTCGTACATTACTATATTGAACCTTTCCTTGAGGGCTTTCGCCTGCTTCCACCTCAGCAGACCGTGTGGGGGGCGGAAAAGGGAACTGTCGATCAGTTTGTCGGCCTCGGCCACATCGCGCAGATATCGCACGGCTCTCACCTTCATACCTTGAAGATGGTGCATTGTGTGGTTGCCGTAGCTGTGGCCGCGACGCCGCACTTCCTCGAGCAGTTCGGGATGGCGGCGTACATTATCGCCGACCATGAAAAAGGTAGCTTTGATTCCATAACGGTCGAGGACATCGAGTACCCAGGGAGTCTGCTCGGGTATGGGACCGTCGTCGAATGTGAGGTATACGACAGGAGAGCCGCCTCGGCGCTTTATGCGCCAGACGGCTTCCGGAAAGAGCAACCGGTAGAGCAACGGTGGTTGTTCTATCAGCATTTTTTCAGTCCAGCATCTTGCTCCACTGACGGGTAGTGAAGCCATGCGATGTGGCGAGTTCCTCGCTGTAGGCAGTATGGTCGATGCCGAGTTCTTCGTTGAGGCGCAGAATCTCGAGAGCTATCATCAGTATGCCTTGCTGACTCTCGGGATAGGCCTCAAGAGCTTGCCCGAGCGACTCATAGTCGTAGCCGTCGATATACACTACAGGGGCGAGCCTGAGGTCGCTTTCTATGGATGTGCGGCGTATGGCATCCTTCACTTCCTCGAGTTTGTCGGGCGATGCCTTGCGCAACATGTCCACGTAGTTTTTAATAGACACCGCCTCACCAAGGTACTGCATCGAATGTGTGTCCTCGCTACCGACAAGGGCACGGTCGGCAGCCGACAGCGTGGTGGTGTATTTCACGAACTGTGCATAGCGGTCGGCTTCGATTTCGGCCTGAGCCTCGGCAGCATCGAGATCGGCAATATTGCCGGTGGCAAGATATAGCTCGAGATAAGCGCGTGCGATATACAGCCCCAACATGCCGTCGTAGGGCGAAACCGACGATGGCAATTTGGTGACGATGATATCGAGCAACTGACGTGCCATATCGTTTCGGGTGGCAGGTTCGTCGAGGCCGTTCTCGCGGGCGACGCTGCGGGCCTCGGCAGAAGCGGGAAGCGAGCCTGTGGCCTGCAAATCCTCCACCACGCTATATATGCCCGAACGTACCGACGATACCATGCGGCGTACCGTCTCGTCGAGATATAGCTTTTCGGCTCCGGGTTGGTCGAGACCACCCCAACGGTAGTCGGCGACTATGCGGCGGTAGGTCTTGTCGGCAGTGACGCTGTAGGGGTTGCGCTCGAAAGGTGTCACCTCATAGGCCAGACCCGACGCTCCGAGGAACGGTGTCAGTCCGAGATAGTATGAGGTAGGCACTGTAGTGGCGAAGTATGTGGGTCGCGACCAGCCGCCGGCCACATTATTGGCTATCATATCGAGCGAGAGCACACGGCTTTGGTTGATGCCGCTCGACTCCGACATATCGGTGTAGATGTCGGTCACGTAGGGCGTGATGTAGCTTGAGTCTACATCGCTGTAACCTGTGGAGTAGCGGCGGGCAGCAACCTCACGGTCCACCGTCATCTTCATCTTGGGATACGCGAGATATTTGGTGTCGGGATAGCCAAAGGCTCCGGCATTGCTTGCATAAAGCTCTTTCAGGGCATCTATGGCCTCGGTGGTATCGCGCGACATCGGTACGATGAAGTTGTAGGCCAACCGCTCGTAAGCATAGTCGGAGGGGGTCACTGTCATCGGGATAGCATCGGCGCCGAGAGTAGGATGCTGCATTTGGTTGGCATACCAGTCGGTGGTGAGGTACGACAGATTCACCACTCGTACATCAGGACGGAAATTCTCTACCTCCTGGGCATACCACAACGGGAATGTGTCGTTGTCGCCGTTGGTGAATATTATGGCGTTGTCGTCGAGCGAACTGAGATAGTTGAATCCAAAGTCGCGTGTGGTATAGCGCCCCGAGCGGTCATGGTCGTCCCATGTCTGCGACACCATCTGCAGAGGTACGGCCACGGCAACTATCGATGCCACAGCAGCCGAGATGATAAGGGCGTTGTGCGACGGCGCCGGAGTGTCGTCCGACCCTTTCTTTGCTTTGGGGGTGAGCAGATCGCGCAACATTATGCCTATGGCGGGGATTCCTATGCCTATCCATATGGCATATGCGTAGAACGAGCCGGCAAAGGCATAGTCTCGTTCCCTGGGCTGACCCGGTGTCTGATTGAGATACAGCACGATAGCCACACCGGTCATGAAGAAGAGGAAAAATACCACCCAGAACTGCTGTATTCCGCGCATGGGATTATTGCGGTGGTTATAGAGAGCTTGATAGAGCAAGCCTATCAGGCCGAGTATGAGTGGAAGCATGTAGAACACATTGTGTCCTTTGTTGCCCTTTCCATACTCGTCGGGGAGCGCCGACTGGTCGCCGAGCCGGGCGTTGTCTATCAGCGGAATACCTGAAATCCAATTACCTTTGTGAGGCTCGCCGTTGCCCTGGATGTCATTCTGCCTTCCGGCAAAGTTCCACATGAAGTAGCGCCAGTACATGTGGTTGAGCTGGTAGTTGATGAAATAGCGCAGGTTGACGTCGAAACCGGGCTTCCATACGGCGGTCTGTGCGGCCGGCTCGCCTGTGGCTGCGTACTCGGCGGTGGTCACAGCCTCCAGCGAGTTGAGGTAGGGCATCACTTCGTATTTGGGAGCGTACTCCTGTTTGGCCCATTTCTGACGCAGTTGCTGGGGTATCTCGTTTATGTCGGGAGTATGGTATCCGGCCCAGGCCTTGTAGCCCTGTACGTGGCGCTCGTCGGTGGAGTAGATGCGCGTCAGGAGCATGTTGAGGTCGCTCATGGTGCGGTAGTCGGGGCGGTCCACTTCCTTGACGTATTCATCTGGTTGTTCGGCAGAGGTTTTCACCACTTTGGTATATATGCCTTCAGGGGTATTGAAGGCCGCACCGTTCTCATCTCGCAGATAGCCGTCGAGAACGCGTGTCTGCGGACGTCCGTAGTCGTCGACAGGAATAAAATAATTGCCCGAGCCGGCAGGATATTCCTGTTCCACTACCGTCTCGGCAAATACCGGGCCGTTGAAGAGTGGTCTGTCGCCGTACTGCTCGCGGTTGAGGTAGGAGGCGAGAGCGAACACATTGTCGGGAGCGTTCTGGTTCATGGGTGTATTGGCGCTCGCCCTTATAAGCAACAGGGCGTAAGAGGCATAGCCAACGAATATCACCATGATACTCAAGACTATAAGTGTGAATATCCTCACGGGTATCTTTTTGCAGAAGCCCCACAGCCATATGGCGAAAGCGATGAGTATGAGTACGCCCACCCATATAGTGTGACCGATGAAGGGCATACCCGACAGTGCTATGGAGAGGAAGAACCACAGGCGTGTGGCAGCGGGATTCGTTGCCGAATAAAGGCTCTTTATCGACATTATGAACACTGCTATGAGCACGACAGCATAGATGAAAGCTCCCATGTTATAGCTCATGTGCAGCCCGTTGACAAATATGAGCTCGAACCATTGCGCCACTTCGATAAAGCCGGGGACGAGGCCGTAGAGTATAGCTCCTACTATGACACACGATATAGCGAGCGCTATCAGCGACCCGGTGGCGTTGACATCCTTCCACTTGCGGTAGTAGAATATAAGACCGAGAGCCGGTATACAGAGCAGGTTGAGCAGGTGTACAGCGATAGACACACCTATCACATAGGCTATCAGCACAAGATAACGGTCGGAGTGAGGCTTGTCGGCACGGTTCTCCCACTTGAACATCAGCCATACCACCAGAGCGGTGCAGAACGATGAGAAAGCGTATACCTCGCCTTCCACTGCCGAGAACCAAAAGGTGTCGCTCCAGGTGAAAGCTAAGGCACCGCAGAGGCCACCGCCCATAATCATCACCATCTGCCACCATGTTATATGCTCCGCATCGTCGCGCACGATAAGCCGGCGGATAAGATGGGTTATCGACCAAAAGAGAAGCAATATGGTGGCGGCGCTGAGAAGGGCCGACATAGAGTTGACCGCAAGGGCGGCATTGCTTGCCGAACCTCCGAAAAGTGTGATAAAGAAACGAGCCGCGAGCATGAAGATTGGATTCCCGGGCGGATGGCCGACTTCGAGTTTAAAGCCTTGCAGGATAAATTCCGGGCAATCCCAGAAACTTGCCGTGGGCTCTATCGTGAGCAGGTAGGTAACGGCGGCTATGACGAAACACAGCCACCCCATGGCATTGTTGATTATATTATATCTTTTCATACGTATGGTTACTGTCCCCATTGCGGGTTACAGTCGGCAAATTTACTAATAAAATCCCAATCGTCAAAATCTGAGCAATGTCTCTATGTGCATAAGTGGACAGTAAGAAATTGTCAGAGCATATTTCCATTTTGCAATATTACGATTTTCGATTAACTTTGCAGCGACATTCCTCTTTCGTATTATTTTTATAGGTCTCGCACAACGTATTTGTTGAGGCCTATAACTACCGATGGAAATGGCTTGAGCCGGCAACCTACGACGAATATAACTATTAAACATTTAACGATATGAAGTTTACAGGATTCATAATGGCCGCATTATGCGCCGTTGCAATACCCTTGGCATCTTGCAGCCAAAATAATAAATCAACGAATATGGAACAAGAGCAACAAGACAACAAGGCTATTGTATGCTACTTCTCCGCCACCGGGACAACAGAAGCCGCAGCCAAACGCATAGCTCAGATTGCCGGAGCAGACATATATGAGATTGCACCCGAAACACTGTATACCGCTGAAGACCTCGACTGGACCGACACCCTCAGCCGCAGCTATGTAGAGATGCATAACCGCACTATGCGTCCGGCACTGAAAGATTCTGTGACAGACCTTTCGGCCTACTCTGTAGTCTATATCGGCTATCCCAACTGGTGGAACACCCATCCGACCATCATCAACACATTCATCGAGGCAAACGACCTCAATGGCAAGACCATCGTACCTTTCATGACCTCCGGCGGCAGCAACATCACTAACAGCGAGAAAGAGCTCAAGGAACAGTATCCCGGCCTGACCTTTGGCGAGGGTATGCTGATGAACGGCAGATCCGACGATGAAGTAAAAGAGTGGACCGAGAAATTCAAATAATGGATGTAAAGTCAATCATTCTTACGATAATTGCATCAACAGTCTCCACTACCGCCATATATGGAGAGGAGACTGTTGATAGTGTACGGCAGCTTCACGAAGTGGTCGTAACCGGGACAAATTCGCCTGTTCAGAAAAATCTTCTGCCCTACACTGTCTCTGTCATCGGCAGCGACCGGCTTGAATCTACCGGCTCCACACAGGTCCTGTCTGCCATCTCCGGCATGGTGCCGAGTCTGTTCGTCACCGAACGCAGCATCTTCGGATTCGGAGTGAGCAATGGCGGCTCCGGTGGTATAAAGTTGCGCGGAATAGGCAACAATGGCACTGTATTGATGATGGTTGATGGCCAGCCACAGTTTGCCGGTATCTATTCACATCATATAGCTGATTTCTACAACAAAGAATATGTAGAACGTGTGGAGGTGCTTCGGGGTCCCGGTTCTGTACTCTACGGCTCAAACGCCATGGGAGGTACTATCAATGTCATAAGCAAGAATCCCAAGGAAAATGGAATAAGGACAACCATATCCTCTCAATATGGTTCGTACAACACCTGGCTGTCGACACTTACCAACACTTCGCGATTCGGCAAGTTCTCATCATTGGTATCCGCGTCCTACAACCGTACCGACGGCAATGTCGACAATTTCGACTTCAAGCAGGTCGATGTCTACGCCAAAATCGGCTACGACCTGTCGCCGAACTGGAAAGTCAACGCCGACTACACTTTCATGAACTTCAAGGGTAACGACCCTATTTATCCTACATTGTCAAACCCCGAATCAACCGACATCTATCATCAGAACGTCGTACGAGGCGAGGCGTCGGCAAGCGCTACAAACAGTTACGCTTCGGCGTCGGGCCTGGCAAGGATATATTACAGCTACGGTAACCACTTCATCGACGACCCCTCTCATTTCCACAGCACCGACGACCGACTGGGAGTGATGCTCTATGAATCTATCTCCCCCCGGCGAGGAAGCACGGCGACAGTTGGTTTCGATTTCGATGTTTATTCCGGTGAGATTCCCATATCGGGCGGACGGCCCGTGTCGGATACCAATCTTGGCACGATTACGAGGAAGAAAATTGTAGAATATTCGCCCTATATCACGCTATCACAATCGCTTGCCGACGATATTTTCAACCTCAACGCCGGACTGCGCATGGCCAACAGCGACAAGTTCGGCACCCAATGGATACCGCAATTCGGGTTCGCGGTGAATCCCGGACTCGGTTTCAACATCAAGGGTAACCTTGCCATGGGCTACCGCAATCCCTCGTTTCGCGAACTGTACCTCTATCGCATGGCCAATCCCGATCTGAACCCGGAGAAGATGATGAATTACGAGCTTTCGGCAGGCAAATATTTTTCACGCTATTTCGCGGTGGATTTCACGGCCTACTACAGCCACGGCTCCGATATGATACAGGTTGTCGACCAAAAGAACGTCAACACCGGTAAGTTCATCAACAAAGGCATAGAAATCTCAGCCAACAGCCGGCTACTCGACAATCTGCGCCTTTATGCATCCTACAGCTATCTCTACACATCGCTCGACAATCTCGTCGGCGCACCGAAAAACCAGTACTTTCTCGGCGCTGAACTGAAACTATGGAAAAAACTTGATATCGCCGCCGACATCAAAGGCGTGGGAGGCCTTTATGTAGCCGAAAGCATAAAGAATCAGAACTATGCGTTGCTCAATCTGAAACTGAACTACAAAATCTGCCGTTACATCGCCATTTTCACAAGACTCGAAAACATCACCAACGCGCACTATGTCATAAACCGAGGCTACGACATGCCGGGCTTTACCGCAATGGGCGGCTTCAAAGTAAGTTTCTGACCCTACACATCCTGGAGAATTGCCGATGCTATAATTTCTCACATGTTAGCCCCCAAATCAACCAACAAAATCGCCCCCACTTCTGGAGGCGATTTGTCGGTAACATCCTCCTTGACAATGCTAAAACGCTGTCTAAGGGGGAGTAGTTTATCAATGATGGGCAGTTTACATCATGCCGCCCATGCCACCCATGCCGGGAGCGGGAGCTGCGGGAGCTTCTTCTTTCTTCTGGGCGATGACACACTCGGTAGTAAGGAACATACCGGCAATCGACGCGGCGTTCTCCAAAGCAACACGTGTCACCTTGGCGGGGTCGATTACGCCTGCAGCCATCATATTCTCGTAAGTATCGGTGCGGGCATTGTAGCCGAAGTCATCCTTGCCTTCGCTCACTTTCTGTACTACGACAGCACCTTCCACACCGGCGTTGGATGCAATCTGACGGAGGGGCTCCTCAATTGCACGCTCAACGATGGCAATACCGGTCTGCTCGTCGTCGTTGGCTCCTTTAAGGTTGCGCAGACGGTCGAGGCAGCGGATATAGGCTACACCACCACCGGGGACAATACCTTCGGCGATAGCGGCGCGTGTGGCGCTGAGGGCGTCGTCGACACGATCTTTCTTCTCTTTCATCTCTACCTCGGAGGGTGCTCCTACGTGGAGTACGGCAACACCGCCGGCGAGCTTGGCGAGACGCTCCTGGAGTTTCTCGCGGTCGTAGTCGCTGTTGGTCTGCTCTATCTGAGCCTTAATCTGGGCTACGCGGGCGTCGAGGAGTGCTTTGTCGGTGTCGCGGTTGACGATGGTTGTATTCTCCTTGTTGACAGTCACTTTGTTGGCATGACCGAGATCCTGCATGGTGGCATTGGCCAGACTCATGCCTTTTTCTTCAGAGATTACCGTGCCGCCGGTGAGGATTGCGATATCCTCAAGCATTTCCTTGCGGCGGTCGCCAAAACCGGGAGCTTTGACGGCGCAAACCTTGAGGCTGCCGCGCAGACGATTGACAACAAGACCGGCGAGTGCGTCCTGATCCACATCCTCGGCTATAATGAGCAGGCCGCGGCCGCTCTGTGCTGTGCCTTCGAGTATGGGAAGGATATCCTTGAGGTTAGATACTTTCTTGTCGTAGAGAAGGATGAAGGGGTTGTCGTATACACACTCCATCTTTTCGGTATCGGTGATGAAGTAGGGCGAGATGAAACCGCGGTCGAACTGCATACCTTCTACTACTTCGATGTTTGTCTCTGTACCCTTGGCTTCGTCTACGGTGATGACGCCTTCTTTCTTCACTTTCTGCATAGCTTCGGCGATAAGACGGCCAATGGTCTCGTCGTTGTTTGCAGATATACGGGCTACATCTTCGATTTTCTTGAAGTCGTCGCCTACTTCCTGGCTCATTTCCTTGATGCCGGCAACAACCTCAGCTACTGCCTTGTCGATACCGCGTTTGAGATCCATGGGGTTGGCGCCTGCTGTAACGTTCTTGAGGCCGACAGCCACAATAGCCTGAGCGAGAACCGTAGCGGTTGTTGTACCGTCGCCGGCATCGTCGCCTGTCTTCGAGGCTACTTCCTTGACAAGCTGTGCGCCCATGTTCTGGAATTCGTCCTCGAGCTCCACCTCACGGGCTACGGTGACACCGTCCTTGGTGATGTGGGGAGCGCCGAACTGACGCGAAATGATTACGTTGCGGCCTTTCGGGCCGAGGGTTACCTTGACGGCGTCGGCAAGAGCGTCGACACCTTTTTTGAGCTCGTCGCGAGCTTCGATATTGAATTTGATTTCTTTAGCCATGATTGTGTTGTTTTTGGTCTGAATTATTCGAACACAGCGAGCACCTCGCTCTGTTTCATGATAAGGAGCTTGTCGCCATCGACTGTCACCTCTGTGCCGGCATACTTGCCATAGAGTACTTTATCGCCTTCCTTGAGCACCATGGTTTCGTCCTTGGTGCCGTCGCCTACTGCGATAACGGTGCCTTCAAGGGGTTTCTCCTTAGCTGCGTCGGGGATAATGATTCCGCTCGCTGTTACTTCTTCTGCTGCCGTGGGTTGGATGAGAACACGGTCGGCCAGTGGTTTGAGTTTCATGATAGATATATGTTTATGTTGTTTCTTTTCGTTTTCCTTTCTTATTGCAAAAATTGCGCCAAAGCAATCCTGTCAGATTCGACTGCCATTTTGTCAATCCGGAAGTGATAACGTACGGGGATGGCATATTGTTCTCACCAGTGGCTTTACCACACGTGCCGCTCCGCGCAGACCGACGCGGGTGTAGATGTATACAGCAGCCAGCAGCATCCTCCGGCAAGGGCGTACCTCCGACAGAAGATGCCGTTGCATGGCTGCCGCGCCGGCGTTGCCGGCCCTGGCGCTGCGGGCATACTCGATGGCGCGTTTGATATCGGTCCAAAGGGTCTGTCCCAGTACGGTCTCTATCGAGCGGAGCGCCGGCTCTATGCGTGCCGGGTCGGCCCGATAGGTGCCCGAGATTGAGTCGGGGTGATTGTATACCTCTACTCCCGACAGCCCTCTGTAGTATACCTTAGGGTTGAGGGATAGCATCCTTGCGCCAAGCTCTATATCATCCCAATAGCCTATATTGTCGTTCCAACCGCCGGCGCGGCGCACAAGGTCGGTGCGGGCACACCAACGAGCCGACGACATGGCGCCGTGGAAAAGATTGTTCCACATCATGTCTGTGCCGAAGAAACGGTCGGTATGTACGGCGTTGCCGTTATGCGAGGTGTAGTCCCACCCGATGATGTCGGCATCGGGATGCCGGTTCAAGGCTTCGAGGGCATCAGCCACATGACCCGGAGGCATGATGTCGTCGGAATCGAAGAACATCACCATCGGAGCTCTTGCCATCGCCAGGCCGACGTTCCTCGCCGCCGAAGCTCCCGGACGCTTGCATTGCGCCACCACAATACCGAATCCGCGACGGCGTGTAGCTTCAGCCCAACAGGTGAGCAGGGCGAGTGTTCCATCGGTAG
>N._stephensi_709_foregut__coassemble_617_pt1 | contig 12526 bp, 10 predicted proteins | sample N__stephensi_709_foregut__metabat2_low_PE_005 | metagenome-assembled genome bin N | reverse complement strand
AAGCTCCAATTCGACTACCCATACAATTCGTTATAGAGCCTGATTTCCACTCTGCAAAATTAACGTTTTTGAACGATATATAGATACTCTAATGATAAAAGATATTATCACATTTATATTCGCCGCATGTATATTGTCGGCACAAGCGCAGACCGACGGTACATTCTGCGGCACATTGAAGGCCGGTACGGCTGCTATACCACTGCGGCTAAACATCACAGTCCATGGTTGCTCGCTCGATAGCCCCAATCAAGGAGCTTACGGAATAGAGCTCGATACCGATACCTTAGCCATAGACACAATAGCAGTGAGCAGCAAAATCTTAGATGCGAATTATCGGGCAAAAATAGAGCAGGATACAATCGATGGTATATTTACACAGCGTGGGCTGTCGTTCCCGCTCATTATGATACGGCAAACAGAGAATATACATAGGCCACAGACTCCGAAGCCGCCATACCCATACAGTACCATTGATACCGTATTCTACAATGAAGAGGCGGGAATAAAGCTCGCCGGCACTCTTTTCATTCCCGAGCAGGAAGTAATAGCTACAGCAGTGCTCGTCAGCGGCAGCGGAGCACAGAACAGAGATGAGGAAATTTTCGATCACAAACCGTTTCTTGTTCTTGCCGACAGGCTTGCACGTAATGGTATAGCTACCCTTCGCTACGATGACCGGGGATTCGGACTGTCGGAAGGGAATTTTGCAACGGCAACTACTTTCGACTTTGCCTCCGACGCTCAAGCTGCCATAGACTTTGCAAAAACGTTGAATCTTGGTCCTACCGGCATCATAGGCCACAGCGAAGGAGGTAGTATTGCTTTTATTGTATCTTCGTCGAAGCCGGTAGATTTCATCGTAAGCATGGCCGGTGCAATACTGCCGGGCAAAGAAATTCTATTAGCGCAAAACCGTCATTCACTGGAAAAGAGCGGTCTGTCGGAAGATATAGTCGAGAATATACTCATTCTCCTTGACTCGGTATTCGACAATATTGCTATGAACCGGGAAATCTCGCTGAAAAAAATCGCCTGTCAGCTAAATCTGGATATACCCGATACGATATTGGAATCATTGAGAAAGAACGACATGCCGACTTCTCCATGGTATAAGAATTTCATAAAGTTGAATACTGCCCGATATATATCCGATGTGACCTGTCCGGTGCTTGCTATCGGTGGTGACAGAGACACACAGATAGACGCCAAAGCGAATCTTGAAGTTTTGGAAAGAATTCTACCGGATGTATACACTATGATATATTCTCGGCTCAACCATATGTTCCAACACTGCGCTACCGGCGAGATAGAAGAATACAGCCAAATAGAAGAAACTATGGCGGAAGAGGTCATCGACGAAATTATCTCTTTCATCCATAATATATTATAGAGACGACATATAGATACATTTATTTTTAACAAGTAAATTTCGATATGATTGAACAAAAAACAGACGTATACGGACTTAAATGTCTATATTCTATTGTACCTGACACTGATACCATCAGCTATATCCTCTACCCCTTTGACGTCCTCGGCTCGTGGATAACCGAGGCTTCAGGAAAGTACAAGACATCTATTATTGTCATCACCGGGATGGACTGGCAGGATGATCTCACCCCATGGCCGGCCAAAGGTGTTCCCAAAGGTACACCTGATTTCAAGGGAGATGCCGTAAGTTTCCTTAAGGAACTCGAAATGACGATTGAAAAGATAGAATCTACATACGGTCTTTCCGATAATATCAGAGAGCGAAACCTTATAGGGGTCTCGCTCTCCGGCCTTTTTACATTATGGCAATGGACACAATGCAGATTGTTCGACAATATTGCATGTCTTTCAGGGTCGTTTTGGTACGAAGGATTCAAGAACTGGTTTGTCGGACAGAATCTTGTCGGCAAACATGGTCTTGCCTATTTTCTACTCGGCGACAAGGAGGAACATTCAAAGGTCAAAGAATTCAGGAGCGTGGGCAACGACACCCGGCAAATACTCAGTCATCTCGACAAACTCGGTATCCGGACTCACTTCGACTCAGTTCCGGGCGATCACTATTCGGATGCCATACCACGGCTTGACTTGGCTGTGAAAGAACTGACATCTTCCTCTAATCCATAAAGCTCGTGAATGAATCATGCTCCTGCTCCGGCAATCCGCCGGCAGTAGCCTGTGCCTTGAAGGCTTTTATCATGAAGGCAATATTACGTCCAAGGTTGCGCATGGTCTGCAATCCCTCAAGATCCTTGTCGACATCCGCTGCAGTAAAGCCGTGGACTTCGTTCCAATAGGTACTTGATGCAATGGGCATCGAAGATATTGTGAAATACTTGTTGATATCATCGAAGGCAGAAGTCGAACCGGCTCTTCGCGAAGATATTACAGCAGCTCCAACCTTCATGCGTTTGTCGATGGTAGTCATGGTACTGTAGAAGAGACGATCGAGGAAAGCGAGAGCCTGCCCGTTGCTGTGGGCATAATATGTAGGAGTTCCGACAACTATACCATCAGCCATGGCAAACTTGGGTGCTACCTCGTTGACAATATCGTTGAATACACAATGGCCATTGCTACGACAGAAATTACATGCAATACAACCCCGTATATCCTTATTACCGATATTGATACGTTCTATCTCTATCCCATTTTCTGACATAGTACGTTCCAATTCCGTCAGTGCTCGGTCTACGCAACCGTGAAGATGCGGACTTCCATTGATTGTCAACACTTTCATATCATATTATTTTGAAACCTTTTTCAGTGCCCTCGGGAATTTTATCAGTCACACTCTTATTTCTTGAGTTCGTCGAGAATGGTGCGTTTGAATTTGCGGTGGTCGCGGATGTCGGGACGTCCGGTTGCCTTGCCGGTTATGTCTACCAGGATATAATATGGTATACCGTCGACGTCGAACTGATTGCGTATCTTATTGATTTGGTCTTCGGTAAGCCGATAGTGTATACCCTTGATATCTTTTATCATGTTGAAATAAGTAGTCACCGGGGAGCTTTCATCGGCGATATATATCCATACAATATCGTCGGATGCGAGGTCGCCGCTTTTTTCGGGTTCATTGGCAGCAAGGGCACGTCTGCACGGGCCGCACCATGTATTCCAAAGGTCTACCATCACTACTTTTCCTTTGTAGGGTTTAATAATTTCGGCAATCAGCTTATCGGCAGGGACTTCGGGAGCCGGTGTCACGGCCGACCAGTCGAGATTGGCAAGTCTCTGCTGCATATAGGCGTTGTGTGCCTCCAATTCGTCGACAAACGCTTCGGGAAGACCTGTCAAATCGGTATTGGAAGCGGAGTATTCGCCCTTATCTGCAAGGTCGTAAAGCTCCTGATATGTGTTGATTTTTTCGAATATACCGGCATCAATACCGTTGAGACGGAATTGCTTTACAGGTATATTGGAAGCATCTTCTGTAAGGTAGATATATGGATTGTTGAAGTCGATGGCATCGGCAATGCGGCGGTAATTATCGGCCGACAGTTTGGTTTTGATACTATCGACATATATCGGTGCATCCCAACCATTCTTTTCGCGGTAATCGTTCGCCATTTCATTCATATAATATGCCGAGTTCCCGGCCAGTTCAACCTGCATAGCCGCCATGACATACTCTTTAATAGCGGGATTGATATCTGCTGCCTCAAGAGAGTCCTTTCGGGCATTGTAGACTGCCATGAGAGCATCGGTATATTCATCGCCCGTCATATGGTAGTCGGCAAAGTCATCATCGTCAGTAAATAAGTTTCTAATATTATCCCAGCGGATAAATGAATATTTTCCGTTGTTATACGACACATTGAAACCTTCGGGGGTCTTACCATTTTCAATACCGGAGCGTTGCGACATATTCATCAAGCCCGACAGATGTGTATCGATATACATATCTATATTCTCTCCGGGGGTTATTACAGCATCGCCGCTATATCTCATTTGATCTCCGCCCCTGACATAGAGCCAAGCCGGGGCTGAAAGGGCGAATTTGAGTTGGATATTTCCTAAAGAATCAGTATTCAAAGTCTTGTCGGACGTCATCTGACCATGCAGAGTGTTAATGGCATAAAATATACCATCCATACCGGGCCGATAGCCCATAAGATGTATGTTGACTGTTGCTGTGTCATATTTAAATTCAGGGACATCGAGTGTTTGAGGTGTCTTGATATTGCGCACAGAGGCCGGCATCTCAGCGAGGTTGAGAGTATGGTCGGCTTTGCCGGTAAGGTCTATTCCCCATATTACGAAACCATCGGGTACATTCTCATCGTAATCGATGGTTTTGACGTCGGCAGGGATAGCAGGGAATGTCATGGTGAAGTGTATGATACCGGAATCGGGCATTGTGACACGTTTGCCGGACTCAATGCCTTCAATAGATATCATGGGATATTTTTTGCCGTCGGCCACAATGCATGAGCTGTCGGCGATGATAAACCACCATCCCGGACGGAAGTGGTTGACGGCATTTAGCACAGTGGTGCTGTCGGTGAGAGTTACGCTCTCGATACTTAGCGTAGAAGTGTTGGCAGCAGCGATGTAAGGCATGTCTACTGTGCCGCGGTTTGAGAAGCGTTCGCAGGCGCCCAACAACAGGGTCAGCGCAGCGAGTACGAGGAAATAGTTGAGTTGTTTCATTATATGTTTATTAAAAAAGAAACCAAACGGACACCTTCATGGTATCCGTTTAGTTTCTGTGATGAATTATTCCGAGAACTTTGCGTTTAAGAATTCGCGGTTGAGACGTGCGATGTTGCTCAGTGGTATGTTCTTGGGACATTCAGCCGAACAAGCACCGGTGTTGGTGCAGTTGCCGAATCCGAGTTCGTCCATTTTGCGTACCATAGCACGCGCACGGCGTTTACGCTCTACCTGACCCTGCGGAAGGAGTGCGAACTGGCTCACCTTAGCCGATACGAATAGCATAGCCGAGCCGTTCTTACAAGCAGCCACACATGCGCCACAGCCGATACATGTAGCGGAATCCATGGCAGTGTCGGCCACTTCTTTGCTGATGGGCAAGCTGTTGGCATCCTGAGCGCCGCCACAGTTGAACGACACATAACCGCCTGCCTGCTGTATTTTGTCGAAAGCATTGCGATCTACCATCAGGTCGCGGATTACGGGGAAAGCCGCCGAGCGCCAGGGCTCGATAGTGATGGTGTCGCCATCGTTGAACTTACGCATGTGGAGCTGACATGTAGTTATGCCCTGCACCGGACCGTGGGGATGGCCGTTGATATAGAGCGAACACATACCGCAGATACCCTCGCGGCAGTCGTTGTCGAATACTACGGGTTCTTCGCCCTTCTCTACGAGCTGCTGGTTGAGCATGTCGAGCATCTCAAGGAAGCTCGAGCCGGTAGATACGTTGTCGAGCGAGTAGTTGACGAACTGTCCTTTCTCTTTTGGACCACGTTGACGCCAAATTTTCAGTTTTACGCTGATTGTATGTTCCATTGTTTATTGATTCTTTGGTAGCCGCCGTCCCGTCAAGGGGGATGACGGCCGCGTGGTTTGATTAGGATTTATAGTTACGTGTCTGAACCTTGATGGCTTCGTAGTTGAGAGGCTCCTTGATGAGGATGGGCTTCTCTGTGTCGCCGGTCCATTTCCAGCAGCTCACGTACATGTAGAGGTCATCGCGACGGGCGGCCTCGCCGTCGGCGGTCTGATATTCTTCGCGGAAGTGAGCGCCGCACGATTCGTTGCGGTTGAGGGCATCGATTGCCATCATTCGTGCTATCACAAGGAAGTCTTCAAGACGGAGTGCCTTTTCGAGTTCGGTGTTGAGGTCGTCGGCTTTGCCTACGATGCGCAGGTCGGTATAGAATTCCTTGCGTACTTCTTCTATCTCACCGAGGGCTTTCACCAGGCTCTGAAGTGTACGACCCATACCTACAAGATTCCACATCACATGACCGAGACGTTTGTGGATTTCGTCGGGGCTCTTTGTACCCTTGATATCCATAAGCTTCTGGATACGTGAGCGGACATCGGCTTCGGCTTTGTCGAATTCGGGATGTGAAGTGTCGAATGTCGAGCGGGCTACCTTGATTTGGTCGCTCAGGTAGTTCTGCATCGTGTAAGGGAGTACGAAGTATCCGTCGGCAAGGCCCTGCATGAGAGCGGATGCACCGAGACGGTTGGCACCGTGGTCGGAGAAGTTGCACTCGCCGATAGCGAATAGACCCTTTATAGACGTCTGCAGCTCATAGTCTACCCATATGCCACCCATTGTATAGTGGCTGGCGGGGAATATCATCATGGGAGTCTCGTAGGGGTTATCGTCGCTGATCATTTGGTACATGTCGAAGAGGTTGCCGTAGCGGTCGCGCACCACATCGGCTCCAAGGCGCTCGATGGCATATTTGAAGTCGAGGTATACGGCGTTACCAGTACCTACGCCATATCCGGCGTCGCAGCGCTCTTTAGCGGCACGGCTGGCGATATCGCGGGGGCAGAGGTTGCCGAACGCGGGATAGCGACGCTCGAGATAGAAGTCGCGATCCTCGTCGGGTATATCGGTGGGGCGTTTTTTGCCGGCACGAATGGCCTCAGCGTCCTCTTTCTTCTTGGGCACCCATATACGGCCATCGTTACGGAGCGACTCGCTCATGAGGGTGAGCTTCGACTGATCTTCGCCATGAACGGGGATACAGGTGGGATGAATCTGAGTGAAAGCAAGATTGGCAAGGTATGCGCCTTTCTTGAATGCTTGTACAGCTGCGGAACCGTTGCAACCCATGGCGTTGGTCGACAGGAAGAATGCACGGCCATATCCACCGGTAGCGAGTACTACGGCATGGGCGGCATAGCGCTCTATTTCGCCTGTAACAAGGTTGCGCACGATAATACCGCGAGCACGGCCATCGATGATTACAACATCGAGCATCTCACGACGGGTGAAGCTGTGAACCTGGCCTTTCTGTATCTGACGGTTGAGCGAGCTGTAAGCACCGAGCAGGAGCTGCTGACCTGTCTGACCCTTGGCGTAGAAGGTACGGCTTACTTGGGCGCCGCCGAACGAACGGTTTGCGAGGAGACCGCCGTATTCGCGTGCGAAGGGAACGCCCTGGGCGACGCATTGGTCGATGATATTGTTCGATACCTCGGCGAGGCGGTATACGTTGGCCTCACGGGAGCGGAAGTCGCCACCCTTTACGGTGTCGTAGAACAGGCGGTACACCGAGTCGCCGTCGTTCTGATAGTTCTTGGCTGCATTGATACCGCCCTGTGCAGCGATGGAGTGGGCGCGGCGGGGGCTGTCCTGAATGCAGAAGTTATATACATTGAAGCCCATCTCGCCGAGGGTGGAAGCGGCGCTCGCACCTGCAAGACCGGTACCTACAACGATAATGTCGAGGTTGCGCTTGTTGGCAGGGTTGACAAGATGCTGGTGGGCTTTATAGTTGGTCCATTTCTCAGCGATAGGACCTTCGGGGATTTTTGAGTCGATGGTGTACTCAGGCATTTTGCCGCTTTCGATGTCGGCATATTCGTGCATGATGGGTGTTGAGTCTATCATGCCCTCAAGGTTGGTTGTCTGTGCCATATCTCTGAGTGGTTATTAGTTGTTTGAATCGGTGAGAGTCACGTCTTCCGCTTCTACTTCCTCTTCTTCCTGGGCGGGAGCGGGAGCTGCGTTCTGACGGGAGAAATGACTGCGTTGCTTGATGAACTCGCCGAACTGGCCAATCTGCTGGAGATATTGACCTGATTTCTGATAGTCGGGAGCTTGTTTCGCTGCAGCCTTGGCTATAGCATCGGCCTGGTCGCTGTAGTATTCGCCACGTTCTACGAAGAAATCGTTCACGGCGTTCATATCTGTTTGGTCGAGAGCAGCTGCCTCTGCCTGGAACTCTTCGATAAGCGATTCTGCACGCTCATTCCAATATCCTGCATACTGCTCCTGAAGTGAGGGTGCAGTGAGGAAGTAGTTGTTTTTGGCCTGGATAGTGAACACTACGGCCTGTATGATGAAGAGAGCAACTACAATCGATGTCCACCAGCAAGCGATGGCCTTGAGGCGGGGAAGCCAGATGTTGCCATTCCAACCGATGGTCTGGAACATCGACCAAAAGCCATGGTTCATATGAAACCAAAGGGCTATAAATCCGATTATATATATTACAGGAGTCCACCAGCAGCTGAAAGCAGCCTGAAGGAAGAGTGTGCCGAATTCGGGAGCCGCAGGAGCGCCGCCTACACGGGGAAGGGCGGAGAGATCGTGCGACAACAGTTCCTGAAGCTGCATTTTAGCCCAGAACTGAATCAGGTGTACGACAAGGAAAGCGAGCACTACGATACCGAGCACAAGCATATTCTTCGACGACCATTCGACGCCGGGATAATGGGCGTTGACAGCATAGCGGTCGTTGCCTCGAGCCTTGCGGTTCTGCACTGTAAGGCACAGAGCATAGATGATGTGGATGATGAACAGGAGCGCCAGGCCGGCAGAGGCAACCAGAGCATACCAATTGGCTCCAAGGAACATGCACACCTGGTTATAGGCGGCAGGCCACAAGAGAGCAACGGCATTCATCAACACGTGAAAAGTTACGAATAGGACGAGACAGATGCCCGTGATGGCCATCACAAACTTACGCCCTATAGATGAGCTTGTTAACCACATAAGATGATTGTTTTTGATTGATTTATGAATTGTTTGTATCTTTTTGTCAGTTAATGCCGGCCGGAAGCTCCACAAGGGACTCCGCCCCAAATATTGTGCAAATTTAAGGAGTTTTGACTATCTTAACAACTAATTGGCTAAAAAAATCCTCAAATTTCCTACGGAATATTAATTTTATGCCTACCTTTGCACCAAACTAATTACGACATGCAACACAAAATAGAGAAGTGGAAAGTGCTCGAATCCGAGTACATCATACAGCGCCCGTGGCTCACCGCCCGACGGGAACGTGTAGAATTGCCCGACGGTACCATACATCCCGAGTATTACATCCTCGAATACCCCGAATGGGTCAATGTAATAGCCGAGACCACCGACGGACTGTATGTAATCATAGAGCAGTATCGCCACGGCATAGGCGAGGTATCTTTCGAGCTGTCGGCAGGATGTGTCGAGCCTGGAGAGGAGCCTATCGATGGCGCCAGGCGCGAATTACTCGAAGAGACCGGCTTCGGCGGCGGGCAGTGGAAACTCATCGCCACCCTTGCTCCCAATCCGAGCACATCGTCGAACATGTGCCACTGCTACTATGCACATGGTGTGGAGCAAATCAACAAAGAGCAACACCTTGACCGCACCGAAGACATCGCCGTCCATCTTGTCACCCGGCAGGAACTCTACGCCATGCTTACCGACGGACGCATAAAGCAAGCCATGATGGCAGCCCCTCTGTGGAAATATTTTGCAACGATGTCAAAATAATTCCGCAAAACATATTGCGTGATTAACATTTTTTGTAACTTTGCTTCATCAAGCGTGAAGTTATGGTGAAAATTAAACCGAATCTGTGGCGCACAGCCCGCGATTATTTCTTCATTACCCTGGCCATGGCGATATACGCCTTTGGATTCTGTGCGTTTATCCTTCCGGAGAAGGTCGTTATAGGCGGTCTTGCCGGTATCGGCACCATCGTCTATCTTACCTTAGGCATCCCTGTCGCCGTCACCCAATACGCCTGCAACCTCGCCTTGCTGGCAATAGCTTACAAGGTGGTGGGAAAAAAATTCGTTTTGGGCACCATCTACGGAGCCACCATGATATCGGTTTTCATCGGCATATTCCAGCCACTGTTCGACCATCCGCTTACCAACGAGCCATTCATGAACATCGTCATCGGCGGTCTCCTTGCCGGACTTGGTGTAGGCATGGCTTTTACACATAACGGTTCGTCAGGCGGCACCGACATCGTGGCTGCCATGGTGTCGAAGTACACCAACGTCACTGTAGGACGCACCATGCTCTACAACGACTGTATCATAATATCTTCCTCCTATTTCATATCGCACCGCATCGACCTTGTTGTATATGGCTTTGTTGTTCTTATCCTGGCATCATACATGGCCGATATGATTATCAATACCAACCGCCAGGCAGTGCAATTCATCATCTTCTCCAAGAAATGGCAGGAGATAGCCACCGCCATCAATAACGATGCACACCGCGGATGCACTGTGCTTTCCGGCATGGGATGGTACTCCAAGCAAGAGGTAAAGGTGCTCATCGTGATGTGCCGCAAGATAGAGTCGGTGATGATTTCGCGAATAATCAAATCGATAGACCCTGGGGCATTCGTCACCCAGGCCAACTGTAACGGAGTATACGGTAAAGGCTTCGACGAACTGAAAGTGAAGATGACAATGCCAAAGAACGAAAAAAACCGGGTAAGAGTAGCCGATGCAGACGTGGCTGAGTAAAATATGGACATTCTATGCCGACGGATTCCGGTCGATGACCGTCGGACGCAAGCTATGGTTGCTAATCATAGTCAAGCTGTTCATATTCTTCGCTATACTTAAATTATTTTTCTTCCCGGACATACTCCATACTACCTATAACAACGACGAGGAGCGGGCTGCAGCAGTCCGCGAGGCTCTTACACGTCAAGATTAAATCATACTAACTAACCTAAATTCCGATTATGAATGAATTAGCAAGCGTAGTGGACTGGTCGAGGGCGCAATTCGCCCTTACGGCGATGTACCACTGGCTCTTTGTGCCACTCACCATTGGCCTTTCGGTGATAGTGGCAATCATGGAGTCGATCTACGTCCGCACCGGCAAAGAGCGGTGGAAAGGCATAACCAAATTTTGGATGACTCTGTTCGGCATCAACTTCGCCTGCGGTGTTGCCACTGGTCTTATCCTCGAATTTGAATTCGGCACCAACTGGTCGAACTACAGTTGGTTCGTAGGCGATATATTCGGAGCACCACTTGCAATCGAAGGTCTTTTAGCTTTCTTCATGGAGGCGACATTCGTGGCCGTGATGTTCTTTGGATGGAAAAAAGTGAGCAAAGGCTTCCATCTGCTGTCGACATGGCTTGTCGCTTTGGGTGTATCGCTGTCGGCTCTATGGATTTTGATAGCCAACGCATGGATGCAATACCCTGTGGGCATGGAATTCGACCCTGCTCAGATGCGTAATGTCATGAGCGACTTTTGGGCTGTGGCACTGAGTCCGGTGGCAATCAACAAGTTCTTCCATGCAGTATTCAGCGGCTGGACTCTCGCCGGCGTCTTTGTCGTAGGAGTCAGCTCATGGCTACTATGGCGTAAGAGAAATGAAGAGGCGGCCAAGAGCTCGATGCAGATAGGAGCTATTGTCGGATTTGCCGGCATCATCCTCACCTTTATCACCGGCCACGGCTCAGCCGTAGAGGTAGCCAGAGTACAGCCGATGAAGCTCGCCGCCATGGAGGGTGTATACAATGGTAAGATCGGCCAAGATCTGACGGCATTCGGCATACTACGCTCCGATGCAGCCCAACACCCCGACGACCCAATGCTTTTCGCCATCGATTTACCCAAAGGCCTCTCATATATGATAGATATGAGAGGCGACAGCTTTGTCCCCGGCATCAACGACCTAATCGCAGGCCGCAGCATCGACGCTAAGGGCGACACAGTATATAGCCTCAGCTACGCCGACAAACACAATATAGGCCTTGCCGCACAGGATGGCCTGCGCCAATACGCCGAAGCTCGTGAAAGCGGCGACGAAGCTGCGATGGCCGATGCCGCCGCAAAGGTAAAAGAGAACTTCCGCTACTTCGGCTACGGCTATCTCGACAATCCCGAAGCTGCCGTACCTCCGGTAGGCATCACATTCTACGCCTTCCATATAATGGTGCTCACAGGAGGATACCTCCTGCTTTTCCTCTTCGCCATAGCGCTTGTATGCTACCGAAGGATGAGTGTACTCGAAAAACCTTGGCTTCATCTGCTCGGTATGCTGTCGATAGTGATAGTATGGGTATGCAGCCAATCCGGGTGGGTACTTGCCGAAGTCGGACGCCAGCCATGGGTCATCCAGGATCTCATGCCTACAGGAGTAGCCATAAGCGGCATACAGGCATCGTCGGTACAGCTCACATTTTGGATTTTCGCAGCCATTTTCACAGCTCTGCTGATAGCTGAGATAAGTATCATGTTGCGCTTCATCAGCTCAGCATCCAAAACCAACATCGAAACACACGACTGATTATGGATACACTCGCAAATCTTCAAGCCTACTGGTGGCTGCTCATCGCTGTCCTCGGCGCAGCCCTCGTATTTCTACTTTTTGTTCAAGGCGGTCAGTCGATGCTGTGCGGTAAATACACCCACAACGAACGTCAGCTCATGGTCAATTCCTTAGGCCGTAAATGGGAGTTTACCTACACCACCTTAGTAGTGTTCGGTGGAGCATTTTTCGCCTCTTTCCCATTATTTTACAGTACAAGTTTCGGTGGAGCATACTGGTTGTGGATGCTCATTTTAGTGAGCTTCGTCCTTCGGGCTGTAAGCTATGAGTTCCGCCGCAAGAAGGGAAATATATAC
>N._stephensi_709_foregut__coassemble_614_pt1 | contig 12560 bp, 10 predicted proteins | sample N__stephensi_709_foregut__metabat2_low_PE_005 | metagenome-assembled genome bin N | reverse complement strand
ATGTGCAATCATTCAAGCAATTGGACGCGACCACAAAAATTGTCATGTACTATACGATATGGCTTATTTCGTTTGTGGTAAGCTCCAATTCGACTACCCATACAATTCGTTATAGAGCCTTGGTGGGTACTATTTCAATCTTACCGGGTCTGGGATGACGGTGATAGTTCAAAGCAGCAGTTTTAAGATCTTTTGCCATTTTTTTGTAGATATATTTGTTCAGTAGACTAACAAGCATTGTATCGATATAGTTCACCTGACAAAAGTGTCGATTATGAGCTTGTTTAAAAGAAATGTTTGATTCTCGGGAGTATATCTCTATGATAAATTTCTTGTTATGAGGAGGGTTACCACAACGAGAAACTCATGCATGTCTGAGACCATAACCACTCAAATATCATAATAGAAAATTTCACCAAGTTATTTTTAATCGACACAAAGGAAGCAGCGAAATAATTTTTTGCAGATTGGCGAATAATGATTAATTTTGTGGAGTCAAACCAAGAGTCGTTTCCTATGAACGCACACAGTTTGGTCGCTATCGACGACCTCAGCCGCCAGGATATCCTCGCCATGCTCGAGCGAGCGCGGTACTTCGAGCAGAACCCAAACAGCCATCTACTCGACGGCCGTGTCGTGGCCACCTTGTTTTTTGAGCCCTCAACCCGCACAAGACTGAGTTTCGAAACAGCTGTCAACCGATTGGGAGGGCGAGTGATAGGTTTTTCAGATGCATCTACATCGAGTACTTCCAAAGGCGAGACACTCAAAGACACTATTAAGATGGTATCTAACTATGCCGACCTTATTGTGATGCGCCACCATCTTGAAGGAGCCGCCCGGTATGCCACTGAAGTAACGGAGATACCGATAGTCAACGCCGGCGACGGTGCCAACCAGCATCCTTCGCAGACCCTTCTCGACCTCTACTCCATCCTCAAGACACAAGGCACGCTCGACGGTCTCACCATCACCATGGTGGGAGACCTAAAATATGGCCGTACGGTACACTCACTGCTGATGGCTCTGAGGTTCTTCTCTCCGCGGTTCAATTTTGTATCGAGTCGCGAACTGCGCATGCCTCGCCAATATATAGAACTGTGCGACAAATTAGGCATCGAATATCATGAGCACACAGATTTCTCACCCGATGTAATCAACCAAAGCGACATATTATACATGACTCGCGTACAGCGCGAGCGCTTCTCTGACATAATGGAATACGAGCGGGTAAAGAATCTCTACACTCTGCGTCGTGCCATGCTTGCTGATGCCAAGCCCACCATGCGTATTCTTCATCCACTGCCGAGGGTAAACGAAATCAACCAGGATGTCGATGAAGACCCACGCGCCTACTACTTCGAACAGGCCGGCAACGGACTCTTCGCCCGTCAGGCCATCATCACCAAAGCACTGGGGATAGACCCCCTCCAAAAGTCATGAGCGAAAACAAGACAAGCCTTGCAGTGGCCGCACTTAAAGCCGGCACTGTGATAGACCACATACCATCGGAAGCATTATTTCGTGTAGTGCATATCCTTGGGCTGGAGAACATGCCAAACGCTGTAACCATAGGCAACAACCTTCCCAGCAGCCGTGGCGGCAGCAAAGGCATCATCAAGGTCGACGGAATAGAATTCGACCGTGGGATGCTAAACCGTATTGCCGTCATAGCTCCTACTGCCACCATCAACATCATCCGCGACTATGCCGTGGCGGAAAAACATGTTGTAGAGCTACCTGATGTACTTGTCGGTATGGTACGGTGTCCTAACCCAAAGTGCATTACCAACAATGAGCCAATGGCCACACGTTTCGACGTGTCTGACCACGACACACCGGCTCTACGCTGCCACTACTGCAACCATACCGTAGATGGTGGTGAAGCCGAGATAATATGAAACATTCCTGGAAACCGGGGACACTCGTCTACCCTGCCCCGGCTGTACTTGTTACCTGTGGCGACCAAGAGCGCAACAACCTCTTCACAGTAGCATGGACCGGTACGATATGTACCAATCCGGCAATGCTGTCAATCTCGGTACGTCCGGAGAGGTACAGTTACGGATTGATAAAGGATAACATGCAGTTCACGGTCAACCTCACCACTTCCGCGATGGCAAGAGCCACCGACCTGTGCGGAGTAAAGAGTGGGGCAGACTGCGACAAATGGGAGCTGACGGGGCTACACCGCTACAAAGGCCAGAGTGTAGAATGTCCAGCAGTAGAGGAATCCCCAATCTCGATAGAATGTCGGGTGAAGAGCATACTGCCATTGGGTAGCCACGACATGTTCATCGCCGAGGTGACCAATATCCTTGCCGATGACAGATATCTCGACCCCGAGAGCGGACGCTTCGACCTCGAGAGAGCCGGACTAATGAGCTATTCGCACGGTGCTTATTACGCACAAGGGCCTATACTCGGTACATTCGGGTTCTCCGTCAAAAGAAAAAAATAACAGTACATCATAAACCGCTATGCAAAAAGACACAGCCATTTTCGACCTTATAGCAGCCGAACACCGCCGTCAGACCGACGGTATCGAGCTTATAGCATCCGAGAACTACGTGAGCGACGAAGTCATGAAAGCCATGGGTTCGTGCTTGACCAACAAATATGCCGAAGGATATCCCGGTAAACGATACTACGGCGGATGCCAGGTTGTGGATCAAGTGGAAGAATTAGCCCGTGAACGTGTGAAACGTCTCTTCGGCGCCGAATATGCCAACGTACAGCCACACAGCGGCGCACAAGCCAACATGGCCGTGTTCATGGCTTGCCTCCAGCCGGGCGACAAATTCATAGGGCTCAATCTGAGCCACGGAGGCCATTTGAGCCATGGTAGTCCTGTCAATTTCTCAGGTCTTGTATTCCATGCCCTTGAATACAATGTGGACAAGGAAACAGGCCGCATCGATTACGATGCGTTCGAGCAAACTTGTCGTCTTGAACGACCCAAACTCATCATAGGCGGAGCCAGCGCCTACACACGCGAGTGGGACTACGCCCGTATGCGTAAGGTGGCAGACGAGATTGGAGCCATATTTATGGTTGATATGGCTCATCCTGCCGGTCTCATCGCCGCAGGCCTGTTGGAGAATCCCCTACCCTATGCACATATCGTGACATCCACAACCCATAAGACTCTTCGTGGCCCACGAGGAGGCATTATCCTGATGGGCAAGGATTTCGTAAATCCGTGGGGCAAAAAGACTCCTAAAGGCGAAGAAAAGATGATGTCGGCACTCCTCGATTCGGCAGTCTTCCCCGGTGTACAGGGCGGTCCGCTCGAGCATGTAATAGCCGGAAAGGCTGTGGCTTTCCACGAAGCACTACAGCCCGAATTCCGTACCTACCAGCAACAGGTGAAAGACAATGCTGCCGCGCTGGCAAAGGCATTGGTAGACATGGGCTACAATATAATCTCGGGAGGCACCGACAACCATTGTATCCTCGTAGATTTGCGCACCAAATATCCCGAGCTTACCGGCAAGATAGCTGAGCGTGTACTTGTAGAAGCTCATATAACAGCCAACAAGAACATGGTACCATTCGACAGCCGCTCGCCATTCCAGACATCGGGAATCCGTTTGGGCACACCCGCCATCACCACACGTGGTCTCACGCCCGACCTAATGGGTGATATCGCTGAAATGATCGATACCGTGCTTGCCCAACCCGAAAATACGGCTTCGATAGCATCGGTAGGCGAGAAAGTAGTCAAGATGATGTCGGATCGTCCTATTTTCGCATGGTAAAGGAATCATACACCCCGGCCGGAAATAATCTGACAGTGATAATAGTCGCTGCCGGTCGGGGAACACGCTTCGGTTCACCGACACCCAAGCAGTTCCTGCCTCTAAGAGGTAAACCGGTAGTAGTACATGCCCTCGAGGCTTTCTCGACAGTATTCCCCGGTGCAAAGCTGATATTGGTACTTGACCCTGTGGATGGTGAAAGATATTGGAATGACGCGGTTTCTACATATCACGGTAAAGAACCTCTGATTGTACACGGCGGGGCAAGCCGAACCGAATCGGTGTACAATGCCTTGAAAACAGCCGCACAGCAAGGCTTTGAAAACGGCGACATTGTGATGATACATGATGGCGCTCGGCCTATTGTCAATCACGATATGATACGCCGACTGTATGGTGTGGTGGCAAACAATCCCAATACGCACGCTGCCCTACCCTGCTATCTTCCTACCGAGGCCGTAGGTGTGTTTGAAGACGGTAAACTAAAGCCGGTAGCCAGGTCGGGCTACCGGTCGGTACAAACACCACAGACATTCGATGCCGTCATACTCGTGGACTGTTACGAACGCATGATGAACGACCATGCAGCCGAATTCGACGACGATGCAGCTGTATTCAGCAAATACTCAGGATACAGTATAAGTTGTATCGACGGCGACCGCAACAACATAAAAATCACACGTCCGGACGATATCCGGATTGCAGAGATTCTATCTGATGCTATCCACCGTCAGGTATGAGGTTAAATATGTAAAGGGCATAGGGCCGCAACGTGCTCAGCTCCTGGCTTCGGAGTTGAACATTGCCACAGTGTACGACCTACTGCATCATTTTCCGACATCCTATATTGATAAATCGCATCCTCGCACAGTAAGGAGTCTTTTCGAAACGGCAGAGACAGAGGTCGCCATGGTTCTTGTGCGTGGCCGATTCGTAAGTTTCAACACACTTGGTGAAGGAGCTAAAATGAGGTTGACTGGTCTGTTCTCTGACGGAACGGCGACAATGGAGGTTGTATGGTTTAAAGGTTGGAGGGAGGTAAGAAAACGATTGCGTGCGGGAGAAGAATATCTGCTCTTTGGCAAACCGGGTATTTTCAACAACACCCTTCAGATGGTACATCCCGAAGTAGACAGCCCCGACAGCAACGCTGCCAACGAGAGTGTGCGAGCCGTATATCCACTCACCGAGCGCCTCCGTCAGCGCAATATCACCAGCCGGACGTTGCATAATGTGATAATGCAGTTGCTATCGACGATGAAACCATTGCACGACACGTTGCCCAAATCGGTGCGGGAAAAGTGCAATCTGATAGATCTCGACACGGCCATTAGGGTAATTCATAATCCCACAGATTCCCAGATGCTCAAACAGGCAAGATTGAGACTGAAATTCGAAGAACTGTTCTACATACAAGTGGATATGCTGCGAAGGTCGCGCAAACGCAAAGCTGAAATACAAGGATATATAATGCCACACATCGGCAAGTGGTTCAATGACTTCTACAGCCAGTGCCTGCCTTTCGAGCTTACAGGAGCACAGAAGAGGGTTATAAAAGAGATTAGAGCCGATATTGTCGGTGGACGTCAGATGAATAGGCTTGTACAAGGCGATGTCGGCTCCGGCAAAACACTTGTGGCACTTATGGCTATGCTGCTCGCAATCGACAACGGCTATCAGGCTTGTTTGATGGCTCCGACCGAAATCCTTGCTACACAGCACTATGAAACAATCAAATCTATAGTATCGAAGATAGGCCTGAATGTAAAACTGCTTACAGGTTCTACACGAAAAAAAGAGCGCCAGGATATCGATATACAACTTCGACAGGGCGACCTGCACATACTTGTCGGGACACATGCGGTCCTCGAGGACAAGGTGGAATTCCATAGACTTGGTATGGCAGTCATCGACGAGCAACATCGTTTCGGAGTGGCACAGCGAGCACGGCTATGGAGCAAAAGCGCAGTACCGCCTCATATACTCGTAATGACAGCCACCCCAATTCCGCGTACACTTGCCATGACAGTGTACGGCGACCTTGATGTATCGGTAATCGACGAACTGCCACCGGGCAGAAAACCGGTGGCTACTGTACTGCGTTACGACGACAACCGCGCCAAAGTACAGGCGGCGGTACGAAAGCAGCTCGATGCAGGTCATCAGGTATATATCGTATATCCATTGGTAAAAGAGAACGAGAAACTTGACCTTCGGAGCGTGGAGGAAGGCCTTGTCAAGGCAGAGGAAACATATGCGCCATATAAGGTCGCCCTTGTACACGGCCAGATGAAACCGGCAGCAAAGGACGAACAGATGGCACGTTTTGTATCCGGAGAGGCTTCCATCATGGTAGCTACCACTGTCATAGAAGTGGGAGTGAACGTACCTAATGCCACAACCATGATAATAGAGAACGCCGAACGCTTCGGGTTGTCACAGTTGCATCAGTTACGCGGCCGAGTAGGTCGTGGTGCTGACCGAAGCTACTGCGTGCTGATGAGCAAGCACAAAATAGGAGCAGATACTCGAAAACGGCTTGAAATAATGACATCCACTACAGACGGTTTTGTAATAGCCGAGGCCGACATGCAGATGCGCGGGCCCGGCGATATAGAGGGGACAGCCCAAAGTGGCCTGCCCTTCGACTTGAAGATAGCAAACCTCGCCCGCGACGGTCAGATAATACAGCTTGCCCGTGTAGCTGCCGGAAATATACTCGACAGTGATCCGAATCTGACCGCTGCAGAAAACCTGTATTTTGCCCGGGCTCTATCGGCAATCCTCAGTCGCTCGACTGATTGGTCAAGAATCAGCTGATACAGTTAGAACTTGTTTAATAAGACATCATAAGCAAAAATTTTACCAAGCTATTTTTTAATCGAACTTAAACAAGCTCTTAATTATACAGTTTTTAATCATGTGGTTGATACTTGCTTTATGTTCTGCCTTAGGGCTTGGCTTCTACGACATAATGAAGAAGATTTCGGTACGAGACAACAATGTACCCGGTGTTCTTTTACTCAATACATTATTCGGGACACTTCTGATGTCGCCGGTGATTATTGTTGGACTTTCTCATGGGTATTATGGACTTGATAATACCGTACAAGGACATCTGCTTATAGTATTAAAAGCTGTAATCGTACTAAGTTCATGGATTTTAGGATATTTTGCAATAAAGCATCTGCCACTGACAATCCAAGGTCCTATCAACGCATCGCGTCCGGTTATAGTGCTCGTAGGAGCATTAGTTGTCTTTGGTGAACATCTCAACATTCTCCAATGGGCAGGTATATTGTTAGGATTCGCATCCCTTTTCTTTATAAGCCGCATAGGTGCAAAGGAGGGTTTCTCAATGAAACATAGCCGCTGGCTGTGGATGTCGATAGCAGCTACGGTATTGGGTGCGGTAAGCGCACTCTACGATAAATTTCTGCTCCGGACCTACCGCCCATTGGAAGTACAGGCATGGTACTCGCTGTATCAGGCGTGTATAATGATTCTATTGGTGACACTCCTAAGCCGGACACGATTCGGCTCCGGTACTTCCCTAAAATGGCGTTGGTCGATAATTGGAATCAGTATCTTCCTAACCGGCGCTGAATTAGCATATTTCTACTCTCTATCGATGCCGGGATCGATGATTTCGGTGGTGTCTATGATACGGAGAGGTAGCGTGTTGGTATCGTTTGTCTATGGCGTGTTCGTACTCCACGAAAGTCATGTGCGGCAGAAGGTGATTGACCTCGGTGTACTGCTTGTCAGTCTCGCACTGCTTGTCGCAGGCTCATAGACACGTCTCTATATCAAACCGAAATGCTGCATGGCATTTCGGATGCCGTCGTTGTCGACTGAAGATGTGATGTAGGATGCTACTTCTTTCAATTCCGACCCAGCGTTGCCCATTGCCACACCTATGCCGGCGGCTTTGACAATGGCTATATCGTTACCACCGTCGCCAAATGCCATGGTATCGGCAATGTCGATGCCTGCATATTGTGCAATGCGTTCCAAGCCAAGGGCTTTATTGACACCGCGTGCGGTAAGATCGGTGAATGCCGCATGCCAGCGTCCCGATTCCACACCGGCCAGCCCGCAAAGCAATTCCTCCTCCTGGGTTAGTGTGACTATGGGTGTGAGCTGGATTACATTCTGTGCAATTAGCCGAGAAACATCTATCTGCGGCAGTTCCTTGATATTCAACAAGGAACACACCTTGCGAGAATTCTCATCGGGATTTATCATAGCGGTCATTCTGTCGCCCACAACCATACATGGATAGCCGGCTGACTGTATACGACTTAGAAATTCACGAACCACCTCAGGATTGATTGGCGAACATGACACGACAGTTGATCCAACGAAGCAATACGCGCCATTTGTTGTGATATACCCATCTATCAGGTGCTCAATCTGCGAGAGATTGTCGATGATTGCCACCGGGCGTCCTGTAGATATATAGATTTGGCCACCCTTGGCTTTGAATTCGGTCAAAGATTCGACAGTCGATTCGGGTATGAGATGGGTATTGAAGCTCACCAAAGTGCCGTCGATATCAAAAAACAATGCTTCTACCATAGTTTAGTGACGATTAAAAATAAGTTGGCAAAATTTTCGTATATGTTATTCTATGAAGATTTGCTTTTGAATAAGCTCGAGTTTAGAGAGCTCCTATGAGGGTTTGGAATATCAAAATGAGAATTGTAAGGCTATACGAAGTCCGCGTCTATCAATATGATACGGAACATCGAGATAGTTCAGTCGCCAGACGTAGTCGAGGCGTATGAACCGCAAGATATTTTCGATACCGACCGATACTTCCATATAGGGGTCTGTCATGTCAGAAACAGTGGCATCCTGTGGTAGTCGGAGATAACATGGGGCTTCGTTACGCTTGCCACGCCGTCCATAGATGCCGGAAAAGCCGGCAACACATCTCAACGCGGCTTTCCGTACATAGGGAATGAGGTTGAAGATAGCGCCACGGTCGAGGTACTCAAGATGCCACGACACATAGCTGGAGTTAATGAATTCCATCGGATTCATAAGGGCAAATGAACCGGGCTGAATAGTATATGATAGATTTGCGTTGGGTATGAAAAGTTCGGGGAACACTGTCGACCCCCATACATGACCGCCCGAAATTTTGACGCCTATATCGCCCACAACCGGTAGCTTGAACAATTTCGACACCGATAGCTCGGTACGGTTCACACCATATCCTTGCGCCGACCACGCCGGAGAAGCATAGCGGTGAGAGAGCTCAAGGACAGGTATGGTCTCATCGATGGGTATACGGTTGCTACGCGCCTGATAGAAAGTCTCGCCGGGAGCATAGCGGATTCCTAACTCCAACAGCAACATGTCGTAATGGCTCAAACTGTTGCCGTCGTTACGGACGAAAGGCAAAAAAGGCGAAGCCTCCTGACGCTGATACTGAGCCGAGGCTTCAATAGAAAGATGATTGTTAAACTCTACCGTATACATCAATGATGTCAAGCGGCGATATGTAAACCGTCTGTCGGACAACCTTGTCCACGACAGAACGAAATTATCGGCATTGGTATATAGATAATGCGAACCGAGACGGTCGATGTCGTATTGGTGCTTGAGGCGGAGCGAATGTACAGGAAATTCTCTCGGATGGAGACGTTTGTCGCGGAATGAATATTCTATCTCGCCGCTGTATTTCCATTTGCGGTCGCGAAATCCATAGGCCACATAGCCACGGCCAAACCAACGCCGCGACAAATTGGCAGTAGTCATGCCTCCGGCTCTCAGGCGTAAGCCTTCGAGACTATTATAGCTTGCAGTGGTATTGATAGGTCCAATATCAAAGCGGCTGTCACGACCTGTAGCCCAGTAACCTGTCACCATATTGTGGAGGAATTTTTCGCCCCAATAGAACAACTTGTTACTACGTAATTTAGCCATCAATACATCGGCCTTGTCCTCGCCTTTAGCCATTGGCAAAGTCCGGGCTGCCATCCAGTAATCAGCATCACGGTTATGGGCTTCGTCCGTAATATAATCTATACCGGGACGACTGAAGATACTTTGCGCTGTGTCGGGAATAGCGAAGTCATGTCCGCTGTATGATATTTTCCGTGCGACATATATCTCGGGAGTACCCGGCAGCAGCTGCATGTCGAGAAGAAGGCAATCCGACATTTTAAGACGTGAACCATCGGCAGATACGTCATAGTCCTGCGTAAGACGGAAAGCCTTTACAAAATTAAGATTTATATCAGAAGGTACCGAAGCCTCGACACGTCGGACTATCATGGATGTATCGCCACGCTCAACATATATATGACCTTGAAACCCGAACGAAGCCTTGTTGCGTGGGTAGAACGCCAAGGCTATATGAGGCCTGTCATTGCCGGGTATCGCTGCCATACTGTCGACAAGATAGAACCGATAGAAATCAGATGCAAGAGGAGAAAGAGGACTGACAAATGTGTTCTTGAGCAGAGTTATGTTGTCGCTGTAAAGATCTACTTCTCTGAATATATCTGACAGAATAGTCTGCACATTGTCCCCCTCGGAGAATTCGTCGATACCTGCACTGCGCAGACCCTCTACAATCCGTTTTTCATCACCATTATGAAAATGAACCGAAGTCGTGGTCTCATGTACTGAAATATTGAGAACCGGATTACCACTGATTTCAGATGTGTCGACATGCTCGATGATGTCGGGTATACGCTTTCTAAGATAATTAGTACTGGCAGTGTCAAAATTATCGATACCCATCGAAATACGCTCATACGTTTGATAGTTGTACCATTCGTTACGGGTTGGGTCGGACTGAGATTTCAACTTACGGAGACGGTTGACAAAGTCGACAGCCGGATTGTTTCGTTTGGTATATTTCTTACGTTTAACAACAAGTTCCGTCAGTTCTGTCGGCAAAGTGATGAGATTGAAATCGTAGATTTGCAGAGAACTTTTGTGTATAGGCAGTGTCTTCGGAGCATATCCCTGACAGGTAGCTGTCAATGCCGTTGTACCCCAAGGAATAGTCATCTCGAATAGTCCCCTGCTATCAGTTATAGCAGTGGTAGAAGAGCCATTTGCCCGAACCGACGCAAAAGGCAATCCCTCAGTAGAGATACTGTCGCGCACAATACCACGTATGAATATGCCACCTCTGCCCTCGCCAACAGCCATTTGGCATGAAGCGATGACAAGCATACAATATAACAAATATTTTATATAACTTTGCAGCAAATTAAATCAATATGGCAAAAGAAATAGAACGTAAGTTTTTAGTGACAGGAGACTACCAACCATATATCGGTGAAAGCCACCAAATCTGCCAAGGTTATCTTAACACCGACCCCGACCGTACTGTCCGAGTCAGGATTCTCGACAACCAAGGATTCTTAACCGTAAAAACCCGGAACGAAGGATGTGTACGCAATGAATGGGAATATTCCATTCCGGTCGAGGATGCACGGATGATGCTTGATGCCTGCGCAGCAAAAATCGAGAAGACAAGACATATCATCGAATCCGACAATGGGTTGAAGTGGGAAGTGGATGTATTCGGAGGACGAAACTCAGGCCTTGTCGTAGCCGAAATTGAATTGCCATCCCCCGACACACCTTTCGACCGCCCTGCATGGCTTGGCAACGAAGTCACCGGCGACAGCAGATACTACAATTCGTCGTTGGCAAGCTGACTTTCACGCCGTACCAAACGCACCACATTCTCGACATGCTGAGTATGCGGGAACATGTCGACCGGTTGTACAGCATCGACCCTATAGAGCCTGTCAAGAAGGGCAATGTCGCGAGCCTGTGTGGCCGGATTACAACTTACATATACTATCACCTTGGGAGCAGTCCGCATGATAGTGTCTACTACATCGCCATGCATACCGGCTCTTGGAGGATCTACAATCATCACATCAGGCACTCCATGTTCGGCTATAAAGTCATCGTTGAGTACATCTTTCATATCGCCGGCAAAGAACAGCGTGTTGTCGATGCCATTACGTTCCGAATTTATCTTGGCGTCCTCGATAGCTTCCGGGACATACTCGATCCCAATCACCTTATGGGCTTTGCTGCTTACAAAGTTAGCGATAGTACCCGTGCCGGTGTATAGGTCGTAGACAAGCTCATCACCGGTGAGGGCAGCGAAATCGCGAGCCACCTTGTAGAGGTTATATGCCTGGAGAGAATTTGTCTGGTAAAAGGATTTCGGCCCGACACGGAAGCGAAGACCATCCATCTCCTCCTCGATAAACGGGCTTCCGCTATAGAGACAGATTTGTTGGTCGGAAAGGCTGTCGTTCACCTTGGTATTTACACAGTACATCAAGGAGGAAATCTGTGGAAATCTATTTTTAACAGCCTCAAGCAGCGCCTCAAGTTCATTTTGTCTATTCTCACCCACTACAATAACCACCATAACTTCTCCTGTAGACGAGATACGCACCATCAACGTGCGTATAAATCCCTGCTGAGCCCGAAGATCATAGAACGACAAACCATGCTCCTTGCAATATTGCTTGACAAAAAGCCTGATATGATTCGACAAATCATCCTGCAGGTAGCATCGTTTTATGTCAAGCACCTTGTCGAAAGCTCCGGGAATATGAAATCCGGCAGCATCGCGATCGGGGAAATCCTCACCCGAAGCAAGTTGCTCAAAAGTAAGCCAACACTTATTGGAGAATGTATACTCCATTTTATTGCGGTATTCCCATATCTGTTCACTCCCAAGACACGGTTTTATGTCAGGGAGTTCTACTTTAGCGATGCGCGTCAGAGCATCCACCACCT
>N._stephensi_709_foregut__coassemble_608_pt1 | contig 12640 bp, 8 predicted proteins | sample N__stephensi_709_foregut__metabat2_low_PE_005 | metagenome-assembled genome bin N | reverse complement strand
CAAAACAGTAGGCGACGCTGTTGCCTTCGTTGAGGCTCACGCTGCATAAGCATCCCGCGTCAGCACAACCAAAACCCACACAAGCCGCCGCGGTTTTCCGGACTCCGAAAAACAAGCGGCGGTTTTATTATCACCGATTCAAGCCACAACAGTATATATGGAACTCAAACGAGTAGTAGTAACCGGACTTGGAGCCATCACTCCCTTAGGCAACGATGTAGCCACTACATGGGAGAACGCCAAAGCCGGTGTCAGTGGTGCCGGACCTATCACTCACTTCGACGCAAGCCTGTTCAAGACTCAGTTTGCCTGCGAAGTCAAAGACTTCAAGCCTGAAGAGCACTTCGACCGCAAGAAAATGCGACAGCTCGACCTGTACGCTCAATATGCCCTTGTGGCTGCCCGTCAGGCTGTCAAGGATGCCGGCATAGAAGAAGCTCCCGAAGGCACAGTAGACCGTAACCGTATCGGCGTGATTGTAGCTGCCGGCATCGGCGGCCTTCACACCTTCGAGGAAGAGGCCGGATATTATGCCCTCAACGTCGACAAAGGCCCGAAATACAACCCCTTCTTCATCCCCAAGATGATTGCCGACATTGCAAGCGGCCACATCTCGATGGAATACGGTTTCCACGGACCCAACTACGGTGTAGTGTCGGCATGCGCTTCGTCGAACAACGCCATCATCGACGCATTCAACCTCATTCGTCTTGGCAAGGCCGACATGTTCGTCACCGGTGGTGCCGAGGCTGCCATCTACCCCGCCGGCGTGGGTGGTTTCAACTCCATGCATGCCCTGTCGACACGCAACGACAGCCCTGCCACAGCTTCGCGTCCCTTCAGCAAGAGCCGCGACGGATTCGTGATGGGCGAAGGATCGGCAGTACTCATTCTCGAAGAACTCGACCACGCCCTCGCCCGTGGAGCACACATCTATTGTGAAGTAGCAGGCGGAGGTATGAGCGCCGACGCCTACCACCTCACTGCCACACACCCCGACGGTCTAGGAGCAAAGCTCGCAATGTCGGCAGCCCTCGAGGACGCCGGCATGACACCCGACGACATCGACTACATCAACGTACATGGAACATCCACTCCCGTAGGCGATATAAGCGAGGTGAAAGCTATCGTAGAGCTCTTCGGCGACGCTGCCAAGAAAGTCAACATCTCGTCGACAAAATCAATGACCGGACATCTCCTCGGTGCCACCGGCGCTCTCGAGGCTATGTTCTCGATTAAAGCCGTAGAGGAAGACATCGTTCCTCCCACAATCAACCATGAGGACGACGACCTGGACGAGAATATCGACTACTCCCTCAACTTCACTTTCAACAAAGCGCAGAAGCGTACCGTACGCGCCGCACTGTCGAACGCTTTCGGTTTCGGAGGTCACAATGCCACCGTAATCGTCAAGAAATTCGTCAAGTAAACATACTTTTCTAACAAAAGTACCGGCTCAATCACACAACAGGATAGAGCCGGTACTTTATTTTTAAACAAGCTCTTAGAGTTAGAAAACATGAAAATCGCCATAATAGTAGCCATGGACAAGGAGCTGCAGCTTCTCCTTCCCATGCTCAACGAACGCAAGGCCTCGGACGACGGTCGCTATCACACTGGCACTTTGGCCGGACACGACATCATCGCCACAAAATGTGGAATAGGGAAAGTAAACGCCGCCCTTGGAGCTTCGGACATGATAGCAGCTTTCGCGCCCGACATCGTTGTGAACAGCGGCGTCGCCGGTGGCACCGGGGCAACTTCTAATCCTGCCCGCGTACTCGATGTGGTGCTGGCATCGGAGGTGGCATACCACGACGTATGGTGCGGTCCGGGCACCGTACCCGGCGAGGCCGCCGGATGCCCGGCGCGGTTTACATGTCCATTGCCCGATGATGTGAGCGAGCGTCTTGGAGTACGCCGCGGGCTTATAGCCTCTGGCGACATCTTCGTCGACAGGCGGCAGGACCTCGACCGTATACTCGGCCTATACCCCGAAGCCATAGCCGTAGATATGGAGTCGGCCGCCATAGCCCACACATGCCATATGCGCGGAGTACCGTTCGTATGCCTGCGCGTAATCAGCGACACTCCCGGCGAGAATGGCAATGCCGCTGCCTACTCCAACTTCTGGACAGCCGCTCCCGAAGCCACATTCCACACCTTGGAAAACCTATTGAAACTAATCTGAATGAAGGACCTGCAAGCCATACGCGGAGCCAAGCTGCTGCGACAGTGGATAGCACAGGGCGAGCATCAGACACAGGATTTCAAATTCGTCATCAGCGACGCTTGCAAGATAGCCCGGTCGCTGTCGGCTTTCGCCAACCGCGACGGAGGCAGATTGCTCATCGGAGTGAAAGACAACGGCATCATCGCCGGTGTGCGCAACGAGGAAGACATCTATGTGGTCGAACAAGCCGCCGAGCGATATTGCTATCCATCGCAGCAGGTAACATTCAACGCCTACCGCATCGACGGACCGATACATGTGATTGTCGCAACCATCAAGGCTGCCGACAGCAGACCTGTATATGCCATCGAGAGCGACGGCTCACGCCGAGCCTACTACCGCGTGGCCGACGAGAACATCGCCGCCCACCCACTGTTAGTACGGGCTTGGGAACGCAAAAGCAACACCGCCGGCAGAGCCATAGCCCTCAGCGGCATACACACCGACATGCTCGGCTACATCGGCAGACACGAATCTATAACCGACACCAGGCGCATAGCCCTCGACCTGCATATATCCACAGCCGCCACCGAGCAGGCCATCGTCGACCTCGCAGCACTCGAGCTTATACAATTCACTTACACCAACGGCCACTTCGGCATTAAGTGACGATTAGTGAGGATTAAAAGATTAGAGTTATAGAATTATAGAGCTATAAAAGCTATAAAAACACACTCTAAATTTTGCCAGATTCAAAATAATTCATATCTTTGGGCAGACCAATCCAAGCCGCCCCCGATGACCCGCATCTGCACCCTTCTGCTGTCTCTGTTGCTATTCCTGCCGCCGGCCATAGCCGCCGATGGGGTAGAAGATGCTGTTCGGACTGTTTCACAGAGAGTTACAGAGCCATCGCCCGATATCGAACAGATGCGGCGATATGTAGATTGTCCGGTTTCGTATGCCTCAGGGTCAGCATCTTTCTCTGTACCGCTTGTCGAACTTAAGACGCCCGACTGCGGAGTATCACTAAGTCTATCATATCGATGCGACGCTAAGAAAGCGGATGAACCTGCAGGTTATGTCGGATTGGGCTGGACACTTACCGGCCTGGGGTCTATTTCTCGGCAAATCTGCGGACTGCCTGACGACAGTAGTCTTACTCCGCTTGAGTTTCATGAATATAACAATTCGATTGATTATTTCATAAGACAGCAGGAATCAAAGATAGACGCTATCCCCGACAAGTATACTCTTGTTACCCCCGATGGGCAAAGTGTGTCTTTCTTGATGTTGAACGATAATGGCAAATGCACAGTCAAGTTATTGGGATACAGCGAGCTGTCCATACATCCAAAAGGATATTCAGATTCTCGCAATTGTCTTGCAACTGAAAAATTCATCGTCTCGACCCCCGAGGGATTTGTTTACGAGTATGCCGAGCAGGAGGAAATAGAATACCATATGGATGTGGAGCCTAAATCGATAAGCTCCAGAGATACAAAGTATAATGCCGTAACGGCCTGGCATCTGACCAAAATTGTCTCACCTGAGAGGAGCGACTCCATAGTCATCTCTTACACAAACGGGATGACGTGGATTCGGAGCAGAACAGACAATCTTGACTGCTACAGCTATTCATGGTCCGGCGAAGGAGGAAAGGGAACAAGCATGAATGGCGCCGGTGGTCTTTTATATATGGGCGAGGACTACGTTTCCATCCTCGGGGCTATGTCTTCTTCATCCCTCCTGAACTCTACGGCATACACGACGTTCAAGAATCCACCGTTGCCCCAAAATATAGTTGGGCGCACAGGCTCGATAAACTTCACTTTCGATGAATCCGACATAAACTATGCAGATTCGAACGGTACAGCAAACAGCATCAAATATATAACTCTTAACAATCCCGACGGAGTCGAGATTAGGAGAATCGATTTCGACTCTTTTGTAGAAATCTACCGACGGGAGCTCAGAATGCTCACTTTCTATGGCGATACCGGCCTTACGGAGTCATATATCTACAGCTATTTCCTCGATGAAAATAGCCACGGCGATATATTCGGCTACAGCAATGGAATGAGAACAGGCCGACATCCTCAAAGTATTCTCGACGAACCCGACGGAGAGCTGTCAATACGTCCAAGCCGTGCTGTCATAGAAAATAAACTCACTACGGGTCTTCTGCATACAATAGAGAGTTCGTCCGGACTCATTACTACATTTGAGTATGAGCCGTCGGTAGCGACTGTGACGGATAAATACGGTCTGTGGGGTGAACGAATTGTAGTAGGAACACACATCAAATCAATTACAACAGAAGACTTAGCAACCGAACGCATGCGCCGGAGAGAGTTCGCCTATCAAGGTGACATGCTCAATATGGACATCAACTATTTCGGTATAGACGATTTCCTCTCTCCAAGCGGCACATGTCAGACATCTACCGTCAAGAATGGGTATTACTGCAATTTCAGTATGGGTGTTGCCTTTACAGCCACCTCGCGGGCTCCGGGTATGCCTTTTGACAATATGAAGGTATATTACGGAACTGTTGAGGAGACGGTGAGTGGCACAGATTTGGATCAACCGGTTAAGTATAGATACGACTACGACCTTACACATTGTATATGCCGCCGCCAAAGCTGGGGTTCGGGAGGACATTCCAATGGGCTAAGTAATGGCAGTGATCCATATTTGGGTATCAAGGGCCTTTGGAATACCGACTATGACAGCCAACGATTCAGTCTAATTTTCTCAGCAAATCCCATCACAGGATGTTTCAAAGAAATATATGGAGGCGAGCCGATGCTGGTAGGCAAGACTCTGTACGCAGCGGATACCGATGGTAGCTTCAGAAAACGCCTAACGGAACAGTTCGACTATCGTGTGCTTGAGAAGACTCTGCCAGTGAGTCATCCCTATGAGACGAAAATCTACCGCATATATTCAAACAATACAGCGGGGCCGAATAAACCGGATAATATTGACGACATCAATCATATAAGCCATGGAGCTGTATATGCCGATATAAAACGAATAATCAATACAGGAAAAATCGTTACACGTTATTACCCCGGCGGCAAAGCACGTACGACCTCCATCGAATATGATTACCGTATCGACGGTTCAAGACCGTTCCCCGGTTTTCAGGCCGATAGCATAAAGGCCGACTCACTGTATTTCCGTCCACGCGGTATCACCTCAACCTGCAATGGAGAATCGCTGAGCGAGTACAGGCTGTACAGTAACGATATACAGTCTCGGTTCTATGACAATATTGGTATCTGCTACCTTCCCGTAGCCCGTAAGTGGGTTGTCAGGACTCCAGGCTGCAGCGATTCCATACAGTACGACACATATTATAGCAAGTTCGGCACCCTTACACGGATGTCAATGGAAACAGTGAGCCGTAAGAGTACGCTACTCGATCGAATCAATTACACTGAATACAACGCCAAGGGAATGCCCACAGAGATGCAAGTCCGCGATGGCACTTGCTTCAGCATGTCGTGGAACAACGCCGGGCAACTATCTATGAAGTACACCCGTGGCTATTTACTACAGACGAGGACAAATTATAAATATCTTCCTTTGGTAGGATGTTCAGAGATATCCTATCCCAATGGTCGTAAACGGTTCTTCGACTACTCCAACTGCAGGCTCACATCTGTCAAGGATACCGACGGAAACCTACTGAAGTCGTACAGTTACCACATCTTCTCCACCGACAGGGAAAACTCCATTACCGCCGGCACGGCGACAGCACAAGGGATATCGACAAATCGCACAGTATACGATGGATACGGCATGCCAATATCGGAGATCTCCGAGGCTTACGGCTGCGATGGCGAAGATGTGGAGATATGTACCGATTACGATGCCCTCGACCGTCCGATAAGGAAATGGCAACCATTACCTGTCGGAGATACAGGATACTACAACGATTCCAGGCCTTTCACCGATAATGTCTTCGACACCGACGGTTCGGATAATATATTAGCAGTCACAGCACCTGGCGACGACATCGACGGTCGCCCGGCAACCAACACCTATGAGTGTAACACTGGATCAGGCGAACTCGCCTGCCGTCTGCTCTCTATTTCCGGTAGCACACTGACAGTCAATGGATATAGACCGGAGGCATCTCTCGATGTGGTGCAGAGCACCGATGGCGACGGACGCCGGACACTTTCTTTTATCGATTGGCGCGGCAACACAGTGCTGACACGTACAGTTTTGAAAACCGGAGTATACGCCGACACATATACCGTCTGCAATCCTTGGGGCGACCCCTTGTTAGTTTTGCAACCCGAAGGTTCGGCAAAAATCGCTGATGGCAGCTACAATATATCCGATGGCAATATGGATGACCTCATCGAGAGGTATGCCTTTGTCTACTCATACGACGATGCCCTGCGTCCTGTCTACACCAAGATACCGGGAGTCGATCCGGTCACCACTGCCTACGACCCCGATGGATTGGTAGCATACACAGTCGACGGCAATCTGCGAGCCTTGGATAAATGCCGGTTCACATTATATAACAATATAGCCCAGCCTGTAATGACAGGGATATGCGACCAACCTGTCACGGTGCCTCATATGAGAGCCTCTTTCAAGTCGGGAGAAGTGGGTATAGATTCGACAGGTTATGTAGTCGAATGTACACTCAGTAATATAGAGGTACATACTGTTACATACTACAACAACTACCTCCAACGGACTCGAACTCATTTCGCCGATATGCCGCAGGACATAACAGGTACATCTGCCAATGGCTACGGTATGGTCACGGCATCGCTCGAGCGGGTGATGGATTCATCACCCCGGCGCTATGCCGCCAACCTGTACTATTACGACAAGGAGGGACGACAGACAGTAATCCTGCAGACATTCCATACCCCCGGTGTGTGCCTCGTTACAAAGAACGGCTACAACGTAGACGGCACACTGTCGCAGTCGGTCAACCGACTCATACACCCATCGGGTGAACGTTCCGACAGTCATGTATTTACCTACGATAAAGCCGGACGTCTGCTATCTGAATCTATATATTACGGCATAGGGACAGTGTCTGTACTCAGAAATTTGACCTACAACCGCATAGGATTGCCTCAGACAGAGTATAACGGTGCATTTACCGATAGTTTCGGCTACAACGTACGTGGTATGATGACATCTCGGCAGTCCGATGTGTTCTCACAGAGTCTTATGGATTTCGGTTCATATTCAGGCAAGATAACTTTTGCCTCCGACCGTCTCGCCTCAACTTCCACAACACATGGATATGGCTACGATGGCGCAGGAAGACTCATCGGAGATTTGCTACGTATCAACGGAGCTGAGCACTCCACAACCTATGCCTACGACCTGAACGGCAATATCCGCACACTCACCCGCAAGGGTAACAACGGAACATCTCTCGAAACACTCATCGACGACCTTACATACACCTACGACGGCAACCGGCTTGTAAAAGTCGACGATAAAGCCGACGCTGTCATTTCGGAGCAGACCATGAACTTTACCGAACGGACCAATGCCGACATCGAATACACCTACGATGCTAACGGTAACATGCTGTCCGATCTCAACAAAGGGATGGTTTACACTTGGAACACTAACAATATGCTCAGCAGCGCCGTCTACCGGCTCACACTTGGCGCAACGTCGATGGTGTACACCGCTACAGGACGAAGGCTTAACCGTAAATACAGCTATACGCAGGTAGCGGAATCTATAGGAGAAACCATCGGTACAAGACCATGGAAACCATCCAACACTACTGTTACCAACAACTACGATACATACGGCCCTTACGAATACACCGACGGTAAATTCTCCCGATTCAATACATCCACAGGCTATGTCGATAGCCTCGGAATACATGCTTATGTACACGACTGGCAAGGCAATATCCGCGCTGTAGCACGCCGCGACAGCGATGGGAAACTACATGTGGAGCAGACAACCCATTATTATCCGTTCGGCTTGCCTATGGGAGAATCGACCGACACCGATATCAACCGCTACAAATTCACAGGCAAAGAGCTGATTACAGAGAAATCACTCAACCTCTACGACTACGGCGCCCGCTATTACGACCCTGCTATCTGTCGCTGGCTCTCCCCCGACCCTATGGCAGCGAAATACACCCCACTCTCGCCATACGCCTTCTGCGGCAACAACCCGGTCAGCAATGTAGACCTCGATGGACGCGATCACTTTTTGTTAAATGAAAGAGGGGAATTACTGTCCCGAGAATTCGATGATTCTATGGATATCATTGATATGCAAATCGAAAAATCCGACGGTTCTTCTTACAAAGTTTACGGCCCATCATTTGAAGCAGGGACAATAGAAAGTTATCGACAATATGAGGGCGTAGAAGGATCATATGATGTAATGCAGATTCGCGGAGATGAAAATGGTAAAGAAATATTTGAGTTTTTGTCAGATAATGGCTCTGTGGAGTTTGCTCATTTCCAAACAAGAGAAGAAGGTGATAAAGGGTTGAATTTCATTGCTACAGGACATCAACGAGAACGCGATTTTGGTGGTGGTGAAATCCTAAGAGGTCAGTTGCAGTTTGGATATACTATAAGAACTTGGAGTCACAACCATCCATCTAACAGTCTTAACGCATCCGATCAGGATATAGTTTCAAGAGATAAGGCAATAAATCTTTATTTATTAAAGAGCACAACATTTCACCTATATGCAAAAAAATATAAAAAATATCATGATTATACAAAAGATACGAAGAAAACCGATTTATAATATCCTTGTAATGCTGATGCTGACAACATCATCAGCTCTACATGGAAAAGCTCCTTGCCCAAGTCATGAGGATATCTTTGTTAATGGTGGGGAAATTGTCTATGTACCGTTGAAAGATTTTATCAAGCAAAGCATAATCCCATTGGCTAAACTGAATCATTTCAATCCCAAAAGGGATATGATTACCATAACTCAAACAACACTGAATATGACTTATATACCCGTAGAGGTATCGGAGAATTATTATATATCCCAATTGGCATCAGATCTGCCTCCGAATGGATTATTGGAAATTAACATAACAGTAGATTGTGTTTATCCCCCGGCATCTATCTATCCTTACCAAGATAGATATTACGGTATTGATATAGATGGAATACGTATATACTATAGAAGAATAAGCGGAGACATACGAATCATAAAGTCGACTGGAAGGAAACTGTATGTTGGAAATGATAACAACGAGTTGGCTCATCTTATGATATGCGACGATTGTTTTAGTTTGACCTTCGACCTCTCTGAGGACTTCTTTAGATATACAGATATGGAGGATTGGGGTTGTATATGGCTCCAAAATCCGGAGAGCCTTAAATATCTGCCGTCGAAGGCCATCACTATTCTTCCATCGGAGCTCCGCAAATTGCCCGACATCGAAGTAACGACAACCCCCAAGCCCATCGAGGAGAATACACATGAGTACAGCTCCGGTGATATTGACAAATAAAGCATCCAACAGTTTCCAAAAGCCACGGAGTGGCGTCTTCGTGGTTAACCCCGGGCAGCCTGCGCCCGGGGAACAGGAACAAAAGCTTCGGCGGCTGCCTCGGCGAGGCAGTTTGTGATATCTTTAAGATTCATCGTGGAGTCTCTTCCATACATATAGCCAAAGAGTTCGGTAACATGAAATAATGACATGAAAGAAAAGCGTTGCTTCAACTTGATTGAATTATGTGTTAATGCTTACAATAAGTTGATAGCTTGGGACAAACAAAAGAAAATAGTAACTATGACAACAAAAGAATTTTTAGTAAAACTCTCCGAAGATTTGAAATCGTTGGATCTCTATTCTGATTTCAAACTACGTAAAGCTGATACACGATTTATCAAAAAGATAGATGGTGGAACGATATATGCAGAATTTACCCATGTTACACCATGGGATGAAGTCGTGATATATCCTATCTATTGTGTAAGATATGATATATTACATAAGTGGTTCGAAAAATTCAGCTTCAAGACTTTAAAAGATCAGAGAAATTCATCAAGTAAAATGATCAGTGGGGGGTCTATGGGTCTTCCGACACACTTCTATTTCAATTTGGATGGCAGTAACTATGAAGAAGAATTCAAAAAACTCGCAGAGGTATCAGATCGTTGCACCAAGTGGGTGACAGAGCACCTTTATCCAATGGATAAACTGTTCGAAACAGTCGTTCTGCCATATATAAAAGGAGAAAAAGAAATGCCTACTGGTGGAGCGGATTGGATATTCATCTATTTGGGCGCATGTAAATTAGTAGCACCTGAGCTGTATCCCAAGTTCAAATCCATTATGCTTGAACATGTCAAATGGATGTATGAACGCAAAGAGCCCAATGTGGAGCATTACTACGACCACATGGATGAGATTCTCTCCTACATGGAGGCCTATATGGAAGATCCAAAGAATCTTAAGCGACAAACAGTATTCCAGCCACGGAGTGGCGTCATCGTGGTTAACCCCGGGCAGTTCCATGCCCGGGGACACGGACAAGAGCCACATCAGCTGCCTCGCCGAGGCAGGTCGTGAAATATTCATAATGTTTACAACAGATGCAATAAAATACGATTTTTTGAGTTAATACATTAGCACTCATATTCCGCTAATGATGAAATCAATATATCGACTCTTACTCCTCGCTGTCGTATCGGGCATAGCATTAGGCACCAATGCTCAGGGCGACGGAAAGAATGAATTCAACCCTATTGAGACGGGAGTGACCTCGCTCAGCATCGCTCCCGATGCCCGTGGTGCATCGATGGGCGACCTCGGCGCGGCCACCGACCCCGACGCCAACTCACAGTTTTGGAATCCATCGAAGTACGCTTTCGCATGGAGTCAGGCCGCTGTGTCGCTAAACTACACGCCATGGCTGCGCAAACTCGTCAATGATATCTTCCTGGCCGATCTGTCGGGATATTACAAGATAGGGGCTGACGACAACCAGGCCATATCGGCATCGTTGCGCTACTTCTCCCTCGGCGAGGTGAACACCGCCGAAGAGAACGGTATTGTAGGCCAGACACTCAACCCCTATGAGATGTCTATCGATGTAGGCTACTCGCGCAAATTGTCCGATAAATTTTCTATGGGCGTGGTGTTCCGCTACATTTACTCTGCCCTCGGCTTCAGCGAGTCGTATGCAGGCGACCAGAATGTAGGTGCCTCGGCTTTCTCTGCCGACATCTCCGGATATTATACCACCTATCCGCTCATCGGTCGTAACGAATGTCAATGGTCGTGGGGCTGGAATATATCAAATATCGGCACCAAGGTGTCGTACGACGGTGGCGAGAATCCTGCCTTTCTGCCTACCAACCTCAAGATTGGCACCACGTTCATGTTCCCGTTGGCCGACTACCATACACTTGCCATCGGCCTGGACCTCAATAAACTGCTCGTACCTGCCAAGCCGCGCCGCAGCGACTTCCCCGATGGCATAACGGGCGAAGAGGAATACATCAACAAGCTCGAAGACTGGCGCAATATGTCGCCCATCACCGGTATATTCAAATCATTCTCCGACGCTCCGGGCGGATTTAAAGAAGAGTTGCGCGAAATCACATGGTCGCTCGGAGCGGAATACTCCTATAACAACCAGTTCTTCCTCCGTGCAGGCTACTACTACGAGAACGAATACAAAGGTAACCGCCAGTATTTCGGCTTAGGAGCCGGCTTCTCGCTCAACGTTGTGCGACTCGACGCTTCCTATATGATGGCCACAGCTCAGACCTCGCCTCTCGACCAGACACTACGCTTTTCACTCACATTCGACATGGACGGTCTGCGCGACCTTCTCGGCAAAAGACGATGAAACTACCTCGCATAGGCAACGGCTTCGACGTACACCGCCTCACCGAAGGCCGCCGGTGTATAATCTGCGGTGTTGACATACCATACAACAAGGGCCTTCTCGGACACAGCGACGCCGATGTTGCGCTCCATGCCCTCAGCGACGCCCTCCTCGGGGCGGCGGCTCTCGGCGACATAGGCCTACACTTCCCCGACACCGACGAGCGATGGCGCGGCGCCGACTCCCGAGTATTGCTACGGCACGTGGTAAGACTGTTGGCCGACAAGGGATTCACACCCGTCAATGTCGATGTTACCATCATAGCCCAGGCGCCCAAGATGCGTCCCTACATCGACACCATGCGTACCAACATCGCCGCCGACCTTGGTATCGGAATAGATTGTGTAGGGGTAAAAGCCACCACCACCGAGCGTCTCGGCTTCACCGGACGCGGCGAAGGAATCGCCGCACAGGCTACCGCGCTGATAATATAGAATTATTGAATCCACTCTAAAAAGTCCAAAATTGTGATTTTCCACTTTGTATTTTACTGACAGTAATATGCAATTTTAGTATAGTGACGATTAAAAAATAACTTGGTAAACTTTTCTATGTTATTTATGAATCTTCA
>N._stephensi_709_foregut__coassemble_598_pt1 | contig 12748 bp, 10 predicted proteins | sample N__stephensi_709_foregut__metabat2_low_PE_005 | metagenome-assembled genome bin N | reverse complement strand
TTCGCCAAGAAAATCTGTTTTACAACATATATTTAACATTCATTCACAATTAAAGGCGACTTTCAGGCTAATTTTCACATTTCCGAAGCTTTCAATCACTCTTTATCGTCCTTGAACAGTTCGCCACGCTCGTCGAGATAAAAATATTTTGATAGCAGGGCTATGAAATGAGCGATCTGTTCCATGGCCTTGGCTGTGGAATCGCTAACGGGTGTATTGCGTAGCTTCATAAGAAGCCATCCGTAGAGAGCGTTGAAGCATGTCTCGATTTCGCCGGCAGGGTTTTCGCCCGCTTTCGCCCGCAATTCTACTATATAAGGCAAAGTAGCATAGAAATCCTTGTGATATTCGACGAATTTAGGGTCGGCAAGTATGCGTCGATGCAAATCGGCGAGATTGCCGATAATGTTCCTGTTCATCTGCAGGTGTCCTTTTTCGGCAACGTCTTCCCTCCTCATCATATCGATGAGCGACTCGTACCAACCGGCCATCTGCTTCATAGTCGCCTCATCTACGGGGAACTTGGATAAGATATTTGCTTTCACTTTGTCCATATCGAGACCATTAGCCCTGATTAAATCTTCTATCTGCCACATGTATAGCAGATATTCGGCTATATTCTCCTTTCGTTTCTGCGATGCTATAATCATAAATTCAAATTTTACCAACTTATTAATTTATCGTCACTAAGAGCTTGTTTAAATGAGTTCTACAACAAACACCGGCCGGACATCACTCCCCGGCCGGTATTATGTCAATCAATTAAAAAACAGTTAAAGTCTTCGCTCGTAAATTGAGGTCTGCTATGTGTAATCACTTATAAGACGTATAAAGATGCTTAAAGTTACACATTTCGCATGATTTTTAACTATTTTTTTGACTCTTTGCCAAAAATGGCATCATGGCGGTGAAGCATATTGAGGAACCGCAAGTCGTCGCGCAGCGGAGCCACATTGACCCGGCCATCGATAGCCTCAGTCCAATCGTGATAATTGGCATAACCGAGATTGAGCGACTTGTCGGCCAATTCCATAGCCTTGTCCATATCGCCGAATTGGGCATAGAAACATGCGCCATAATAATGTATCAGACCGTCGTAGTCTTCGACAGTGTCGAGGATATTGTCCATCCACCGACGACCGAGCTCGGTCTGCCCCAGGAAAAGCTGAGCGAAACCTTTGAGCGATCTCGGGTTGTCGATATAGAACTGCTGCATATCGGCCACCTTTTCGTACAGGGCTTCGGCTGCGGCTTGTTTATTGAGATATTTCTCATATATCCAAGCCCTCAACATAGGGAAACGCGGGTTCTCCGCATCGTTCAGGATAGCCTCTCCCAAAAGATTGGAAGCCTCATCATAGTTACCGATTCCTACATATCCAAGAGCCATCTCAGCCAGGGCATCGTTGTCGTTTCGGTCGACAGCCAGAGCGGCCGCGCCGGCCTTCACAGCCTCGTCGTAGTTACCCATGGCTCTCAAAATCTTGCTTCTAAGTACATAATGCCCGGCATTGTCTCTCACCATACCGAGTGCCCGGTCGATGAAATCGAGTGCTTCAGAGTAATTGCCCAGGCAATAGTTACACTCTGCTATAGAGGCATAGATACCGTGGTAATTATATAAGCGCTGATCGAGTATGGTCTGGTAATCGTTGATAGCAGCAAGGTAGTGGAAATGCGCTTGAGCAATCATGGCACGGATATAGCGATACATACCGACCTGCGGAGCCTCGGTGACGGCCTTGCTCAATCCAGCCATAGTGGCAGGATAGTTGGTATTGCCATAATCGATAAGTTCCTGCATAGCGCGAGGATGCTTGTTATCGCTTGAGATGGCAAGTATCAGATCGTCGACAGCACCGTTATGGTCGCCCATCAGACGGCGTACGGAAGCACGCCGCACATATGTCTCGGCATTGTTTGGGTCAAGATTAACAGCCGATGCAAGCATTTCGTTGGCTATACCGAGATTATTCTCCTTCACCGCCACGCGAGCAAGGCCTATATAAGCCTCTGCTCCTCTCGGGTTGATTCGTTGCAATTTTTGGAAGTCGAACTTCGCCTCGGGATATTTGCCAAGTGTAAATTCGGTATTTGCTTTCTGATATATTACGCTATATGAATCCGGCGCGATAGATGCCGCTTTCTTAAGATCCTCGAGAGCCTGTTCCGTCCGCTTGGTTTCATTATAGATTCCGGCACGCAGTACGTATGCTCTGAGAAGTACATCCTCCTCTGAGACAGGAGCGAGTTGTATCACCTTGTCGACATCGGCGAGAGCTTTTATATATTCGTCGTGACGGTAATACTCATCGGCACGACTCATCAATATGTTATAGTCGCCGGGGTTCTCTCGCAACTCTTCTTCATAGACAGCGAGCACAGCCTGCGTCATTGGATTCTGTATGCTTGATTGAGCTACGGAGGGATGGACAGCCATTGCGAATGCCGCAACCGCAAGAATATTTTTTATCTTCATAATGCTCATTTGAATGTATTGATAGTCTGCCGGATAGCGACAAGTCGTGTCAGCAGCGGTTCAAGCAGGTCGAGACGCAGCATGTTTGCTCCATCGCTTTTGGCCTCGGCCGGATTGGGGTGTGTCTCCATAAACAGACCGTCGGCGCCTGTTGCCACAGCAGCTCGGGCTATGGTCTCAATCAGCTCCGGCCGCCCCCCCGTCACACCTCCGGCAGTGTTAGGTTGCTGAAGGGAGTGTGTGCAGTCGACAATCACCGGACACCCACATGCATCCTTCATTTGGGGAATACCTCTGAAATCGACCACAAGGTCGCCATAACCGAAAGTAGTACCGCGCTCAGTGACAGCCATATCGGCGCAGCCGCCGGCACGCACTTTCTCCACTACGAAACGCATCGATTCAGGAGCGAGAAACTGGCCTTTCTTTACATTGACAGCCTTGCCAGTATGTGCAGCGGCGAGCAGGAGGTCGGTTTGTCGGCACAGGAAAGCCGGAATCTGGAGAATATCGACAAAATCGGCGGCCATCTGAGCCTCTGCGGCAGTATGTATATCAGTCACCACCGGCACACCCAATTCGCAGCCCACGCCATTGAGTATTCTCAACGCTTCGAGGTCGCCTATGCCCGTAAACGAATCGAGACGGCTGCGGTTGGCCTTGCGGTAGCTGCCTTTGAATGCGAACGGGATATCGAGCCGACGGCATATATCGGCAATCCTACGGCCTATATTGTACGCCATTTCCTCACCCTCTACCACACAAGGACCGGCGAGAAGAAAGAAATTTGAGCCACTGCTCAGTTGGTTGAATGTTGTTGACATTGATTTACAATATGTATGGTATCGCAGCCCACGAGTGCTGCAGTTTCTGTTCTTAACCTGTTGTCGCCCATGGTTACGGGTACAAATCCAGCCTTACGAGCCTCCGCTATCTCATCCGGGTCGAAATCGCCTTCGGGACCGATGAGTATGGTCACATCGGACTGCGGTCTGTAGGCGCGGGCAAGGAGCACACGCGGCGTTTCGGCATCGCAATAACCCACAAAGAGCTGAGAGACACCGTGATTTTCGCGGATAAAATCGGCAAGCGGTGTCGTTGGCTCAATTATCGGCATCACGGCTTTAAGCGACTGTTTCATTGCCGACACCGCTATCCTACGCAGCCGGTCGGGCTTGATATCCTTGCGCTCCGAACGGTTGCATCGCAGAGGCACGAAACGGTCGATTCCGATTTCCACCAATTTCTCTACAAGCCACTCCATGCGGTCGGCCTGCTTGGTGGGTGCCACCGCCACAGTGATGAAAGGTTTCCATCCCTTTGGCAATGGCTTGCAATCAATAATTTCGACCATAGCCCCACGTGGGTCATCCGTTACGAGCCGACAGTTATATAGAGTACCTGCACCATCGACTACCTCGATAATGTCGCCGGGACGATGCCGGAGCACACGTATGACATGAGCGCTCTCTTCGGCTGGGAGCATATTATCGATGGCTATATCGGAGGCGAAAAACCGTATCATTCTGCCATTCCTTCGGGATCCTCCACAGTATCAGCTGCTTCGGCAACAGCCTCACCGGGGTGGGCGTCGTGGTCCTTGAAGATGAAGAAGAACAGCACGGCCACAACCAGGGCGTAGGCAGAGAAAATCAGCCATGAAGTATGCCAACCATCTATCTGAGCCATGCCTTCGGGACGACTGAACACATTGTGATCGATAATCTTCTGCGCTACAAGAGTACCACAGGTAGCACCTATGCCATTGGTCATAATCATAAACAATCCTTGAGCCGACGAACGGATGTCGGAAGTGGTCTTCTTATCGACATAGAGTGAGCCGCTGACATTGAAGAAATCGAAAGCGATGCCATAGACAATCATAGACAGCACAAAAAGCCACACACCGGAGCCCGGGTTACCAAGTCCGAAGAATCCGAAACGGAATACCCATGCAGTCATGGCCATAAGCATCACTGTTTTGATACCGTAGCGACGCAGGAAGAACGGTATGAGGAGAATACAGAAAGTTTCGCTCATTTGGGAGATGGAGATGAGAGCGTTGGCATTATGCACGCCCCAGGTATCGGCATACTCGGGAATAGAACCGAAGCTTTGGATAAACGGATTGGCAAATCCATTTGTAATCTGCAACGCCACACCGAGGAGCATGCTGAAAATAAAGAAAATAGCCATCTGCTTATCCTTGAACAAAGTGAAAGCCTTGAGTCCGAGAGCTTCCGAGAGCGATTTTTTCTGATGGCTTTCGGCAGTGGGACAAGCAGGCATCGTAAGTGCATAGGCAGCCATCGCAAAGCTAATCACGGCAGAGGTAACGAGCTGGGCGGCAGTATTCTGAAAACCGGTAAAATTAACAAAAAGCATAGAGATGATAAAACCTACCGTACCGAACACACGAACGGGAGGGAAATGCTTCACCGGGTCAAGATTGTTGCGAGTCAGAGCCGAGTACGACACCGAATTGGCAAGACCTATGGTAGGCATAAAGAAGGCCACCGACAAGGTATAGAGCGAGAAAAGGGTAGAGAAACTGACATCGTCGGTTGTGAGGGCATACCATCCGGCAGCACCCATGAACGCACCTGCAAGCAGATGACACAGGCTGAGCATACGTTGAGCCTGCACCCATCGGTCGGCCACAATACCCACCAGCGCGGGCATAAAAATAGATACTACGCCCTGTACGGCATAAAACCATCCTATATGTTCGCCTTGGCCGATTTTTGCCAAATAGGCACCTAAGGAGGTAAGATATGCGCCCCACACCGCGAACTCCAGGAAGAGCAGCACGGCCATGCGCACCTTTAGTTGTAAAGTTTTGTTATTCATTAGTTGTATCGGTATTTCCTTTTTTACGGTTGAGAATTTCGCTTATGCGTTCGGCCTCCTCGTAGTCTTCATTGTCGATGAGCGCGGCGAGCGTACGTTCAAGTTCTTCTATGGTGAAGTTCTCCGGACGTGGTTCGGCATGATAGTCGTCGCGGTCGGCATATGTCTGTCCATCGTCGCTGTCATCCCCTGTATCGTCGGTAGTGTCGTCGCTGTCGCGCCGCAGTTCTTCCTCATCGATGATAAAACCTGTCTTGTCCAAAATATCGGGAGTGGTAAATATCGGGGTATGTGTACGTAAAGCAAGAGCTATGGCATCGCTTGTGCGTGCGTCTATCTGCACGGTGCGGCTTCCGTCGCTGAATGTGAGTTCCGACGAGAAGATACCATCTTCAAATCTGTAGATGAATACTTCTTTCAATTTTACGCCGAACGCATGGGCAAACGATACAAAGAGGTCGTGGGTCAATGGGCGAGGAGTACGTATACCCTCGAGCGTGATTGCGATTGATTGAGCCTCAGCGGCACCGATTATAACCGGTATACGCCGCGGGCCACATTCCTCGGCAAGAATCAAGGCGTACGCACCTGTCTGCAATTGGCTGTACGACAAGCCAAGGACATTGAGTGTTATGCGGTCTTCCATAGGCATACTCATATTTTATCGGCTCCGGTGATGATTCCTGAGCCATAGCATATGCGACGGTCGGGGTCGTAGACGGCGGCGAATTGTCCCGGAGCTATACCCTGCACCTTCACATCTGATTCAATGACATATTCCCCCGGCTGACCGGCTACCGAGCGTATGGTACCGGGGAAAAATTCCGGAGTGTGACGATTCTTGAATGTCAGACGCACACCATCGGTAGCAGCTGAGCCCCAAGGGTCTGCGGTGATGAAGTGCATCTCGGCAAGATGCAGCGTGGTGCCATACTGTTTCTCGGTGTCATAGCCCCGCGATACATATATTACATTGTCGTGAACGTTCTTGCGCACGACAAACCATGGGCCACCGCTAAGTCCGAGACCTTTGCGCTGCCCTATGGTATGAAACCAGTAGCCACGGTGTTCGCCGAGCTTGCGTCCGGTCTCAATTTCCACAATCGGGCCGGGCTGTTCGCCCAAGTGCCGGCGTATAAAGTCGTTGTAATTTATCTTACCGAGGAAGCATATTCCCTGCGAGTCGCGCCGCAGAGCATTGGGCAGCTTAGCTTCAGCCGCTATAGAGCGCACCTCAGCCTTGGGTAACCCTCCTAACGGGAATATAAGGTGCTCGAGCTGACGTCCTGAGATACGGGCAAGGAAATCGGTCTGATCTTTGACCGGATCGACAGCCGTTCCAAGCCATTTTCGACCCTCTCCGTCGACGACAGTGGTAGCGTAGTGGCCTGTAGCGGTGAGGTCGAACGCACGCCCCCAACGCTCTTCGAAGTAGCCGAATTTTATAAGTGAATTGCACATTATGTCGGGGTTCGGTGTCAGTCCGGCCTTGACAGTGCGCAAGGCGTAGGCCATGACGTTGTCCCAGTACTCCTGGTGGAGCGACACCACTTCGAACGGCAGTGCATAGTTACGAGCGATAAGGCTGCACATTTCTATATCCTCCTCTGCCGAGCAATCGCCACTGCCATCGTCCATTCCTATACGTATATAGAACAGATGCAGATCGAGAGTTGGGTCCTGCGACAAGCGGTGTACCACCACGGCACTGTCGACACCACCCGAAACAAGCACGGCTATACTTTTCTTCTTACTCATTGTTTTCCGAGCTTAATTCTGCTTTCCGAGCCTTGTTGGCAGTCTCGAAAGCTCCGAGAAGATAGTCAAGGCTAAGGTTGGTGGCCAACACTTTATGATGGCTGTCGAGATATAGGAACTGCGGCTTGACACGAAGGTCGAAATAGCTGTCGGCCTCCGGTATTGCCACTTTATACCATTTCTCAGGCAATGCGGCTACAGCCTGACGCCATTTGTCGTCGGGCGTGGCGGGATTGATACTCACCACAGTCAGTTCGCCACGGTCGACGAGCTCGCGTACATTGGAATCGCTGCTTAGGCGTATACGGGCAAGAGAGCAGTCGATATTGTCGGGCTCATTGAAGAACAGAAGTATCGAAGAGCCTTTTATCTGATCGAAATCGCTTTGCGTACCATCGGGCAGGACAGTGGGCATGGAAGGTACTGTCTGACCTACCGAGCTAGAGCTAAGCCGTTTATAGTCCTCCACGAATATGGCCTTATCATCTTTCTTTATCTTCTTGTTGCTCACCGCCGCCTTAGCGAACGGCATGTACAGCTCATACGAACGAAACTGCGCAGTGTCGGAATAGAGCCAATTACGAGCCATCGTCGCCAATGCCAAAGTCTCCGCTGCATTTTTCTCGAATCGTCCCAAGAGATTGTCGATAGCGGCGTGTACTGTATCGGCCGAAGCATGTGGCATGATGGTTACCCACGCTCCGAAAGCCTCGTTGAATTTGTCGGGATGGAGCATAGCGTAATCGAACTTGCAGCGCTGCCAATAACGGGCGATGATGAAATCGCAGCGTGGCTGAAGAGCCATCATAGAATCGGGGGGCATGGGATAATTCACCAATCGACCGTCCGACTGGGCATAGGCGGCGAAAGGCAGTATCGAAACAATCAGGAGAATTATGCTGTAAAGGGTCTTTTTCATATTCACATGTGTGCTTGCCTACAAAATTAGCAAAAATTCCACTACTTGCGGTTGCTTTATGCCAAAAATATTCGATAGTACTCAATTTTGTCCCGTTTATCTTTAAAAATTGTTAAACTTTTAAGAGTATTGCTAAAAGTCCGTCACTTTTTCAGTGCCACACAAAGATACCTGGCGTAAGGTACGGCGAAAATGATTAACTTTGTGTTCAAAATACTGTTTCACGATGACTCCTAACTCTCAAAATAAAGCTCCCCGTCCGACTAAGCCCTGGATATCAAGGGCCATAAAATGGCTATGGATTTCCTTCATCATACTTGTACTCTTCGCAGGTGCATTTTTTGTGTTGGTCTATAATGGTGTCATAGGCTACATGCCGCCTATCGAAGATCTCAAGAATCCTCAAGATAAATTCGCCTCGGTAATCTACAGTTCCGACGGAGAGGAACTCGGCCGCTACTTCCGCAACACCGGCAACCGCGTTTATGCCGATTTCGACGAAATCTCGCCCAATGTAGTCGACGCTCTCATCGCCACCGAGGACGCTCGCTTCAACGACCATTCGGGCATCGATGTCAAAGCTATAGCACGCGCCATAGTAAAAACCGTGGTATTAAGACAGAAAAATGCCGGTGGCGGCTCAACGATAACCCAGCAGTTGGCCAAACAACTCTATACACCGCCAAGCAACGGATTCCTGGCTCGCGCAGTACAGAAGCCTATAGAGTGGATGATAGCTATTAAGTTGGAGAGATTTTACTCTAAGGAAGAGATACTGAAGATGTACCTCAACCAGTTCGACTTCCTCTACAACGCCGTCGGAATCAAATCGGCTGCCAAAGTATACTTCAACAAGGATGCTGCCGACCTCGACACCCTCGAGGCCGCCACTCTTGTAGGCATGGTCAAAAACCCTGCATACTTCAACCCCGTACGCCACCCCGAGCGTACACGCCTGCGCCGTAATGTGGTACTCGACCAGATGTACAAGGCCGGAATGCTCTCCGAGGCCGAGCGCGACAATCTCCAGGGACAACCTCTCACTCTTGACTTCCAGCGCGTCGACCACAAGGAAGGCCCGGCTCCGTACTTCCGCGAGGAGCTGCGCCGCATACTCACCGCAAAAAGGCCGGAGAGGTCGGCATATCCGTCATGGGACGGACAACGCTTCATCGACGACTCCATAGCATGGGCCACAAACCCCCTCTACGGTTGGATAGAGAAGACACGCAAACCCGATGGAACGCGCTACGACATATATAACGACGGTCTGAAGATATACACCACCATCGACTCGCGCATGCAGCGCTATGCTGAAGAGGCTGTGACAGAACATATGGAGTCGTTGCAAAAGCAATTTTTCCGCGAAAAGAAAGGCTCGAGCGCAGCACCCTATACCTCAAACCGGGGCGAGCTGTCGGACGAGATGCGCAACAAGCTCATACGCAATGCCATGAAGCAGAGCGAGCGAGGGCGCATAGCACGCCTGTCAGGACTGTCGGACGAGGAACTGAGACGTCAGTTCGACACGCCGGTAGAGATGACTGTATTCAGCTACGACGGGCCTGTCGACACTGTGATGACCCCGATGGACTCGATGCTGTACACAAAGTCGTTCCTTCGTGCGGCATTCATGTCGATGGATCCGACTACCGGTTTTGTCAAGGCTTATGTCGGAGGCCCCGACTTCCATTTCTTCCAGTACGATATGGTGTCGACAGGCCGTCGGCAGATTGGCTCCACCATCAAGCCGTTCCTCTACACCTACGCCTTTGAGACCGACGAGTTCACACCCTGCACACATATGCTCAACGAACAGCCCACACTCTACGACGAGAACGGTCGCATATGGCAGCCACGCAACGCCGGCAGCGCACGTGTAGGAGAAATGGTGGATTTACGTTGGGCTCTCACCAACTCCAACAACTGGATTTCGGCACGCATTATGGACCGTCTGAGCCCGGCCGAGTTAGTGAAACGCATGCACAGCTACGGCATCACGGCCAAACTGCCGGCGGTGAAATCGCTCTGCCTCGGGCCGGCAGAAGTATCGGTAAAAGAAATGGTGACAGCCTACAGTGCATTCGCCAACAAAGGTATGCGTTCCGACCCCATCTATGTCACCGCCATAGCCGACGCCAACGGCAATGTAATATCCGACTTTGCACCCTCCCAAATGGAAGTGATCACCCAAAAAGGCTACTACAGAATCCTTTCAGTACTGCTCAATGTGGTAGATAGCGGCACCGGCAACCGTCTGCGCCGGGCACCGTTCAACATCACGGCACAGATGGGAGGTAAAACAGGAACGACCAACGACAACGCCGACGGTTGGTTTATGGGTTTCACTCCCGACTTAGTGAGTGGCACTTGGGTGGGCGGTGAAGAACGCTATATCCATTTCAACAACATGGCACAGGGACAAGGCGCCTCCATGGCTCTGCCTATTTACGGTAAATATATATCTAAGGTGTATGCCGATCCCACACTCCACTACAGCCAGGACAGCCGCTTCGAGTTCCCTTCCGACATCAACCTATGCGAGGGCGAGATAGCTCCGGAGGAAGAGTCTGAGACCATAGAGGAAACCATCAGCGGAGCGTTCGACTGACGCTGAGAGCATGTTTTTAGCAAGCTCTCAGTCCGGCGTCCAATTTTGACATGTTGAGGAAATTGCGTAATTTTGCGGCCACAAACACTAAATATTCCGATTATGAAACCCACATTATATGTTCTTGCCGCCGGCATGGGCAGCCGCTACGGCGGCCTCAAGCAGCTCGACGGTGTAGGTCCTCAGGGACAAACCATCATGGACTACAGTATCTACGACGCCCTGCAGGCCGGATTCGGCAAGGTGGTGTTCGTCATACGCCATGATTTCGAGGCCGATTTCCGTGAGAAGATATTGAGCAAATACCAGGGACATGTACCTACCGAGGTAGTGTTCCAATCAGTCGACGCCCTTCCCGAAGGCTTCACCGTCCCCGAAGGACGCACCAAGCCGTGGGGCACCAACCACGCAATACTCATGGGAGCCGATGCTATTGACGAGCCGTTCGCCGTAATCAACGCCGACGATTTCTATGGCCGCGACGCCTTCGAGGTAATGGCACGGCAACTGTCCGCGCTGCCCGACGATGCCAAGGGGCGCTACTGCATGGTGGCCTTCCAGTTAGGGAACACCATGACAGAGAACGGCTCGGTAAGCCGAGGTGTATGTACCGTAGATGATTCGGGGCGGCTTGCCGATGTGGTAGAACGCACTGCCATTAGTTTCGACGCAGACCACAACATAACCTATACCGACTCCGAAGGTAATGCCGCATACCTTGAGGCGTCAACCCCCGTGTCGATGAACTTATGGGGATTTACGCCCGACTATTTCGGTTACAGTTCGCGCGAGTTCAGCAAATTCCTGGCTAAGTACGGCGACAAACCCAAGAGCGAATTCTTCATTCCATCGGTGGTAGACAAACTTATCAAGGCCGGTGAAGCAAGCGTCGATGTACTCACCACAACCTCGCGATGGTTCGGTGTGACATATCCCGAAGACCGCCCCACTGTGGTGGCCAACCTCAAGGCTCTGCACGAAGCCGGAGTATACCCTAACAAACTGTTTTGATGCGATTCACCCTCGAGACCACATGTGGCGATTGCCAAGCCCGGGCCGGCGTGATAGAGACCGACCACGGCTCCATCGCCACACCCATATTCATGCCGGTAGGTACGGCGGGCACTGTCAAAGGTGTACACATCCATGAATTACGCGACGACATAAAAGCCCGGATTATACTTGGCAACACCTACCACCTATATCTGCGTCCGGGTATGGACGTGATACACAAGGCCGGCGGTCTGCATAAGTTCAACGGATGGGAGCGGCCTATACTCACCGACAGCGGTGGTTTCCAGGTGTTCTCGCTCAGCAGCAATCGCAAGCTCACCGAAGAGGGCGCTCACTTCCGCAGCCATATCGATGGGTCGAAGCATCTCTTCACACCCGAAAATGTGGTAGACATACAGCGCACCATAGGTTCCGACATCATGATGGCTCTCGACGAGTGCGCCCCCGGCACCTCGGACCGTGCCTATACCCGGCGGTCGCTTGATCTCACCAAGAGATGGCTCGAGCGCGGATGGCGACACTATAAGGATACTGCTCCGCTTTATGGGCACTACCAGTCGTACTTTCCTATAGTACAAGGATGTACCTATGCCGATATGCGTGTAGAGGCTGCTCGCCACGCCCGCGGTCTCGATGCCGACGGCTATGCCATAGGAGGCTTGGCTGTAGGCGAACCCGCCGAAGTGATGTACGAGATGATAGATGTGGTCAATGCCGAGTTGCCCACCGACCGTCCGCGCTACCTCATGGGTGTAGGCACTCCGGTAAACATTCTTGAAGCAATAGACCGAGGTGTAGATATGATGGACTGCGTAATGCCCACACGCAATGGCCGCAACGGAATGCTCTTCACCGCCGAGGGCACTATGAACATGCGCAACGCAAAATGGACCGACGATTTCAGCCCGCTATACCCCGAAGGCACATCCTACGTCGACCATGTGTATACCAAAGCCTACGTCCGCCATCTGTTTATCGCCAACGAACTACTGGCAATGCAGATAGCATCGATACACAACCTCGCGTTCTATCTATGGCTTGTCGGCGAGGCACGACGGCATATACTCGCCGGCGACTTCCACGACTGGAAAACCGAAATGGTAGCCAAACTTCCGCG